>Ga0308009_10001758_pt1 | contig 12015 bp, 12 predicted proteins | sample Neamet127_FD_203134 | JGI IMG/M metagenome (GOLD analysis project Ga0308009, IMG submission 203134) | Marine microbial communities from water near the shore, Antarctic Ocean - #127 | ecosystem: Environmental > Aquatic > Marine > Unclassified | place: Southern Ocean | collected 2014-07-24
CTACACCGTCCGCCTGCGCAAGCTTGACCCCTACCTCAACGTCGACCCCGGCACGATGTCGCCCTTCGAGCACGGCGAGGTCTTCGTCACCGACGACGGCGCCGAGACCGACCTCGACCTCGGCCATTACGAACGTTTCACCGGCGTCCATGCCCGCCAGACCGACAGCATCTCCTCGGGCCGGATCTATTCCAACGTGCTGGAGAAGGAACGCCGGGGCGACTATCTGGGGAAGACCATCCAGGTCATCCCGCACGTCACCAACGAGATCAAGGACTTCCTCCGCATCGGCGACGACGAGGTCGACTTCATGCTCTGCGAGATCGGCGGAACGGTCGGCGACATCGAGGGGCTGCCGTTCTTCGAGGCCATCCGCCAGTTCATCCACGAACGCCCGCGCGGTCAGTCGATCCTGATGCATCTGACGCTGCTCCCGTACCTTGCGGCAAGCGGCGAGCTGAAGACCAAGCCCACCCAGCACTCGGTCAAGGAACTCCAGTCCATCGGCCTCGCGCCCGACGTCCTCGTCTGCCGCTCCGAACACCCGATCCCGGACCGTGAGCGGGAAAAGATCGCCCTCTTCTGCAACGTCCGCAAGGAACACGTCATCCCCGCCTACGACCTGAAGACGATCTACCAGGCCCCGCTCGCCTACCATCAGGCGGGCCTCGACCAGGCCGTCCTCGACGCTTTCGGCATTACGCCCGCGCCGAAACCCAACCTCGCCCGCTGGGAAGACGTGATGGACCGCCTGACCCACCCCGAAGGCGAGGTCCGCGTCGCCGTGGTCGGCAAGTACACCCAGCTTGAGGACGCCTACAAGAGCATCGCCGAGGCCCTGACCCACGGCGGCATGGCGAACCGGACGAAAGTCCGCGCCGAATGGATCGACAGCGAGATCTTCGAGCGCGAAGACCCCGCGCCCTGGCTGGAACGCTTCCACGCCATCCTGGTTCCAGGTGGCTTTGGCGAGCGTGGCACCGAAGGCAAGATCAACGCCGCCCGCTACGCGCGTGAGAAAAAGATCCCCTATCTCGGCATCTGCCTTGGCATGCAGATGGCGGTGATCGAGGCCTCGCGCACCCTTGTCGGCCTGAAGGACGCAGGAAGCGAGGAATTCGACCACGAGGCGGGTGCCAAACGCTTCACCCCCGTCGTCTACCACCTGAAGGAATGGGTGCAGGGCAACCACACCGTGACCCGCAAGGCCAGCGACGCCAAGGGCGGCACCATGCGCCTCGGGGCCTACACCGCGAACCTGAAGGAAGGCTCCGCCGTCGCCCGCATCTATGGCACGACCGTGATCGAGGAACGCCACCGCCACCGCTACGAGGTGGACATCCGCTATCGCGACCAGCTGGAAAAATGCGGCCTGATCTTCTCGGGCATGTCCCCCGACGGCAAACTGCCCGAGATCGTCGAGGTCAAGGACCACCCCTGGTTCATCGGCGTCCAGTTCCACCCCGAGCTGAAGTCGAAGCCCTTCGCGCCGCATCCGCTGTTTGCCGATTTCATCCGGGCAGCGGTGGAGGGCGCGCGGCTGGTGTGACCGGAGACAGAACCCCAGGTTGAAATCTGCTGGGATCACACCCGCATGACGGTCAATGCACGATGATCGTGTCACAGTTGTGCAAAAGATCTGCGTCAGGCTCGACGCAAACTTGCGACTTTTTGAATAGGTTAATATCCTTCCTGCCATGTAACAGCGCCGAAACAATCGGCCAAAAAGAGCAGGAATATCCCATGAAACGCAGCCTTTCACTGCTGTTGGTCACGATTTGCACGCCCGCGCTGGTGGCAGCGCAGGATATTTCAGGTGGCGTCACGCTTGGTTTCGGTCAGCACGACGTGGCTGGTCAGAATCTCTCGACCTCCAGCCTGGACGGTCGGGTCAAGATGGCCTTTTCGAACGGACTGACGTTCGGAGTGTCGGCAGGCTATCTTGATCTGGGACTCGACGGCATTCCCGTCGATCTGAGTGCCGATTTCATCGGGCTCGACCTTGGCTACCGCTTCTCCAACGGCGCGTCGGTCGGCGGCTATGTCGAGCGGCTGAATGCCAGCATCAGCGGGTTGCCGATCGATCTGGCCTTGAAATCCTTCGGTGCCGAGGTCGGCTACACGATGTCGGACCTCGACCTGCGCGCCAGTCTCGGCCGCAGTTCCACCAGCCCCGACATTGGCATCGACATCGACAATGTCGGCTTGGCCGCGCAATACACGCCGATGGCCAATCTCGATATCGCAGGTGCCTTGCTTCGCGCCACTCTCAGCAGTGCTGGCACTGAAGTCGATATCGACATGATCGGACTTGCAGCCGCATATGACGTGAATGACCAGGTCGCGATCTTCGGCGGGCTCAACCGCACCACGGTTGATCTTCTCGATGCGGACTTCACGACCATGGGCCTTGGAGTGGGCTACAACCTGGCGGCAATGACCGGCGTGACTTCCGTTGTCTCGGTGGAACTGGCGCGCACGAAATTCGATGTCGGCGGCGGCGGCGATGCCCTCGACACGCTCCGCCTCGGGCTGACCTTCCCGCTGGGCGAAAAGGGCACCGAAGCACCATTGAACAGCGTCGCGGATTCGATTTTCAATCCGCGACGCGGTGCCGTGAATGCGGCCTTGACCAGCGCTTTCTGAACGGAAGCGGGCGGCGCAGCCGATGCGCCGCCCGTCGTCATTTGTGCTGCGGTCCGGCGGGGCGGCCGGTCATCGCACCCGCCCCGGCTGCGCAGCCGGGGGATAAGCGGCACCGACACCGCCGCCTTCCTGGCGAACCGCCGTGCTCCCGGCCTGCGCCCGCGGCGGACGCATGGTTACCCGTTCCTGAATGCCCACCGCCAAGCCCTTGATTTCCCAAGGCCCGCCAATCGCACTACGCGTGGCGCCTACAACATCCCCATCAGCACCGGCTCCACCTCGGTCCAGCCTTCCCACATCATCTTCAGGGCGACATAGAGGATGATCGACAGGCCCACATAGGCGATCCAGCGGTATCTGTTCAGCAGGCCGGCGATCCAGCTGGCCGCGAGTCCCATCATCGCGATCGACAGGGCAAGTCCGATGACCAGCACCGTCGGATGGTCCTTCGCGGCCCCCGCCACCGCCAGCACATTGTCGAGGCTCATCGACACGTCCGCCACCACGATCTGCGTCGCGGCCTGGGCGAAGGTCTTTCTTGGCGCGTCGTCGGCCACCGCCCCGTCGGCATCGAGGTCCCGGTCGGCCAGCGCCTCCACCGCCTCGACGTCATGCGCGTGGGCGTCGGCACGCAGCTCTTGCCACATCTTCCAGCACACCCACAGCAGCAGGATGCCCCCGGCCAGCAGCAGGCCGACGATTTCCAGAAGCTGCGTCGTGATCAGCGCGAAACCGATGCGCATGACGGTGGCAGCGAAGATTCCGACCAGGATCGCGCGGGCCCGCTGTTCCTTCGCCAGACCTGCCGCCGCCAGCCCGATCACGATGGCATTGTCGCCCGCGAGCACCAGGTCGATCCCGATCACTTGCAACAGCGCGACCAGTCCGTCGTAGGTGAAGATTTCCATCCGCAGGCTCCAGATCCGTTTCCCAAAGCCCTACGCGGCTCGTGCCCGAGGTTCAAGCCGGTTGCGGCTTTCCAAGCCCGCCAAAGCCGGATAGCGAAGGACCATGCTTTCCTATCTGCACCTCTATCACGCCGGAAATCTGGCTGACGTCCACAAGCACGCGGCACTGGCCTGGGTGCTGGAGTATCTGACGCAAAAGGACAAGCCGCTGAGCTACATCGAAACCCATGCCGGCCGCGGGGTCTATGACCTTGGGGCGGAGGAGGCGGTGAAGACCGGCGAAGCGGCGGCGGGGATCGCGCTTGCCGAGCCGCTGTTTCCGCCAGATCACCCCTATCGGCAGCGGCTGGACGAGGCGCGGGCAGGTTATGGGCCGCGGGCCTACCCGGGATCGCCCCTGATCGCGGCCCTCGGTCTGCGCGAGACCGACACGATCCATCTGGCGGAACTTCACCCCCGGGAGGTCGACCGTCTGCGCGCGGTTGCGCAGGACTGGCGAGCCAACGTCTACCAGCGCGACGGGTTCGACCTCGCGCTTGCGCTGACGCCGCCTACCCCGCGGCGCGGGTTGATGCTGATCGACCCGTCCTACGAGGTGAAGGCGGATTACGAGGCCATCCCCCGGCACCTGGCGAACATTCACCGCAAATGGAATGTCGGTGTCCTGATCCTGTGGTATCCGATCCTGCGCGGGGCGCCGCATGCTGCAATGCTGGGGGCGCTGGCGGCCGCATGTCCGGAAGGACTGCGGCACGAGGTGCGCTTTCCCCCGGTGCGCGCTGGGCATCGGATGGAGGGAAGCGGCCTTTTCATCGTCAACCCTCCCTTCGGACTGCAGACCGAGCTTGCCGCGACTGCAGATCGTCTTGCACAGCTTTGCAAGCCACGCCGAAGCGCATAGATAGGGCGGATGATCGACATTCTTCGCCGCCTTCTGGGCCCCGCTCCCGCCCCGCTTCCCGAAGCCGAAGCGCGTCTTGCCTTTGCTGCCCTTCTGGTGCGCCTTGCGCGATCGGACGGGCTTTATGCGGCTGAAGAGACCGAGCGGATCGACCGCGTGCTGGCCCTGCATCACGGGCTGGACCCGTTCGCCGCCGCGAAACTGCGCAGCGCGGCGGAGGAGCTGGAGCGCGAGGCCCCCGATACTGTCCGCTTCACCCGCGCGCTGAAGGACGCGACGCCGCTGGAAGACCGGGCCGAGCTTTTGACCGCACTCTGGTCGGTGGCGCTGGCGGACGGTCAGCGGGAAGCGCATGAGGACCGACTGATGCGGCTGGTGGCAAGCCTGCTGGGACTGACGGATGTCGACTCGGCCCTGGCCCGGCAGCGGGCAGAGCGGCAGTGATTGCCAGCCTGGCGATGTATGACTTCGGCCCGGCACAGGCCGCCAATGACCGGCTCTGGGCGCTGATCCGGGACGGGCTTCGCGCGCGGGGAGTGGCGGCTCCTGACCGGCTGACCCGGGGCGAGGCGGCCTACTGGGACGCCTGGACCGCGCCTGACCTTGTTCTGTCCCAGACCTGCGGGTATCCGTTCCGTGCCCGGCTGCAGGGCCGGGTGACCTATGTCGGAACCCCCGATTACGGGGTCGAGGGTGCATTGCCCGGGTTCTACCGGTCCGTCTTCGTTGCCCGGGCCGATGACAGGCGCCGGACCCTGGCCGCGTTCCACGGAGCCGGCTTTGCCTACAACGAGGCCCTGTCGCAGTCCGGCTGGGCTGCCCCGCAGATCCATGCGGCAGAGGCCGGGCTGCGGCTGACCCCGGTCGTGCAGACCGGTTCCCACCGGCTTTCGGCCAGGGCCGTGGCCGATGGGCGCGCCGACATTGCCGCACTTGACGCGGTGACCCATGCGCTGATGCAGGGGGCGGATCCGCTGGCAAGCCGCCTGCGCGTGGTCGAGGCGACCGCGCCGACCCCCGGCCTGCCTCTGATCACCGCGATCGACCGCGATCCCGAGCCAATCTTCGCGGCCGTCGATCAGGCCATCGCCGCGCTGACGCCAGAGGACCGCGCGACGCTGCGGCTGAAGGGTCTGGTGCGCATCCCGACTGCGCTTTACCTGTCGGTGCCCAATCCGCCGCCGCCCTGCCAGTTTGACGCGCGGGAAGGCCCAAATCGCCAGCAAAAAGCCCCCTAACAAGCCAATTCTGCGTTGCAATGGTGCAGAATCTCGGCACTACTGCCTGACCAGTTGCCAAAGCCCAGTAGTCCCATGCCCGACGCCGCCTCTGACACCCCGGTCATCGAGATCCGTGACCTGCACAAGAGCTATGGTCGGCTTGATGTCCTGAAAGGTGTCGATCTGACCGCGCCGCGCGGGCATGTCGTGTCGCTTATCGGATCGTCGGGTTCGGGAAAATCCACGCTCTTGCGCTGCTGCAACCTGCTTGAAGACAGCCAGCAGGGCGAGATCCGCTTTGAGGGCGAGGCCGTGCGCTGGAAGGGCGAAGGGCAGGGTCGCCACCCCAGGGACCGGGATCAGGTCACCCGGATCCGCACCAATCTGTCGATGGTGTTCCAGCAGTTCAATCTCTGGTCCCACCTGACGATCCTGCAGAATGTCATGGAGGCTCCGGTCACGGTCCTCAGGCGCGATCAAAAGGAGGTCGAGGCCAAAGCCCGGGAATATCTGGCCAAGGTGGGTATCGCCGACAAGGCCGATGCCTGGCCGGCGCAGCTTTCGGGCGGCCAGCAGCAGCGCGCGGCGATTGCGCGCGCGCTGTGCATGGAGCCCCGCGCACTGTTGTTCGACGAGCCGACCAGCGCGCTCGACCCCGAACTGGAACAGGAGGTCGTCCGCGTGATCAAGGCGCTGGCGGACGAAGGGCGCACGATGCTGTTGGTCACCCATGACATGAAACTTGCGGCGGATTGTTCCGACCACGTCATCTTCCTGCACTTGGGCAAGATCGAGGAACAGGGCACGCCCTCAGCTCTGTTCGGCAATCCGCAAAGCGAACGGCTGCGCGGCTTCCTGTCGGCGACGGCGGCCTGATGTCTTGCGCCAGTGCCATCGCTCCGGTCGTCTCCGGGCTGGTTCTTGCGGCATCGGAGCCGGCGGGTAAGGCGATCAGCCATGACGGAACGCTTGCAAGCCTTGAAAACCGCTGGTTCGAATGAGCCGCACAAAACCATCCACAAGGAGAGACCACGGATGAACAAGCTACTTCTCGCAACTGCACTGACGGCCATTTCGGGCGCGGCATTCGCACAGGAGGTCGTGCGCCTGGGCACCGAGGGTGCCTATCCGCCCTACAACTTCATCAACGATGCCGGCGAAGTCGCGGGTTTCGAACGCGAACTTGGTGACGAGCTGTGCAAGCGCGCGAATCTGACCTGCGAATGGACCACGAACGCATGGGATTCGATCATCCCGAACCTGCAGTCGGGCAACTACGACGTGATCATCGCCGGGATGTCGATCACCGCCGAGCGTGAACAGGTCATCGACTTCAGCCAGGCCTATCTGCCCCCGGCCTCGTCGGCCTACCTGGCGGCCTCGGCCGATGTCGACCTGATGTCCGGCCCGGTTGCGGCGCAGACTTCGACCGTCCAGGCCGCCTTCTTGGCCGAGAACGGGATGAGCCTGGTCGAATATGCCACGCCCGAGGAAACCGTTGCGGCGGTGAAGAACGGCGAGGCGGTGGCGGTTCTCGCCGACAAGGAATACCTGGTGCCGATCGCGGCGGAATCGGGTGGCGCGCTGGTGCTGCTGGCCAGGGAAGAGTCGATCGGCGATGGCGAGGGGCTCGGCTTTCGCGACAGCGACGACGCTCTGCGGGGCAAGTTCGATGCGGCGATCAAGTCGATGAAATGCGACGGCTCGCTGGATGCCATGATCACCAAGGCCGAGTATTTCGGACCCGAGGCGAAGGTCTGGGGCGAAGCCGGCAAGGAAGGCTGCTGAGACCTGATCCGGGCGGGCCGCGCGGGCCCGCCCCTTTCTGACGGGACCCGACATGTTCGCAGCCTGCGCCGATCCGAAAGCCATCGAGGGCCTGACCTGGGCCCTCTGCTATCTCACCTCGGCCAAGCATGTCGATTTCTACTGGTCGTTCCTGACCGTGCTTCTGCTTTTGGCGATCACCGCGCCCGCGGCCCTTGGCATGGGCTTCATGGGTGCGACGGCCGCCCGGTCACACGTCGCGCCGGTCAGCTGGCTGGGCAAGATCTACATCTGGATGGTGCGCGGCGTGCCCGACATCATCTTCTTCCTGTTCTTCGTGATCGCGCTGGACCAGGGCATCGAATACGTCAAGAGCCTTGCCGTCTGTGACGGCGGTGCCTGGCCCTGGCAGGGGCTTGAATTCCGCGTCTGCCCCGAGGCGAAGGTGCCGCTGGCCAAATCCTCGGCCTTCTGGCACCAGGCTTACGGCTTCATGCTGGCCGTCGTGACCTTCGCCATCGTCTTCGGTGCCTTCGCCGCCAATGTCATCTACGGCGCGATGGATGCCGTGCCCCGGGCGCAACTGGAGACCGCCGAAGCCTACGGGATGAGCCACGCCCAGGTCTTCCGCCGCATCCTCGTGCCGCAGATGTGGATCTATGCCCTGCCTGGCCTTGGAAACCTGTGGATGATCCTGATCAAGGCAACGCCGCTCCTGTTTCTTCTCGGCGTCAAGGACATCGTCTATTACGCACGCGAGCTTGGCGGGTCGAAGACCCAGGCCTACGAATACCCGCATGGCGACTGGCGGCTGTGGTATTTCCTGGGGCTTCTGGTCTTCTACCTGATCTTCACCCGCATCTCGGAAATCGGGATCGGCAGACTGACCGCCCGGCTCAGCCACGGCCAGGCCACCTCGGGCGGTGAAGCCTTGCGGAAGGCGGCCGCATGACGTGCTGGGAAACCATCCGGGCCTATGGCCTGCGATCCATCGGTATCGGCGAGAACCTGCTGCCGAGGTCCGATTTCACCATCTGCCAGCAATTCACGCTGATCGGCTCGGGACTGATCTGGAACGTCTATTTCGGTGTCCTGGCACTGCTGTTCGGCTTTTTCCTGGCCAATGCGGTCGCCCTTGCCAGGACCGCCCGCACCCCCTGGGTCCGCAAACCGGCCGACTGGTTCGTCTTCGTCTTCCGCGGCTCACCGCTTTTCATCCAGTTCTTCCTGGCCTACGAGGCACTGGTGCTGCTGCCGAAGGCCTTCACCCTGTTCGGCGTCGAGATCAGCACATCCTGGACCACCCGCGCCTGGGCTGGCGCGCTGTTTGTCCTGTTTCTGAACACCGCCGCCTATTCGGCGGAAATCTTCCATGGCGCGCTGAAATCCATCCCCAGGGGCGACCTAGAAGCCGCCGAGGCCTACGGGCTGACCGGCTGGAAGAAGTTCATCCGCATCGAGTGGCCGACGATGCTGCGCCTTGCCTGGCCCGCCTATACCAACGAGGCGATCTTCCTGTTCCACGCGACGACGCTGGTCTTTTTCTCGGGCTTTCCGGCCTTTGCGCAGAAGGGCGACGCGCTGTATTACGCGAACTATTTCGCCGACAAGACCTTCAACCCGTTCATCCCCTATCCCATCGTCGGCTTCTACTTCATTCTCTTGACCCTTCTCGTCACTTTCGTCTACGGGCGGGTGAATGCACGGCTGAACCGGCATCTGCCCTCGAACTCGCGCGCCAGAATCCGCTTGCGTCCGAACCTGATCCGGTAGTAGTCTACTTTTGATCAAATTATCCGGGCACCCGCCCGGACCCTGCGGAAACGCCGAAAAAGGCCTGCGGGGCAAGGCGATCGAAATCAGGGGAAGGGCCAAGGGCATGGTCCGAACCTGCGCATGAGGCAGCCACGTCTGGCTGCGGGCGCGGGAGCCGTGCCCTGACCGCAGAACGACATGACGATGAAAGACTACCTCCGAAAGCACCCCGACGTGCGGACCATTCGCGTGGCTGCCGCGGACCTCAACGGACAGGCGCGGGGCAAGCGCGTGCCCGCCCGATTTGCCGACAAGGTCGTGAAGGATGGAACCCGGTTCCCCTTCTCGGTCCTGAACCTCGACATCTGGGGCGAGGACATCGACGACAGCCCGCTGGTCTTTGAACAGGGCGACGCCGACGGCGTGCTGAAACCGACCGAGCGCGGCTTCATGCCGATGCCCTGGCTTGAGGCGCCGACCGCGCTTTTGCCGATCTGGATGTTTCGCGAAAACGGCCAGCCTTACGACGGCGACCCGCGCCACGCGCTGAACATGGTCGTCCAGCGCTACAAGGCCAGGGGGCTGACCCCGGTCTGCGCGATGGAGCTGGAATTCTTCCTGATCGACGATTCCGGCAAGACCATGCAGGTCCCCGCCAGCCCCCGTTCGGGCAAGCGCCGCAAGGCCGCCGAGACGCTGTCGATCCGCGCGCTTGACGCCTTCGACACCTTCTTCACCGACCTTTACGACGCCTGCGAGGCGATGGACATTCCGGCCGACACCACCACGTCGGAAACCGGCCTCGGCCAGTTCGAGGTCAACCTGATGCATTGCGACGACCCGCTGCGGGCCGCCGACGATGCCTGGCTGTTCAAGATGCTGGTCAAGGGTCTTGCCCGCCGCCACGGCTTTGCCGCCAGCTTCATGGCAAAGCCCTATGCGGAGTATTCCGGCTCGGGGCTGCACACGCATTTCTCGGTGCTGGACGAAAAGGGCGACAACATCTTCGACTCGGGCGGCCCGAAAGGCACGGCGCAGCTGCGCCATGCCGTGGCTGGGTGCCTAGCCGCGATGCATGACTCCACGCTGCTGTTCGCGCCGCATTTCAACAGCTACGAACGCCTGGTCCCGGACAAGCACGCGCCCACGGCGATCTCGTGGGGCTATGAGAACCGCACCGCCGCGATCCGCATCCCGGCGGGCAATCCGTCGGCCCGGCGGATCGAACATCGCGTAGCGGGGGGCGATGTGAACCCCTACCTGATGCTGGCGGCCATCCTTGGGGCGGCGCTCACTGGCCTGGAAGACGAGATGGAACCGCCACCGCCGGTCACGGGCAACGCCTATGCGATGGAGCTGCCGCAGATCCCCGCCAGCTGGGAGGCCGCGATCGATGCGTTCGAGCATTCGGACGCATTGTACCGCTTCCTGCCAAAGGAGCTGATCCGCAATCTGGTCCAGACCAAGCGCCAGGAACTGCACTATCTGGCCGAACTGACGCCCGAGGAACGGGTGGAGCTTTACCTCGACACCGTCTGACCGCTCCTCGTTGGCCTTCGGCCGTCGTCGCTGACCTGCGAGGAGAAGCCGAAGGCGCACGACGAGCCCCCCTTGACCAAGCCCCCCGCCAACGCCCACCTTGAAGAAAACCAAAAGGACTCGCGATGCAGATCGGCATCCTTCAGACCGGCGAAAGCCCTGACGCGCTGCGCGATCAGGGCGATTACCCGGATTTCTTCGAGACGCTCCTGGCGGGCAAGGGCCTGACCTTCCGCCGCTGGGCTGTGCTGCGCAACGAATTTCCGGGCGACGTGCATGACTGCGACGGCTGGCTGATCACCGGCTCGCGGCATGGCGCCTACGAGCCGCATCCCTGGATCCCGCCGCTGGAGGATTTCATCCGCCGCGCCTATGCCGAACAGGTTCCCGTCGTCGGCATCTGCTTTGGCCACCAGATCATCGCGCAGGCAATGGGGGGCCGTGTCGAGAAATACGCGGGCGGCTGGACCGTCGGCCCGACCCAATACGATTTCGGCGACCGCACCTACACCCTGAACGCCTGGCACCAGGACCAAGTGGTGAAGAAACCCGAGACGGCCAGGGTCCTCGCCTCGACCGCCCTGTGCGAAAACGCTGCCCTTCTCTATGACGACCGCATGTTCACCGTCCAGCCCCACCCCGAGTTCCGCAAGGAATTCATGGCTGGGCTGATCAAGCACCGGGGGCCGGGTCTGGTCCCCGACGCGCTTCTTGCCGATGCAACCCAAAGGCTCGACATGGCCACCGACAGCCCGTCGATGGCCGACCGGATCGCGGACTTCTTCCTGACCCACAAAGCGAAAACTGGGGCCGAGAAGCTCCGCGCCTGATCGTCAGTCGCGGGGGCCACCCCCCAAAATACGTGTGACCCATGTCCAAATGGACCGACCAGCTGCCCGAGGCAGCGCGCGACTACATCGGCAACCGCCGGGTGGACGAAGTGGAATGCATCATCGGCGACATCGCCGGGGTGGCGCGCGGCAAGGCGATGCCCGCCGCCAAATTCGGCAAGCAGACCAACTATTTCCTGCCGAACTCGATCTTCCTGCAGACCATCACCGGCGAATGGGCCGACAACCCCTTCGACGCCTTCACCGAACCCGACATGATCCTGGAACCCGACTGGTCCACTGCCACCGCCGCGCCCTGGACCGCCGACGTGACGCTGCAGGTGATCCACGACGCCAAGGACCAGCAGGGCAACCTGATCCCGTTCAGCCCCCGCAACGTGCTGCGCCGGATCATGGACCTTTACGCCGCGCAAGGCTGGAAGCCCGTG
>Ga0308009_10001762_pt1 | contig 11996 bp, 8 predicted proteins | sample Neamet127_FD_203134 | JGI IMG/M metagenome (GOLD analysis project Ga0308009, IMG submission 203134) | Marine microbial communities from water near the shore, Antarctic Ocean - #127 | ecosystem: Environmental > Aquatic > Marine > Unclassified | place: Southern Ocean | collected 2014-07-24
ATGGCCAGGTCGGCCAGCGTGGAGCCGGAAAAAGTGTCGGCGAAGGCGCTGAGGATGAACCCCTCGATCCCGACGAAGATGTCGCCCAGCGCATCGCCCGTGTTCAGGCTTGCGGTGACAAGATCGACCCGGATCGCGACGGCAGAGGTGTCGTAGCTTGCGAAGTCGCTGCCGGCGCCGCCGTCCAGCCGGTCCGACCCCTCGCCGCCGACCAGGGTATCGCCGCCGTCGCCGCCATACAGGCTGTCGACCCCGGCCCGCCCGTCCAGCCGGTCGTTTCCCTCCAGCGCCAGGAAGGTGTTGGCCTGCGCATCGCCCGCCAGCGTGTCGTTGTAGCCGGTGCCGTCCAGGTCCTCGATGCCGACATAGCTGTCGCCCGCCGCCTCGCCGCCGTTGCCGCCCGGGCTGGCCAGGTCGGCCACAACCCCGAAGAGCGACTCGCGATAGCTGGCCCGGTCGCGCCCGATGCCGCCGTCCAGCACATCCGCGCCGATCCCGCCCAGCAACGTGTCATTGCCGTTGCCACCGAACAGGCTGTCGTTGCCGCTGCTGCCCGAAAGACGGTCATTGCCATCCTGGCCCTCGATCCGGTTGTTGTCGGTGTTGCCGGTCAGCGTGTCCGAAAAAGCCGATCCGACCAGTCCCTCGATCGAGACATAGCTCTGGCCCGTGGCCAGGTTGGTGTTCTGGTTCGGGGCCTCGAGGCTGACCCGGATCCCCGCCGTGGCCCCGGTCAGCAGGATCGTGTCGAACCCCGCGCCGCCGTTGATCGTGTCGGCCCCGGACGAGACGAGGAACAGGTCGTCGCCGGGCCCGCCGGTCAGCACGTCGATCTGGTTGGTGCCGTAGATCAGGTTCGCCGGCTGGGGCGGGGCGGGAAGGGCGTGCCAGAGCGCGATGAAATCGCCCAGTTGGAATATGCCTGGGACCAACGGCACCGCGTTCGGCGTCACCAGCTCCAGCATTTCTTCGCCCCAGGCGATCAGGGCACCGGTGGCCGTGGCGGTGATGGTCAGCGCGGCCAGCGAATAGATCGGCCCCCAGGCCGAAATGTCGATCCGGTCGATGCCAACCTGGTAGTCCTCGATCCGGTCGCTCACGCCATCTGCGGCCAGCACGAACAGGTCGATCCCCGCCCCGCCCGACAACCTGTCCGACCCGGCCCCGTCCGACAGGATGTCGTTGCCGAGACCGCCGAGGATCTGCTCGTCGCCGTCGCCGCCAAGGATCATGTCCGCCTGCGCCGTCCCGGTCAGCGTGGCCGGCTCGAAGCCGCCGGTCTGGATCGGCGCCAGCGGTCCGGGGTCGATCTGCAGCCGGATGATCCCGGTGCCTTCGGTGGCGACGAAGACCTCGATCACGCCATTGACGACGCGCGTCGTCATCGCGGTGATGTTGTCCGGCCCGATGCCGGTGTCGTTCAGAAGCTGACCGACGGAAAGCAGTCTGCCCTCCGGGGTCAGGGTCATCACCGTCAGACCGTCATCTCCGCCCCCGGCGATGACGAAGACCCGGTCGCCCAGCTGAGCGACCGCCACCGCCTGCACACCCGCGAATCTGGTGTCGAGCGTGTCGATCACATGGTCGGCCACCTGCATCGTCCCGTCGGCGGCCAGCCGGACCACGCTGATCGAAGAGGAATTGGTCGAGGCCAGGATCAGGAAGGTCGAGCCCGCCACCTCCACCGCCTTGACCGCCGCAGGATCGTTGATGCCCAGCCCCTGCGGTGCGCCGATCATCACCGGACTGCCCAGCGTCCCGTTTGCCGCGACCGGGAAGGCGCGCATGACATCCGCCTCCAGCGACAGACTGATCATGAACCGCTGCCCGGCGACGGTGACCGGCATCAGCGTGGTGATGTCGACACCGGTGTACGGTCCGTCCAGAACCTTCGAGCCGACCAGCGCCATCGTTCCGTTCGCCGCGATCGAATAGGTGTTGATCGTGCTTTCACCCATCCGCGCGGCGTAGAAATAGCTGACACCCCCGATCTGCAGGATGGCCTGCGCCGCGATCGCCCCGGAGAGGCTGCCGGGCAACTGGACGGGTGCGTTCAGCGCGCCGGTCCCGGTGATGGCAAAGGCATTGACCCCGGCCCGGTTGGCCCCCGTCACGATCAGGTGGGTCGCGCCGTTGATGACCACGGTTTCCAGCGTCGCCTCGGCGGGCAGCGCCATGCCGGGGGCGATGCTCTCCTGGTCGATCAGCGTCATCGGACCGCCGACGTCCAGGGCCAGCACACCGCCGCCGGCACGGGTCGCCGTGTACAGAAGCGTCTTGCCGCCCTGCACCACCAGTTCGAGATCGCCAATGCCCGACACCATGTTCAGCGGCGCAGCCGTGAACGTCTCCAGCACCAGAAAGCTGATCACTTCCGGCCCCACACACCCAATTACCCAAGCGTGAGGGTGCCCCCGCAGACCCTAACGTCCGATGATCCGATCAGGGCGCAATCTGGGCGATTGGCCGGGATTTTCGACAAAGCTGTCGCAAACTCGCCCGCGCGGCTTCAGCGCCCGACACCGACATAGGCGACAAAACCCGCCTCGCGCACTTCCGCCGGGTCATAGATGTTGCGCAGATCGGCCATCTGCGGCGTTGCCATCCTGCGGGCAAGCTTGGCCAGATCGAGGCCACGGAACTCGTTCCATTCGGTCAGCAAGACCACCAGATCGGCATCATTTGCCGCCTGATAGGGGTTGTCGACCCATTTCACCCCGGGCAGCAGCGCCTCGCCTTCGTGCCTGCCCTGCGGATCGCTGACCCGCACCCTCGCTCCGGCACCGACCAGCGCCGGGACAATGGTCAGCGACGGTGCCTCGCGCATGTCGTCGGTGTTGGGCTTGAAGGTCACGCCCAGGACTGCCACCGTCTTGTCGCGCAGGCTGCCGCCGCACAGATCGACGATCTTTTCGATCATCCGCCGCTTCACTTCCTCGTTCACCTTGATCACCGTCTCGACGATCTGCATCGGCGCGGCATGATCCTGGCCGATCCGGGCCAAGGCCTTGGTGTCTTTCGGAAAACAGCTGCCGCCATAGCCTGGCCCCGCATGCAGGAACTTGTCGCCGATGCGCCCGTCCATACCGATGCCCCTGGCGACGGTCTTCACGTCCGCCCCGACCTTCTCGCACAGGGCGGCGATCTCGTTGATGAAGGTGATCTTGGTGGCCAGAAACGCGTTCGCCGCATATTTGATCAGCTCCGCGCTTTCCAGCCCGGTATAGACCATCGGAAACTCGCGCAGGCTGAGAGGGCGGTACAATTCGGCCATCACCTTGCGCGCCCGCGCCGTCTCGGCCCCGACAACCACCCGGTCCGGGCGCATGAAGTCATCAATTGCCGCCCCTTCACGCAGGAACTCCGGGTTCGAGGCGACATCGAAGGCCGCCTTCGGATTGGCCTCGCGCAGCACCTCGGCCACCTTGCGGTTCGTGCCCACCGGCACGGTGGATTTCGTGACCACCACGGCATAGCCGGTCAGCGCCTGGCCGATTTCCGCTGCCGCCGCCATCACGAAGGTCAGGTCGGCATGCCCGTCGCCGCGCCGGGTCGGCGTGCCGACCGCGATGAACACCGCCTCGGCCCCGTCCACCGACGCGGCCAGATCGGTCGTGTAGGACAGCCGCCCTGCCGCGGTGTTCTTGGCAATCAGCGCCTCCAGCCCCGGCTCGAAGATCGGCACTTCCCCCCGGTTCAGCCGCTCGATCTTGCCTGCGTCCCGGTCGACGCAGATCACGTCATGGCCGAAGTCGGAAAAGCAGGCCCCCGAGACCAGCCCCACATATCCCGTCCCGATCATTGCGATGCGCATCGTGCCGCCCCAAAGAAACCACGGGCCTCTCTAGGCAGGTCCGGATGACCTGTCAAACGGCGCTTCCCTGCCCCGCCGGGGCAAAAGCCGCGGGGCCGACCCTTTCGGACCGGCCCCGTGTTCATCTGCCGCGCGTTCATCTGCCGCGCGTTCATCTGCCGCGCGCCCGCGGGCCGGGCGCAGCCCTCAGGCCCGCTCGGGCTTCGGGAACCGGGCCTTGACCTCGACCACGGCGGTCAGCCAGTCCGCCTTCGTGACCTCGCCGCGCTGCCAGCGGAAGAAAAGCGGATCCGCCTCGGCGGCAAGGGCTGCGCGCAGCGCCACGTCCCGCACCGCCACGGCTGCCTGATGATCGGCCTCGCGCTGCAGCGCCGCCGCTTCGCGAGACGGCCCGGCATCCGCGACCGGGCCGCGCGCCACCCATTTGCCTTTCGCAATGCGGCGGTGTCTGGCCAGAAACTCGACCGTCAGCCCGTCGACCGGCTCGCTGCCGTCGCGCGGGTCGCTGCCGATCCAGCCGGGGATGCCGTCTTCGGTGAACAGAACGTGCAGGGTCATGTCAGTAGTCGCTTTCGATGTAAATGCCCATGGTCGCGAACCCGATCACCGAGGACGTGCCCCCCACACTCATATAGCTGTAGGGGGTCAGCAGCGTCGATGTCGTCGGCAGGTCCGTGGTGATCGTCCCCGTCGCCACCGCGCCCGAGACCAGATTTGTCACCTCGTAATTCAGAACCGACGTGGTTCCCGGCGGCGAGAACAACGCGATCTCGTAGACCGAGGTCAGATCGGCGTTCGGCTTCGGAAAGCCTGCGCCAAGGTCGATCTTCGTTGCCGTGCCGCTTCCGTCATTGTGCATGAACTGGATGTTGGCATCGCCGTTGTCGTAGCCCATGCCGCACATGCTGGTGATGCTTGACGGGTTCACGTCCGTCGGTGCGGCAATAGAGTTGCGCATCCCCACGAAGGCCCGATGCGTCGCCGTCGCCACCCCCGTCGCCGGACCCCAGCGCCAGACCAGGTGGAACCCGCCCAGGCCCGCCGCAGTCCCGCCAAGTGTCCATTGCAGCGCATTGCCACGGACACCCGCAACCGCGGTCGTTGCTGCCGTGGTCACACGCCAGGACCGTCTGCGCATGTAGCTGTGCAGGTTCGTCGTGGCCACGTTCTCGGTTGTCGCGGTTCCGACCGCATTGACCACCAGACCGACCTGACTGTCGGCCCCGCCGTTCCCGCCAGGCAGGAAAAGACCGATCTTGTTGCGCCCGAAATGCGGTTGCAGCGAACTGTCCAGACCGCTTGGCCCCATGAAGGCTGGCATCATCCGCCCGCCGACCTTGCGACCGAACAGCTTCAGCCCGTCCGCCGCCGGGGTCGCCGGGGTCGCGATCAGTGGCAGGCGCAACTGCCCGCCCTCGATCTCGACATCCGCCGCACCGCCGAAGACGCCCGCATTGTTGAACTGAATCTCGCCGGACCCGCCGCCGGGGCTGCCGCCCCCGCCGCCTCCCGGGGCGGCCCAGGTTCCGTCCGCGCGCAGGAAGTTGGCCGTGCCGCCGCCCGAGGCCGGAGCCAGCCCCTTCGCCGCCGTCCCGAACACATCCAGAAGCGCCGTCGCCTGCGTGCCCGTCAGGTCCTCAGGCGCGCCCGTGCCCGCCGTCGCCCGCCCTTTCAGGGTCGCCGTCGCCATCGTCGCCAGCTTCGCGTTGGTCAGGGTGCCGGTCGCCACCTGGGCGTCCACCACCTGCGCCGCGACGATGTTGCCCGCCACCCGCCCGACAACCGTGTTCGCGCCCACCGCCAGATCGCCGGGGTCCGCCGTCGCCGCTGTCGCATTGGCCTTGATCGTGTTCGCCGCCATGTCGGCCGCCTTGGCGTTCGTCACCGCGTTGTTGGCGATGGTCGTCGCCCCGTCGCCGACCGAGGTCACGTCCCCCGAGTGGTTCGGGTGCGCATAATTGTTCGCGCCTGTCGCGATGCCGTCCAGCTTGCTCTTGTCCGCCGCCGCCATGAAGCCCGCGACCGATCCCGTCGCCACCGCGTGCAAGGCTCCGCCCGCCCGCGTGCCATGGCCCGTGTCGTCAAACCGCGCCGCAGGCAGCACCCCCGCCGTGAGATCCGCCGCCGAACCGCTGGTGGCGATCGCCGAAAGCCCGGTGATCGTGGCCGCGCCTTGCGTTCCGGTATGCGTCGCCCGGTCGCGCAGGGCCGCATCCGAGGCATTCGCCGTCGCCCCGTCCGCCACATTCAGGATGCCGCGCGCCTGCGCCGGCGTCAGCACTTCGGGCGCACCCGTTCCTGCCGTGTCGCGACCGAGCAGACTGTCCGTCGCGACATCGGCCAGCATGCCCAGCGACACCGCCCCGGCGTCGATGGACCAGACCGCGCCGCCGCCCGACACCGTGATGTCGCCCTTGTCGCCGTCGGTGACACCGCCAGCGCCGCCGACCGCCAGCGTCACCCCCGCGCTGCGCACCTTCACTTCGCCCGTCGCGGTGTTCAACCACAGCGTCCCGTCGGGCGGAGCGCCCGGATCAGCCGCCTGTCCCCCCAGATGCAACGGCTGCGGCAAAAGCAGCTCGCCCGTCTCCGCAGCGACCTCCAGCGCGGTGAAGAAGGCCGAACCGTCCGGGCTCACCTTGACGGAAAAGTCATCGGACCCCGCCGTGCCCATCTCGGCGCGGCCAGAGAACCCGGTCTGGAACAACAGGCTCGCCGTATCGCCCGTCACCGCCTTGTTCAACTTCAGCTGATGCCCCGATCCGGCGTGGTTCAGCAAGGTGGCGGGGGACGACACCGTCAGCCGGTTCGTCGCATCCGCCGTCGCCGACACCCCCAGCCGCCCCACCGTGAACGGCCCGTCCGACAGCGCGATCCAGGTCAGCCCGTTGTAAAAGGCCATCTGGCTTTCCGCCATCACATAGGCCTGCCAGCCCGGCAGCGCAGCCGTGAACTGCCACCCGGCTTCGGTGAACAGCGCGATCCGCCCCGCCTGGCCCACCCACGGCCCCGCCGCCCCCGCTGCCACGATATGCCGGTCGCCGATCGACGGCAGCGGCGGAGGCACCGTGAGCGTCCGGTCGATCACCGCCAGCTGGACGATCAGGTCAAGCGCCACCAGCGCCTCGTTGTGGGTCACATGTTTCTGCGCCTGCGCCGGAAGGATCAGGGGCAGCGACAGGATCGTCGTATCGTCGGGCATCAGAAACCTCCGGAGATCGCCTTGGCCCGCGACCCTAGGAAAGCTTCGTTCACAGCGGCTGAGCGCACCGCGCGGAACGACCGGACCAGACGCAACACCGGCTGAGCCGCCCCGCAGCAGATCGCGCCACGACCCGAGCCCCACCCCTTGCCCATTTCCCAAATACTCCCGCCGGAGGCAGCCGCCCCGCGCATCGGCCCGGCGGATGGGCGATCCGCCCGCCGCCCGATCAGGGCTCCGGCTGCGGCGGAATGCGCCCCCGGCGGGCCTCGGCCCAGGTGTTCAGGCTGACCGCCCCCACGATCAGCGCACCCCCCAGGATCACGAACCCGTCCACCGCCTCGCCGAACACCAGCGCGCCCAGAAGCGTGGCCCACAGGATCTGCAGGAACGTCACCGGCTGCGTGACCGCCAGGGGCGCGGCCCGGAACGCCCGCGTCATCGTGTAATGCCCCAGCGTCGCCAGGCCTGCCACCCCTGCCAGCCAGGCCAGCTGCACCCCCGTCACCGGCTCCCAGACCCACCAGGCCATCGGCGCAAGACCCAAGGACACGGTCACCGACAGCACGCCCACCACCACACTCGCCGGGGCCATTCCGCTCAGACGTTTCGCGAAGATGTAGCTCACCGCAAAAAACAGCGTCGCGACCAACTGCGACAGATGCCCCAGGCTCACCTCCCGCAGCCCCGGCCGCAGCACCACCAGCGCGCCGACCAGGGCGACGGCAACCGACAGCACCCGCCCCCGGCCCAGCCCCTCGCCCAGAAGCAGCCCCGCGATCACCAGCACCACGACCGGGTTCAGAAAGCCGATCGCCGCCATCTCGGCCACCGGCACCCGGGCCATCGCCCAGAACCAGAAGATCACCGCCGCGACATGCAAGGCCCCCCGCCACAGGAACAGCGGCCAGATGCCCGCAGGCAAGGCGACCCTGCGCATCGCCCACACCGCCGGGGCCAGGAAGACAAGGCCAAAGGCAAAGCGGATGAAGGCCGACTGCGCCGCCGGCAGCTCCGTCCCCAGGTGCCGCACGATGCCATTCACGCCCACAAAGGCCAGCGTGGTCGTCAGCATCCACAGAACGCCCTCCACCGGGCGGCCCAGATCGCCCGATGCTTGTCCCGCCTGTGTCATCCGCCGCGTCCCGCCCTGCCGTCACCACCACGTCCCGGCGACCCTAACCTCTTCCCGGCGCAGGGGAAAGCGACCGCCACGCCGAACGACTATGTCGGAACCCGAGACTGTAGTATCCTTGCGCGAAAGGGTGACGAGGGACGCCGCCATGACCCCGATTTCCCGTCGCGCGACGCTCCGGCTCGGCGGCGGTGCCCTGGCGGCACTGGCCCTGCCCGGCTGCGCGGGCCCGGGGCCGCCCTATCCCGTCACCCCTGTCACCGACGTGCTTCTGGACGCGCACAGCCATCTCTTCAATGGCCAGGACCTGCCGGTCACCAAATTCATCACGCAGGTCGTCCTGGGCGGCACTTCCGGCGGCCGCTGCGAGCTTCCCGCCACCGCAGGCAAACGGCAAAACATCGAGGACCCGACCCTTTTCGAACGCCTCGTCGAACTCATGGTCGACTGGCTTCTGCAAGGCACGCCCACCGCCGCCGTCGAACGCGACCGCCTGCAGCGCGACCGGATCACCACCGTCGCCTCCGAAACCGCGCGCGTCACCCGGGTGACCAGAAAGAAACTCGCCGCCTTCCTCGATACCCCCGCCATCGGCGCCTTGCGCGATACGGACACCCGCCTGCGCCAGGCGCTTCTGGACGAGGTGCGGACCTCTGCCCGCAATGGCAACCTCACCCCGCGCCCCGCCCGGCAAGCGGCCGCCGACATTCTCCGTTCCTCCGGCCGCTTCGGCACCTTTCTGCGCTGGATCGGCCTCTTCTTCCGCTCGCGCCAGAGCCTCGCGCAGGAACTGGTCACCGCCAGCCGGTCCTGGGGCCGCGAGCCCCTGATGCTCGTTCCCCTGATGGTCGATTATGCCCATTGGCTGGGCGAGACGACCAGGGACTGCTCCTCCTTCTACGACCAGATCGAGGTCTGGGGCGCCCTGTCCAGACGCTCGCCGATCCCGGTCCACGGCATGGTGCCCTTCGATCCGCTGCGATCGGTCTTCTGGACCACCGGTCGCCGCACCCGGTTCCCGGAGACGACCGAATTCGACCCCCTCGACCTCGCCGAACGGGCGCTGGGCGACCACGGCTTTCTCGGCCTCAAGCTCTATCCGCCGATGGGCTTCAGCGCGACCGGCAACCTCGCCGCCGACAGCGCCTACCGGCCCGAGATCATCCGTGCCCTCGGCCTGCCGCAGAACCGGCTCGGGGCGGAACTCGACCGCGCCATGGCCCGCGCCTTCGACTTCTGCGTCCAGAGGGACGCTCCGATGATCGCGCATGCCAACAATTCCGTCGCCTCCGGCTCAGGCTACGGAAGGCGGGCCGAACCGCGATACTGGATCGACGCGCTCCGGCGCTGGCCGACGCTCCGCCTCTGCCTTGCGCATGGCGGCGGCTTCTGCTGGCGGCAGACCGGCGCTGCCTCCGGCGCGGCAGAAGACCGGGCCAGCTGGGAATGGGCCATCGGCGCTTATGTGCGCGGCGCCCCCGCATCGCACCTCTACATGGACATCAGCTATTTCTCCGACGTGATGGGCCAGAAAGACCGCCTCGACTGGATCAGCCGGCAACTCCGCGACTGGATCGCCACCTGCGACCCCGAGGCCCGCCATCTCGTCTTCGGCACCGACTGGGTCATGCTCGGCCGGGAACCGGGATACGAACGCTATGGCCTCACTGTCCAGGCCTTCCTGACCGATCGCATCGGCCTGAGCGCCGACCAGCTTGACCGCGTGATGTGGGGCAACGCGATGCGCTTTTTGGGCCTCGACCAGGGTGCGCGATCGCGCGAGCGATTGCTGGCGTTCTACGGCAACCGCCGCCCCGCCTGGACCAGGCGGACGCCGCCCTAGATCGGGATGATGTTTGATGGAAACATCATCCCGATCTCGGTTCCTGGTGGTCGCGTGATTGATGCGGCAAACCGGAGTCCAGTTTTCCTCATCCCGCTCCAGCTGGACGGCAGTCGGCCCGGGCACCGTCCCCTTCCACCCCACGCCTCGCCTCCCCCTGGTGGGAAGGGGATGGGGGCTGTCTTGGGCCAAACCTTACCAAACCGCTAACGACCACGGCCAACCCCTTGAAATCCCTTACAGCAAAACCCTGTCCACGCGTGGCACCCTTCAACCGCCCAAGGCCAGTCCCAGGGCAATCGCCCACATGGTCAGCCCCACGCCGACCTCCAGCCAGACCCAGGCGGCGGGCCTCGCGAAGACCGGGGCCAGCCCCCGCGCCCCGAACCCCAGCGCCGCGAAGAAACTGAGCGATCCGAACGCCGCCGCCACCCCGAAGGCCAGCTGATGCGGCGCATACTGGGCCGAGATCGACCCGATCAGCACCACCGTATCCAGATAGACATGCGGGTTGGCCCAGGTCAGCACCAGACAGGTCGCCAGCACCTTCCCCAGCGGTGTCGGCTCTGCCTCGGACGGCCGCAGCGCCTCCCCGCCCCGCAGCGCCGCCCGGAACCGCAGCGCCCCATAGGCCAGCAGGAAAACCACCCCGAGCCAGCGCATCGCCTCGCCGAACCAGGGCAGAGCGACGCTCAGCGCCCCGAACCCTGCCACCCCCGCCCCGATCAGGACCGCGTCTGACAGCGCGCAGACCGCCACCACCCAGCCCACATGCTCCCGCCGGAGACCCTGGCGCAGCACAAAGGCATTCTGAGCGCCGATCGCCAGGATCAGGCTCAGCGCCACCAGATAGCCGTTCACCGCCGCTTCAAGCACGGGCCAGGGCGCCCAGCGCCGCCACGGCATCGAACCGCCGATCCCATTGCACGAAAAGGTGGTCGTGATGGTACCCGGCGATCACGTTGCAACTGATCCCTTCTCGGCCCAACGCCCCCGCGAAGGCCGCTGTCAAGCCGACAGCCGCAAGGTCGGAGTGCACCGTCAGGCTGATCCGCGCCCAGGGGTCGGACCGCATCCCCGCCGCCCTGATCTCTGCCAGTGGCGCCACAACCGTCAATCCTTCGGCTTCGGACACCGTCGCGAAAGGCTCGATCAACAGCCCTCCACCCGTCCAGATCCCGTAGCCGTAGGGCTCGGGATGCAGTACCGGCTCCATTGTCCGCAAGAGCACCGCAAGATCGCTTTCGGCCATTGGACCCTCCATTTTGCTTGACCTACGTCCGGCACTTGTCACAATCCAGTTAAACTTCCTGCTGACAGATTAGCGTGGCTAATGCTTGATCCCGCCCAGCTTGCCGCCCTTGCCGCCGTCCACCGTCGCGGGTCTTTCGACCTGGCTGCAAGTGAACTGCATGTCACGGCATCCGCGATCAGCCAGCGCATCAAGGCGCTGGAAGAGGCGACCGGCACGCTTCTCATCCGCCGGGGTGCGCCCTGCCAGGCCACCGCGACCGGCCTTCGCCTGATCCGTCACCATGACGAGGTCGTGCTTCTTGAAAGAGCCCTGGCGCAGGATCTGCCCGGCGTCGCGCCCGGCCCTGCCACGCTGCGCATCGCCGTCAACGCCGACAGCCTTGCGACCTGGGTCATCCCGGCACTTGCCGCCACGACCGGCTTCCTGTTCGATCTCGTCATCGACGACCAGGACGTCAGCCAGGACTGGCTGCGGCGCGGCGAGGTAGCGGCCGCCATCACCGCGCATCCCGGCCCCCTGCAGGGCTGCGATACGTTTCCACTCGGGTCGCTGCGCTATTGCGCCACGGCCTCGCCCGCCTATGTCGCCCGCTGGTTTCCGGGCGGCGTCACGCCCAAGGCTCTGTCCCGCGCACCCGCGCTTGTCTTTTCCGACAAGGACCGCCTGCAGGCGCGCTGGATCACTCAAAGGCTTGGGATGCAACGACCCACGTTCCCGACCCACCGCATCGCCTCGTCCCAGGCCTTT
>Ga0308009_10001769_pt1 | contig 11974 bp, 10 predicted proteins | sample Neamet127_FD_203134 | JGI IMG/M metagenome (GOLD analysis project Ga0308009, IMG submission 203134) | Marine microbial communities from water near the shore, Antarctic Ocean - #127 | ecosystem: Environmental > Aquatic > Marine > Unclassified | place: Southern Ocean | collected 2014-07-24
CTTGCCTTCCAGAATTCAAAGATAAAAATGAATTAACAATATTCTCTCTTTCTCTTCTTGCTTGTAATTTAGTAGTAAACAACAAATCCGTGTTTAATCTTATCTGTGGACTAATACCTGTAAAAATTTGTGAAATAAGAATAACCATCATATTACTATCCTTTTCGTGTGACAAATGTCGTCCATTTACTGCCAATTTATTTAGCATAGGGTTTCTTCTCATATCGGCAGACATACCACCTTCACCTACCATATCGTCTAAAATAAGAATAATGTTAGATTTAATCTTATCCTTTTTTTTTGCTTTCATATTATGTTTTTTAACTTTCATTTGTGTATCAATTATTGATGGTAAAACTTCTAAAGTATTGTACCTATAGTTTGATGGGATACCTTCAAATCCTGCGTTGGTTTTCGAGAATAAAAATATGCCATCTACTTTGTTTTTTTTAGTATATTCTTCCAAAAAATGAGTGATTAAATGTGATTTACCTGAACGACGACTTGCTATTACAATCATAAATGCATTTTGAGGAACACTATTCACATTAAATTTTTTGAATTCTTTTGTGTCAATATTTGAATTATGACCCTTTTTTGTTCCCTTTTTTGAATTATATACATATGTTGAATTAATTTCATCCTCAACACGTGTTGCTTTTTTGGTATCCTTTTTGCTTTCAATTTCTCCCCCTAATTCTGATTCTACCATACCTGCGGTAATTTCACTTCTAATTGTTTGAGAATTCATAATTGGGGGTTTTCGTAAATTATAACCTTTAGTACTTAATCCTGCCGACATATATATATACCTTTTATATTAATAAATCAATTTTAAAATAGCGAATGTGTTTCATAAGAAAAGTAAAGGTCAATTGATGTAAAATTAGTAGCACTTGTAATAGCGGCAGAATTACCATCTAATAATTGTAGTTCAAAAGTCTCAGGGATATGATCGGTTTCAAGTAATAATCCAGAACCAAAGTTATATGTTTCAATTCCTGCCGTATTTTTTTGAGTTGGGAAAGTTAGATAACCTTTTCTATCGGTTGAGTGAAATTGATTTGAAGACAAAAAGGGCAAGCGAATGTATATTTGCGAATGGGCGAATGATGCCCCTGCTTTGTTAATTATAGCCGAATGAAGGGTCAAGTTCTGTGAACGGATAGGGTTTGAGAGAAAAACCTTAGTAATTCCGTTGTTTGTATTAGGAGTTATTCTTAAATGGAGTGTTGGCATTTTTATATATTCGGGTTAGAAAAAAATAAAACAAAAAAATTAATATTGTTTGAAATATTATTATATGTTGTTAATTTATAAAATGAGTGCCAACAGAAAACCAAGTAAAGCTACTGATGATGAAATTACCAAATTTCACCTAAAAACCAAAAATGTTATTAGTAAGACTGGTATGTATTTTGACCCTATAACAGGGAAATTTAAAAAGGCATTAAAACAGAATGGTAAAGAGAAGGGTAGTGCACGTTCTTTAGTAATTGATACTAAATATGGAAATTATCTAAAGGAGGTTAAAAGAAGAATCGGTGAAGACGCTCACGACGATATTAAAACTCGTGAAGAAAAGGCAAAACAAATGGGGTTTTCAAAGCTTCAAAAAGAAAGAAAGTTGTTTGGTAAAGCCACTCAAAGTGTTGCTATAGCAGATGTCGTTCAACAAACTGAATTACAAAAGAAAGCCCAAGCAACTAAAAATGTACCTACAAATGTGAAAACAAAACTTAATCGTGATTCTGAATTAAAAGTTGAGGGTAAAACTGAAAAAGCAGTTGGTTCTTCTACAGGCCCAGGGCAATATAAATTAAAGAACAAAGTTCAAAAGAAACGGGAAAGTGCCAACAAGTTGAAGAAAGAAACTAGAGGTAAAAAACCAAAAGAAGTTATTCAAGGTAGTAGTGAATGGTACGTACAACAACAAATGATGCAGCGGGCAAGGGCAGAAAAACAAAAAAAAGGTAGTGGTGAAGAAGCTATGAAAAAATGGAGAAGAAAACAACAAATTAAATATGGACTGCCACCAACTGCTACAAAAAACGATATAATGGAAAGTGCTACTTTACAACGAGAAAATGACGAACACGAAATGGAACAAGCACAAAAAGAAGCTGATGATGAAGTTGAAAGAGTATCTGTTAGAGATGAAGAAGCAAAAAAAAGAGATATTGAAAACGGTAATATGCGGAAAAAACGAATAGATGAAAATTTGGAAGAAGAACAAGAACAAGCCGATAAAATACAAGATGTTGTTGCTGAAAAAGTTGTTGACCCTTTATTGGAACACGTAGATGGATTAGAACATGCAGATGTAGTTGAAAACCCTGAAGAAATACAAACAAATTTAAGAGGCATACCTGAAGATTCACCAGATGCTAGAGAAGGTGTTAGACGAAAGGGTGATGATTTTATAGGTGATGATGGAGTACCACAAGCAGAGCAGGCACAAGCAGAGCAGGCACAAGCAGAGCAGGCACAAGCAGAGCAGGCACCAGATGATAACGAAATACCATTACCAGAGCAAGAGCAGGCAGATCAGAATGTAAAAATGAAAATTACAGAAAAAGAGATTGATGTTGAGGTTAACAAAGACGAACAACGCAGTTATGTTTCACCCGCATCAGAGCGTGTATCTATGGAGAGAAATAGAATGAAATATTCACCTTTACGATTATACGAGGAATGTCGTTCGTTTGTCAAAATTTATAGCGATGATATTAAAACGAAATCGTGGAAAAAAATAAAAGAAGATTTCAAAAAACTATCACAAAAATCACCTGCTATTAAATTAAGAAAAATCCATAGAGAAATGGAAGAAGAAGTTATTGAATATTACCAGGGAAGACAAGGTATCCGATTGGGTGTAATTATTGACCCTTCTGTTCTTGGTATTGATATCGGTCAATTACAAGGATTAATGAATCCACAAATGCCTATGGCTATGGGTTCGGGTGTTAGACAAATTGGAACACAACAACAAAGAGTAAAAGATGTGGACGTCCACTACAATCACGGAGGTGTGAAAGCCGCTACACACGCAGTAATGCCTGAGGGAGAAAACCTTGAAAGACACCAGAAAGATAATAAAATTAGAACTGGTAGAATTAAAATACCAATCCGTCCACCAAATAGATGGTTGTTAAAAAGAAGTGCTATTAGTCAAAAGCCTATTAATTTGAAAATACGATAATTTTTTTATAAAGCTATAATATATGTTTTGGGAAGTTTTACCAATTGAAATATACCATAAATTAATAAATTATGGTATATATGAGCCACCGCATTTTATTGCTTATAAAACGGCACAAATACGACCAATTTTTAGTTGTGAATTGAATTGTAAATTATCGGGGACTATTGAAATACCTACTCTCGAACAAGAGTGGGATAGATTTATTCGTGGAGATTAACCTTTTAAAATCATCAAGTTATTATATATGGATATATTAAATGGACCCCGTAAAGTTGGTCGACCAAAAAAAAAACCAAAAACAAAAGAAGAAGAAGAAATTTCAAAAAAAAAAAGAAATAAATATCACAGGGAATATTACAAAAAAAATATCGTTCATAATCCCCGAATCGTTAGACCTTATACAAAACACCAAAGAGTTAATATCAAAAGACAAGCATTATTACAAACAAAACAAAAAATTAATAAAATTAAAAGCGAAGGAAAAATACAAGGAAAGAATGAAATGTAGAAAATACAGGTTTAATTATTTAGCAAAACAGAGAGATTATAATAGAAGGAGGCGTAATTCAGGTTGTATGAAAAAATATAATTTAGTTTATCCATATAATCCCTTTGGTTTAGAAAAACCTATAATAATAATCTTTTAATCTACGGGGTTAATTATCGTGTTTAATCCAAAATTCTTTTCTAATCTTATTATATAAAATGGCAAACGCAATTCTCAATTCAAATAGTTCAAGTGCTTTAATTAGTGCTTTAGACGCAGTTTCTTCTGAAAAAAATCCATTTGTTTATTCTTATGGTAGTTCTTTGATTGGTTCCCACGTGAAAGCACACGCTAAAATTATTTCTACATCCCAGTGTACCGCACCTGGTTTTAATCAAAATAATGACTTCAAAATCCAAAAATCTGGATTGCTTCAAAATGCTTGGATTAAAATGACAGTACTTAATAGTTCAGGAGCAAGTGCTTATTTAAACGCACAAATTGGTAATCTTCAAGTAGCTGAGATTTCCTTGATTAGTCAAGGTAAAGTTTTAACAACCACCCGTCCTTTTGGGCGTGCGTGTATGGCTTCTGATGGACCATATCAAGTAAAAAAAAACAAAGAACAAATGTATGGAATTCAAGCAGTAAGACATACTATTGCCGACGGTGCTTCTTTGACCTTTTATGTTCCTTGTGAATTCGCACAATTTCAAAACGCACAATCGTATATTTCAACTTCTTTTGAAGAACCACAACAAGTACGTGTTAGATTAGAAGCGGCAAATATGTTTGCTGATGATGGTGCTAATCCTGCTGTAGCAGTTCCTTTAGTATTAAGCAAATTGGAATTAGTCCAAGTGTTCTTGATGCAGACGGGTGCTGAAGAATCCAAAACAATAAATGAAAATTATTCGGAGGATGACCTAGTCAAAGTATTACACGACCAAGTTGAAGAATCCACACAAACTACACCTACCGCGGCAACATCTCAAGAATTAGCACACACTATTACTACTAACAGATGTGTATCTAAATTATTTGTTGCTGTTGAAGATACTGTTGACGCAACGGCTACTGACTTAAATTCCCAAGCACTCGGACGCTATTTAGAATTATCTAATATTAAAATTACGGCTAATGGCCAAGAGGTATTATCTTGTGATGCTGGTATTATTGGATATGCTCTTGGTTCTAATGGCACTTCTCGTGAATCGTCTTCTGTCTCGAATTACTTTGATGATACTCACGCACATACAAGAAATATTTACTGTATTGATTTCGGATTATTAAAAGGTACTGATACCTTTACTGGAATGGTTAGTGCTAGAGAACTCAACGAATGGAAGATTACAGTAACAACTTCCGCAAGTGCTGCTGTAACTGCTACGGCACACAATTTGAGGGTTATGATGGTTTGTCCTAGTTTGGTATCTACTTCTAGTGCTTCGGGTAAAGTATCTACTTCTCTTTCTTCATAAAAGATTTAAATTAATATGTTATTTATTTAATATATTAATCACTCTTCTTGTATCTGTTCTTCTTGTATCTGATCCGCTGGATGTTTTAATCGTTCATGTCGTTTCATATTATTGCGTGAAATATTTTTATCACATTTGGTACACGGTATTATTCGCTTCTCTTTTGGTTTTATTATTTTTGTAATATTCACGCATATATAGTTTATGCTGTTCTTTTTGTTTTTCATTTCTAATCCTTGTTTTTTTTTTATTCATATATATACCTTCCTAAATTATCTTTATATACTTTGGTAAACTTTTTGAAAGTTTTTTTATAAAAAGTATATATATAAATGAGTATTCAAATGGGTAATATTACAAGGAAACCAAATCCTGATTATAAACCGCCGATTGATGATACACCTATGACCGATGCAGAATGGGCTGAATTTGAAAAACTCTCCCCTGAAATGGCTAAAGATTTAAAAGATTATAATACTGAAGTAGGTTCAACAATTGAGGATGAATTCGGTATGACACCAGAAGAAGTAGATAGTATGCCAAAGGAAGCATTAGATACTTTTAGACAATTCCATACAGATGCCAAAGAATTAGAAAGAAGTTTAAAAGAGCAGGACGGAAATTTAGATATAGACGAATTAGAACAAGATATCGGCAGACCCTTAACAGAGGCAGATAAATCATATATAAAAAAAACATCACAATTAAACCCAGAATTAGAATCAGACAAGGCAAAAATAAAACAAGCGGAAGACGATTATTTCGAAGATTTATGGGATAGTTGGAAAACACCAGTAGAAACACCTACACCAGGCGAATCAAGTATAACACAAATAGAAAATCCTGATTTTGAAAATGGTACTTGGGAAGATATAGACTTGGGAGAACAAAAAGTGGCTAATGCTGAATTTGACGGATTCCCTGATACAGAAATAACCAAAGCAGGGGATATAAATTTTACGAGTGCACTGGAAAGTGGAGCAATAGATTCAGTAGAATTTGGGGTTGATGGTGCTGTAACAGTCAACGGGATAATGATAGATTCCGCTACTGAAGCAGGTGCTACTGCCTTAGAAGCCTTAGCAGAAGTTGGTGCTTCAAGTGCCAGGTACGCTATGGTAGCCGCAGGTATGGAAGTTCTGGGAGTTTTGGGAGCAGGTTATTTATTGTATGATGTTGTATCACATATAGTAGAAGACCAAAGATTAAACACCTTGTATAATAACGAGGGTGATAAATATGTGGATAACTTTTTTAAATTAAAAGATAGTAACGCACAATATTTACAAAAAATAAATAGTTCATCAAAAGTTAATAACCAATACACGAAATTGTATTACAAATATATTCTCTCGAGTTCTAACCCTGATAAAATGATTATGGGCCAAGGACACCAGATACCTGAATTTACATACAAGTCTGATTATGTTACACACGATGAAGCAGGACACGCACAATTAAAATACACTTATGCCGAAATAGATGATAAAATAGAAAATGCTATGATGTCAGGTATTTATGAATCACAAACGGCTGAGCTTTTTAAAGAGAAAAATATGATGTTACACCAAATAAAAAAAACACAGTTTGAAGCGAAAAACCGAGCAATTAAAATTAGAATAGAAGAAGGATTGAAACGAGTGAGGAATGGAACTACTGGGGTTAAACAAGCAGGATTCCACCCCGCAGATAATATGAGAACTATGTATGACGCTGTAATGGAAAATAAACAAAGACAAAAATTTCTGGAAACTGCTTACGGTGATTTTCGGGGAGAAGAAAATATGGATAAAAAGGTAAGTGCTATGCTTGGAACACCCGACAACAGAATGAAACAACATTTCCAAGAACAAGCTAAATCTTTACCAGGATACCAAGATAGATTGTTAAAAAAAACAAATACATTAAATAAAACACGGAATTTTTGGATTAATCAAGAATTCAATAAAGGGAAACAAGCCATTAATGTAAAATATATGAAAATTGAAAAAGCATTACGAAACTTGCCTTTGGGTATGGGATTACCACAAATTAAAAAAATGGAACAAAAAAGAGTTGCTGAGTGGAAATCATTAAATAACCGGCAAGGTAGGGCACAAAAGAATTTTACAGAACAAGATGTAGAAATGGGATATATTCCGAAGGGTATGTATAAAGAATTAGGTGACCCTACATTACCTTTTTGGTTAACGGAATATATGGGAAATAGAAAAGGGTTAATGGAAAGTGATATTACAGAAGCAAGAAAGAATCAAATAAAATGGGAAATAAATAAAAGGCGTATGAATCATAAAGCACATGCAGATGATGAAAAAACAAAAATACCACCACCTGAATATCACGGAGGTGATGATGGAGATTACAATAAATTCATAGACCCTACTACTGATATCAAGCGTAAGTTAAGAAAACCAGATAAACCCGCACCTGAACCTGTTTTACCAACACCCGACCCAAAACCAAAACCAAAACCATTACCACCACATTTACCAAGGAATAATCCAACACGTAGACGGTTGTTAGGTGATGATGAAACTTATATAATGGAAAGTGAAAGAGAAAACAATTTTGATAAAGATATTGCCTTTGATTCAAATATTGCGTTACATTTATTACGATTGTGCGAACATTCCTATAAAGCATTTGATACCGATGAAATGCCACCATCAGAGGTATATGATTATGATATTTCTACAACAATTGGTGATGAGGGTATGGGTAAAGCCGAACAAGGAAGAATGTATTATTCGACTGAAGATAATATTATTAGTATTGCTTACAGAGGTACAGATTTTGGTAGAGTATCTACAAGACCAGATTTATTTGTTGCCGATTTAATACGAGATATTGATATGCGACAAACACATTATGAAGGGTTATTAGTTCATACAGGATTTTTAGATTTTTATTTAAATACTCAAGTTGAAGTTATGTCATTTATTAAACAATATGTAAACGGTGATACATTAATTTATACAACAGGACATTCACTTGGAGCAATACCGTCACAATTATTAGCATATATAATTAATAAGCATTATGGAGAAAGAAAGGCAATTAATTATACTTTTGGTTCACCAAGAGGATTAGATAGACCAAGTGCTAAAATAATGGCTACACAAATAACATCTTTTCGTATTGCTGATATTCAAGACCCAATCACATTATTACCACCATCTGGTAGATATTTTCATACAGGCAGAACTATTTATTTGGACGAAAAAATAATGAAAGAAATACTTGATATGGATGAAGCGGATAGGTTATATAATATTGCTGGTTCAACAGTAGCAGGTGTTATTAGTTATCAAGCACTTTCTGTTGGGATTATTGGGTTACTCAAATATGTAGGTACACCCGAACAATCATCGTTATCAACAAGGATGGGTGGTATGTTTTACAATATGTACCAAACAGGAATAACAAATTTATCACCTACTAAAATGGGTTCTAATATTAAAAATTTCTTTGGATGGGTTCTTGCTTCTATGAGTAAATCGCAAGAAAGGCGTTCTATAAGACAGGGTTCTAAAATGTATCAAATGGGAAGACAAATATCACAATTTCAAAAAGATACAATTGTTAATAGATTTATTGGAAGAAGTAACAGGGTTGGAACTGTTATGAGAAATTGGGATTTAGACGGTTTAGATTGGATTGATTTTATGAAAAACGAAGGACTAAAAAATTTACACGAAGGGAAAAATATATTTAAACCTTCAATTCGTTCTTCACACGCCAAAGCAACTTGGACTGATGGGTTTTTCAAAAAAATTCATAGAGCAGATAAATCTTATACAAGAACCAAGGTTGAAGGTTTTTTACTGGAGATGGAAATGATGATGTTTCCTGATAAAATTGTAGAATATCAAGATTTAATGAAATCGTGGAATTTAGGATTTTTATTAAATGTGTTTCCAACGAAAGTTCAATTAAAAAGTTCGGCATTAACAGTCGGAGGTGTGTTTGCTTTATTTAAAATATTACAATTTTCTGTATTTTATCCTATGTCTTTTATTGAATTAAATAAACATTCGTTAGAAAAATATGATGAACTATTAAGTAGTAATGGGTATTCACAAAAAATAAAAGGAGAAAGTGTTAGAACACCAAAGGAAATGTTGCAAAATCAAGATGCTGTAAAAGACAACGACGGTAAATTTTATTCAAAGACACCTTCTGTTTTTGGAGATAAACCTATCTTTTCTCAAACTGACAATCCGCATCTTTTCTATCTGCCACATTACCACAAGGAAACAGGATTAATTATGAGACCAATACCACACGACTTAAGAGGTGCTATCATAGGTTTTGTGGTATTATCCGACGAACAATATCATTCACCGAATATTTTAAAAGGTATCTGTGTATATTAAACTTTAGAAATAAGTTGTAAGTTTATAAATTGATTTAAATAAAGATTATTTAATTATATTATAAAATGCCGATTAAAGACCTTGAATTACGAAAAATAAAAGCAAGAGAATATTATTTAAAAAATAAAGAAAGAATATTATTGAAAACATCAGAATATAGAAAAAATAACCAATATAAAATTATTGCTTATCAAGAAAAAGGAAAAAAAGAAAGATTAAAAAATAGAAAACCAAATAAAACGAAAGAAGAAAAAGCATTAGTAAGGAATAAATGGGTTATTAAAAATAAATCTAATTTACAAAACTATCGTGAAGTAAATAAAGAAAAAATTAGAAAACAACAGTACGATTATAATAGAACACCAAAAGGAAAAAAAAGAATGACAATAAGTAATTGGAAAAACTGGGGGATTATATCTAATGATTTTGATATAGTATATGATAAATATATTAATTGTAATAATTGTGAGTTCTGTAAAGTAGAATTTAAAAATAGTAGGGATAGACATTTAGACCATAACCACTACATAACAGACGATGAAAATATTAGAGGTATTTTATGTAGAAGTTGTAATTATTTAGATGTATATGTGATTATTTAGGCATAAAGAAAATATTTAGTATATATATAAATGAAAAGACACGCAATAGCAATTGATGAAGATAATATTTATGTAGAATGTAAGGGTAAGGATTGTGGTAGGAATTATCATATCCACGGTAATGTAAATAGAAATCTTAATAATAGAGAAAGTGGAAGATGTGGACATTGTTCAATAGATTACGATACTATAGTAGTTGATGATGAAACATATAGGGGAACTTTAGTTAAAATCATTTCAAGGGGAAAAAGAAAAGGTACATATATTTTTGGTAAAAAATTATAATTTTATTATCTTTATTTAATTTATAAAGATGATACGAATAAAAACGAATGCCATTAACGATATTATTTCAAAAGGTAAAAACGGAGGTAAGCTTGGACTTTTCACGGAAAAATTCGGTATTAAAAGAAGTATGCCTGATATAGTCAAAACACAAGATTTCCCCGCAAATTTTAAATTAAAAACACGTAGAGCAAATTATAGTAAAGAACCAAAAGGCACAATTATGCCACGAATAAAATACCAACAAGTTAAATTTAAAGAGGAACAGGTTAATATGTCAGGCAAAGAAAGTTCAATAGCAGATAACTTTGAATTTCAAAATGAAAAACCACTTGTTTATGACCCTTTTGCTAATGCTGCTGGATACATTAGTGAAATGGGCGGATTTAATAAAGGTGGAGCAGAAGAATTTAGTCAAATAAAACAAAACGATAAACTTATAAAACCAAAATATAAATTAGAAACCAAGAAAACAGCAGGTATTCGAAAAATTACCAATCCAGAAGCCGCACCACCTGTTTTAGCACCTGGTATCAAAGTTAAAAGTAGAACGACAATTAAAATCAGATAAAACTTTAAAAGTTATTATCTCTGTATTATTTAAAGATGGCAGAAGAAACCAATAAACAGTTTATTATTAATGCTGATGAAATATTTTTAAATAATAGAAATGATAGAAAAAGCTCACATATACAAATGACTACAAACGGTGTCTTGGGTGAGAATGATATACAATTTAACAATTCAAATTTAGATATAACTTCAGGGGGATTTTTAAAAGCACCAGATTTAAGAACGAATGTTATTAAAGATGTAGATGGAAATACAACGATTACTTTATCAAGTTCATCAATAGATTTTCATAATAAAACAATTAATAATTTGTCTTTTTCAAGTGGTAGTATATCGGCAAATAGTGTTACATCTGTTAATGGTTACGCTTCTTTAGACGCAGAATTAGATGCTTTGACTACAAATAAGGTTTCAATTACAGGACATACAGGAAGTAAGGTATTTGTTTCAAGTTCAGGTGGTGGTTTAACAACATCAAGCGTAACAACAACAGACCTGGGTAAATTATCAAATATTTCAATAACACAGAACGTGGACTTAGATAATATTGAAACTTATGCCTTAAATTCCCTACAATTCGGAGGTAGTCCAGGAGGAGATGTAACTGTTGGCGGCGGTGTTGGTTCATACGGTTCAGATTTCAAATTCAGGGGTGATGGATTAGTAGGCAGTACAATATATCACGCGACGATGAAATTACCAAATGTATTAGGATCAGATATTACATTAACATTACCTGGTAGTAGTGGGACATTATCAACTTTAGCATTAGGCACAACATCAAGCACAGCATTAGTAGGGAATACGCCTTTATTAGCATTAGGGACAACATCAAGCACAGCACTTGCTGGGGATACGCCTTTATTAGCATTAGGGACAACATCAAGCACCGCATTAGTAGGGAACACTCCTTTATTAGCATTAGGGACAACTGGCACAACCGCACTTGCGGGGGATAATATTAA
>Ga0308009_10001777_pt1 | contig 11905 bp, 5 predicted proteins | sample Neamet127_FD_203134 | JGI IMG/M metagenome (GOLD analysis project Ga0308009, IMG submission 203134) | Marine microbial communities from water near the shore, Antarctic Ocean - #127 | ecosystem: Environmental > Aquatic > Marine > Unclassified | place: Southern Ocean | collected 2014-07-24
GGCGCGCAAGGCTGGTGGCTGGCGCTGCAGGGCCAGTGCGGCGGCCGGATTGCCGCTGGCGTCCGGGTTGTCCGGGCCACTGCCCCCGGTCGTTGGCTCCCGGAAACCAAAGCCGACATACCAGCCCAGGTAGACCTGCGGCGGCAGCACCACCGGCTGTCCATCGAGACGGGCTGACTCAATGGCAAAACGAAAGCGCAGGCCGTCGTCGTTGCGCTGGGGCATGGCCACGACCCGGCCTGTGACCTCAATGTCCCGACCTTCGAGCGCTGGTGCCAGCGCGCCAGCCTGAAAAATCACGGCACGCAGGCCGGTCAGGCCGAAGCCAAAACCCAGCGCCAGCACCAGTACAGCTACCGCCCCGAGCCCAGAAACCAGCGTCGCAGGCCAGCGGAAGCAAGCCAGTGCAAGGGCGGCGGAGCAACCCAGCAAGACCCCATAGACCCAGGCGTGAAACAGCGCAGGCTGCTGCAACTGCAAGGCGGCGCCCGCGACAAATCCGCAAAAAATCGGCCCCCACCGTTGGACTGGCGGCCTGGCTGACAGCGTTCGACGCACGTACCTCCCTGTTCGAATTTTTGTGTGTTCCTGCGAAGCTGTTCAACGATCCGGCGCCTACATCCGCCTACAAGCCGCGCAATAGCCCGCTTTTCACCGAGACCTGTCAGTCACGCGCTGACAGGCATTCAGGCCCTTGGCTCAGCTCTTGCTTGGACTGAATGTATTAAAACCGTTGAACACAAACCGGGAAGCGGCCAAGCCCCTGTTTCTGCGGCATAGTGCCAATAACGTCCCGAAAACGCCCCGAATTTTCTGAAAAGCGAGACCGCCTTGTCCATCCACGTTGCCCTGAGCCACATCACCCACTACAAATACGACCGGCTGGTTCGCCTCGGCCCGCAGGTGGTCCGCCTGCGCCCTGCCCCGCACAGCCGCACCAAGGTCTTGTCTTACTCGCTGACGATTGAACCCACGGGCCACTTCATCAACTGGCAACAGGACCCGTTTGCCAACTACCAGGCACGTCTGGTGTTTCCCGAACCGACGCGCGAGTTCAAGGTCACGGTCGATCTGGTGGTCGAGATGGCGGTGTTCAACCCGTTTGACTTCTTTCTGGAGCCAGAGGCCGAAGAGTTTCCTTTCAAGTACAGCAAAGACCAGGCGCGTGAGCTGGCGCCCTACCTGGCCACAGAGCCAGCCACGCCGCTGCTCCAGGCTTACCTGGACAGCGTGGACCGCACACCGAAACGCACCATCGATTTTCTGGTTGGGCTGAACCAGAAGCTGCAGGGCGACATCCAGTACGCGATCCGCATGGAACCCGGCGTGCAGACGCCCGAAGAAACGCTGGAACTGGCCGTTGGCTCCTGTCGCGACACCGGCTGGCTGATGGTGCAGTTGTTCCGGCACCTGGGCCTGGCCGCGCGTTTTGTCTCGGGCTACCTGATCCAGCTCAAGGCCGACGTCAAGTCGCTGGACGGCCCGAGCGGCGCGGAAACCGACTTCACCGACCTGCACGCCTGGTGCGAAGTTTTTTTGCCCGGCGCCGGCTGGGTCGGCCTGGACCCCACATCGGGCCTGATGGCCGGCGAAGGCCATATCCCGCTGGCCTGCACGCCCGAGCCGTCAAGCGCCGCGCCGATTGAAGGCGGCGTCGATGAAAGTGAAGTCGAGTTTGCCCACTACATGGGCGTGCAGCGCATTTATGAGTCACCGCGTGTCACCCAGCCCTACACCGACGCCTTGTGGGCCGACGTGCTCAAACTCGGCCACCAGGTGGACCAGGACCTCGCCGCCGGTGATGTGCGCCTGACCATGGGCGGTGAGCCGACCTTTGTGGCCACACAAGACCGCGATGCTGCCGAATGGAACATCGACGCCCTCGGCCCGACCAAACGCGGCTACGCGACCGAGCTGGTGCAAAAGCTGCGCGCCGAATACGGCGATGGCGGTTTCCTGCATTTCGGCCAGGGCAAGTGGTACCCCGGCGAGCAGTTGCCGCGCTGGGCCTTGAGCATTTTCTGGCGCAAGGACGGCCAGCCGGTCTGGCAAAACCCGGCCCTGTTCACCGACGAACGCCAGCCGTGCAGCTACACCAGTGCGGACGCAAAACGCTTCGTCGACACGCTGGCCAGCAAGCTGGGCCTGTCCGCCAAACACATCGAGCCGGGTTACGAGGACACCTGGTATTACCTGTGGCGCGAGCGTCGGCTACCGGTCAACGTGGACCCGTTTGATACCAAACTGGATGACGCGATGGAGCGGGCACGCTTGCGCCGTGTGTTCTCTCAGGGACTCGATGCGGTGGTGGGATATGTACTGCCGCTCAAGGTCCGTGAAGAAAGCGCCAAAGGGCAAGGCCCGCAGTGGTCCACCGGCCCCTGGTTCTTCCGCGACGAGCGCATGTACCTGATGCCCGGCGACTCACCCATGGGTTACCGCCTGCCGCTGGACTCGGTGCCTTGGGTCTCGAAAACCGACTACCCCTACATGACCGAGGCCGATCCGTTTGCCCCGCGCGACGACCTGCCCTCGACCGCCACCCTGGCTGCGCGTTACAACGCCGCCACCGGCGTGGCCGCGCCCCTCAGCGAGACGCTCGCCCCGGCGACCGGTCACAACAGCACCAGCATGCTGGCACAGTACATGGCGCGTTACATGACAGCCAGCGGCCAGCGCAACGAGGCCAGTCGCCTGCTGCAATTCAAGCCCGCCACCGTCAGCACCGATGCGCGTTTCGACCAGAGTTCCTCAACCCCGCCCGCCGATGAAACTGCCCGCATGCCGAAAAAAGGCGAGTCGGCCGCCTGGCTGACCCGCACGGCGCTGTGTGTCGAAGTGCGCGACCCGAACCGCGCCAATGGCCCGCAAGACAAACCCAAAGCCGCGCCAAAGCAAAAAGGCGCCAAGCTTGAGGCTGGCGCGCTCTACATCTTCATGCCGCCGCTGGAGCGTCTGGAGGACTACCTGGACCTGCTGGCCGCCGTGGAGGCGAGCGCGCAGACCCTTGGCCTGCAGATCGTGCTCGAAGGTTACCCGCCGCCACGCGACCCGCGCCTGAAGATGCTCCAGGTCACACCCGATCCTGGCGTGATCGAGGTCAACATCCACCCGGCCTACAACTGGAACGAGCTGGTTGAACACACCGAGTTTCTCTACAAGATCGCACACGAGACCCGCCTGTCAGCCGAAAAATTCATGACCGATGGCCGCCACACCGGCACCGGTGGCGGCAACCACTTTGTGCTGGGCGGCGCCACACCGCCAGACAGCCCGTTTTTGCGCAAGCCGGAAATGCTGGGCAGCCTGATCGCCTACTGGCACAACCACCCGTCGCTGAGTTATCTGTTCTCGGGCATGTTCATAGGCCCGACCAGCCAGGCGCCAAGGATTGACGAGGCGCGCAACGACCAGTTGTACGAGCTGGAAATCGCGCTGCGCGAGATCGCCGCCAACCGGGAAAAATACGGTGAAAAGATGCCGCCCTGGATTGTTGACCGCACCCTGCGCAACATCCTGGTGGACGTGACCGGCAACACGCACCGCAGCGAGTTCTGCATCGACAAGATGTACTCGCCCGACTCGGCCACCGGCCGCCTCGGCCTGCTGGAGCTGCGCGCTTTTGAGATGCCGCCGCACGCCCGCATGAGCATCGTGCAGCAACTGTTGCTGCGCGCGCTGGTGGCGCGATTCTGGAACAAGCCCTACCACGGCCGCATGACACGCTGGGGCACCGAGCTGCACGACCGCTTTTTACTGCCCGGCTTTGTGCGCCAGGACTTTGCCGATGTGCTGACCGAGCTCAACGAGGCCGGTTACGGCTTCGACATGGCCTGGTTCGAGCCCCATTTCGAGTTCCGCTTCCCGATGATCGGCCAGGTGAGAGCCAACAGCATCGAGCTGACCTTGCGCAGCGCGCTGGAACCCTGGCACGCGATGGGAGAGGAAGGCTCGTCCGGCGGCACGGTGCGTTATGTCGATTCGTCGCTGGAACGTGTCGAGGTGCATGTGACCGGTCTCAATAACAACCGCTACGTCATCACCGCTAATGGCCGCGCTTTGCCGCTGCAAAACACCGGTACCGTGGGCGAGTATGTGGCCGGTGTGCGTTACAAGGCCTGGAACCCGCCCTCGGCTCTGCACCCGTCGATTGGTGTGCATGCGCCGCTGACTTTTGACATCGTGGATACCTGGATGGAGCGCTCGCTCGGTGGCTGCCAGTACCATGTGGCGCACCCGGGCGGTCTCAGTTACGACACGCTGCCGGTCAACTCCTATGAAGCTGAAAGCCGGCGCCTGAACCGCTTTTTCCAGATGGGCCACACGCCGGGGAAAATCCGCGTGTTGCCGGCCCAGCCGAGCCGCGAGTTTCCGTTCACGCTGGATCTGCGCTGAGAAGCCCCGGACACAGCCTGAACGGGCCCAAAGCGGGGCCAGGCACCGTGGGCCGCCTGAACTTAGGGAGATGGAAATTACAAAAGTACCAAATGCCACAGTTTGTCATTGCGGACTTGATCCGCAATCCAGTGCACCCGACGGCATGGATGCCGGATCGAGTCCGGCATGACAAGGGTACCTTTGTAATTTCCATCTCCCTTAAAGGCATACTTGGGCCCCAGTGGAAAACAACACATCACTTTTTGCCGCTGCGGCGCTGGAGACTCCGGCTGACCTGGCGCTGGCCCTGGCCCTGCCCGCAGCAGCCGGCCACTTCGATGAGCTTCATGGCCGCGCCCCGGACCGGCCACCGGCACCGGGCGCTCTGAGCCAAAGCCAAACTCAAAGCGCCAGCGCGCCCCCACTGCCTGCCAGCCTGTCGCCGGAATGGACGCGCTTCTTCAATTTCCTCGGCAGCGATGGTTTTGACGACCTGAGTCACCGCACCGCCAACCTGCACCGCCAGATCCGCGACAACGGCGTGACCTACAACGTCTATGCCGATGCCAACGGCCCGCAGCGTCCCTGGTCGCTGGACCTGTTTCCACTGCTGCTATCAGCCAAGGACTGGGCGCAGATCGCCACCGGCATCAGGCAGCGTGCCCGCCTGCTGGACCGCATCATGGCCGACGTTTATGGCCCGCAAACTCTGCTCGCCCTGGGCCTGCTGCCGACGGCACTGGTGCAGGGCCACCCCGGCTATCTCCGCGCCATGCACGGCGTGCAACCATCCGGCGGCACCTTTTTGCACATTGCGGCCTTTGACCTGGCGCGCGGCCCCGACGGGCGCTGGTGGGTGGTCTCGCAGCGCACCCAGGCGCCGTCCGGCCTGGGCTACCTGCTGGAAAACCGCCTGACCATTTCGCGACTCTTCCCGCAAGCTTTCCGTGAAATGAAAGTGCAGGCCCTGGCCGCTTCCTACAAGGCGCTGATCGACGGCATGAAGGCCCACAGCCCGGCCGGTGCGCGCGGCGAAGACAGCCGCATTGTTTTGCTGACACCCGGCCCCTACAACGAAACCTATTTTGAACACGCCTACCTGGCGCGTTACCTCGGGCTGACGCTGGTGGAAGGCAGCGACCTGCTGGTGCGGGACGACAAGCTTTATCTCAAAACCCTGCAGGGCCTGGAGCCGGTGCACGGCCTGCTCAAACGGCTGGACGACGAGTTTCTCGACCCGCTGGAGCTGCGCTCCGATTCCACGCTGGGCGTGCCCGGACTGCTGCAGGTGATTCGCGCCGGCCATGTGCTGGTGGCCAATGCACCAGGCTCGGCCTTTCTGGAGTCGAGCGCGCTGCTGGGCTTTTTGCCGGCCTTGTCGCGGCACCTGCTGAACGAGCCGCTGGCCCTGCCCTCGCTGGCCACCTGGTGGTGCGGCGAGCAGGCGGCCCTGCAGGAAGTGCTGCCGCTGCTCAAGAACTGTGTCATCAAGGGCACCTACCCCGACTCCGGCATTGAATCGGTGATCGCGCAGACCTTGTCCTCCCGCGAGCTGGACGAATGGGCCGGCCGGCTGGTGCGGCGCAGCGACGACTACACCGTGCAGGCCTATTTGCCCTTGTCGCAGACACCGACCTGGCATGCCAACCGGCTCGCACCGCGCTCGGCCATGCTGCGTGTCTTCGCGGTGGCCGACGGCAACGGCTCCTGGCAAGTGCTGCCGGGCGGGCTGGCGCGTCTGGCCGGCCCCAAGGACAAGATCGCATCAATGCAGCAAGGCGGCAGCAGCGCCGACGTGTGGGCGCTGGCCGAGACCTCCCCGCCTGCAGGCCGCGCAAACACCCGCAGCAGCAGCGGTAAAAAGCCTTTGGTTGCCGAAGTCCATGCAGAACCCGGCGCCCCGGCACGGCCCATCCACCTGGCTCGCCACAAAGCACCGGTCACCAGCCGCGCCGCTGAAAACCTGTTCTGGCTGGGCCGCTACACCGAGCGTACCGAAAACGCCATCCGGCTCGCGCAACTGACATTGCAGTCGCTGCACGGCGAGTACCAGTCCTCGGAGCCGCTGCTGGCCTGGCTGTCGGAGCTGGCCGTCAAAAACGGGCTGGTGCTCGACACCGTTCCGCTGGCGACGCAGGCACGCCGCGTCTTCGAGCGCTCCCTGATCGCCAGCCTGGCCGATACCGAGCAGGCCGCCAGCGTTGGCTACAACCTGCGCGCGCTCAAGGGTGCGGCCTCGGCCGTGCGCGAGCGCCTGTCGCAAGAGCAGTGGCATGTGATCGTGCGCGCCGAGGAAGATTTTTTCCGGCGCTGCGAGAGCTTCAGCGGCCCGGACCACCCGGCCACCCAGGCGCTGGAATATTCGTCGGTCGAGGCGCTGCGCGCACTGGAGTCGGCCAGCAGCTTCCTGGCCGCCATGACCGGCGCGCAGACCGACCGCATGACCCGCGACGACGGCTGGCGCCTGCTCAGTACCGGCCGCTATATCGAACGCCTGAACACGCTGGCCGCCGCCCTGATTGTTGGTTTTGAAACCGGCGCCGTGCACGACGAAGGCGGCTTCGGTGCCATCGTGGCCCTGTTTGACAGCACCATCACCTTCCACGCCCAGTACCAGCAGCAGCGCGACGTTGCGGCATTGCTGGACTTGCTGGTGCTGGACCGCGACAACCCGCGCTCGCTCGGCTGGGTGGCGCAAACCCTGCGCGGCCGGCTTGCGCGCCTGGCCGAAAACACGGTGGGCGCGCCGCAGCCGGTGCCGGACCTGACCCCCGGCCTGCCCGACCCTGGCAGTTGGCAACTGGCCGACCTCTGCGCGCCTTACGAAGGCTTGCTGGCACAGCTGGGGCAATGCTGCCATGCCGCCTTCGAACTCTCGGACACGCTGAGCCGCCGTTACTTCAGCCATGTGGCCGCCGACGAACACAGCCTGGGCGCCTGAGCCGCCCGTTTTTTTCATACCCTGCATGCTGCTACACCTTGTTCACGAAACGCGTTATGCGTACAGCCCGCCGGTGGAAAGCGCGCACCATGTGTTGCACCTCAAGCCGGCCAGCAACGCCGGCCAGCAACTGCTGAGCCACCAGCTGACGATCAGCCCGAAGCCGGCGCAATTGCACGAGTTGCCCGATGTGTATGGCAACACCCGCACTTTTTTCTCGCTGCACACACCTCACGAGGCGCTGACGGTGGTGGCCGAGAGCAGGGTCTCCACCCTGCCTGCCGTCAGCCCCACAGGCACCGGCCTGGCGTGGGAGCAGGTGCGCGAACAGTTTCGCTACCAGGCCGGCGCGGCGTATGACATCGCCTGCGAGTTTGTCTTCGCCTCGCCCTACGTCCCACGCGACGAGGCCTTTGCCGAATTTGCCCGGCCCAGCTTCACGCCCGGCCGGCCCCTGCCCGAAGCGGCGCAGCACCTGATGGCGCGCATCCACACCGAGATGACCTACGACAGCGACAGCACCGAGGTCGGCACGCCGGCGCTCGAAGCGCTGCAACTGCGCAAAGGTGTGTGCCAGGACTTTGCCCACATCATGGTCGCCTGCTGCCGCTCCATGGGTGTGCCGGCGCGTTATGTCAGCGGCTACCTGCTGACCAACCCGGCGCCCGGCCAGCCGCGCCTGATCGGCAGCGACGCCTCACACGCCTGGGCCTCGGTTTATTGCCCGCTGGCCAGCGATGCCGGCGGCATGCGGCTGGCGGCCGACCAAAACGCGGGCGTCTGGCTGGACTTCGACCCCACCAACAAGCGCGCCCCCGGCGAAGACTATGTGACGCTGGCCACTGGCCGCGACTTCCTGGACGTCTCACCGATGCGCGGCGTGATCCGCGGCGGCGCTCGCCATGTGCTGGACGTGGCCGTCACGGTCACGCCGCTGCCTGAGCCGGACTAGAATTAGTTCTGGTTCGACCAGCAAACGCTACTCTTTTTATAGCTGCTTGCGCCCGCCACTCATGGGCTGGAGCCCTATTTCATCATCAACCGCCGCCTCAGGAGAACACCATGAGCACCACCCCGATTTACGACAAGCTCAAAGCGCTGGGCATCACCTTGCCGCCGGTGGCCATACCCGCCGCCGCCTACGTGCCCTTTGTGCAGACCGGCAAGCTGGTGTTTCTGAGCGGCCACATCGCCAAAAAAGACGGCAAGCCCTGGGTCGGCCAGCTCGGCAAAAACATGAGCACCGAAGAAGGCAAGGCGGCGGCACGCGCGATTGCGATTGACCTGATGGGCACCTTGCATGCGGCGGTCGGTGACCTCGGCAAGGTCAAGCGCATCGTCAAGCTCATGAGCCTGGTCAACTCCACCGGCGACTTCACCGAGCAACACCTGGTCACCAACGGCGCCAGCGAACTGTTTGGCGAGGTGTTCGGCACTGCAGGCGCCCATGCCCGCAGTGCTTTCGGCGTGGCGCAGATTCCGATGGGCGCCTGCGTCGAGATCGAGCTGATTGCTGAACTCGCCTGACAAGGCGCGTCAGGCACGCGACAGCGGCCCGCGCCCTGCCCGCCTAAAATAAACCTGCCTCCCTCAACAGAGGCAAGCGTTCTCAGGGCGGGGCGAAATTCCCCACCGGCGGTGTTTGCATTCAAAACGCATCAGCCCGCGAGCGCCTGGCTTGCTCACGCATGCCAGGGTCAGCAGATTCGGTTCAACTCCGAAGCCGACGGTCACAGTCCGGATGAAAGAGAGCGCGAAGTTTTCGGCCTGTCTTGCGGGCTGGCTTTTGCACGCCAGCTCACGACAAGCCGCAGGCTCGTGCGCCCTGAATTTCGGTGACCGTTTTCAGGAGAAGCCATGAATCAAAGACATCCCCCGGCAGACCTTTTGCCACAACCGCCCCCGGCCAGGTTTTGCTTTATTCAAGCCGGCTGGCACACCGACATCGTCAACCAGGGGCGCGATGCCTTTCTGGCAGAAATGACCCGCCAAGGCGTATTGCGTGAAGACATTGATCTGTTTGAAGTGCCTGGCGCTTTTGAGATTCCGCTGCATGCACAGCAACTCGCCCGCTCGGGCCGTTATGCGGCCATCGTCGCCTGCGGCCTGGTGGTCGATGGCGGCATCTATCGCCACGAGTTTGTGGCTGACGCTGTCATCAGCGGGCTGATGCGCGTGCAGCTCGACACTGGCATTCCCGTGTTTTCTGCGGTGCTGACGCCGCAGCACTTTCATGAGCATGAAGAACACCGGCGTTTTTTCACCGATCACCTGACGGTCAAGGGCAAGGAAGTGGCACAGGCCTGCCTGCGCACTGTTGCCAGTTTGCAGCAGGTGCGGAAGCTGATGCCGGCCTGAGTTCCGGCGGAAAACCGGACACAAAAACGGCTCTCAGCCCTTGCTGCGTGTGCGTCGGCAGCTATTATTTTTGTAGCAACCGCAGCTTACACCCGCTCAGTCACCCAGCGCTGCACCGAGGCCAGCGCCGCCGGCAGTTGGGACGCATCGGTGCCACCGGCCATGGCCATGTCGGCCTTGCCGCCGCCCTTGCCACCGACCTGCTGGGCGACGAAGTTGACGAGTTCGCCCGCCTTGAGCTTGCCCACGCTGTCGGCCGTCACACCGGCGGCGATCTGCACCTTGTCGCCATCGACCGCCGCGAGCACGATCACCGCCGTCTTGAGCTTGTCTTTGAGCTTGTCCATGGTGTCGCGCAGGGTCTTGGCATCAGCGCCTTCCAGCCGTGCGGCCAACACCTTCAGGCCCTTGATGTCCACAGCCTGGGCCATCAGCTCGTCGCCCTGCGACGAGGCCAGCTTGCCCTTGAGCGCGGCGATTTCTTTCTCCAGCGTACGGACCTGGTCCAGCACCTGCGCGATACGGCTCAGATGCTCGCCTCGGGAAGCCTTCAGATAACCACTCATCGCTGCGCTGAGTGCTTCGAGCTCCTGCACGTAATCAAGCGCGTTGGCGCCGGTGACCGCTTCAACCCGACGTACACCGGCGGCCACACCGCTCTCAGCGACAATCTTGAACAGACCAATGTCACCCGTACGGCCGACGTGAACGCCACCGCAGAGCTCCTTGCTTGAGCCAATCGTCAGCACCCGCACCTCGTCGCCGTATTTCTCGCCGAACAGCATCATGGCGCCGGTTTTCTGCGCCGCCTCCATGTCCATCACGCTGGCGTCTGTCGCCACATTAGAAAGAATCTCTGCATTGACACGCGCCTCGATTTCGCGAATCTGCTCGTCGGTCACCGGCGCGTTGTGCGCAAAGTCGAAGCGGGTCTTCTCGGCATCGACCAGCGAGCCTTTTTGCTGCACATGGTCACCCAGCACCTCGCGCAGCGCCTTGTGCATCAGGTGTGTGGCGCTGTGGTTGCGCACGGTGGCGGCGCGCACGGCGGTGTTGACCTGTGCGGTGACTGCATCCCCGACCTTCAGTGAGCCACTGAGCTGCATGCCGTGATGGCCGAACACGTCTGCCTTGATTTTTTGCGTGTCTTGCACTTCAAACGCTGCACCCTCACCCCTGCCCTCTCCCGGAGGGAGAGGGAGTGAAGATGAATTTGCCCCTGCGCTCCCTTTGGAGGGGAAGAGTGAAGACGGACTTGCTCCCTCGCCCCTCTGGGGAGAGGGCTGGGGTGAGGGGCTGCCCGCATACAACCAACCCTGGTCACCCACCTGCCCGCCGCTTTCGGCATAAAACGGCGTCGTGCTCAAAACGACCACACCGCTTTGCCCGGCGTTCAAGCTTTTCACAGCCACACCGTCAGCGTAGAGCGCCATCACCTTCGCGGGCTCTTCCAGCAACTCGTAGCCGGTAAAAGCATGGCCGTCCCCGCTGTACTCCAGCGCGCGGTCCATCTTGAACTTGCCGGCGGCGCGCGCCTGGTTTTTCTGCCTGTCCATGGCGGCGGTGAAGCCGACTTCGTCGACCTCGACGCCACGCTCACGGCAAACGTCGGCCGACAAATCCAGCGGAAAGCCATAGGTGTCGTGCAGCTTGAAGGCCACATCGCCGGGCAGCACCTTGGCGTCACCGGCCAATGCCGTGTCAAGAATCGTCATGCCGATTTCAAGCGTTTCGAAAAAGCGCTCCTCTTCGGCCTTGAGCACCGCGGTGATACGCGCTTCGTCGGTCTTGAGCCTGGGATAGGCGTCACCCATCTGCTGCGCCAGGTCGGCCACCAGCTTGTGAAAAAACGGTGTTTTCTTGCCCAGCTTGTAGCCGTGGCGGATCGCGCGGCGGATGATGCGGCGCTGTACATAACCCCGGCCTTCGTTGGACGGATTGACGCCGTCGCTGACCAGGAAGGCGGTGGCGCGGATGTGGTCCGCAATCACAAACAGCGATTTATTGGTCAAGTCCTTTTCACCGGTCTCGCGCGAGGCCGCCTTGATCAGCGCGTCGAAGATGTCGATTTCATAGTTGCTGTGCACATGCTGCAGGATGGCGGCCAGGCGCTCCAGGCCCATGCCGGTGTCCACACAGGGCGCGGGCAGCTTGGTGATGCTGCCGTCGGCAGCCATGTCGAACTGCATGAACACGTTGTTCCAGATCTCGATGAAGCGGTCGCCATCT
>Ga0308009_10001780_pt1 | contig 11888 bp, 11 predicted proteins | sample Neamet127_FD_203134 | JGI IMG/M metagenome (GOLD analysis project Ga0308009, IMG submission 203134) | Marine microbial communities from water near the shore, Antarctic Ocean - #127 | ecosystem: Environmental > Aquatic > Marine > Unclassified | place: Southern Ocean | collected 2014-07-24
TTGGCGATCTGTCGCACGAGGGCCACGTCATCAGGATCCCTGAGGTTCAATGCCGGGCGTACGTGTAGACATCCGACCGAGGCATGGGCGTACCAGGTCCCGTCTGTGTCATGACGAGCGAAAATCTCACTCACCTGCTCCGCGTATGCAGCTAGGTGCTCCAAGGGCACCGCGCAGTCCTCGATGAAGGAGATGGGCTTCCTCGGCCCTGCCATCGACATGACGATATTGAGGCCGGCTTTTCGGAGTGCCCAGACAGCGCCCTGACCTTCGGGCGTGATTGCGGACTCGACGCTGTCGGGGAAGCCGAGATCGCCCAAAAGGGTAGCCAGCTCGGTGAGCTTCGGTATCAGAAATGTCGACTCCGCTCCCTCCTCCGTCGTCGCGAACTCCACGAGGAGCAGGGCGCCGGGCTCGCCCCGCACGAACGTGGACATGGTATCGCGAAACTCCGGCCGCTCAGCAGCGAGTCGGAGTACGTTGCTGTCGACCAGCTCGACGGCGCTCGGCTCGATCTGGACCAGATGTTGGACGGCATCTAGGGCAGTGACCAGCGTGGGAAAATGACAGATTCCCAACACGCGGGCTGTCGGTTGTTTCGCGAGTCGCAGGCGTAGCTCTGAGAAGAAGCCAAGCGTTCCCTCCGAGCCGATGAGGAGGCGGGCGATATTTTCTGCTGCTGGGTCCAGCCTTTCGAGATTGTAGCCGGCGACGTTCCGCATGGTGCGGGGCGCCCGTGCCGCGATCTCTTTGGCCTCTCTCGTATGCAGCGCGCGAAGTACTGCGAGCTCACTCGGCATGTCGGAGCCTTCGGTCCCGCCTTCTCCGACCCAAAATGTTCGACCGTCAGCGAGTATGACCTCGACCGCCGAGACGTTGTCGACCATCATCCCGTACTGAAGCGAGCGTGCCCCCGCACTGTTGTTGCCGGCCATTCCACCGAGGGTGGCCCGGCTGCCGGTCGACGGATCCACTGGAAACCAGAGGCCTGTAGCCTCAAGGGACTGGTTCAGAGTATCGAGCGTGATGCCTGGTTCGACACAGATGTGCTGGGGGTTGTCGCCTCGGTCGGGGCCGAGCTGCATGAACTCGAGATCACTGATGTGCCTCAGATGGCGACTTGTGTCGAGAATGACCGCCCGGCCGATAGTCTGTCCGCATTGCGATGTCCCCCCACCTCTCGGGAGAACGGGAACGTCCCGTTCCCGAGCGATTTCGAGGATCGCCTGCACATCCGCGGTGGTCTCGGGAAAGACAACTCCGAGAGGCTCGATCTGATAGTGAGAGGCGTCGGTCGAGTAGAGGCCCCGGGTGAACGCGTCGAAGGAAACGTCCCCTTTGATCGCCGTCCTCAGGGCGCGCTCCAGCGCTGGATCTCCCGGAGCTACCTTCGCATCAGCCATTCTATAAGACTCTCAAGCGAATCAGGGGTTAAGCGGGTGTCTGGGGGTCCCGGAGCACTTATGTTGGCCCCTTCCCCGTGGCGCCAATCTATGGTTTGTCGCCTCCCGTCGCACCCGAACGAGAACCACTTTGAGCTACCAAAGCGGTCGACACTTTCTTCAGCTTCCCGGCCCGACGAATACACCCGAGCGTGTTCTTCGGGCGATGTCCAAGCCTACCATCGATCATCGGGGGCCGGAGTTCGAGGCCCTCACGCATCGATTGCTCGCAGATCTGCGGTGGATTTGCGGCACGACCGACGATGTCTTCATCTATCCGGCATCGGGGAGTGGCGCCTGGGAAGCTGCTATCGTGAACACGCTCTCCTCCGGGGATACGGTGGCCGCCTTCGAGCAGGGTTTCTTCGCTCAAAGTTGGGCTCAAGTGGCGGTCCGGTTCGGGTTGGACGTGAGACTTCAATCGTGGGACGGACGTCAGGGCGTCACCCCGGACGCGGTGACGAAGTTGCTGTCCGACGACGGCAATCAAGCGATAAAGGCCGTCATGATCGTTCACAACGAGACGTCGACCGGAGTCACCACCAACATCAAGGCGATCGCAGCAGCGATGCAGGCATCCGGGCACCCGGCGCTTCTCTTCATTGATGCTGTGTCCTCCCTCGCGGTGACCGATCTTCGTCACGACGAGTGGGGCCTCGATGTCACCGTGTCGGGTTCGCAGAAGGGACTCACGCTCCCGCCCGGCCTGGCAGTGATGGCGGCTGGCCCAAGGGCGATAGCGGCGCATGAGTCGGCCACAATCCCGCGATCGTACTGGGACTGGGATGACCAACGGGCAGCCAATGCCAAGGGCTCGTTTCCCTATACCCCGGCGACGAACCTCCTCTATGGACTGGAGGAAGCCTTCGCGATGCTGCGCGAAGAGGGAATGGACAACGTATTCGCCCGGCATCGGCGCTTCGGCTCAGCCGTCCGGGCGGCTGTTGCGACATGGGGCTTCGACACTGTATCCACAGTAGCGTCCGAGGCGAGCCAGGCTGCCACGGCTGTCATCATGCCGGACGGACATGACGCTGATGCTCTGCGCGCGCTCATCCTCGAGCGTTTCGACATGTCTTTGGGTACCGGACTAGGGGAATGGAAAGGGCGTGTATTCCGGATCGGACATCTCGGTGATCTGAATGCCTTGGCTCTGATGGGCACGCTCGCTGGTGTTGAAATGGGACTCGGACTTGCTGGAATCCCTCATACTGCGGGCGGTGTCGCAGCCGCCATGGCGGTCCTTGCCGAGGAAGCATCATGAATACGAGATCTCAAGTCTCCTTCCGATTGTCCGCACTCGCTCTTACCGCCATGCTGGTCACTACAGGATGTGCCCAGGACGCGACAACTCCGCGAGAGCTGAAGTTCGGGCACGTTGGCGAGCCTGGCTCTCTCTTCGCGCTTTCTGCCGACGAGTTCGCGCGCCGTGCCAACGAGAGACTCCCCGAAGGTTGGGAGGTCATCACTTACGGCTCGAGTCAGCTTGGTGGGGACGAACTTCTCTTGCAGAAGATCAAGCTCGGTACCGTCGATTTCGCATTGCCCTCGACGATCATGTCGTCACAGGTCGACGAATTTGGCCTGTTTGAAATGCCCTATCTCGTGCGCGACCGGGCCCACATGCGGGCGATTGAAGAGGATGTCGTCTGGCCTGATCTCGTCCCGCTCGCGGAGGCTGCCGGGTACCGGATCATTTCGATCTGGGAGAACGGCTTCCGCCATGTGACCAACAACAGGCAGCCAATCGAGACGCCGGCCGATCTGGACGGTGTGAAGCTTCGGACCCCGAGCGGCGTATGGCGCCTGAAGCTCTTCCAAGCGCTAGGTGCGAACCCCACACCTATGGCGCTTTCCGAGGTGTTCATCGGGCTGCAGACCGGTGTTATCGATGGGCAGGAGAATCCGCTAGCACAGATCTGGGGTTCGAAACTGTACGAGGTGCAGGAGTACCTGTCCCTCACTGGCCACGTGTATACACCGGCTTATGTCGTGACGTCTCCTGCTCGCTGGGATGGCCTGCCACCTGAGATTCGCGCGATTCTAGAAGAAGAGGCGCGAGCCTCGCAGACGTTCGTACATGAGACTGCTGCACGGCTCGACTCCGAGCTGCTCGATCAGATCAGGGAGGCAGGTGTCGCGGTGAATGATCCACCGCAGGGTGCGTTCCTTGAGGCCAGTGCTTCGATGTACGACGAGTATGCCGCTGCGGTCGAGGGTGGTGAAGCTCGAGTCGAACGCGCGATGCAGGCGGGCTCACGCTGAGGAGTCGCATTCGGTCGGGGCTCCAAACGGGGCTCGAGTACGTTGTGCTCGCCTTGATGATCACTCTGGCCGTGGTCGTCGTGGTCGGAATCGTCTTCCGGAAGGCTGGCGCATCTCTCATCTGGTATGACGAGATAGCGTCTATTCTGCTCGCGTGGCTCACGTACTACGGAGCGGCACTGGCTGCGCTGCACAGGGCCCATATCGGCATGCCGACTCTGGTGGATCGCCTTTCGGGCAAGGCGCGGACCGCGTTGGTCCTCGTCGGTGAGTTCTGCACTATCGCCTTTTTCGGTGTTCTGGCTTGGGCCGGCCTGAGGGTGCTCTCCGTGCTCGGGGGCACCACACTCGTGTCACTGCCGGCTGTTCCTGCCTCTCTTGTTCAGTCGGTAATCCCGATCGGAGCGATTCTATTCATCATCGCTCAGCTCCTCTCTCTACCCGAGGTGCTTGCGGGGCCTGATGCGGACTCCCCGGAGGAGGCGCTGGCTCACACGGACCCGACTGCAGAGGAAGAGGAGGGCGCACGATGAGCCTTCTCGCGATCGGACTTCTCCTCTTCGCACTCGTCCTGATCGGAGTGCCGATTGCCGTCTCTCTAGGGGTCGTCGCGATCGTCGCGATGCTGACCGGTCCAGGCGGAGTTGGATCCCTGCCCAACGCGGCTCTTGTGATGTTCGACGGTGCGACGTCGTTCCCGCTCATCGCGATCCCGCTCTTCATCCTGGCAGGCGCCATCATGAACGCGTCGGGGATCAGTCGTCGCCTCATCGCGTTCGCCTCTGCCATGGTTGGCTTCATTCGAGGCGGACTCGCAATGGTGACGATCAGTGCGTCACTTTTCTTTGCTGAAATTTCTGGGTCAGCTGTCGCCGACGTCGCGGCGCTGGGTTCGATTCTGATCCCTGCGATGGAGAAGAAAGGATATTCTCGCGCATTCGCTGCGGCAGTGACTTCGTCGTCTGCCACGCTCGCCGTCATCATCCCTCCGTCGATCCCGATGATCATCTATGGGGTGATGTCCGGGACCTCGATCGTGGAACTATTCGTTGCGGGAATCGTTCCCGGTGTCCTAGGTGGTGGACTCATGATGCTGGTCGCCTACGGTCTAGCGCGGAAGCATGACTTTCCCCGGGAGCAGGCGTTCGAGCTTCAGCGGGTATGGGACACGTTCAAAGATGCAGGGTGGGCCCTCCTGCTCCCGGTCATCATCCTTGGTGGGATTTTTTCCGGCTGGGTGACCGCAACCGAGGGCGCTGGTCTGGCAGTGGTGGCCAGCATCGGAATTGGAGGTCTTGTGTACCGCGAGCTCGACTGGCCGCTGCTGCGGCGCGCCATGCTCGAAGGTGGTCAACAGACGGCGGTGGTCATGCTGCTCGTTGCGGCTTCAGCGCTCCTGGGAGATTACCTGACCGAAGTGCGCGTTCCGCAGGCTGTCGCGCAGGGTATAATGGCGTTCACGCAGGAGCGGTGGGCGATTCTGTTGCTCCTCAACGGCTTCTTCCTGGTAATCGGACTCTTTCTTCACTCGGCCGCAGCGATAATCCTAGTAGTACCGATAGTGATGCCGCTGGTGCAGGCCGCGGGCATCGATCCCGTACACTTTGGACTCATCGTGACGCTCAATCTTGGCATTGGTCAGCAGACCCCACCGGTCGCTTCGGTTCTTGTGACCGCGTGTTCGGTCGCGAAGGCGGATATCTGGGAGGTGAGCAAGGTGAACGTGTACTTTGTAGCGGTACTCGTCGCGATGCTGCTTCTGGTCACCTACGTCCCGATCGTCCCGCTGGCGCTGGTCGAGCTGTTTTACCGATGAGTGCTCTCGTTCACGTCGAGGTCGACACGCCGATCGCGACCGTTCGGTTCGATGGTCCGGAACGGCACAATGTTCTTGACGTCGACGGTTGGGTAGCTGTGGCCGCCGCTTTTCGTGAGATCTCGGCGATTGACGAGGTGCGGTGCATTGCGGTTCGGGGCACTGGAGGGAGGGCGTTTTCGGCCGGTTCTGACATCCGGGCTTTTGATACACAGCGTTCAACTCCGGAGGATGTACGGATCTACTCGGACGCAATCGCCGCTGCCATGTATGCGATTCGGGTGTGCAGGCACCCCACCGTCGCGCTCATCGAAGGATTGTGCGTCGGAGGAGGCCTTGAAATCGCGGCATGTTGTGATCTTCGCGTTTGCGGTGAGTCCAGCCTTTTTGGTGCCCCGATCAATCGCCTCGGGCTCACGATGTCTCACGAGGAACTCGAGCCACTCGTGAGACTCCTCGGAGCGGCTCCCGTCCTCGAGATCCTCCTGACCGGAGATCTCATCAACGCGGAACGGGCTCAGCAATGCGGTCTGGTGAACCGCGTTCATCCTGATGCTGCCGTCGTCGAGCACGGATATGGCCTCGTCGCTCGCATCGCAACGGGCGCGCCGTTGGTGAATCGCTGGCACAAGAAATTCGTTCGCCGGGTCCTAGAGCGGCGGCCGGTCAGAGACACGGAGCGAGACGAGGCCCAAGAGGCCTTTGAAACCGAGGATTACCTCGAAGGGCGGCGTGCCTTTCTCGAGAAGCGGGACCCCGATTTCCGCGGGCATTGATCTGATGACTGGACCGCTCCAGGGCGTACGGGTCATCGAGCTGGCGCATATCATGGCTGGCCCGGTTTGCGGGCTGATGCTCGCCGACATGGGCGCCGACGTGATCAAGATCGAACGGCTTCCGAACGGGGATGGGACGAGGGGTTTCGTACCGCCTGATGTGGACGGAGAGTCAGCGGCGTTCATGATGCTCAACCGAGGCAAGCGGGGGATCGCTCTCGATCTGCGCTCCGAGGAGGGCGTGGAGATCGTCCGTAAACTCCTCGCCGATGCTGATGTCGTGATCGAGAATTTCCGCGTCGGGACCATGGAGCGGATGGGGCTAGACTGGGCGACGCTATCGGCGGCGAATCCACGGCTCGTTTACGGCCAGATCACTGGCTTCGGGCGCACCGGGCCGTTGGCCGATCAAGGTGGATTCGACCTGATTGCGCAAGGTTACTCGGGGTTGATGAGCGTAACCGGGGAGGGAGGTGGGCGGAGCCCCGTGAAGGTCGGCGCGCCGGTCACGGACATCACCGCTGGTATTCTTGCTGCCTTTGGAATTGCGTCCGCGCTCTTCGAGCGTGCAAGGACGGGGCAGGGGCGCCTTGTTGACACGTCTCTGCTGGAGGCCGGGATCGCGCACACGTATTGGCAGAGCGCTATTTCGCTCGCGTCAGGGACGTCGCCAGGTGCGTTAGGTACGGCGCACCCGCTGGCCGCTCCGTATCAGGCGTTTGAAACGTCCGATGGCTGGATCAATGTCGGTGCGTCCAATGAGGGCACATGGCGCAGCCTGACAACGGCGATCGACCGCCCTGACCTCGGCGAGGACGAACGCTTCGGCACCAACGCGGACAGGATGCGAAACCTCCCTGCTCTGATCCAAGAGGTTTCGCCGGAATTCCGCGCGCGTAAATCTGATGAGTGGCTCGCTCGCTTGACCGAGTCCGGAGTCCCCGCGGGGCCGATCGCATCGATTGGAGAGATGCTCGAGCACCCACAAACGCTCGCTCGTGACATGGTATTGGAGGTCGATCACAGCAGGCTTGGTCCGGTCCGGTCCGTCGGGAATCCGGTGAAGATCGATGACCGATCCGTCGTTTCAGATCGTGGCGCGCCGCTCTTCGGTGAGCACACCCGCGAGGTTCTCGAAGAGGCGGGGCTTGCCAGGGAAGAGATCGAGTCAGTACTCGCTTCTGGAGTGGGGTACGCGCTGGAATCCTGAGGTGGATTCGGTGAAAGGACTGACTATCCGAGCTTCCAGAAGGGCCCTTCGAGTCCGACGCCGTCGAGAATCGCCTGCGCGTGTGCCGTGCTGCGGCCTCTCCATGAGGGTGATATCCGGCCCGCGTACCAGGGCTGCACGAGCGCCCACATCTGCTCGAGTGACAGAACGGCGCCCCGGGGGTGCCCGGTGCGGGTCAACCATTGCTCAACATGCCCTTCCGACCGGAAGGCGAGGTAGTGGCTTCAGGTGAAGCCGATGTCTTTCCACGCCTGCCCAATCGGGGTGACCAGGTGGATCACTCCGTCTCCAGCGACCTGGCCTTCCCGAACGCCGAATTCCATGGCCTCCCCGCTCTCGGCGCAGTGCGTGCGCGTCCAGGCGTCCGTGTCGAGAATCGCTCCCACGCCCAGAGCATCCCAGGCACAGGGCGAGAAGCACGTCATTGAGGGAGTCTCGACTTCAAAGTCCGTCGGCACGCCGGAAAACGGGTTGGCCATCCAGACGCCTCCGCCATCGTGTCTTAGCGCGACTTCGTGTGCCGCGAAGAGCACCTCGAGGGAGGTATAAACCTGGTGCTCGGTGCCACTGACCAGCGCGGCGAGTTCGGGAATCGCCGGTGCCTGACCCGTCTCGGCGAAGCTGCGATAGATGTGTGCTCGGACCGACCAGTCGAAGTCGCTGGGTCGGCTCATCGAACCACCCCATAACGCCTGAGGATCTCAACGGTGGCTTCGACGGGGAGCGCCTCAACGGTCATCCCATTGCTGGTGACCGTCTCCGCCTTGAAGAGCGAGTTGTAGATCGCTTCTTCCGTTGCCTCGATGGTCGCTTCAAAGAGAGAGCTCATCCCGCCGTTCGAGACCGAGTCGAAGCTCCGCACTCCCCCGGAAGGACTCCTTCGGACGGCTTCGGAGGTCGAGAACGCGATGACGTAGTCGCCTGAACCGTTGCTGGCGTAAGAGCCGGTGCGCGACAGGCCCATGACCGCCCTGCGCGCTACCCGCTCCAGATTGCGGTCGGAGAGCGGCGCATCGGTGGCTACGACCATCATGATCGAACCCCACTCCTGCACATCAGCCCGTGGGTCATAGTCTGCATCAGATCCGACCTGGGAGGAGAAGGCGTACTGGCCGAGTTCCTGACCGACCGGCGCTCCATCGATCTGGAGGATGCCGCCGAAATTAGACTGCACGAGGACCCCTATGGTATAGCCGCCAAGGCTCTCGGGGAGCACTCGGCTGCTCGTCCCGATCCCACCTTTCCAGCCGAACGCGACCGTGCCAGCACCGGCTCCGATTGCACCCTCGACTACCGGACCGGCCGAAGCGTTCTCGAGCGCTGCGACAACATGCTCGGGCGTGATGGGTCGTCGGCGGATGTCGTTGAGACCACCATCGTTCGTTTCGCCCACTAGGGCGTTCAGAGAACGGACCGCTTCCATGCCATCGAGACCGATCATCCACTCGACCATGGCGTCCGCTGCCTTCCATACACACAGCGTACACGTGAGCAGAATCGGCGTCTCCATTTCTCCGAGTTCTCGGACTTGGGTCACTCCGAGAAGCTTTCCGTACCCGTTGCCGACGTGGATTGCTGCGGGAACGCGTGACAGGTAGGCGTTGCCCGAGTGTGGAAGGATGGCGGTCACCCCCGTGCGCACGTTTGGCTCTTCGATGACGGTCGTGTGTCCGACTCGGACCCCGGCTACATCGGTGATCGCGTTGTGCGTTCCCGGATCGAAGACCCCTACGACGATGCCGAGGTCTCGTGCTCGGGGCCGGTCCAGGTCCTGACCGTGGGTAGCTCCGGGAGTCACAGCGCACGCCGTGATCAGTAGTGTCGCGATGAAGAGCCGACGAACGCTTGGACAGATCACATCAATCCTCTTGGTGCGGAGTCAGATGGTGCGGTCAGCTAGACGGTACTGTCACAGCCTCATCGCGTCGAACACCATCAGGCAGAGCAGGAGCGGATGATAAAGCAGCGACGTCAGGAAGACGCGCCGCGCCGATTCCTCCGTCATGTTCATGGTCGCCCGCACCGCGGACGCCAGAAAGGCTGCTCCGAGCAGCGTGGCGCCGACGAGATATGGAGTTCCTGTGTAGCCGAGCAGAGACGGCAACCAGCTTACAGGGATCAGGAGGCCAGTCGCGGCGATCATCTGCAGCCCGATCGACCGGGCTCCGCCCTGCGGGATGAGCTGAAAGCCGACGCGCGCGTAGTCCTCCCGGAGCATCCATGCGAGGCCGAGCACGTGAGGTAGTTGCCACAAGTATCCGATCGCAAAAAGGGCGAGTCCACCCTGATTGATCGTGCCGGTTCCGGCTGTCCACCCGATGAGCATCGGGAGCGCGCCCGGCACCGAGCCGGCCGGCGTCGCCATGTAGGACCGGCTCTTGAGCGGCGTGTAGACCGCGTGATACAGAAGAGCGCTCGCTGCCGTGAGCAGCGCGGGAAGCGCACCCAGGAAGAGAGCCAGATAGATGAGTCCACCCATCAGCAGGGCGCTGCCGAACGCGAGCGCTTCCATGGGCTCGAGCCGTCCGGTCGGCAGGGGCCGGCCGCGTGTACGGTGCATCACCGCGTCCGCGTCCCGCTCTACGTACTGGTTGAGCGAAAGTGCGCCCGCTGTCGCGAGTCCGGTGCCGAAAATGGTGTGAATGGCGGTCGCCAGACTCAGGTCACCGTTAGTGCCCACGAAGGCGCTCGCACCCGCCGTGACCATCACGTACCCAACGATACCCGGCTTTGTCAGCTCGTAGTATGCCCTGGGCCGTGAACCTTTAGGCTGGGTGCGGACTGCGGCGTGATCCATGCCGTGTGGCATCGGGGAAGAAAAAACCAGCGGCTCGCGTGATACGAGCCGAGAAAGTACTGCGAAATCTACCGGACCGTCATGGAGAGTAAACCGCTAATCGGCCCGGAGTGCTTGGAACGGATTGACGAGCGCGGCGCGGCGCGTGGGCATATAGGTCCTGAGACTGGCGATAGAACCGAGCAGCACCGGTGGAGTCAGCATGGCCGAGGGGTCGAGTGAGCTGACTTCGTAAAGAAATCCTGCACTCCTCAGGGCTCCGCCCAGGTAATTAACCCTGAGGCCGCCCTTTCGAGGGAAACCCGTTGCCCCCCGATTCAGTAGTATCATGGGCAAGGAGATCCATGATTGTTCAGCATGACATCAGCGCAGTAGATCGACGACGCCGAGATCGAAAAGTCTGGCGTGCGGGACTGCTGCTGTCCGTTCTATTTCACTTGCTGATCTTCTTTGTCTGGCCAGGGAACGTGAGCCCGCTCTCTCCTTTCGCCGCTGCGGGGCCGCGGACGGGCGACAATCGTGCTGCAGCCGGGGGTCTTCAGGCGATCAATGTCCGGACGCCGCCGGTCCGCCCGATCATTCCGCCGCCCGCACCGATCACGGTGGAGGTCGAGATCGATCCTGTCGAATTCGAACAGGAGGAACAGTTTGACCCGGCCTTGGTGCTTGGCGAGCAGCCAGGCCGGTTGGAGAAGCCGGGACTGGGGGACGCTACGGGCCAGGGAGATGGCGGGAATACAGACGAGGGGTTCTTCCGACTTCAGCCGGCAACTCCGCGGGGCATGATCATCCCTCCGACGAACCGAGGCCTCCGTGGTACCGAGGTTCAGGTGTGGGTCTTCGTGAACGCGGCTGGACGAGTTGTGGCTGACTCGACTCGACTGGACCCGCCCACGAGGGATCGGAGCTTCAATCGTCGCCTCATCAGCGAGGCCGCAGAATGGATCTTCCGTCCTGCGGTGCAGGAAGGGAAGCCGGTCGCGTCGTGGTTCCCCTACCGGATCACGATGTAGCGCCGATTCGAGCCACCTTCCTGAGCCTGCCTGACTTCACCTACTCTGATCGAAGCGCGGAAGATGGATTCACCCCGGCCGCCAATGTTGCTGGAATCCAGTACGCCGTAATCGATACGGGTAGGAGGCTGATCGCGACCGTCCACGGGAGACCGGAGAAGTTGCGCTGATTTTGTATAAAAGCGCCGTCATGAATCAGCATCAGGAATGCCGCGGCTACCAACTCGACGTCCATGCACCCAAGGGAGAGTAGCAACCCTGCTCATTCATTACCGCGCGTACGTGACTTCCGCCTCCCACTTTCGGCGCCGAAGATCCTCGGAAGGGTCGGAAGGCGATCGAGCGCCTCGGCAATTGATTCCTCGCCGAGCCGAGTCAGCGTGTAGTACCGTCTTTGGCGCACGCTGTTTCTTGATCGCGATCTCCGCGCTGTCCCACTTTGCATCCAACACAGCGCGCCGTTCCAGTCGGGGAAGAAGTAGATACAGTGTGCCGTCGGGAAGCGCCGAGGCGTCCATGATGTCAAAGCCGTACCGGTGACCGCTGCA
>Ga0308009_10001784_pt1 | contig 11881 bp, 5 predicted proteins | sample Neamet127_FD_203134 | JGI IMG/M metagenome (GOLD analysis project Ga0308009, IMG submission 203134) | Marine microbial communities from water near the shore, Antarctic Ocean - #127 | ecosystem: Environmental > Aquatic > Marine > Unclassified | place: Southern Ocean | collected 2014-07-24
TTGCGGCGGAGGCGTTGGAGGCAATCCGGGCGCCTATATGAGTTTTAAAATACCAATGACAAAAAAGGGCTCCATCTATATGATGGGAGGACGATCATGTTCAAGTGGTGCTCACTGTCATTGTGGCGGCCAAGGAAACGCGGTTTGTCTTCAAATATGTTCTGGGTGCGTTGATAGTACGTGTACATTTGCATGTGCGTGTGTATGTGTACAATCAGGACTCGGCGGTAGAAATCAGTGCATAAGCGGTGGCTCGATGATGTGTTGCTTAGGGCAGACCGGAGCATGTATTACGCCTAACGTAGATTATCTAGGTAATGCTGTTGGTGACGGATGTGGAATGGTTTGTAACGTTGGTAACTCTAACAACTGGCCTTCAGCAGCAAACTTACCATACGCCTGTTATTGCGATTATGCCACTGGGAGTGCGTCAAGCAAGGCTAGTATTACTGGCGTCAAATGTTGTAACAGTGATATTACTAGAGCTGCAAAAACGTTTTACGGACATTGCAACCCGGCAGAATGGAATTACCATAGACAAATAATATCTACAGCACCGATGAGGTATTCAACATGCGGTGCTGAAATGGTACTTGGGTTTAGCCACTCAGACGGTACTACACAAAATCCATCTTCATTTACTAATATGGATGCTGCTGTGCAAGGCGTCACAAGATCACCATCTAGTGGTCATAGATCAATGGCTTGTTGGGCTAGTATTAAGTCATGCGGATGTTATGAAGAAACTGGATGTACTCCATTTTGGCCTATTGCGATGCCAGCACCATTTGAGTTTCCATGTAGCGGTGTTAGAACACACGGATACACAGGCGGTCATGGCGCAATGAGAATTAAATATTTAGGAGAAATCTCAGTCTATTAATAGAGTTTATGCGGTTGTCCCGCATAAATATAAATAGATACTTAATTAAGGAAACAGAAAAATGATTACAAAGACTTTTACACACATTTACCCAAACCAACCATGGGATCCGAGCATAACAGACGCAAACTCCGTCGAAGTAACTTGGAAAGGAACGAGATACCACATTTTTAGTAGAGTTACTGCTACTGGTGCAGTATTTACAATTGAAGATTCAAATGATGACATTGATGCACTAAGAAATGATTTACCTAACCAGGTTCACGAAGGTCATACTTTTCATATTTTAGATGCGTTAGCACATCCAGTTGTAGCAGCTTATTTAATAGGCGATGATACTATTCCTGCAAAAGATGCGTCAGGTGGTCTTGCAGACTACTCGTTTACTACTCCTGATAGCGATCAAAATTATGTATTCGAGTATAACACTACGAATTTTGTAAGCCAACATTACAGCGGCAACTCACCGTTACTATATGACATTAGTGGAAATTCGTTTACTATGCCAGCGTATTTGAGTCATCCAGTTGTTAAGGCAGATTTGTTTGATGGCATGGAATCAGACGCAGCAAGAATTGATGCAGCAGTTGCAGGTAGAGCAGATGAATATACAGCAGCTGAAATAACAGCATTAGAAGCTCAATCAGTATGGCTTAAAGGTGTAAGAGCAAGATATGCAGCAGTTGAAGCTTGGAAAATACCATATCCATCGATAGGCATTGCTTACTAAAGACATAAGAAAATCGTTTCACAATTAAGTAAGGCCTTTGGCTTCACTCTATAAGTAGTAGTATAATGTTTACTACAATCCAAAAGGAAATTTATAGATGAGATCAAAGGCTTTTTTTGTCAACGGCGGCTACGGTAGAGTGGTTAATTCTATTCCCGGCTTTGAACTATACGCTAAAGAATCAGGAGACGACGACTTTGTTATTATTTGTGAAGGCGGTACTGATGCATTTAAAGGACATCCAGACTTAGATCATAGAGCATATGATAACTGGCATAAGAATTTATTTAATGAAAAATTAAAAGATAAAGATATTATGTCACCCGAGCCATATCGAATATGGGAATATTATAATCAAAAAGCTAGTCTAGCTCAAGGCTATGATATTGCAATTAATAATAAAGGATTAAGAGATTTACCAAAGGCAAGAATGTTTCTTTCAAAAGAAGAATTACTTACTGGTCGACAAATAATTAATCAAGTAAAAGAAAAAATAAAAAAAGAAAAAGTTGTAATTATTCAACCATTTGGTAGAGGAATTCAGCACGTAGATAACTCATTTGTTGACAATACTGGACGAAGTATTGAATACAAAGATTTTAAATCTTTAATTAGAAAACTACAAGAAAATGATTTTGCTGTAATAACAATGGCAGAAATGGGATTTGATTTTTCTAAAGATAAATTTAAAGATGATGTTGCAATGCCGGAATCAGTGTCATTAAGACATTGGTCAGCAGCAATTAAGTTTGCTAATCATTTTATTGGTTGCGACAGTGTTGGACAACATTTGTCGTATATTATGGACACACCTTCAACAATTATTCTTGGCCCTACGTATCCTATAAACGTATCTTATCCTGATTGTGAATATTTTAACATTGTTGATTTAGGTCAACATGGTAGAGTATATGATCCAATTAGAATAATGCCAGACGAAACTACATCAAGACACAACGAAAATTTAATGTCAATGAGCAAAGAGATTGTTGACTATACAATTGACAGAGTATTAGGAAAATTAATAGAGGAAGAAGCATGACACAAAGTAAAACACAATGGATTGCGGGAATTGCAAGAGGTCATAATTCGGGAGTTTGTTTACTGAAAGATGGCGAAATTGTTTTTTCAATTGAAGAAGAACGATTAAGCCGTACTAAATATGACGGCGGTCCACTAGCGTCTATTGTTAAAATTTTAGAGTATACAAATAAATTAGATTACTTAGTTGTGGCTCATACTCAGCCATTAAGCGAATCATCTCCTAAATTAGAGTTTTCCGGTGATGATGTATATACAGGCTTGTGTAAAAAATTAGGCTTAATAGATAATACCTTAGGTAGAGGAGGTCCTCATCCTCAAGTTGTTGATGTATCTGATCAACATCACAAGTTACATGCTGCGTGTGCATTTTATAGAAGTGGATTTGAAGATGCAGTAGGGGTAGTAGTTGACGGCGCAGGAACATTTATACAAATGAGTGTAGGCAATGACGACATATATGGATTTGAAACTGAAACATTATTTAACTGCTCTTATCCTGCAGATTTTAAACTAATAGGAAAACACATAGGCACTAGAGGCCCACACGCTGTAGATTTTGTTCAAACTGCGGGAGAAGATGATGAGTCGGTTGAAGTAACAGTATCTGATCGTGCTGGAATAGTTAAAGTGTACGAAGCAGTTACTCAGTACTGTGGATTTTCAGCAATTGAAGCTGGAAAAACTATGGGACTATTTCCATATGGTGAAAAAAATGAGAAAATCCCTCAATTATTTGATAACATGGGTAGAGTGCCATTATCAAATAGAAATTTAATTGCTCCTACATATCCTAATGCCGCAGTAGTAAACGAATTTCTATACACTGAGTTAGCTGGAAAAGCTGTGTTTGATGGGTCACCAGACGGTGGAGCTGTTGACTTAACTCTTCTACAGAATAGAAGAGACTTAGCATATGCTTGCCAAATTGAGACACAGCAAGCAGCATCTAATTTAATTAGAGAAGCTGTTGAAAGAAGTGGTAAAAAGAATGTAGTAATTAGCGGCGGATACGGATTAAACTGTGTAGCAAACTATTATTACTTAAAAGATCTAGAAGACTTAGATATAAACATTTATGTAGAACCAGTATCTAATGACGCCGGTACAGCAATGGGAGCAGCTATGATGATGCATCACCAGCTTACTGCTAGTACTACAGTGTTGCCAAGAACAGATTGTTTATATCTTGGACCAAAATATAACTATAATCCACAGCAAATTAAATCTATTGCTAAAGAATATGATGCAGAAGTAAGCAAGTGTTCTAATGAAGATGTGATAGAGTTAATTACTTCAAAAAATATTGTTGCAATCTTTCAAGGCCAAAGTGAAAACGGGCCAAGAGCATTAGGAAACAGATCGTTGTTATATGATCCTACTGATAAGAACGGCAAGGATCATGTTAACGAAATTAAACATCGCGAATACTTTAGACCGTTTGCAGGCAGTATCTTAGAAGAAGATGTACACGAATGGTTTGACTTACGTGGTATGGAAAGTTCTCCAACAATGATGTATGCTGTAAATTGTCAGCCTGGCATTGAAGAAAAGATCCCAGCTATTATTCATGTAGATGGCACATGTCGTATCCAAACTGTAAACAGAGAACAAAATCCTCATTACTATGATATTATTAAAGCGTTTAAAGAAAAGACAGGATGCCCAATTATCTTTAATACTAGCTTTAACTTAGGCGGAGAACCTCTTGCAGAAACACTTCAAGATGCCCTTTGGACTTTACAACAAAGTAGAATAGAATATTTGTATCTTCCTGAATATCAAACTTTGTTTTCGTTGAAAAACGAATAAATATTGTATAATGTTTAATTTATCAAAGTTTTTTAATAAGGGTCTAAAAGATAGTGTACTGTTTCAATCAAACGGTGCTATGTCACATAACGGCCCCTGGAAGCAAGTATATACAAATACTCTATTAGATAGGTTTCATGTAGGTGACTTTTCGTCAGCTGAATATACTATTTCAGTTGATTACGATAAGAGTAATAAAGAAATACTTAAAGTATTAGTAACAGCAAGTTTAGACGAAGCAAGTGTTATAGTATATGCAAGAAATAACTTAGGATCTGATCTAGTTAATGTAACTGCTACAGTAAATATGAGTCATGTTGATATTACACTTAATCCTACAGAAACAAAGCAAGGGGCTAAGGTAATTTATACTGTTCAATACTATCAGAATCAAAATCCTCAAGTTGTCTAACATTTATAATATGATAAATATGTTAACTAGGAGGATTATTAAAACATGCCAACAGTTACAAATAAAGCACTAGAGTCTAGTTACGGTTTTAAAAGTACAGGATTTGCTGTTGATTCGTTAGGAAATATAACAGCTAGGACTCTTGTCCAAACAGGTGCTGCAGCACTTGATCCTGAAACTCCTGCCAACCACACTATAACTGAAAACGCAGGTAATACTGCATACCTTTGGTCTCCTAGTGCTAGTGAAAATCCGGCAATAACTTTATCTAGAGCGTCAACATATATTCTTGACTTAACATCGTTAACAAATGGAATATATTTCTATAACGGTGCTACACAATATCATGTAGGGTTAACACATTCAGACGGCTCGTCAGGCATTGCAGCATTAGGAAAAACTTCTGGTAGACTAGTTTGGGCAATAGCCGGAACTGCTCCGGACACATTAACCTATAGAAATTTATCAGGAACAATATCAGGAACAATTAGTATAACTAACCCAGTAGGACAATTTACTACTGTACTTGTTAATAGTACTAATGTTTCAACTGCTAGTACAAATGGCGCATTAATTGTATCAGGTGGTGCAGGAATAGCATTAAATTCTAACTTTGGTGCTGATGTAGGAATTGCTGGTAATGCAGGAATTGCTGGAACATTAACAGTTCCAAATATATATAATAACGGCACATTAAGTTTAGATGGCACTTCAATTGTTCTTAAAATTGCAGGAACAACTGTTGGAACTCTAACATCAACAGGAATGGCTGGTATGGCTATAAATAACAGTAGTATAAACAATAGTGTAATTGGCGGGACAACACCAGCATCGGCTAGTTTCACTTCTGTAACAATAGCAAATTCTCCAACAACTAACACGTCTGGAGCAAATAAGAAATACGTAGATGATACAGCAACAGCTTTATCAATAGCACTTGGGGTTTAATTAAGATGGCAAAGACACAGATAAAAGATTACGTTTTTAAACCAGGTATAAGTGCAACAGCTTACGTTTATCCAGATGGTTATAGTTTATTAAGTCAGAATAAAGCATACATCCAAGCAGAAGCTACGGCCTGGATATCAGCACAAGTTCTAGCAGGAGCATCAGGATTTGTTGGTTATACATTTAATGAATCAAAATGTCAAAGAGATGTAGGATATATTATTGATGCATACCTTAATGATATACGATACGGCGGCAACGAAGAAACAAGTAGGGTTACTGGGTATTACTGGGAAGGAACAACGTCTCAACTTGATGGCGACAGACAACCAGAAATACTAACTCATACAGAAATAAGAGACATCATAAACACGTATGTTTTAACTAATACTGCACATACTTCTTTAAGCTCTTCTTCACAAGTAATAGACTCAAGTAAAACTACAGAATCCGGTGTTACTACAAGAATTACAGAATTATCAGGAATTGTAATTGGTGTTATTACAACAGGACTGTCAGCAATGCCAACACTGGTGCCTACTGGTGTTACTACTATTAAGGTACAAGGTAGATACAAAGGCGAAGACTTATTATTAATAACAAATACTACAAAAAATGAAATAATTTATAACTTTGCAACAAATGAATTAGGTGCAACAGTTAAGTACAAAATACACGGTGCTGATACTGACTTTCCAAAATATTTACAAATTACTGATAGTATCACTACACTAATACTTAATAAAGATACATCATCACACGCAAGCACAGATGACGTTCAGATGTTTGTAGAATCAGAATTTATACGAACTAAACCATACGATTTTGGTGTTGATGCTATTGAACGACAACGGATGGCAGCACCATTAGCTATGCTAGATGCTGACTTTGAGTATGGTCTACAGCCTACTAAATGGTCAGCTATAGGAACACTAAGAGGTTATCCTAGTATATACGAAATTCCTGGAACAAATACAGATGTTCAAACTGTAACTACAGATGCTTCAACAGGCACTAGCGGTGTTGGTCAAAGTTTAATTACAGTAACAACTACATCACCGCATGGCTTTGGTGAAGGTGCACCAATTACTATTAAGGCATTAGAAAATTCTATCGCAGGAGCTGCAAGAGCTGAAGGTAGTTTTGTAATTAATACAGTACCAACAACTCTTACGTTTACATACTTTGCAAAAGCAAAAGTTGGAGCATCAAATGGCGAAGTGCTTGCTACGTCTTATACACAATTAAGAAAAGCAGGATTTTATACAGGTGCAGCAATTGGTAGTCCGCAACTAGCTGTTGCTATTCAAGGATTTACTGTAATAGAACAAGGTTCTACAGGTGTTGTAACAGCAGAATTAATTACTGCTATTGGAAGCACTCGTGTGCCATTTGACGGTGTGTCCCCAACTATCGGAGCTCCGTTAGTAAATGCAGGTATACCAACTGGTTCACAGGTAACTGGAGTTATTGATCAATCAGCAGGTGGCGGATCTTTCTTAACTCCGCAGTTAGCTAATGACGTTCCATCAGGATCATCAAGTATGACACTAGTTGATGCAACAGGAGTAGTAGCAAACTTAGCTCTTGACAACGGAACAGGAACTGCAATATATGTTGAAACTGTAAATTATGGTTCTAAGGTAATAACATTAAGCTCTCCAACTACTTCTTTGTATTCGGGTAATATAGTTTCATACTCGGGTGTAGCAGGTACTAATTATTCATCAGTGGGACAAAACACAGCTATCACAGTTGCGTCAGACGGAACAGATTATACTGTATCTAGTATCACTGTTCCAGGAACTGGATATCTAGTCGGAGATAGGCTTAGATTGTCAGGAAGTAGTCTTAGCGGATCAACTCCGGCAAACGATCTCATTGTAAAAGTTAGCACAGTTGATATTAATAATGGAGTATCAGGATTAACAGTTATTTCTGGAACACCTTTTGGTGGCACGGCAACGTTTAACGGATTAACACCTACCTCAGCAAACGGTACCGGAACAGGTGCAACATGGAGTGGTAGCTATACAGACGCAGTATATGCAGCAGCAACTTTAGGCGGCACAGGTACTGGATATGCAGTATCAGATAGAATTATTATTTTAGGATCTTTGGTTGGAGAAAATGGTGTAGACGGAACACACGATCTTGTTATTACTATTGCAGCTGTAAACGGCGCTGGACTTCCTACGTCAACAACACAAACAGGTACAGCACCTAATGCAATAAACGATTTTGCAATTACTGATGACAGTACAGAAATGATTATGTCAGCCGCTGGCTCGCACTTAACATTTAATAACATAGGCGCAAGCAATGCTTCACGAACAGCAGGATCATACGTTGGGGTAACAGGTACTAGTGGAGGTTCAGGTACAGTAGGAACATTTACAGTTATTGTTAATGCATCAGGTGCAGCAACAGTATCTAGAATAACAACTAACATTGGTTCAGGGCATACTGTAGGTGATACAATTACTATATTAGATAGTGCATTAGGTGGCGGTGGCGCACCTAACTTAACATTCGACGTAGCATCAATTGGTAACGGCGCTGGAATAGACGCAGCCTTTACTGTACGAACAAACGGAGCAACTTATAGTGTAATTAATATTACACCGGGTACGGGATTTATAGAAGGCGAAACTATCACAGTGCCCGGAACTCAAATAGGAGGCGATTCAGATCCTGAAGTAAGTACAAATGATCTCCATATTGAGATAACAAGTGTAACAGGAGCAGGTGGCCTAAATGGAGTGTCGCCAGGCGGCACAGCAGTTAATAGTGCTACTTGGGCCAATGCCGGAACAAATTTGATTGGTACAGGATTTATTGCTGATATTTCATTCACAGGCGGTACATATAGTATAGACTTTACTAGTCCGGGCGATGGTGGCTCAAATTATGGACTAGGTCAAACTTTTGTTATTCCAGGAAATACATTAAGTGGAGCTACACCAGGAAACGATGCAACAATAACAATTACTGGAGTTATCGACGACGATTCAACTGCAAGAGGCGAAGTAACAACAGTAACAATAGCAGGCTCGGCTTCCACAGGAACAGGAACGTTTACTGGTATTACAACAACAAATATACAGGCAAATGGTACCTCGGCATCATTTAATATAACTAGAACTTCAGACGACTCAACCGGACTATATGAAAATATCGTAACTTCAGCCGCTGTTGGATATTCAATTGGAGATAAAGTTACTATAGCTGGCACATTATTAGGCGGACAATCTCCAGCAAACGATGCAATACTTATAGCAAATAGTGCTAATTTTGAAAGTGTTAGCTTAGTAAGCGGAGCTCCAGCACAAGCATCAGTACTTAATTTACTTTGTACTTTTACAATGACTGAAGCATCTACTGGATCGATTGGCCGAAGTAATAACATATCATTTGAGGCATTAGCAACACTAGAAGTAGACTTTCCAAACGCACACGGATTAGTTCCGGGTAGTAGTTTTATTGTTACACAGAACTCCGATGATGGTTCAAATAATCATAACTTAGCAGCAGGAGCATTTATTGCTACTGATATTCCAGCTCTTGATAAACTAAGATATCAAGCAAGGGCAGCAGGAACTATTGATGTTGGTAGTTCAGATATTATTGGCGTTGTTTATCCAAGACCAGATAGCTTCTTTGTACACAGGCCATTTGATGGTGGTGTACAATTAGGAACGGGCGGACCACAACACGGCGCACAAGCAATACGTCAAAGTAAAAAATATATTAGATATCAGTCAGGTAAAGGTATTATGTATACTACTGGTGCATTACTTGCACCAAGTTATGACTTACAAAGTGTAACATCAGCCGGGGTAGAATTAAATTCATTAATTACTGTTACAACAGATGACAACGATCACGGATGTCAAGTTGGTGGTATAGTGCGTTTAATTGGTATTGAAACAGCAGGATATAATAGCGGACCTGGAAATAGTACTCCACCTGATTTTGATTATACAGTAGTTGGTATTGTTGATGAAAGATCATTTACAATTAGATCAAAGCGTAGACTAGGAGCCACAGTTGCTGACTTAGGGTTTAACGCACAAATGAGTGTTGTTACTTGGCACGGTGCGACTGTTAGAGCAGGTGTGTTTGATGATCAAAACGGAATCTTTTGGGAATACGACGGAACAAATGTTAACGTAGTACAACGAACAGGTACATTCCAATTAGCCGGAACTATTGCTATGTTAGCTGACGCTAACCTTATTACTGGTACTAGTACAAAGTTTACTAAGCAATTAAAATCAGGCGATCGAGTAATTATTAAAGGAATGACTCATGTTGTTAATACAGTTACTAATGACACTAGTATTACAGTTACACCAGACTTTAGAGGTGTAAATGATATTACAGGTGCTAAGATGATGTATATAACTGATAAGAAAGTTAAACAAGCAGACTTTAATATTGATAAACTAGACGGTACAGGAAAATCAGGGTATGTAATGGACCCTGCAAAAATGCAAATGATTGGGATTCAGTACAGTTGGTACGGTGCTGGCTTTATTGACTATATGGTACGTGGCGCAGACGGCAACTTTATATATTCACACAGGATGCGTAACTCAAACGTAAACACAGAAGCGTTTATGCGGTCAGGCAACTTACCTGTTAGATATGAAGTTACTAACGAAGGACCTCCTGGGCAATTAAACGGCGCTATTAGCGGAAGTATTACCACTATACCACTAGTTGATGCAAGTTTCTTTCCATCAAATGGTACAATCTATATTGACAATGAGATTATTACATTTAGTGGAGTAAGCGGAAACAATCTTACTGGCTGTGTTAGACAAGCAACATTCTCCAACTATCAAGCTGGAGCAACTAGAAGTTATACAGCTGGAGTAGCATCTGCACATACAGATAAAACAGGAGTAGTTTTAATATCAAGCACAATTACTCCATTAATTAGTCACTGGGGTAGTGCGTTTATTACAGACGGCGGCTTTGACGAAGATAGAGGATATATCTTTTCATACCCTGAAACAAACATTGCTGTTAGTACTATCAAACAAACAGCGTTTTTACTTAGATTGTCTCCAAGTGTATCAAACGCCATTATTGGTGATTTAGGCGAAAGAGAACTACTTAATCGTGCTCAGTTATTACTTAACGGTATTGAAATTACATCAGACGCAGGAGACGGTAAAGGTATTATTATTGAAGGTGTGTTAAATCCACAAAACTATCCAACAAACCCAGATCAAATTGGTTGGTCGGGTCTAGCTGGACTTGCTCAAGGTGGCCAGCCTAGCTTTGCACAAATTGCATCAGGTTCGTCAGTTGAGTGGAGTACAGGTGTAGCAGCTACCACTGCAAGTGCAACTGCTCTTGCAACAACTACTGGTGTATTAGATAGTGGACCATATGCCGCATATAACGGTAGCAGTTATATATATGTTAGTGCTAGTGATTACAGAGCTACGTTTGGTGATAACAATATTGATACTGTTTTAGGTAAAAATATAAGTGGTACAAATATACGAGATGGTTCAATTATTGACGGTGGATATATTGGTAATAGTGGAACTTACGGATACTTCTATCTAACTCAAAGAACAACTGGAACCATTGCTGCTAACAGTTCAAATCACTTTACAATTACACTGAATAACGTACAGGAAAACTCTAACAAAGCATTGTTTACACAGGCATCATTTGTTAGTGCAGGGGCAACGAATGGTACATCAACTACAGGCGGTAGTGTAACATGGCCTGCGGGTACATTGGTTAACAACATTGCATTAAAAACTTGGGGCGGCGTTTCATATTACGAAGTAACATTTAACAACTCATTTACAGGAACACTTGCAAACAATACAGGTACAGTTGAATTTACATTCGATCAACCACCGTATGCGTTACCAGGAGAAACTGTATTTTCGTTTATTGCTATTCCAGGAGAACGATCTACACAGGACTTATCTGCACTTAAAGAAATTACAAATACACCATTAGGCGGACGAGGAACATTTCCAAATGGTCCAGATGTTTTAGCTATTAATGTGTATAAGATATC
>Ga0308009_10001786_pt1 | contig 11861 bp, 27 predicted proteins | sample Neamet127_FD_203134 | JGI IMG/M metagenome (GOLD analysis project Ga0308009, IMG submission 203134) | Marine microbial communities from water near the shore, Antarctic Ocean - #127 | ecosystem: Environmental > Aquatic > Marine > Unclassified | place: Southern Ocean | collected 2014-07-24
CTACCAGCGGCTTAAACTATGTTCTAGTACATTTAGCCGAGGTAAAAGTTACCACTCTTCTCGCTTTAATTCTAACTATATCACCATTCTTAGGGTTTCTTCCTTCCCGTTCGTTCTTCCATCTGGTGGTAAACTTACCAAACTTATTAATATTCAAACGTCCCTGCTCATTAACTATCTTTGCAATATTATTAATGACGGAATTAACGTAGGCTAATGCATCTTGATCAGGTACATCCATCTTTATAGCTACATTTCTAGCTATGTCATGTTTACCTACATTTATCATTCGCCCATCTCCTCTTTAGGCATAATCATCTCCGTTATAGGCATAATCATTATATGTTCTGGATTCCAGTTATTAGTTTCAATATACTTTTCAGCATCACATTTACTAATAAACTCTTTTATTATTTTCTTTTTATCATCTTCGGATTCTCCATCGGATTCTTCAAACAGATATGCGATTTCATCACACTTCCCTTTATGGTCTTTATGTTCACACGGATGTGCTAGTACATATATCATTCTGCTACCTCCACATTTCCTTTATCATAAACCATCTTAATACCCTGTTCTTTCTTTACAGTTCTGATTATCTCTGCTGTCCTGGCATGCTTAGCCATAGCAATAAGCTTTCTAGCCTTTGAATCGCAGACTTTTCCGCAGTATTTACGTCTATTGGGTGCAATAGGTTTACCACACTGCTCACAAGGAATTATAGGTCTAGAGTCTCGTTCTCTATTAAAAGCATCTCTACGCATCTTTGCTCTTTGTGCTTTATGCTTTGCAGCGCAAGCATCAGTACAGAACTTCTGATTACCCATTAACTTAGTAAATTTGCCACATAGCTGACATGGCTTATTCGTTGTATTACCTCGACTTTTCCCTTCATAATCAAAGACAGGTTGTAGAATTTCCTTTAACTTCCCTTTCTTATCATAAACTCTAACTTCATGCATAACATCCCCTTAAATTGTGCTCTTATGATAGTGGTTTAGTTTTAACTACCTTAGGTTTTCTAGCTTTCAGCCTCTTAATCTCTACTTCCTGCTCTTTAATCATAGCATTGCAGTCTTCTCGCCTTTTTTCAGCGGTATTTACCATGTCATAATTCCGTTCAGCCGTATCTATAGCTTCTTTTTCTAGACGAGCTATAGTCTTTCTTAGATCTTTATTACCTTCATTCATTTGTAATACATACTCAGTGATAGCCATTCGAACTAGGCTATCGTAATCCCTCTGTCTGTCTGAGTCCATGTCCATACTATCTCCTCGGATTAAATTAGTTAAGATGGTTGGTCATCATTACTAGTAGCTGATAGCTCTTCCATTTGATCCATAAAATCTGACTCTACAAACATAACTGGGTAAGCCAATGTCTCTGCATCGACTTCAAGCATCTTATCAGCGAAGTCTCTTTTAATATGGGCTATCCTACCCAGGCGATAGGCATCCTTAGGTTTTATACGATCTTTATTAAATGCGCTCTTAGATTTATCAATACAGACCAGAGCTAAATACCCATTATCATGCCATTCTTTGTCTTTTGGGCACAGTCCCATTCCAGTAAGTGGTTCTGCTTCAAACCTTTCCTTCATATTACTATCTAGAAAGATACTACCTGTATTAAATAGCTCTCCACATACTGTGCAGGCATTCTGTTCCTTTGTTACATAAGGCTTAATCACACTCTACCTCCCATTTTCTTGCAATTCTTACAAGTTACACTAGTCCAGAATGCTGTGAGGTTAGGAGCAAATGTTAGCTCCCGCCCACATACAGATAACCGATAATGAGGCTCACCCCTTTGATGCTCTCTGGGTTCTAGGAATCTCTTGAACTTATGTACTTTCATAGAGCGTCACCCTGACTATGAATTAGGGACCTACACCCAGCCAGTTCCTGCTGAGTGGCCTCTAATACATTACTTACCTCAGTGCCCATCATAATGACACGGTCAATTCTGGCTCTAACTGAGGGTAATAGAACTGCTGTTTGCTGTAATTGACTCTCTAACATCAGCACATACTGTAAATTACGAGGATGTGCTGGTTCTCTTTCTTTTAAGAAGAAAGCAAGACCTACTGATAAAACTAATAATATGGCCATGCCTACCATAGATTTTCTCATAGCTCCTCCTACTAGAATAGTCTTAATTTGTTGACAAATACATCCAATTCAGAGATATTAGTTACTCTATTAGCGTACTAGGAGATAACGATGAGTCGCCAAAAGGATGCGTTTGCTGAGTTAGACGGAATCACTTCTACTAAAAAGAAGAAGTTTAAGATTAATGCACCACATGGATTCTCCTCTATTAAGGATCTCAAAGTTGCACCTAAAAGCTCACGAAGTAACGATCTATTTAAAGAACTAAATGCACATAAAGGTCCTTCTAGCATTTCAAGCATAAAAGTAATTAGTAAAGCAGATCCTAACGATAAGCGTACTACTCAGCAAAGAGCTGATGATACTTTTAAACTACTTGAAAAGAAACGTAAAGCAGCTGCTGCTTTACTAAACAAATAGAAGGGCCTAAGTGCAGTTCGCTACCTTAGGTGAAGTGAGGCTACTCAGCCAAAACCTGGGTAGCCTTTCCACTAGTAACTTACCACTTATAAATATCCCTATAGAACTCCGCAGAACGTCTATCATCCTGTTGTGTTCTCCTACGTATACGCTTATATATTTGTTTAGGTGATCCATGCCAACATATATACCCCGCAGATAGAATTACAGCTGTAATCATAGAAATACTTAATAGCATCATAGTTACCCCATTAATTAATCCCGCTTAGATTTAAAAGGAATACGCTCGTCATCTACTAATATATATTTATAAGGTGCATCAGGTCCTCCGTGCTTCTTATTAAGCCCTTGTACCATCTCAATAGCAATTGCATGATCATGTAAATTCTCTGCTATTACTATCTCAGATATGTAGTCCCTGTCAAAGTTATCTACTTTGAATATTTGCATGCTAATCTCCTCTACACCATCTTATTAAAGTAACATCAGGGAGCTTTCACTCCCCAATGCTATTGCTTACAGTTATTATACACTTCACACAGTTTCCCAAATGGAAAACTATTAGCTCTTTCCCAAGCATCTACTTCTGATGCTACTGCGAATACGATAATGATTAAAGCAATCATGCCTGCAAAGAACATTAAGTTAAGTATAAAATCACGCATAGTAGAACTCCTTTAGTTAGAACATACAGTATGTAGTTTCATAATTTCTACAGATCCCTCTTGTACAAAGAATATGAACTTACTCATTTTCTCTTTAGATAGCTTCAATACTTTATTAGCTGCTGCACGTTTAATTATTGCTGCTTTCCCTGTTCTAAGTGCATTCTGAGGCAATAGAGTGCCATCATCCTCAAATGTACATTTATCTATAATAACCTCAATGATTACAACATAGCCGAGCTCGTAGAACTCATTATGTTTAGTACACAGATGATCATTATCAATAATCGTTACACTAGCTTCTTTTCCACATACGATACAGGTATTCATATCCTATCTCCTAGTTATATAGTTGGGAAGCCTAAGAACAGCAATAGCTCCATTAGTTCTTCTAGGTCACTAGTATTTTCTACTAGATCAGGATCTATATCTCTTACAACTTCATGGATTACTTCATTTGCCGATTCGTAGTCTGTCATAATACCCTCCAACGAATGCCCAGTTGGCTATCTTTGTTAGTGTTTAAGAGCCTGTTATGCTCCAAAGCTTCGGTCTCTTCCATAGACCTGAGCTTGTCAGCAGTCCATTTAGCGATCTTATCAAATCTCTCTTGAGACATGAATAGTCGTAGAATGGAATCAATCCAGTCACATATTTTATAAGCCATGTTATATCTCCTTTAATTGATTAATAGCTCGTTCTTCAGCCTTGGTCTTCATTAAGGCCAATAGACCTACAGACCATTTATCTAGATTTTCAATACGCGTCATGCGCATTACCTGAGATCCAATACCATTAGGCCTTGAATGGTCGCAGTACATAAACTTATGGAATTTAGCCATGTTATATCTCCTTAGTCGACAAAGGCTAAACCAGCCATTAACATTGATAAAATGATGATTAGTACAATAAGCATTATGATCTCCTAAAGGGTTAAAGTATTGCAGGGCTTACGCCCCGCAACACTGATTAGTTCAGAACATACTAACGAGGTCGTCAACATTGACAGCCTTATAGATTTCTTCTTCAGTAGTATGCTGAGTTATAGCCTCAATATGAGTCTTATTTAACGATAGCATTGCATCTCCAGCAGTAATGAAGCCAAGGTATTTAACTTCATTCTCGGCAGTAAACATTACTTTAAGGCTTTTGCCCCTTGTTTCTTCTATTGAAGTATTTGGATTAAGGAACATTTTCTTAACCAAAGAAGCATCAAGCTTACCTTTCATGTAATCAGCTACTTCGAAGTAACAACCAGACGTACCAACAACGTATCTTTCTCGTGGAGTCTTGCTTTTATCCACATTGGCTACAACGCCTTGTTGCTTATTAACGATCATGGCTGGCGCAGGATTGGTAGTATTCATGTTAGTTAATCTCCTATAACTAGTTATTGGCAAGATTGCCATGAAGCCTGGAAGGCTGAGTAGTTAACGATATTGTTAGCAGTAGGATGCTAATGTCCAGTGAGATACAGTAAGCCATGGGATATGGTTAGGATAGATTTATGGAGTAATTTCAGTGATCGAGAATCTCTTGGCTCTTTCTTGTTATGTGTGATTCTATCTTGTGTGTAAAGAATACGAGAGCCCTTTCGGGCCCTCTGAGGACTACTTGGTGGATTCTGCGAGGAGGAATGCTTTTTGTTCTGGAGTATGGTTAGAGTCTACGTTAACCAGATTGTTGATCGTGGTGAATTGCTCAGACTTCTGTTCTATGTAAGCTTGTTGCATGGCAGTCTTCCAGATTTTACTACCGTAATCACAGCCATCGATTGTGCTGTCGAGGAATGATAGGGTTTTAGTTGCGGTATTAGATGCGGATTGTACGAGTGGGAATGACATGTTGTATCTCCTTAAGGATAGATGATTAGATTAATCTCTTGAAGCCTGGAAGGCTATTGGGTGATGTGTAGAGAAAGGGACGTTATGATGAAACAGGCGGGGGGTAGGTTTCGGTTGGTTTGGTTCATCTAGTTAGTACTGCATCTCTACCTAGATTAGAAAATCGCTATAGGCTTTCCTAAATAATAATAATAATAATATTAACGCGTACCATCTTAGAAATTAGTGGTTGGTTCACAATAATAATAACTTGCGGTAGCGAGGACGATGGGCTGTAAGGTAGGCCGAAGGCCGGACTGAAAGTCCAGAGGACTCTTCTTATTCTTATAGGAGCATGTGTGTTTAGAATCAGTAACTTACAAAAAGTTAAATGTTGACAGGTAACACTTAACTACCTAGTTTACTGTCGACAGGTAACATTAAACAAAGATAAATGTTGCATTATGTTGGTTTTGGAGTATGTTTAATGAATGTTTAATAAATTTCAACTAGGTACAGAGCCTGCTATATTTTTAGCTGAGGCTAAATTAGATAGTGCTGCTGCGTTAGTTCTACTTAAGATGATGTGTCATATTAATAGAATAAATATGATAGTAGGTAATCCGCAGCAAATAGCGAAGACTACTGGGATGACGTTGCGGGAGTTTATATTAGGGATTAGATCACTTAAGAAGTGTGATTTAGTTCGTAAGTATACTAAGAAGGAGTATATGCTTAACCCTGATGTGATGTTCAATGGAGATGATAGGCAGTATTATATAGTTAAACATATGTGGGATACGCAGACTAGCAAAGGGTTGAGAATGTGAAAGGGGTTAAGTACATCAATACAGATCCGTTATCTAAAGATAGACTATCGCATACTGCGTGTGCGTTGATACTTCCACTGGTAGTGTTATCTAATACCGATAACGAGATAAATAAGAAGAACTTTATTGAACGAGTAGGCTGGATAACTGACTACCGTACTTGGAATAAATACTGGACGGAGTTGGTAGATAAGGCTGTTTTAGTTCAGATAGATAAAAGAATGTGGATGGTATCTCCGCATGAATGCTATGCAGAAGGTATATCTCACAATGCACTAATTATTAAATGGAATGAGGCACGTAATGCAATTAACTAATTTAGCTGATACCGAAACTGACTTAGAGACGACAGATCACTTGACTAAAGATATGTTAGAGGGCGCGATGCCGGATAAGAGGTTTCGTAAACATATAACAGACGATGTGGTTAATGTTATTAATTCAGAACCTGATTCAGAGCTTAGGAGGATGTTTAGAGATAATGCCCTCACATACGCTTCTGTATTGGCCACAGGGAAGCATTCGTTAGCAGCATACGTGAATGCGGTTAAGTTCGTATCTCTCAAGTTAATGGGTGATAAGGCCTCTACAGCGTACAGTAAGGTATTTCCAGATAGATATCAGAAATTAGTAGATCAAGGGTCTACTGCTTCGTATATAGCTAGTTTTGCTGATAATTATAGTAAGACTGGGCTTATTACTAAGATACTAGAGCAGACTATGGTCCCTACGCATATATTGAATGCGGGTATCTATCAGACTGCTATTAATACGCAGGCAGAGTTAATGACTACTGCTAAGTCCGAGATGGTAAGACAGAAGGCAGCGGAGTGTTTGATTACTAATCTGACAGCGCCGGCTACGGCTAAAGTAGAGATTGATGTTAGTTACAATGACACTACGGTGTCTGATTTAAGAGAAATTACTAGGGCTCTAGCGGCTCAGCAGTTAAAGATGATCATGAGTGGGCAATCTAGTGCTAAAGAAATCGCACATAGCGATATTATAATTAAGAAAGTACAGCCTACGTACACTGAGGTGATTGATGAATAACGTTCCAGATATATTTAAGGGATTACCTCAACGGTATCCGTTCTTAATGGTAGATCGGGTTATGCACGTAGATAAGGAAAATATTACAGTACTTAAGAATGTGACTAATAATGAGCCGCATTTCCAAGGACACTTCCCCGGTAAGCCTATAATGCCCGGTGTGTTGATTTTAGAAGCTATGCTTCAAACAGGTGGGATGTTAGCGGGATATATTAGGGAAGCGCCTATTGAAGAGTACTTAGCTTATGTTACTACGATAGATAGAGTTAGATTTAGAAAACCTGTTATACCTGGGGATCAGTTGTACTTAAAAGTATCTACTATAGCGGTGCTTGGTACAGCTTGGAAATTCGTGGGGAAAGCGTATGTTGATGAAGTGCTAGTTACTGAAGCTTCATGGACGGCTGTGGTGGTAAGAAATGCGGATAGTGAGTAATAAATTTAGGGAGGTATGTGAGAACTGTATCTGGTGGGAAGGAGATAACTCAGGAATGCAAGGAGAGTGCAGTACTACTGAAGCTTATACATCTGTAGTTACTGGACGATACGAGGACTGCAGTCAATTCTTAGCTCGATATTTATATCTTCCAATAGGAGAAAATAATGAATGATGAGTCTTGTACGATCTGTGGATCGAAGCCGGAAGTAGGAACAACACATAGTAAAGCTGACTGTGTAAATTCGCTTCATCCAGATGCATATACATGTTGTGGTAAGCAAGTGTGTATTTGCGGAACTCGAGAGCGCGAGGTGAGGGATGTCCCTAGTTAAGAAAACAGTAGATGAGTGGTTGAATGATATTGATTATAACGATGACCCTAATTACGTGCCTAGTGCGTTTGCACTTGAGTTCGTATCGTTTATTAAGTTAGTTAATGGGGAAAAGGGTGAGGAAAATAAGACTCCGGTAATCCATTATAAGATGATGGATAAAATAGCTGGTAAGAATCAGAATACAGCAAATATGTGTAGTCGTGGATTAGCTAAAACCACTATTTTTGCAGAGTATCTGTTTCTGTATATAGCTGTATACGGGTCTATTCCTGGATTTGGGGAAGTAGATTACGCTTTGTATGTCTCGGATAGCATCGAGAATGGAGTGAAGAAGATGAGGTTACGTATGGAACGGCGCTGTGAGAACAGCGCGTTTCTGAAAAGTTATATTACTACTTCGAAGTTTACAGATATACGTTGGTATTTTAAGAATGCTGAGGGAAAAGAGTTCGTGGTTACTGGCCATGGCGCCAAGACAGGTGTACGTGGGACAGTTGAACTAAATACGAGACCACAACTTGCTGTACTCGATGATTTACTGGGCGATGAGGATGCTAAATCTGCGACAATTATCGAGAATGTGGAGAATACAGTGTATTCAGCTATCGATTATGCACTCCACCCTAACAAAAGAAAAGTCATTTGGTCAGGTACTCCTTTTAATGCTAAGGATCCCTTGTATAAGGCGATTGAATCGGGTGTTTGGCATGTTAATGTATACCCGGTCTGTGAGGCATTCCCATGCGCCCGTGAAGATTTTAAAGGAGCTTGGGAAGATAGGTTTAACTATGATTATGTGAATAACCAATATGTTAAATCTAAAGGTGCTGGTAAATTAGATTCGTTTAATCAGGAGTTAATGCTTCGGATTATGTCGGTCGAAGACCGACTAATCGATGATTCTGATCTAATTTGGTATAAGCGAAGTAATGTGCTTAAAAATAAAGGCGCGTATAATTTTTATATTACTACTGATTTTGCTACTAGTGACCGAGAGCATGCTGACTTTAGTGTAATTAACGTATGGGCATATAACAACAATGGAGATTGGTTGTGGATCGATGGGTTCTGTAAGCGCTCGCTTATGAATAGGACAATAGATGAGCTATTTAGGTTAGTTCAGGAGTATAGGCCACAGGAAGTAGGTATTGAAACTACTGGGCAACAAGGTGGGTTTATTAGTTGGATTCAAAATGAGATGGGTCATCGTAACAATTATTTTACACTTTCAAAAGGAAAGAATAGTAATACAATCGGCATCCGACCTACTAAAGATAAGATGAGCAGATTCCAGCAAAATGCTGTACCACTGTTTAAAGCTAAGAAGATATGGCTTCCAGAGGAGTTAAAAGAGAGTGAAGAACTTGTAGAGTTGCTTTTTGAGCTATCTTTAGCTACTCTTAAGGGGTTTAAAAGTAAGCACGATGATCAGATCGATACTATCACTATGTTGGCTGAATTGAATGCATGGCGCCCAAGTGAAGTATCTACTCAAGATGATTATGAAGACGGCTCACGCGGTTCAAGTATGTGGGACGATGATGACACACGGAAGGTAGGAGATAGTTCCTACTTCGTTTAGCTAGGGGGATAGTGTGAAAGTTTCTGAATATATTGATTATTTAATTACAGGGGAATGTAGCAAGCTTTCTATCTCTAGTGTTGGAGATATGTCAGCTAATCCAGGTGTAGCTCCGACTGCAGTCCAAGTATTGAACCAAGGAAAGTTCGTTAACTATGTTAATTTAGCTAATTTAGCTCTACACAAGCGGTATCACCTACTTCAGAAAACGTTTGAGTTAGATAATCCACTAGATGGGGAAGAGTTTGCATTACCTACGGATTTCCTAGTTCCTATTCATGCGTATTACGCTGTTGATTTTGAGGAAGTATCTATTAAAGATAGCGCTATTAACTTAGTAAATAAGGTAGATACAGCCGTATCTATTTTAATGCCTGCTCCCTTTAAAGCTCTTATTAAGGGTACAGATAGTAAGAAGCGTACGCCTATTATGTTGAAGTATGCAGCTGCTCCTAAGAAGGCTGCGTCAGCTTCTGCGGATCTTAAGATCAATGAAGTGTACACAGAAGCCCTACTTAATTATGCTGCCTATAAAGCGCATAGTGCTATTAGTGGGGATATTAAAGACGAGAACAATACCTATTATCTTCGGTATGAAGCCAGCAATAAGCAGCTAGTTAGCTCTGGAATGTGGGGCAATAACGAAATTGAGTACAACAGTAAATTAGTAGATAACGGATTCGTATAATTACTAGTTGACTTTCGATAGTGTATTCCCTATTCTGTATCGGCAAACAATGCCAATGCTGAGAACAACCTCCCTAGGAGTTAAAAATGGCGTACTATGAAACTATTAATTTAGTTGCTGGTGATGACCGTCCAGAAATAAACCTTACCTTAAAAGACTCCAATACCGCTATATCCGGATCAGTCCTAGATCCAGATGACTCCACTACTTGGGCCCTCATAGATATTAGTGATCCTGCCGTAGGCGTTAAGTTCCGCGCTCTAGGTGCATCAACTATTTTAGATACTCTGTCCTGCGTAAAAGTCGCTCCCTACACTAACGGAGTTTGCTTTATGCCATGGAACCCAACTACGTTGGATGTTGCTGCTGGTACGTATGAAGGTGAAATCTTTCTTACTTACACAGATGGCCGGATTCAAACTCTATTTGACAGAATGAAATTCAAAGTACGGGGTGACTTCTAGTGATAAGTGCAATAATAGACTACGTTAGAATTACTACCGATATTCTCTTAGATTTTAATACTAAGAATAAACGATTTCTGGAAATCGGAACTACAACAGCAACCGATGTTATAACGGTATCTGTTCAATTTAATTCAGTACTCTCTGAGTCCATAGACGCTGGAGAGACCTTTACTGTAATTAATACTAAAGTTCTTGCTGAGTCTATAAGTTTAGCAGATGTATTTACATTAGGCACACAGGTTAACAAAGAGGAAACTGTATCAACCTCAGAAGCTAAGCTATTTTCGACTACTAAAGGTTTAGCCGACACAGCAGCTATTAATGAGTTAATGGCAGTAGGTAATACTAAACCTTTTACTGACTCTTCTGCCGTTTCCGATGTGAGTGCATTACAGTTTATACTACGAGTAAACAACTCTACAAGTGCGTCTGATGGAATAACAACTGATTACGGCGGAGCACTTAATGCAGCAGCATTAAATATACATGAAATACTAGGAGTTACCGGAAGTCAGCTTACAGATGACGTTACAATTAGTATTACTTAAATAACTTACACAGAAATACGGAGTTTAATATGAACACGCAAGATGCAGTTTCTCTTACAGGTAAATTATCAATTTCCCTTAATGGGGCAGTTGTAAAAGAAGTTACAAACTTGGTTGTTACTGCTGGAAAAGGGTGGATTGCTAGCAGAATGAATGCAGCTTCTGCTGGAGTAATGACACACATGGCAGTTGGTACAGGTAGTACAGCAGCAGCCGTTGCTAATACTACGCTAGGAACCGAATTAACTAGGCAAGCATTAACTACTTCTGGCGGTACAGTAGCCGGTGCAGTTATTACTTTTGCAACTACTTATGCAGCAGGCGCTGGTACAGGTGCAATAACAGAAGCCGGAGTCTTTAATGCCGCAGCATCTGGTACTATGTTAGCTCGAACAGTGTTTAGTGTTGTGAACAAAGGCGCACTTGATACTATGACTATCAGTTGGGCAGTAACTATTTCTTAGGAGAATAATTGTGGCAGTTAAATATGCAAATAACGTTACCACCGCACTGACTTCTAGTATAACGAATTCAGCTACATCTATAGCAGTAAATAGCGCAGCTTCATTTCCGACTTTAGGTGGAAGTGACCATATGTACTTAACGATAGCTAGTGCTGCTGGGACTGAAGTTATTAAAGTTACTAACGTAGCAGGCACTACTCTTACATGTGTACGCGGACAAGATGGTACATCAGGTCTGGCTGGTGCTGCAGGTGACGTAGTTGAGCTTAGAGTTACAACAGCCATGCTCACGGATGCAATTACTGATTCAAATGCTGATGCATTTAAAAATATTACAGATGGATCAAATATCATTGTTGCTGATTCAACATCCGATACTTTAACAATTACTGGTACTGGCGGAACAACGGTAACTAATACACCAGGAACCGATAC
>Ga0308009_10001787_pt1 | contig 11858 bp, 10 predicted proteins | sample Neamet127_FD_203134 | JGI IMG/M metagenome (GOLD analysis project Ga0308009, IMG submission 203134) | Marine microbial communities from water near the shore, Antarctic Ocean - #127 | ecosystem: Environmental > Aquatic > Marine > Unclassified | place: Southern Ocean | collected 2014-07-24
AGATAGATAAATCGGTCTGTCACTTGACCGAGTGCCAGAGGGTCAGAGGCGACAAAGTTTTCTCCTATCCCTACACCTATCACAAGGGGGCTACCGGAACGAGCTACAATTAGCTTGTCAGGCTCAGTGACATCTGCAACACAGATGCCATAAGCCCCCTCAAATTGTTTTACCGCCTTGTGCACTGCAGAAAGTAAAGATACTTTGCCTCCCTTTCTTTCAGAATGGATCAAATGGACTATGGTCTCGCTGTCAGTTTCACTGACGAACTTGTAGCCCTTCTTGGTTAGCTTTGCTCGTATAAGCTCATAGTTTTCTATAATGCCATTATGGACTACCGCGATTTGCTTATCACTGCAGTGAGGATGAGCATTTATCTTTGTTGGTTTGCCGTGAGTTGCCCAGCGCGTATGAGCAATTCCTACCTGCCCTAGAAGCGACTTCTTCTTTGCAGATTGCACCAGGACACCAACTTTACCGGCCGCCTTCAGAGTTTCTACTTTTCCCTGAGGCTCGTTCAAGAGAGCTATTCCAGCTGAATCATAGCCTCGATACTCCAGTCTCTTTAGACCTTCAAGCAAGATTTCACTGACTTCCCGTTCTGCGATTGCGCCTACTATGCCACACATTGTTTTCTGTCCTGCCGGAATTTCTAGTTACCGGTCACTTTATTAGCTTGATATTCGCTGTAAGGAGAGCCTGCTCCAAGCTTTGATATTGTATTATGCCGCATAGATTAACAAAAAAATGGGAAGCCGCTTTGCAAATATTTGTCTACTTGAGAAATTTAGATATTCATGGGCTCCGGAACAGCACTATTTTCTCTCGAAACCACTGCATGACAAAGAGAATAGTCGTTAGAATCCTCGCGCGGTTCTGGTCAGTAAATGATATCAGGCTCAAGCGGATAAAATAAGATGGGGCCAGCTCTCGGGTGCCGGTAAGGGTAGGTAGAAAAGAATCGGTAGAGCCAGCACCGAAGTTATTGCCGTAGTCACGTCCATAATAATGAGCCGGTCGCCACTTACTTTGATCATGACGTTCCAGGTGGCGTGAAGCAGAGTTGCAAATAGTGCAGCTGAAAGGATTAGCGGTGACATCGAGGGAGTTCCAAGGACGACGACCTGCAGGGACCTTCAGGTCGCCTCATAGTAAGGCTTTGCGAGGTTGGATCACTATCGCGTTCTGTTGCTCTTTCTTAGATCGAGTCTAAACGATAAAACTAAACGCCGTACATTGTAGAGCCACCAACCACCGTTCTAACAATCTCGATGTTCTTGATAGTGTCTGGGTCAACGTCGTGGGGGTTGTCAGCCAGAATTACAAAGTCGGCTAGCTTGCCGGCGCTGATGCTGCCCTTAATATTCTCTTCGAAGGACGCGAAGGCGCCATTCATTGTGCAAATCTTCAGTGCCTGATTCAGCGTGATTCGCTGATTCGGTCCCCACACACGGCCGTCGAAATCTTTTCGCGTCACCATGCTCTGCAATGCCATCAAGGGCTCATAGGGCCCTGGCGTGTAGTCCGAGGCAGGGGCGACTGGAATGTCATAGTCAAGAAATGACTTGTGCGCAAACATCCAAGCCATCTTGTCCTGTCCGTACTCCACCCATTTGTTGCCGTGATAATGCACGTAGGTATAGAACGGTGCCGGGATGACGCCCGCAGCCTTAATGCGTCGTAAAATAGAAGGGTTCACTAGGGAGCAGTGTTCGATGCGATGTCTCGCATCAGGTCGAGGCCACAGCGACTGCACTCTCTCGTAGGCATTCAACACCATGTCTATGGTGACATCGCCATTGGCGTGTATGCCTATCTGAAAACCATTGCGATGTGCGTTCTCAACCGCCTCATGAATTTCTTGCTGCGACATGGTGAGAATACCGTAGTCATCTGGGCGACCCACATAGGGAGTGCTCATGCGCATGGTGCGCTCCGATGCGGAACCGTCTGCCATGAATTTAACCGCACCTATACGAAACACTTCATCGCCGAAACCGGTGCGCACGCCAGCGTTGACTAAGTCCTCGAAGAGCTGGCCGCGTGGGAATAGACACACGCGGAAACGCATATCGCCCGCGTCGCGCGCATCCTGAAACGCGATCATATCGTTGCGAGCGCCGCCGGTTTGTTGCACCGAGGTTAGGCCGGCTTTGGTCATCAATTCAGATATCAGCTTAACGCCATCGCGGCGCTGTTCTCTGGTAGAGGTGGAAGGAATCATTCCTCTGAATACGTCTCGGGCTCGTTCCGCTACGAGCCCAGTTAGCACACCATTGGAATCTCTATAGAAACGGCCATCATCAGGATCGGGAGTCTCTGCGGTAATACCAGCCAGCGCCAGGGCCATGCTGTTATAGACACCTGTGTGACCGCCACGATGGCCGACCACCACTGGGTTGTTTGGAGCTACTTCGTCAATGTCGAATCGGTTTAGCGGGCGACCTTCGGCGAGTTTAGTATCGTCATATTTGAAACCTCTTACCCACTCACCATCGGGCGTTGCATCCGCTCGTTGTCGCAGTGCGCCCTTTATTTCAGCGATGGAGCGCATATCGACATTGACCTGCACTAGTTCGTTCACGCCCGCGCCCGAGGCATGAGTGTGCGCATCTATAAATCCAGGCGTAACTGTCATGCCTTCAGCATCGATAATTTCTGTTCTCGAAGTCGCCAGATTTCTGATGTCTGCACTAGAGCCTACTGCAGTAAAGCGATCGCCTTTTACGGCGAACGCTTCGGCCATGGGTTGATTGCTATCTACCGTGATTACGCGTGCATTTAACACGACATAGTCAGGAGCAGCTGACTGCAGAGGTTCTGGTGCAGCGGCAGCCAATGCAGACTGAGTTGGAAGTCCAATACCAACTGCCGCTAGCGCGCTGCTAGAGGCGATGAATTTTCGTCGAGAGAACTTGCGAGAGTTGCCAGGAGTTTTAGTGTACTTGGTCATGCGGGCCCCTAATCATTGAAGAAGGTTTTTGCTAGCGAAGTAAGCTTTGTGCAACTGCTGACTAACTATAGTCCTTGTACTATCGAAGAGAAAGCTTATCTGAGTGCCCTCGAGACTATTCGAATTTCCCGGCCCGAGATCGTTGCAAAATATTGCCGGTAGAACTACACTTATATTACGAAATTAGTTACGTAACTAATTACATAATAGGTGTAACTATGCTGCAACTCTATGAGAATAAAGGGAAAATAGCCTTAGGAAGTCGCCTCAAACAACTGAGTGAGATGCTCGCAGAACAGGTGGCTAGGGTTTATGAACTGTATGAAGTAGACCTCGATCCGAAATGGTTCCCCGTTTTTTACATGCTGAAATCGGGAAGCTGCCTGCCAATTACGGTTATCGCTGAAGCAATCGGTCACTCCCATGCGTCCGTCAGCAAGATAGCGAAGGAGATGACTGCTGCAGGGATTCTCAAGAGTGAGAAATTGGCTGGCGATGCACGAGTTAACCAAGTTTGTCTTACGGATAAGGGGCGCTCACTTCTCCCTTTGTTTGATCGCCAGACCGGTGACATGGAGGCAGTGGTCGACGAACTGCTAGGCCAATGCCAGCATAATGTCTGGGAGGCTATTTCGGAGGTCGAATACCTTCTGGAAGAAAAAGACCTCTTCTCCCGAGTGAGAGATAAATATTTGAACAGGGACAGAGAAAATATTGAGTTGATCGAATACAGGGTCGAGCATGCCACAACTTTTCGTGATCTAAACTACGAGTGGATCAACAAGCATTTCGAAGTTGAAGAGTCCGACTCGGCAATGCTCGAAGATCCGGAAAAACACATAATCGCGAAGGGTGGCTACATTGTGATCGCCACATATAAGAGTAGCGTGGTGGGTACCTGCGCGTTGATTCGCCATGACGCTAGTCGCGCAGAGTTAGCGAAGATGGCAGTGGATGACAGTGTTAAGGGTAAGGGCATCGGCTACTTATTAGGCCAGCGCTGTGTTGATAAGGCTCGAGAGTTAAATTTTCGAGAGGTATTTCTCGAGAGCAACACCAAACTTACGCCGGCAATAAATTTATACAAGAAGCTTGGTTTCAAGCGGATCGTAGGCGAGCCATCTCCCTATGCGCGCTGCAATATCCAGATGTTGCTGACCTTCTTCGATTGAGCCGAAAAACCTGCTATCGAATGGTGTAACTTGCTGTGCTGGAAGGTATTATCGACCTAACACTCATGCAGCGAAGATCGACAGAGGAATTCCATGGTCGAGAAATACTCGATGATTATCATCTACTTCGGAATATTGATATTTCTGGGGTATCGCGCGTCAAAACGCGTCAAAAGCATGCGTGACTTCGTGGTTGGCGGCAAGTCTCTCAGCTTCTGGGTTGCCGCCTTTTCTGCACAGGCAACGGGCGAATCCGCATGGCTATTGCTGGGCCTCACAGGCATGGGCGCGATGCTCGGCTTCAGTACCTATTGGGTAGTGGTCGGAGAACTGTTCGGTGTAGGTGTCGCCTGGTTCTTTATGGCGAATCGCTTTAAGCGTCTTACCGATAAATACGATTCGATCACAGTGATCGACTATATGGGCAGTCGTTTCAAGTCCAAGACTAATGTGCTGCGACTAGTTTCCTCAGTTGCGCTTTCAATCTTCGTACTAATATATATATCGGCGCAAATCGACGCGACCGGCTCCGCCTTCGAGAGCTTTCTCGGTTGGAATTATCACACCGGCGCAGTAGTCGGTTTCGTGGTGGTTGCTACCTATTGCATCGCTGGAGGTTTTCTTGCTGCAGCTTGGACCGATATGTTTCAGGGAGCCATGATGCTGGTGTGTCTCATGCTGTTGCCAGCAGTGGCCTACCTCTCGTTGTTCAATAGCGGTTCTATTTATGACGGTCTCTATGCGATAGAGCCCGGGCTGGTCAGTATATGGGGAGCGGGAGGCTTCACGCTGATGAACGTAGCAGCAGTGGTCGGCATGATGTTAATCGGCCTTGGCTTTCTCGGCTCGCCGCAAGTGTTTGCCAGGCTCATCGCAATTCGCAGCGAAGACCAAATTAATCGCGGCAAGTGGGTCGCCATGTTGTTTACACTTCTGGTGGATTTCTCTGCCGTTAGTATCGGTGTATTAGGCCGTTATATATTCACTACACAAGGTGTCGAGCCCGATACGGTGTTAGGCAATGGCGCGCAGAATGTACTTTCTGAGTTAGTCGAATTTACATTTCCACCGCTAATAGTAGGCTTATATGTTGCTGCGGTTTTGTCTGCGATTATGTCCACCGTATCATCGTTGCTGGTTATGGCGGCTGGGTCTGTGACTCACGATCTGTATGCGAAAATCGTCAATCCAGACTTGACCGATTCGCAGGCGGCAAGGTTATGCCGCGTCATAACAATTGTATTTGCCATTCTCTCCCTCGGTCTAGCCATTACAGTTTCGATCGCGTCACCAGAGCGAACTATATTCTGGTTCGTTATTTTCGGTTGGGCGGGAATAGCGGCTACGTTCTGCCCGATGATGCTTATGTCACTCTTCTGGACTCGATTCACGGAGAGGGCAGCGATTGCCTCAATGATTGCCGGTTTCTCCATGACGATGATTTGTAAGTTTGTCATTCAGGATATGGAGTTCATTGGGCCTATTTTTGTCGCGCTAGAAACAATGCCGCCATCGTTTCTTTCTGCGTTGATAGTTGGCTATATCGTCACCATTGTTTGGCCTGATGATGAATTGGCCGCACAGTATCAGGCTGACCTAGATAGCATAGGGCATGGTCTGGGCGGCATCGAGGCTAAGCAAGTGGAGCCGATAGTTAATAACTAGTCCAAATTTATATTAAATGAATGAAGGAAGGAGGATCTCCGTGACCCTGAGTAGAGAACAACTCGAAGCACACTGGATGCCGTTTACCGGCAATCGACAATTCAAAGACCATCCAAGAATGATGGCCTCTGCTAAAGGTGCGTACTATCTTGATGCAGACGGCAGGAAGATATTCGATGGTCTTTCCGGTCTGTGGACCTGTGGTCTAGGCCATGGCCGCGAAGAAATTACCGCCGCTGTAAGTGCTCAGATGTCCAGCTTGGATTACTCGCCAGGTTTTCAATATGGGCATGAGCTTTCATTCGAACTTGCGAATAAAGTGGTAGAGCTGACTCCTTCAAAATTAGATCATGTATTCTTTACAGACTCTGGATCTGAAACAATAGATACCGCATTGAAGATGGCGCGCGGTTATTGGCGCAGCAAAGGCCAGCCAGGGAAGTCTAAGTTTATAGGCCGAATTAAGGGCTACCATGGCGTTAACTATGGCGGTGTTGGTGTGGGTGGCATTGGATTCAACCGCAAAATGTTCGGTCAGTCTGTGGATGCAGATCACATGTGTGACACCTTGCTGGATGAAAATAAATTTAGTCGAGGTATGCCCGCAGCGGGAGCGCACCTTGCTGATGAATTAGAGCAGTTGGTGCAGCTGCATGATGCCTCCAACATTGCCGCAGTTATTGTCGAACCCTTGTCGGGCACCGCAGGTGTCTTGCCGCCTCCGGTTGGCTACTTGAATCGACTGCGTGAGATTTGCGACAAGCACGACCTGCTATTGATTTTCGATGAGGTTATCACCGGCTTCGGTAGAATGGGTTCAATGACCGGCGCAGAAGAGTTCGGAGTGACACCGGACATCATGACTCTTGCTAAGCAGATTACCAACGGCACTATTCCATTAGGCGCTGTAGTAGTTGGGTCTGAACTGTATGACACTTTCATGGATAACGGCGGCCCAGACTATATGGTTGAATTTCCCCATGGTTATACCTACTCCGCACATCCTGTCGCCTGTGCCGCAGGTATAGCTGCACTAGATGTATTGGTCGATGAGAAGTTGATTGACAATGTGAAGAGCATGTCTTCTAAGTTTGAGGCTGCGGTACATTCGTTGAAAGGTAGCCCTTTTGTGACAGACATTCGCAACTACGGATTGTCTGCAGGTATTTCACTGGAGCATTACCCCGGTGAGCCATTGCGTCGTCCATTCGAAGTCGGGCTGAAATGTCTAGAGAAGGGCTTCTATGTGCGATGGGGCGGGGACACAATTCAATTGGCGCCACCGTTCATCGTCGACGAGAAGCAGATCGATGATCTAATTAATGCAGTAGGAGAGTCATTGCATGAGTTCAATTGAAGCGATTGAGACACTAGGACATTACATCAACGGTCGAGTGAAAGACGGTAGTGTCGAGACGCTCGATATCTATAATCCGGCAACGGGTAAGCTGGCTAAAAAGCTAGCCTGTGCTGCGCAGCATCAACTAGAAGAGGCGATCGCCGCGGCTAGCTCCGCCTTCGCAGCCTGGCGCAACACTCCGCCGCAAAAGCGCGCGCAGATACTCTTTCGTTTTAAACAGCTGTTAGAGGCGAACATTGATGAGATCTGTCAGGTGATCACCGCCGAGCACGGCAAGGTATTGGATGATGCTCGAGGCGAGATTATTCGGGGAATCGAAGTTGTTGAATACGCCTGCGGCATTTCTGAGCTACTCAAGGGTGAGCATTCCAAGAATGCAGGACCCGATATAGATAGCTGGTCAGAATTTCAGGCGTTAGGTATCGTGGCGGGTATCACCCCTTTTAATTTCCCCGCCATGGTTCCCATGTGGATGTTCCCCATGGCGATTGCCTGCGGCAATACGTTTATTCTCAAGCCGTCGGAGCGAGATCCCAGTGCTTCACTGTTGCTGGCGAAGCTGTTTACCGAGGCGGGGTTGCCAGATGGCGTCTTCAATGTGGTTAATGGAGATAGGCGCGTGGTGGAGTTGATATTGGATGATCCGCGTATACAGGCAGTGAGCTTTGTTGGCTCCACGCCGATCGCAGAATCAATCTATCAGCGAGCGAGCAAGGCAGGAAAGCGTGTGCAGGCGTTGGGTGGCGCCAAAAATCACGCCGTCATCATGCCCGATGCAGACTTGGATAACGCGGTAAATGCGTTGATGGGTGCTGCATATGGCTCTTGTGGTGAGCGTTGCATGGCGATTTCCGTGGCTGTTTGTGTGGGTGAGGAGACTGCAGACAAAGCTGTCGCTGCGCTTGCCAGTCGAGTGAAGGACTTGAAAGTAGGTCCTGGTACAGACATCGGAAATGATATGGGGCCACTCATAAGCGCGGATGCGCTTGAACGTATCAATGTCTATATAGGGCAGGGTTTGGACCAGGGTGCTGAATTAGTTGTCGATGGCCGTGGCCTAAAGGTTGAGGGAAGCGAAGATGGATATTTCATCGGCGGTAGTCTGTTCGATGAGGTGAGTGAGACGATGAGCATCCACACCGATGAAATTTTCGGGCCAATATTATGTGTCATGAGAGTTGAGGATCTGGATCAGGCTATGTCGATCATCAACAGGCACGAATACGGTAATGGTACTTGTATCTTTACGCGCGATGGTGCCGCGGCACGCTATTTTTCTGATCATATCCAGGTCGGCATGGTAGGTGTGAACGTGGCACTGCCCGTACCCGTTGCGAGCCATAGTTTCGGCGGATGGAAGCGTTCGCTATTCGGTGACCTCAATATCTATGGTCCCGATTCGATTCGCTTTTATACTCGCAGGAAGACAATGACGCAGAAATGGCCTGCTCAAGGTGATAGCGAGGGAACGTGGTTCTCTTTTCCGTCTAGTTAAACATTCGCGTAGATTTAATATTTTTCTAAAACCAGCGTACAATAGAGACCGAACTTTTTCTTGAAATTAAATCATCGTATTAAGGTTCTACGATTGAAATTACAGAGTCAAAAAAGAGCCAAAAATTTTATAGCTATGTTTATTCTACCGTCTAGCAATCGCGTTATTGCGTTACTTATTGCTTGTCTGCTGCTGGCAGGCTGCTCAGGGACTAACCTCGCGAACCGTCCTGCAAATAACCTCTACTGCGACAATTTTGTTCTCTACGAAATGTGCGCGCGTGACAGCAATCGCGACGGCATAGTCGACTATACTTATTTCCAAGAGAGTAAAGAAATATTCATGTACCGAGACCGGCTTCCACGGCGTATACCTGCAGGTTTTGGAGTGCACCGCTGTGCTATGCCAATGGAGGAGGATTTAATAGCAACCACTTCGCGCGTTTTTTACATAGACGAGTCGTCATCGTTACTCGAAAAGACCGATATTCGTGGCGCTATGATGCTCAAGTATATGACGAAGTTGCCTGAGGTGACGGCCTGTAATATGCGTGCGGAACAAGCATTGGCCGACGAATAGATAGCAGCCTTTAACCCTTTTTTTAGCCATTCTTGTGAAGTGATTATTAAGCTGCCCCGTTGCTGATCATGGCTGAGATTAATTTGGGGATTTTGTTGATATCGTAAGGCTTAGCGACCACGCCGATATTGTCTGACTGTGCAGCCTTGTTCACGAGAGCCTCCGCATTTTCTTCGCCATTTCGATGCCACTGCACAATGACTACCATTCGCTTGTAGGCTAATAATATCACCGCTTTTGAGGGCTAACTGGACTGCAGGGCCCTCAGTGAAGGGTTCCAGTCTGTGGGTTTTTCCATTTGTGCGAATCTCGCAGGCAGTCTCTAGACTCAAGCTACAAATTCAAGGAATTCCAAACCTAATGAGACTACTAGTAGTCCTAATTACATTAATTGGGTTGGCGATGTCTTAGCTAGACCAGTTGGCATAGTCACCTGAGGTATTTCTGCATCGAAGACTTAACGACATTCCAAACCGAGATGACGAGCCTGACCGGCATGTCGCGTCGATAGGTCTTTGTGGGAGGTTCATTGCGTATTGAATTTCTGTTAGGCAGAAGTTACTGTCTGACAGTATCCTAACTACAACTGTAACCGTTTACGGAACTAATGGGGTGAGCATGGGCAGCAAACTACGATTTCTGATGGCAACTATTGCTGGCACGGCTTTAGTTGGAATGAGCCAGTTTTCTTTGGCGCAGGATGCCGATGACCCGATTGCAAATCTGGTCTCCCGCTTAGACCTAGAAACTTACAAAACGACTCTCAAGGGTTTGACCCAATTTGGTGATCGTCGCCAAGGCACTAGCCGCAATGCAGCGGCGGTCGACTGGATCGAAGAGCAGCTCATTTCCTACGACTGCAGCAATGTCGAAAGAGTCCACTACACATTTATCACACGTCCACGCGGCGCCGGCCGCAGAGCAGCTGCAGATACTCCCGATCTTACTACTCCTTCGGGGGGGCTGGTTGGCCGCAATGGAAGTGGCCCAGGCGGCAGTTCCATTTATGGTTATCGCTCGCCTACCGGCGTGAATCGCGACTTAGAGGCCCAGCCAGATGAAAGGATTCGATTACTGAATGCTGAGGAGCCGGTGGATGGCCCTCGTTCTGAAGTATACTGTACGAAAATAGGGACTACGCGCCCTGACGAGATGTATATCGTGAGCGCTCATATGGATGGTCACGGTGTAAACGAAGCGGTTAACGATGATGGGTCCGGTACGGCGCTGGTTATGGAGCTCGCGCGTATCATGAGCGCACCCGGAGTCAAGACTGAACGCTCCATACGCTTCGCTTTGTGGAACAACGAGGAGACAGGTCTTAACGGGTCATCTGCCTATGTTGAACAGCGCAAAGACTTGCAGGGTATCGAAGAGCCGGCAGGCTCTGGCAATTATCCGGAACCGACTTGGCTAGGAATGATTCAGCACGACATGATGCTTTGGGATCATGGTGCGCCGCGTGCCGACGGGACGGTGAGTTGGGATCAGCGTCCAGAAGCGGATGTGAATATCGAGTTCCAGTCTGTTTCTGATCTTGCCGATGATTCGATGCGTCTCGCCTTCGTGTTTAAGGCGGCGGCGGATGCCTACAATACAGACTACCCAGCAACCGTCGGACCGCACATGACGAATACAGATTCCACGCCCTTCATGAATGAGGTTCCCTCTATCAGCCTGCGCGAGAACGAGCGCGGTGCACATACTGGCGGCGGGTGGAATCCTACTTGGCATTCGCCCTTGGATGTGTGGACAAACTTTACCGATAAAGATTTCAGGCTTGGATTGAATGCGGCACAAACCACACTTGCCGCGGTCGCGAAACTCACTGGTGCTAGCTTAAGTGAATAGTTGACTATCTGTCCTGCTCTCTGAATTAGTTCGACAGGGAAGCCCTTGTTACGCCCTCCTGCCGAATGAATCTTCTATTTATGGCGCGCCAAGGAAATCCAATTTTCCAAGTATGACACCGTTGTGGCGCAGAATATTGTAGGCCGTGGTGACGTGAAAATAGATGTTTGGTAAGGCCCACATCGATAGATAGGTGGCGCCAACGAAGTCTATTTCTATGGAGCCGGCCTGAAACTTGATAGCCTTTTCTTCTGTTCCATCTATTTTCTCTGCTGGCACCGAGTTTAGAAAAGCAATTGTCTTGCTTATGCGCTCCTGCAGTTCCTCAAAACTCGATTCGTTATCCTCAAAGCTAGGTGCTTCTACGCCAGAAAATCTAGCGGCAGCACCCTTGCTTACGTCACAGGCGATCTGCACCTGGCTCGATAGAGGAAGCATGTCGGGGAATAGACGCTCTGTCACAAATATAGAGGGGTCTATTTCGTTCTCCTGCGCATGTGCTGAACCCTTCTTGAGAATAGTTGATAGATTGTTTAGTGCGCGGACGAAATAAGGAACGGATGCAGAGTGCATTGATAGCGACATGATTTACCTCAAGGTGTTTTTGTGACTCATACCCAAAAAATGGGCGATTGAAAAGACAGGGGATTCTAACGTAGTCTATACCCATGAGATACGTCGAATGACATCGTCACAGGTGTTAATCTGAGCTACGAGGGAATAATTGTGACTGAAGAAAAAAGAAGTAGCGACGGGCTGTGCCAGCTGACAAAGAATAATTTG
>Ga0308009_10001791_pt1 | contig 11853 bp, 11 predicted proteins | sample Neamet127_FD_203134 | JGI IMG/M metagenome (GOLD analysis project Ga0308009, IMG submission 203134) | Marine microbial communities from water near the shore, Antarctic Ocean - #127 | ecosystem: Environmental > Aquatic > Marine > Unclassified | place: Southern Ocean | collected 2014-07-24
GGAGCTATACTGGCAGCCTCCGTATCAGACGAATGGCTCAACGTAAATCGGCCAGAGATCACTTGGGTAACCGGCGTGACTGGTGGTGAAGTGCCTGCTAATCACCCGCTATACCTGACTGCAAGTGCCGCTGTCACGGCGGTCACGGGTCAACTACCGCATGTTAATCCGCTGCATACATGCAGTGACATCCGAAATCCTATCGTGGAGGCTGGCATACCTTGTGTCGGCTTGGGCTGTCTAGGCGGCGATTTATCCCAGAATGGCCAGCATGATGAATGGGTCGATCTGGCTGATTTTCTAAATATGGTCGATGTCACGGCTAAGGTAGTGACAGACTGGTGCAGTGGCGATCATCCGAAATCATCTCAACCACAGAGGCCCGCTGATCGGGTCAAAATTTCTCCAACAATAAAGGATATCCAATGAAACATAACTCACTTTTGATCCTGGCTACAGTTGTAGCGTTTGGGACAACATCAACAGTCGCGGTAGCTCAAGATTGCCCGGTAGATCTGCCAGTCATAGAGGCTGGGGTTCTAACCATGTCAATTAATGCCACTATTCCACCAAAACAATTTATTAACGAGCAAGGTGAGCTACAGGGGTTGCACGTCGACTTGGGTAACGAGATTGCCAATCGGTTGTGCCTGGAACCGAATTATCAGAACGTAGACTTTGCTGTGCAAATTCCAGGTCTGGATGCAAACCGCTGGGACATGATTAATACTGGACTGTATTTCACTGATAAACGCGCAGGCTTCATGCAACTGGTGCCGTTCTCAGTCAACGCCTTGGCATTGATCGCAGCGGACGGAAATCCAACAGGAATCACTGGTCCTGAGGATATGGCTGGAAAAGTCGTAGGGGTCGAAATTGCTGGCTTCGAGGAAAGAAAAATCCGTGAGATTAACGATGCACAAATTGCCAAGGGGCTTGCCTCAATGGATATCCGTGCTTTCAATACTTACGGTGAGGTTTTCCTTGCCCTAGGCGGTGGCCAGATTGATGCAGTCTTCGCTGGGGATGCTATTGGCAGCTATTATCAGGAAAAGGGCCAGTTTTCCAAAGCTGCAACGGGTTTGTTCCCTGGAACTCCTGGTGCGTTTGCCTTTGACGAACCGGTACTGGCGCAGGCGGTGGCCGACGCACTCAATGCGATGCGCGCTGATGGTACCTATGACTCCATGATGGATGCTTACGGTACGACAAAGATGGATGCCTGGGATCGCTGGCCTGGAAAATTTACTTACTTCTATACAGGCGAGTAACCCATTTATTATGAGAAGGAGAGGGGCGTTAACTTGCCCCTCTGACCCTATATAAAGGAAGATGACATGGGTTGGAGCTGGGACCATTTTTTTCGATTTATGGTTAGCGAGTATATGCTACTCGGGGTTTGGACAACGATCTGGTTAGCTACGGTCGCGATGACGCTTGGTGTAATATTGGGTGTCATCATCGCTTTTATGAAGATGTCTAGTTACTGGATATTGCAGCGTATCGCTGTAGCGTTCATTTGGCTCTGGCGTGGTACGCCGCTGCTCATACAAATGGTGATCATCTATACCGTCTTACCCAAGGTTGGACTTAAATTTGGCGTAATCGAAAGTGCTATTATTGCTCTGACGCTGCACGAAGGTGCCTATTTTGCAGAAATCGTCCGTGCGGGAATCTCTGCAGTAAATAAGGGTCAGACTGATGCCAGTAAGGCTCTTGGTATGGCATGGCCACAGCGGATGTGGTACGTTATTATCCCTCAGGCTACGCGTGTAATCATCCCGCCAATGGGTAACCAATTCAATCTAATGATCAAGACCACCTCGCTGGCTTCTGTCATCTCTATGGAAGAGCTGTTTCGTCGTACTCAGCAGCTTGCCCAGATCGAATTCAAGGTTCTGGAGGCATACTTGTGTGCTGCCTGCTGGTATCTGTTGATGACAACCATTTGGGGTGAAATTCAGAAGCGTCTTGAGGCCCATTATGACAAGCCGTTTGGACCGGTCTCTGACAAAAAGTTACCCACCCGCACAGGCGTGCAGTCTAACGATAGTCCGGGACAAGTCTGATATGGAGGATGAAATGACATTTATGCAGGAGACATCAGTTGGCGCCAGCCGTTCGCTGGGTGAGCCTATCGTGGAAATCACTAATGTGGATAAGTGGTTCGGTTCTAACCACGTTCTTAGAGATGTCAGTCTAATAGTTCGGCAGGGTGAAGTGGTGGTGCTGTGCGGACGCTCCGGGTCGGGCAAGTCGACCCTGCTGCGCTGTATTGATCATCTGGAGACCATAGATGGTGGCTCAATCCGCGCATGTGGAAATAAAATGGGCTATCGTGAAAACTTGGGTGGAAAGCGGGTTGAACTAAGCGATGGTAAAGCGGCGCAGCAGCGGCGCGAAATGGGGATGGTGTTTCAATCCTTCAACCTGTTCCCACATCTGACTGTATTGAAAAACATCACAGTTTCGCCAATGCGGATTTTGAAAATACCGCGTGTCCAGGCTGAGGCGGATGCGCGCGAATTGCTTGCCAAGGTGGGGTTGCCAGAAAAGGAAGAGGCCTTTCCCTCACAACTTTCGGGTGGACAGCAACAGCGTGTGGCAATAGCCCGAGCGCTGGCGATGAAACCCAAAGTGATGTTGTTCGACGAACCTACCAGTGCCCTAGATCCCGAGATGATCTCTGAAGTACTTGATGTAATGATCGAACTGTCCCGGCTAGGTATGACGATGATAGTGGTTACGCACGAGATGGGCTTTGCCCGCGCTGCTGCTGACCGTGTATTACTGATGCATGATGGTCAGATTGTTGAAGAGGCTGAGCCGGAAGAGTTTTTCAACAATCCAAAATCTAATCATGCACGTTTGTTTTTATCTAAAATTTTACAGCATTGACTGTAAGAATGGGAAAGGTGCGCACAGTGTTGGGTGACGTTGCTGCCGAGACCATTGGCCCAGCCATGGTTCATGAACATGTTCTGTTCGACATTGTGCCACCTGGGGTACCAGCTGACCGGGACATGCTAATTCTACCTCACGATCGCTGGCAGATTGACTATCGTTCAAATGAAACCCAAGCTAATGCTCATCAAACTGATCCTGATATTGCGTCAACAGAGCTTGTAGCATTTGGCCAGGATGGTGGCTCTCTGATCGTGGATCAATCTGTTTCTGGCCTTGCCCGAGATGCCGCTGGACTTGCACGTGCATCACGTCAGAGCAGCATTCACGTGGTTGCTGCCGCCGGAACCTACACGGCAGCTTTTCTAAATTCTGAAACGTTGGCGATGGACGAAGCCACGTTGACGGCCCGCTTTACTGCAGAAATCAATATTGGGATTGATGGTACTGATATCCGCGCTGGGCTAATTGGAGAGATGGGCTGCTCTTGGCCCCTGCACCCATTCGAGCACAGGGCGCTGATCGCAGCGGCACGAACTCAGGTGGCCACTGGTGCCGCTATCAGCGTGCATCCCGGACGCCACGTGCAAGCTTGCTCGGACATTCTAGATATTCTCGAAGCTAATGGTGCCGACCTAACTCGTGTTATCTTGTGCCACATGGATAGAACTTATCCTGATGGTGACGGCATCCAATCACTTTTGGACCGGGGCGCGACGGTTGAATGGGACTTTTTTGGTATTGAACAGTCGCACTACTGGATGAGCGACCTCACCGAGTTGCCATCTGATCTGGGCCGCTTGCGCCTGATCCACCAATTTTCTGATATGGGATACGGTGCGCAGATCACCCTCTCACAAGACATCTGTACCAAGACGCGGCTTCGGACCTGGGGTGGTCATGGCTATGGCCATATCCTGAGAAATGTTTGTCATTTAATGAACCGATTGGCCTTCCCTCCCTCTCTTGTTGCAAACTTGCTCCGTGAAAATCCACTGAAATTATTGACATTAAAGGAGAATGCGACATGAATAAACGCTTCCGAGGGACTTATACTGTGATGGTAACTGCCTTCGACGTCGATGGAGCAATTGACCTAGATGCACAGGCCCAGTTCACTGACTGGCAAATCCAAGAAGGTATTCATGGTCTGATCCCATTAGGATCTACTGGAGAGTTTTTGTCGATGACCACTCAAGAACGCCGGGACGTGGCTAAATGTGTGATTGATACGACGGCTGGTCGGGTCCCGGTGCTCATAGGCGCGGGCGCAGAACGTACTGAGGATGTAATTGAAAACTGTGAAATGGCACAAAATTTAGGTGCTGACGGCGTTATGATTATTCCGCCCTTCTACTCCACACCGACGGAAGCTGAGCTGGTGCAACACTATACTCGGATTGCCGCTGCTACTGATCTGCCGATTATGATCTACAACAATCCGGCTACCACGAATATTGATATGACGCCGCCTATAGTTGCGCGGTTAGCACAGATACCCGGTGTCGATTACATTAAAGAGTCGACTATGGACGTGACCCGTGTGCGGGATATCATCGATCTTGCAGGTGAGAAAATTAGTGTATTTGGTGGAATTATGGGCTTTGAGAGCTTTGTTGAAGGTGCTGATGGCTGGGTAGCGGTTGGCTCAAACATTATGCCTGCTGCCTCAGCGCGTCTTTTCACCTTGACTACTATCGATCAGGATTACGACGCTGCAAGGGCGCTTTATCGCAGCATGCTACCAGTAATTAGGTTGGTTGGTGGGCATCGTTATGTGTCAGCAACGAAAGCGGCGCTTGGCCTGCTAGGATTTGCAATGGGCGCACCACGCGCACCGCGCCTACCTCTGCCGGAACACGAATTTTATGAGGTTTTGGCGGCATTGGATTCTGTGGGTCTTCTGGACCAACAACAGGTCTGATGGAATGAGGCTTTTATTTCATTGGAATAACGACCCAGTGCTGGCCCGGGCAGGCGATAGCATAGCGGCTGCACTTACTGTGGCAGGCATCCAAATCTTAGGAAAGCGCCGCTCGGGTCGTACGCGCGGACAGTTCTGTGGCATGGGTGTGTGTCAGGACTGCCTGGTTGTCGTAGACGGCATGCGATCACAACGTGCGTGCATGACTGAAGTAAGGGATGGAATGACTGTCACTCCGCAGAGTGATACTGAATTTGGATCCCTTTTCTCTTCTCAGGTGGTCCCTGACCCGATGAATACTTCAGTTGATTTGGCAATTATTGGTGCCGGTCCGGCTGGGCTAAATGCAGCGCTTGTAGCGTCTGCGGGTGGTGCTAAAGTTTGCATAATTGATGAGCGACACCAAATTGGTGGCCAGTACTACAAGCCGCGTAGCGATGGATACAGAGATAACCTTGATAAGGATCAACAGCATCTGAATGGCCAAAAACTTCGTGAACAGGTGGAGTCTGCCGGTGTTGAAATCAGGACAGGCGAAACGGTCTGGTATGCGCGCGACACTATCGACGGTTTGGGCTTTGAGTTGCGTACAGAAGGTGCCTTTGGGCAGGCTTGTATTTTAGCCCGTGCAGTTATCTTAGCCACTGGCGCAATGGAACGGCCCGCTATGATCCCTGGCTGGACCCGTCCAGGAGTGATGACAATAGGCGCGGCGCAGACGTTGGTTCGCCGCTATGGGATAGCGCCTGGCCGTAGAGTTCTGATTGCTGGGCACGGCCCACTTGGCCTCCAACTCGCGGTCGAGATGCGCAAGTTAGGTGTGAATGTTGCCGCTGTCGTAGAGCGTGGGCAACCGCGACTTAGTGCTGCTTTTGTGCGAGCAGCCTTGACATCACCGAGCCTCATACGCGCCGGTCTGGCCTATCAGTTGCGTCTACTACGCGACCGGGTGCCGGTCATGACTGGGTGGGAAGCAGTTGAGGTCCTCGGGAAAACAGCGGTTGAAGGCGCGCGGTTGCGGCGCATCGCTGATGGGGTCACCCGCGATATTGAGGCGGATGTGATCTGCCTGGGCGACGGCTTTGCGCCTCAGGTTGAGCTGGCACGACTGCTAGGCGTTAAAGTAAAACTAGATCCAGGAAGTTTAGTACCGGTGCCAAAGCACGATGCAGATGGCGCAACTTTCGTGCCTAATGTTTGGATCGCTGGTGATGCGGGCGGTCTTGGTGGCGCGCAACTGGCCGAAGTACAGGGCCGTCTCGCCGCCATAAGTGCTTTGCAAAATTTAGGGCTAGGGTCGCAGCCAAATCTAACTAATCGACGCCTTGCATCAAGAGCTACCCAGTTCCAGACTGCCCTTTGGAAGCTTTATCGTGCACCGCAGCGGACCCTGCCAGAAGATACTGTGATCGTCTGTCGCTGTGAAGAGGTGACCGCCGGGCAGGTGCGCGATTCAATTTGTAATGGGGCAACTGACCCCGGTGCAATCAAGCGCGCTACGCGGCTAGGTATGGGGCGTTGCCAAGGGAGGTATTGCTTACCTGTTTCCTTGCAGTTTTTGGAGGCCGCTGGACACGAAATTATACCTGAGGCGCTATTCGCTCCACAGCTTCCAGCACGGCCAATTTTGGTACGTTCCCTTTCACTTGAAAAACCTGAATGGGGTGGCCACGTCCAAAGTAGCCCAGGAGCTCGACCAAACCGCTCTTTCGTGCGGCCTCTTGAAAAGGCCACTGCTGACCTAATCGTGATCGGAGCTGGAATTACTGGAATATCTGCCGCTTTGTATGCCGCCCGCGCTGGAGCAGATGTGATCTGCCTAGATCGGGGCTACGTGAATGGAGAAGCTTCTGGGGGTAATGCCGGGAGCCTCCACCTTCAGCTTTTATCCTGGGACTTCGGCACCAAGGCGGTTTCTAGTGGCTCTTTACAACTTCAAACCCTGCCTTTGCAGCAGGAATCGATTGGACTTTGGGCGTCACTTCAAGCGGAACTTGATGCAGATTTTGAGATGAAGGTAACTGGCGGTATGATGGTTGCTGAGAATGACGATGAGATAGCGTTCCTCCAGGCTAAGGTTGCAGCAGAAACTCGCGTTGGAATTACGTCAGAGGTGATTGGCCTGGAACGTATTCATCAGCTAGTTCCGGCTATTTCTGACCGGGTAGTCGCTGCGTCTTGGTGCGCAGGTGAAGGTAAGATTAACCCCTTGGTTGCGACTCCTGTGTTGGCCCACGCTGCGCGTTTGGCGGGTGTTAAAATTGAGGAAATGACGCCGGTGACTGGGCTGCAGAGTGACTCCAGTGGCTACAAGGTTGTCACGCCACGCGGTATTGTACATGCCAAACGCATTCTGATTGCTAGTGGTGGGTGGTCTGCTGGCATCGCTCGTATGCTGCAGGTTAACTTGCCAGTCCGCGGCGCTCCTCTGCAAATGGTTGTAACAGAGACAGCCCCTCCAATGTTGCCATGCTTAATAGCACATGCCAACCGCCATTTAACAATTAAACAAACTGACGCCGGCACTATAGTGATTGGCGGTGCTTGGACTGCTATTACTGGCCGCAAGGGTCAGCCACTAGTCCTGCCTGCCAGCCTTGAAGGCAATCTTTGGGCCGCTTCTCATACTGTTCCAGATATAGGTAATTTATCAGTCATCCGAAGTTGGGCTGCGATGAATATCGATGTTGATGGCGCGCCTCTGATTGGTCCGGTTCCGGGGCTGCCCGGTGTAACCGTTGCCGCAACTGCTAACGGTTATACGCTTGGCCCACTCATGGGGCGCGAGTCTGCTTCCATTGCCCTGACAGGTAGAACACGCCCAGACTTGGATATGTTTTCTATGAACCGATTTATGTAACCACTATGTAACCAACTAAAGGAAACACGACATGACGAAATTGAAAATCAAGGCTGGTCCCTTTGAATTCCACGCTAGGCTAGAAACTGATGCTGCGCCAGAAACTTGCAAAGCTTTTGCCGCTGCGATGCCCTATACTGGTAAATTGGTCCACGTTCGCTGGAGTGGCGAAGGCATATGGATTCCTCTTGGTGACTTTGATTTTGGGGTTGGCTATGAAAATCATACGAGCCATCCGGCGCCTGGCCAATTTATCTTATATCCTGGCGGAATTAGTGAGACTGAAATTTTATTAGCCTATGGCGGTGTCGATTTTTCCTCAAAAATGGGCCAACTTGCCGGCAACCATTTCATAACTATTACCAGCGGCCATGAATTCCTGATGGAACTGGGGAACCTAGTTCTGTGGAAGGGCGCTCAACCGATAAGCTTTGAATACGCATAGCTAGTGTCTGAATTATCTATGCTGTGGGGGTAGGTCGTTGATGGGTTGTTGCGCAGTTGAAATTTAAACTCCTGCGTGCTGCCCAACTAAATTCTGTATCGGTATAATTAAACTAAATTACAGGACGTGTATTTGTACCATTTCGCAAATCTGGCCATTAATTTCAGATAATGGTCTCTCTGAAATGGTATGTCTAAAACCTAAATTGTGGTTCTCCAGCCCCATGTAGATGCTAGTTTAAGACATTCCTGCCATGACATGCCCGCATCGGTTGTTCCCAGGCTACGCACCGATGCAGCCGCGGCCGCGTGTGCCATTTGAATTGTCGCCGATAAAGTCCAACCTTCGTGTAGGCCATAGAGAATGCCTGCAGCAAATGCATCGCCCGCGCCGTTAGTCCCTATAATTTCTTTGTTGGGGATAGCTACCGACGGCACCAGAAATTCCTCTTTATCCTTAGTAATGGCAACAGCACCACCAGGAAAATGAACCACTACGAGTTGTATTGGCCCTCTATTTAATACGATACGAGCAGCGTTTAGGCATTTCGAGGCGTCCGCCTCTTTGCTTGGATCTATGGATGTGCCTGCAATCGCATTTATCTCAAAATCGTTTACCACAAGCAAATCGAGGTGGGCTAGACATGGATTAACTAGATCTGAAATTTGCTGGGCAGGTATCGAACATAACTCCAGGTTTGTTGCCAATCCAGCTGCTTTTGCTTTTTTGAGTACTGTGACCCACCCGTTCGCATCATTCCCTACGGGCGCGTCGAGCTGCTTGTGAGCGCCAGGAAGGCCAAGATGAAGAATTCGGGCCTTAACTTGTGAAAAATCAAAGTGATCGGGAACTAACTCATCGGCAACGCCAGAGAGATAAAAATGTGTGCGGTGGCCACTTACAGCCGACGTGAATGCGTCTGTATGAGGTGTTCGACCACCTTTAACTACAATGAGCCCGGATTGTTCAACGCCCGCAGCCTCAGCCTCCTCTATTAAAACCCTACCATCTGGGTCATCGCCAATTAGCCCAATGGTTGATACTGGAAAACTAGGATCAAAATGTCTTACATTAATAGAGAGATTGCAGGCAGAGCCTCCTCCTCTAATTTCTTGTTTTGATATTTGAACTACTTCCTCTTCGTCCGGCCAGTGAGTTACAAATTTATTATGGTCGGCACACCATGTACCGCCAGTTACAATACCACTGCGTGATGAAGAGCCCAGTTTCATCTGGCTTCAGGGATTAAGGTGGGGTCTGTCACGCTCATATCTTGTTCAAGCGACCTTGCTGGGGTCAGGCCTTTTTTGTTGAGGTGATCGTGGTATGATTTCACCGCTTCAACTGGGGAAAGGTCACCTTCGATCACTCGACGCATTGTACGCACTATTTCTACAGAATCTTCAGCAAAATAAATTTTTCGCCCGAAAAGCGCCACTCGGCCCCCAAATCTTTCCGCCTGACTGATAAGTTCAAACGTATCTCGGGTCGTTCCTGCGCTTCCGCCCAAGATGCCAACGATTAAGTTGCCTGGGTCAAAGGCCGCCAACTCAGCCATTGCTCGTGCGCCGTTGTATTGCATTTTTAGAAAGAGAGGCCGCTCTTGCTTTCCTACCCCGGCTAAACACCTGACAATTGCATCATTTATGAATATCCCAATTTCTTCATTGCCTGTGTCGATATCAAAAGCTGGATTGAACACTTCAAGAAAATGCCGCATGCCGATGTCGCTAGTCTGATCGCGAAACTCAGCATAGGCATTCAAGGAAGCTACGTCGCGATCAACATCATTATAAAAGGTCACAGCATACAGACCTAAATCACAAAACTGGCTTGCCCGGTCAAGGCGAGCAGTTCGAACGGGACGGACTTGGTGCTGTCGATAGGTTGCGCCGCGAAACCCCCAAATATCTGTTCCATCATTCAAACGCACAGCCGGTGTTATATCACTACCTTTATAAACATTTTCAGCATTTAGAACCTCAGCAGAAGATAGTGACGTCAGCATTATATCCACTAAATTAGAGGCAAGCATCTCTTTCATTGCTGTTAGATACGTAGATACTGGCTTGGCTAAACCAGTATTGGGGTCCAATCCCATCGCACCGGCTCCGCCTCCCATATCTCCATCTTTGGCATCTGCGATTATGAAATCTTTGGGCTGATATGCTCCGCTACGAATTTGATCTAATTTCTGGTTTAGTTTTGACGGTTTATTCAGCATATTTAATCCAACTCTAGTTGATAGGGCTTTGCCTAGTTCGCAATCTATTTTGATCTGTTATTTTTTATCTTAAGTTTAATTTTGTCTCATGAAAAATCATCTCTAAATCAAATGAGCCCCCATTTTTCATAGTCAGAGACTAACAAATGAATTGGGTCTGCGTCTTCTTCAATTTCAGAAAATCGTCCAATAGGCTCTGCGAAAATATTATCGGTTAAATCATCGTTGACGGTCGAAACTTCTCCTATGAGCACATCACCTTTTTCACCCCAAAATTTGTGCCAATTGCCTGGATGAAGTGTTACACTTTCACCGGGCTGAAGTCTGAGCACATCTCCAGCTTTGAATGTTTTTGGAACTCCGTCGCAGAGTACGGGAACAGTTGCTAACGGATCGAGCTGGCCATCCGCATCACTCTCAAACATTTCGATAGCAAGCGTTGCGCCTCCTCTGTTAATGATATCCTCAGTCTTTATTATATGCCTATGGAAAGGAGAAACCTGATCGCGACGTGAGATCATAATTTTTTCCGCATAGCACATACCTTCTCCATTTTTCAGGTCAGTCATAGAGCCGTTACGAGACGTAAATAGAAAAAGCCCCATCTGATCAAAGCGTCCAGCACCGTAGTCGGTAATGTCCCAACCAAGCCGAGCTTCAAATATAGATTTTAGGTCAGATTTTCGTTCTATTAGCTCTTTGGGCTGAAGATAAGCAAACGGTGGCAGGTAGAAGCCGTGTGAGCGAATAAATTGGTTAGCTTCTATCAAAATAGTGTTTACGGTGGAGCGCTTCATAATTTGTCCTCAGTTGGGTAAATGACACCTTTTCGTATTATCAAATTTCCATAAAGGCGGGGTTCGCTGGTCGATACAACAGTATGGCAGTTTTTAACCCGCGCATAAAAGTCCGCCCCTACCAGTGGAACTACTGGTTTTTTTTGGTAGATATTTTTTACAGATTTTAACAATTTGGTGGTGGACCTCATCAAAATCATCAGCACTATCGCCGACAGTTGAACGAAACAATGCGCCATCAATGAAATCATCAACGGGTAGAACGCTTAACACTGCATCTATCACGGGGATCAAGGTGAGACCTTCTAGGCGGATAAGCCGACGTGCGTGCGCCAATGCAGGATAGTTGCCATCGACGATTGCTATTTCGTCGCCGTGCCCCATTGCACGCAATGTGGCCAGAAGGTCAGGGCTTAAAATAGAGTTGATCCCGATTAACATTATTCAATTCCTTTAAACAAAACCTTTTGATCGAGTAGGTAACGAGAAAATAGGGGCAAACTGGCTGCACCAAGTGCTCGGGCACCACGGCCAACAAGGCCTTCCATTATAACTAATTTACCGATCCCACGGGTATCCAGTTTATTTATCTCAATTTTTATAGCTTCTACTATTCTTTTTCGGATATCGGGAGGAAACGCACCGTCAATAATTGTAGCTTGGAAATCAATAATTGAATGTGACGCAACAATAGCTCTT
>Ga0308009_10001793_pt1 | contig 11834 bp, 10 predicted proteins | sample Neamet127_FD_203134 | JGI IMG/M metagenome (GOLD analysis project Ga0308009, IMG submission 203134) | Marine microbial communities from water near the shore, Antarctic Ocean - #127 | ecosystem: Environmental > Aquatic > Marine > Unclassified | place: Southern Ocean | collected 2014-07-24
ACGCCGCCGGCCTGTACCTCGGTAAAAAAGCCTCCACGCCAGAGGAAGTGCTGGCCGCGCCCGGTGCCAAACGCTTGAGCATCACCATGTTGCGCGAGATCGACTCCAATGAGCTCGGCAAACTGTTCACGCGCGGCGTACAGGACAACGCGCCCCGAACCGAGATGTCCAAGCTGGTACCCGGCCTGATCAAGATGGGTCAGATTTTCTCGGACCAGAAAAGACTCATGACCGGCGATGTATTCATGATTGACTGGATTCCAGGTACTGGCACTGTGATCACCGTCAAAGGCGTTCCTCAGGGCGAACCGTTCAAGGAGCCGGAGTTTTTCCATGCGCTGATGCGTATCTGGTTGGGTCCCGTTCCCGCCGACTGGAAGCTCAAGGACGCGCTGCTCGGCAAGTCAGCCTGAGTTCGGCTGCCAGAGCAGTTCTCAGCAACGGGGCGCAAGCCCCGTTATCGTTTCCAGAGCGTCCAGATCTATCGCCGAAAGCGAATCGACAAAACCGTCGGCAGCCACCTTGCGCACTGGCTGGCCGTGGTTGTAGCCGTAGGTCACCAGCAGCACCGGGCAACCAGCGGCACGCGCCGCCCGCGCATCGTTGCTGGAGTCGCCAATCATCAGCGTTCGCGCAGGCAGGCTCCCCAGTGCCTCGCAGGTTTTGAGCAACGGCAAGGGGTCGGGCTTTTTGCGCTCGAACGCATCGCCGCCAAACACCTGGCTGAAAAGTCCGTCCAGCCCCTTGGCTCTGAGCAGGGGCACGGCAAACGCCTGCGGCTTGTTGGTCAGGCAGGCCAGCCGCAAACCCTGGCTTTGCAAGCGCTTCAGCCCGTCGATCACGCCCGGATAGACATGGGCATGTTGGCCGTTGATCGCCAGGTAGTGGCGCTGGTAGCTGCGCCAGGCTGCCGCGTACAGCTCGGCATTTGCTCCTGAATTGATAGCTTCTTGCGCATATTCAGCAAGGGCTGGAGGCATATTTTGTACATAATTCAGTACTGACTGGATCAAATGCTCCGAACCCTTGCCCACCCGTGCTTCAACCACTGAACGCGCCACCGCAGGCAGCGACAGTTCGGCCAGCATCAGGTTCAGCGCCACCACAAAATCGCCCAGGGTGTCCACCAGGGTGCCATCGAGGTCAATGATGGCGGCGTCGAACAAATTGTGTTTAAGGGACATGAATTTCACTACCAGACAAGAAAGTTGCAGGTGATTGCCCTATCCTAAGCGGATCTATCGCCCCCCTCACGTTGAACTCAGCGGCAGGTGCAGTGCGGGGACTTTCGCGGCACGGCTTGACACTTGGCAGGCGATTTTCAGAGAGGAACCCATGCGCATCAAAGTCATCAATCCCAACACCACCTCATCAATGACCGAGCTAATTGGCGCATCCGCGCGTGCGGTGGCCAGCCCCGGGACCATCATTGAAGCGGTCAATCCGGCGCACGGGCCAGTGTCCATCGAAGGACATTACGACGAAGCCATGGCCTGCGTCGGCTTGCTGCAGGAGATTTGCAAGGGTGAAGCCGAGGGGATAGATGCGTATGTAATTGCCTGCTTCGGTGACCCCGGACTCGATGCAGCCCGTGAGATCGCCCGCGGACCAGTACTGGGCGTTGCCGAAGCCGCCATGCGTGCGGCCAGCTTTCTGGCCACCGGTTTTTCGGTCGTGACGACCCTTCCGCGCACGGTGGTGATTGCAGAACATCTGGTCGCCAAGTATGGAGTCAGCAGCCACTGCAGGGCAGTGCGCGCCTGTGATGTCGCCGTGCTGGAGCTGGACAGCCCGCACAGCAACGCTTACGGCAAGATTCTTGACGAATGCCGACGCGCACTTGCTGAAGACCGCTCGGGCGCCATTGTGCTGGGCTGCGCCGGTATGGCCGACCTGTGCGGAAAACTGTCATCGGCGCTGGGCGTGCCGGTGATTGACGGAGTTGCCGCAGCCGTCACCCTGGCCGAGGCACTGGTGCGAATGGGTTTGCAGACCAGTAAGCACGGTGACTATGCAGCGCCGCTGCCAAAAATCTATACCGGCATGCTTGCCTCGCTGGCACCAGCCGGTCATCTTCAGTCCTTCCCGTGACCCACAAAAACCGCATTGAAGTGCTGGCTGCCCTGAGCGCCATAGCTATGCTGCGCGCTTCATTGCGCTGGGAGGCCGGTTCATGAACACCGCCCTGTCTACACTGCGGCCCGAACAGTTGACGGCCGCAGGTTTCGCGCCTTTCGGCATCGTCGTCGAGCCCTTTGCGACGCCGGGTCAGCCAGGGGTGTTGCCACCAGCGGGGGCTCGTGCCATCAACGGCGGCACCACCTGGCGGCTGGACCTGACGCACAACCTGGAGTTGGATCATGTCGGTGGAAAGCCGGGCCTGGCGGTTTACAGTGCGTCGGCACGCCAGTTCCCCATGGCACTGGAGGTGCTGGAACGCCACGCTGCGGGCAGCCAGAGTTTTTTGCCGCTCACAGGCGCGCGCTTCGTGGTGGTGGTGGCTGCGCCCGGCCCGTCGCCCGACGCTGCAGCACTCAAGGCCTTCATCACCACCGGACAACAGGGCGTGGTACTGAACCCAGGCACCTGGCACCACGCGCTGCTGGCGGTGGAGGCCGGCAGCTTTGCGGTGTTGGAGCGCCACCCATCCACGGCAGGCAGCGTAGCCGACTGCGAATTCACGGCGTTGGCGGCGGCGGTATGGCTTGCGTTGCCCGGCGCTGACGTGTGAAAAAGATGGGCGCTGTCAGGTCGCGCTGATGCGCGCTGCCAGCGTCAGCAGCGACCGGTCACTGCCAGCCGGACCGAGCAAGGACAGGCCCAACGGCGCTCCCTGATGCATGGCCAGGGGCATGCTCACTTGCGGGAAGCCCGCCAGACCGGCGATACACAACATGCGGATGGCGCGGTTGCGGTAGTCCTCCAGGCTGGCATCGCCGGCAGTACGAAGCGGCGCGATGTCTGGCATGGTGGGCATCAGAAGCACCCCGTCACCGCCAAGCAGAGTTGCCAAATGCACTCTGAACGCCACCCGGAAGGCACGCGCTGCAGTGACTTGCTCGTCCGTCACGGCGCGTGACCATGCGAAACGCTCGGCCACGCCAGGGCCGAGTGGCGGCGCATAGCGCTCGATCAGGGGGCCGTCGGTCTGCCAGGCTTCACGGGACTGCAGATAGCGGAAATTCCAGTACATCGCGTCCCACGAGTCAAACACTGCCGCCGCCGGGGCGGCCGGGCCCAGCAGCGATTGCACGCGCTTTGCGGCGCCACTTTCAAGCACCTGGCGGGCCGACGCGTCCAGCATGGCCCACACATCTTCCGGCCAGAGCAGGCGCGGCTGCGCTGGCAAAGCTGCAACATCATTGCCCAACAGCACGTCCCCGACGCGTACGAATGTCTGCACATCGCGTGCGAACCAGCCACAAGTGTCCAGGCTGGGCGACAGATCGAGCGCGCCCTCAAGGCTGACGCGTCCGTGGGTGGGGCGCAGGCCGTACAGCCCGCAATGATTGGCCGGTGCGCGCACCGAGCCGCCCGTGTCGGTGCCGAGTGCAAAATCGCACAGGCCTGAAGAGACCGCAGAGGCAGAGCCTGATGAGGAGCCCCCGGTGATCCGGTCGGGCGCGGCTCCGTTGATCGGCGCGCCGAAATGGGCGTTGTTGCCGTTCATCGAAAAGGCAAACTCGTCGGTCACGGTTTTACCCGCAAATATCGCACCGGCGTCCAGCAGTTTTTGCACGGTGGGCGCGTTGCGTGTCTTGATGCCTGACAACGCCAGTACGATGGGATTGCCCCCGCCGGTCGGATAGCCAGCCACATCAAACAGGTCTTTCACGCCAAAGCGTAGATCGGCCAGCGGGCCAGTGGCCGCTCTCGGCACCGGAACGTCCGGGTAGGGAACAAATGCGTGGGCAGGATCGTGAAGTGGCATGAGTTGAAGCGTCAGTTGGGGGAAGTTGATGAAAGTCAGGCGCCATAACGCCTGAAGGCGTCAGGAAGACATCATTGGCAGCACGGATGTGGGGGCCGATATGGTCCGCGCACCCGACAGCTGCGCGGCCTCGTCTGTGTGAATGCAGCGCGCCAGATGCCCAGGCGCAAGCGCGACGACCGGCGGCTGGGCGGTGCGGCAGGCGTCCGTGGCGAGCCTGCAGCGCTCGGCGAAGGCGCAGCCGTGAGGCAGCGCCGACAGATCGGGCGGCGCACCGGCTATGGTCTCCAGCCGCGTCCCGCGCGCCATGGCGCCATGCGCACGGCTTTGCAACAACGCAATGGTGTACGGGTGCCTGGGCGCGCGGATCAATTCACGGACTGTGCCCTCTTCCACAATGCGACCCGCATACATCACGGCGATGCGGTCGGCCACTTCCACCGCTGCACCAATATCGTGCGTCACAAAGATCACCGACAACCCCAGCTCGCGCTGCAATTCCCGCAGCAGCAGGAGAATCTGGATCTGCACCGTGGCATCCAGCGCGGTGGTGGGTTCGTCGGCCAGCAGCAGTTGCGGCTGGCAGGCCAGCGCCAGTGCAATCATGGCGCGTTGCCGCATGCCGCCCGACATCTCGTGCGGATAGGCCTGCAGACGCCGCTGCGGACTCGGGATACGTACGCGCTCGAACAGCGCCAGGGCCCGCTGCTCCGCCTCGGCCTGCGAGAGGCGGTCGTGACGCCGCAGCGACTCCACGATTTGGGCGCCCAGCGAGTACACCGGGTCCAGCGCCAGCAAGGGCTCCTGAAACACCATCGAGGCCACCTTGCCGCGAAAGTCGGCCAGTTCACGCTGGGGCATGGCCAGCACATCGCGTCCGGCCACGCGGATCTGCCCGCTGACCTGGGTGCGGCGCTCATTGTGCAGGCGCAGCACGCTGCGCAGGGTCACACTCTTGCCAGAACCAGATTCACCGATCAGCGCCACCACCTCGCCACGCTGCACATCCAGGCTAACGGCACTGACGGCATGCACCGGCTTGCGACCCCCGGTGAAAGTCACGCTGAGGTCGCGAAGGCGCACCATAGGCTCGTCGGCGGTAGGTGTCAGGTGTTGCGGCGTATCGGACATGGCGGTCAATGCGTTCGGTCGAAAGTCTGGAGGTGACCGGCTTGGGCGACTTGAGCCGGCGCTTGCGCCGACGGATGGCCACTACCCGGCTCGTACATCAGGCAGCTGACGGCCTGCCGCGCGCCTACAGCCACCCGGGCCGGCACGCGCTGGCTGCAAACCGGTGCCGCGCTGTCGCAGCGCGGATGGAAGCGGCACCCTGACGGCGGATTGATGGGGTTGGGCGGATCGCCGGCCAACGCCGCTTCTTCCGTGCGGTGGTCGGGATCCATCGAGGGTATGGAGGACAGCAGGGCGCGGGTGTAGGGGTGCCGGGGACTTTCGTACAGCGTATCGGAAGGCCCGATCTCGGACACCTGCCCGAGGTACATCACCATCACCCGGTCGCTGATGTAGCGCACCACATTAAGGTCGTGGCTGATGAACACATAGGTCAGGCCGAATTCGGCTTTGAGATCCAGCAGCAGATTGATTACCTGCGCCTCAACCGATTTGTCAAGCGCCGACACCGCCTCGTCCAGGATGACCATGCGCGGCTGTAGCGCCAGCGCGCGTGCAATGTTGACGCGCTGGCGCTGCCCGCCCGAGAGCTCGTGCGGATAGCGCTCGGCGAAACGCTGCGGCTCAAGTCCCACCCGCGCCAACAGGTCGCGCGCGCGGTTGACGGCGGCGCTACGCGGGACCCCATGCACCTGCGGTCCGAACGCCACCGAGTCTTCAATCGTCAAGCGCGGATTGAGCGACGCATAGCTGTCCTGAAACACCATCTGCACCTGGCGGCGAAACTCCTTGACCGGCAAATCCCCGCCGCCGACGACTCGCCCGTCAAAAATGACCTCGCCCGCCGTCGGCGTTATCAATTGCATCATGAGCCGCGCTGTGGTCGATTTGCCGCAGCCCGATTCGCCAACCACGCCAAGCGTTTCACCCTTGAGCACTTCAAAATCGATACCGTCCACCGCACGCACCACATCGCCTCCCCCTCCGAACAACCCGCCCTTGAGCGGAAAATGCTTTTGCAGCCGGCTGATGGTCAGCAGGGGCTGGGCGGGGCCGCCAATATCGGGAGGTGTTTGCATTTCAGTGCATTCGCCGGACCACACCAAGACTGAACCGCGGCCCAAGGGGGGCCAGCGGCCACACGAACTGAGGGACGTGGAGGTGCATGGCTACCCCTTGTTGTCCATGGCCGAGCGCAAGCCGTCGGACAGGATATTGAATGAAATGGATGTGATGAAAATCATCACCCCGGGCAGGGCAGCAACCCACGGCTGCACATACAGTGCGGTGCGCAGAGTGTTGAGCATCAGGCCCCACTCGGGCTCGGGTGGCTTGACGCCCAGGCCAAGAAACGACAACCCTGAAGCCAGGATCATGGACACCGCAATCAGGCTGGTGGCGTAAACAAAAATCGGCCCGAGTACATTGCCCAGCACATGCACACGCACGATGGTGAAAGCATTGGCACCCGATGCCCGCGCCGCCTCAACATAGTCACGCCCGCGAACCTGGGTGGTGACACTCTCCGCAACGCGGGCGATCTGGGGAATAAACACAATGGTCAGGGAAATCAGGGAGTTGACAATGCCGGCGCCCAGCACGCCAGACAGCGCAATCGCCAGTAGTACCGACGGAAAGGCATAGAACACATCAATCGTGCGCATGATCGCGGAGTTGACAATACCGCCCGCATAGCCGGCCACAATGCCGATCACCGAGCCCAGGAAAAATGCGAGAACGACCGGCGTGATGCCAATAAAAAGGGACAGCCGCGCGCCGACGATCAGGCGCGACAGCATGTCCCGTCCCAGTTCGTCGCTCCCCAGTGGTAGCCCCTCTGTACCTATCGGTTTGAGCCGCTTGAGCATGGATGAGGCATAAGGGTCGGCCGGTGCCAGCCAAGGGCCAAAGATCGCCATGGCAATCAGCAGCAGCACCACGACCGCAGCGCCCACTGCCACCGGATCATTGAAAAAGCGCAGCATGGCGGACGTCCAGTAGCCGCGCGAACGCTGCATGGGCAAGCTCGCCGGGAGCGTAGCCGGATCCGTGATGGAGGCCGGCACACTGCCGTCAGGAGAAGAGGTCGCAGTCAATATCGCCATGGGGTCCCCGGTTGCTGATTGCCGGATTAAGTGCGCGCAATGCGCGGATCCAGCAGCGTCTGCAAGACATCGACCAGAAAATTGAGCAGTACAAAGAACAGCGCAAGCACCAAAATGGTGCCCTGCAGAAGCGGCAGGTCGCGCTGAAAAATCGCTGAATTCAGCAGAAAGCCGGTACCCGGCCAGGAAAAAACGGTCTCGATCAAAATAGAACCACCAAGGAGATAGCCGAGTTGCAACCCCATGACCGCCAGCGCGGTGGGCGCCGCATTTTTGAGCATGTGAAAGAAAACGCCGGTGTGGGTCAAGCCTTTGGCGCGCAGACCCACAATAAACTCCTGATCAAGGATGTCGGCCACCAGCGCTCGCACCGTCCGGGCAATGATGCCCATGGGGATAACCGACATGGTCAACGCCGGCAGGACCAGAAACTGAAGGTGATCCCAGTCCCAAGACCAGTCCCCCGAACCGGTGGGACCGGCACCAGTGCCGGGCAGCCACCCCAACTGGGACGAAAACACGATCACCATCACCATGCCCAGCCAGTAGTGCGGCACGCTGACGCCCATGACCGACAGCATGGAGGCCAGGCGGTCTATCCAGGAGTTGCGGAAATAACCGGCCACAAAACCGAACAGGCAACCCAGCACAAAACCGATGGTGGTGGCTACCACTGCAAGCCGCAGCGTGTTGCCCACCGCGGTCAACACTTCGGTCGCCACGGGCCGGTTGCTGGCAATCGAAACCCCCAGGTCGCCGTGCAGCGCGCGCCAGATCCACAGCGCAAACTGTTCGGGCAATGAACGGTTGAAACCATACAGCTCGCGCAATTGCGCCTGCAGCTCGGCCGAGGCATCGGGCGGCAGGATCGACATCAGGGGATCACCCGGCGCCAGGTGCACGAGAGCGAAACACACAAAAGCCACGCCAAGCATGATGGGCAAGGCATACAGAACCCGGCTCAGCAGGTAGCGTGGCATGGCGTGATCGGAGAAGGGTCAGTGCTGGACGTTCAGTGCGTGCGCGACCAGATTCAATCCATCGTCATGGTAGCAATGTCAATGAACCAGCTTCTGGGTTGCACCACATTCTTGACCTTGGCAGACATGGCGCGCGGACCAACATCGTGCGCGACCCATACAAACGGCGCGTCTTCCACGATGTAGGCATGCAACCTAGCGAGCGCCGCATCACGGGGCTTCTCTTCAAAGCTGGTGCGAGCATCTGCCACCAATTTGTCAATTTCGGCGTTACCGTAATAACCCCAGTTATTCGAGACCGGCGGAAACGCCTTGGTACTGACGAAGCGCACCATCGCAAAGAACGGGTCCATCGCCGCGAAGCTCACGTTGGTGGCGTTGGCGCCGTTGGCAGAAGGATCTTTCGCACCCTTGCGCCAGTTGGTGAACAGCGTGTTCCACTCGATCACGTCAAACTGCACATCGAAAAAGCACTGCTTGAGCGATTGCTGCATGAATTCATTCATGGGCAAAGGTTGCATTTGGCCGGAACCGGATGCGGATATTTGAACCTTTACCTTGACCGGCTTGGCCGCCGAGAAGCCGGCCTGTGTCATAAGCGCCTGTGCGCCCTTGACATCGTATTTGATGTCGAACTTCGGATTGCCCCACCACGGATGGCCCGGTGGCACAGTGCCTTTCGGCTCGGCCATCATGCCCCCCAGCAGTTGCGACATGCCGGCCCGGTCAACGCAAAGATTGGCCGCTTGGCGCACCCGTTTGTCCAGCCAGGGCGAACCCTCGGCAAAGGAAAGCTGCCACGGCCAGACATGGGGCTGCGCGTTGGAATAAATGTTAAAGCCGCGCTGCCTGATCTGCGGCATGGCGTCGGGCGCCGGTGCCTCGATCCAGTCAACCTGGCCGCCCAGCAATGCGGCGGTGCGGGCGTTGGCCTCGGGCATGGGCAACATCACGACCTTGTCAATTTTCGGCGTGCGCTTTGCATCCCAGTAGGTCTTGTTGGCGGCCAGCTCGAGCCGCTCGCGCGCGACAAAACGTGTAACCCTGAAGGGGCCGGAGCCCGACGGATCAGAGGCAAACGCAGTCCATGCGGCCTTCGAGCGTTCTGCCGGCGCAGTCACGGAGGCGGGAACAGCTTTCAGCTTGGCATCCCAGTGCGCTGGCGAAGCCATGAACAGGTTTGTCAGGTTGATCGGCAAAAAGGAATCTGGCTCACTCGTTGTGAGCTCCACTGTCATGTCATCGATCTTGCGAGCGCTGCGAAGTGTGGGCATGCGCGAAGCGGTTACCCCAACCTGGCTCGGGTCAAAATGCAGTGCATCCTTGTCAAACACCTTGGCGACATTCCAGAGCACCGCATCGGCATCAAAGGCCGAACCATCGTGAAACTTGGCGCCAGGGCGCAATTTGAAGATCCACTTGGTTTTGTCCCGGGCGTCCACTGCCCATGAGGTTGCGAGTCCGGGAATCAGCACGCTGGGGGCATTGGCCTTGGAAAGATCCCACTGGGTCAGCGAGTCATAGATCGGGATGCCGGTGAAGCGATTGCCTTCAAAACCCTGGTCAGGCTGACCCAGCGTGCGTGGAATATCGGCGGCCGTCATCGCGATGCGCAGCGTTTTCTCCTGTGCGCGGGCGGCTGTACTCGTGAGGCAAAACGTGGCGGCGAGGGCAATGGACAGGACGCCAGAAGAACGACGACGGCCAGACTTGAACGGTGGCATAGGGGTGGTCATGGAATACCTTGTAGCGGAGGGACGGTGGTTGAAGGACAAAGACAAACAGCAACTCGTCACGCAAGGTGTATGCCAGATACACTTTGAATTACGCGGTTACGGATGGTAAAGGTTGGGTTATCGAATTGTCAACACTCACTCACAATCGGCAATTGATGGCCTCTCTATTGCTTCTCCGGTCGATCCATTTATCACGCAGCACCCTTCTCTCTTCAATCCGGCCTTGTTCATGAACGCATGCAGCACACCCCCCCGAATCAACGCGCCCCGCCTGTGGCAAGCGCTTATGGACCTAGCCCAGATTGGCGCAACACCCAAAGGTGGGGTCTGCCGCCTGGCACTGTCCGATGAAGACGCGCAAGCACGCGATTTGGTGTCACGTTGGTGCATTGATGCGGGTCTGGACTTGCGCACCGATGAAGTGGGCAACCTGTTTGCCCGCCGCACCGGGCGCGACCCCCTGGCACCTGCCGTCGCCACGGGCAGTCACATCGACACCCAGCCGTCCGGTGGCAAATTCGACGGCAACTTCGGCGTGCTGGCGGGCCTGGAAGTGATGCGCACACTCAATGACCTGGGCATCGAAACCCGCGCTCCGCTTGAGGTGGTGGTCTGGACGAACGAGGAGGGCACCCGCTTCACACCGGTCATGATGGGTTCTGGTGCATTTGCTGGTGCATTCAGTCCTGATTTTGTGCATGCCCAGACCGACAGCGCGGGTATCTCTGTCGGCAGCGAATTGCAACGTATAGGTTACAGGGGCGCCCAGCCCTGCGGTAAGGTGCCTGGTGGCATGTTTGCCGCCTACTTCGAGGCCCATATCGAACAGGGTCCGTTGCTCGAAGCCCATGGCCTGCCGATTGGCGTGGTAAGTGGCGCACTGGGGCAGCAGTGGTACGACGTGACGGTTACAGGCATGGACGCCCATGCCGGGCCGACTCCCATGGAGCTGCGGCAGGACGCCATGCTGGCCGCGGCTCGCATGGTCGATGTGGTCAATCAGATTGCTCTTGGCGAGGCGCCGCATGGGCGCGGTACCGTCGGCTTTTTGCAGATTCAGCCCAACTCCCGCAACGTGATACCCGGACGTGTCCAGTTCTCAGTTGATTTTCGCAATCCCGCGCAGGACGGGCTTGATCGCATGGACGCGGCAATGCGCGATCAATTCACGCGTATTGCCGACAACTGCAAGGTGGAAGTGGACATTCGTCAGGTCGTTAAATTCGAGCCCTGCATTTTTGACAGCGCCTGCGTCACCAGCGTGCGCCGGGCTGCGCAAACCCTAGGGCTGGCGCACATGGACATGGTGAGCGGGGCCGGGCACGATGCGGTCTATGTGGCCAGCGTGGCGCCCGCCGGCATGATTTTCATACCGTGCAAGGACGGCATCAGCCACAACGAAATAGAAGATGCCCTGCCCGAGCACATCACCGCCGGGGCCAACGTGTTGCTGCTGGCTATGCTGGAGCGGGCGCAGTGACACAAACTGAGCGCCTCACTGCGCGCATTTCACCTCAATGACGCACTGTTGTGCGCACTGGACTTGATGCCCGGTGGACTGAGAACAGCTCAAGGAATCGCACAAGTCAGGCTACAGGGGTGCGTGCACAACGCGCTTGAAGGCCGGAACAGGATTTCAGCTATCCCGCCCAACCGATCCAGCAGCGGCCGACCGCCCCGATATCGCAAACCGCAGGCTGTGGAGCAAGCGCCGCTCATCAATCGGCTTTTCCAGCCAATCGAAAACCGCCAGTGTGGCGCTGGCGTGCTGCCTGGCTTCTGCGGCGGTCACCGACAGCACCAGAACAGGCAGGTCCGAGGTCAGCGCCTCCTGGCGCAGGGCATGAATCAGCGCCAGGCCACTCTCATAGGGCAACTTCAAATCAACCGTCATGGCAGCATAACTGTCGATCTTGAGGCAGGCCCTGGCCTGTGCCGCAGTGTGCGCCAC
>Ga0308009_10001794_pt1 | contig 11833 bp, 10 predicted proteins | sample Neamet127_FD_203134 | JGI IMG/M metagenome (GOLD analysis project Ga0308009, IMG submission 203134) | Marine microbial communities from water near the shore, Antarctic Ocean - #127 | ecosystem: Environmental > Aquatic > Marine > Unclassified | place: Southern Ocean | collected 2014-07-24
CAAGACACCGATCACGGCATCCCAAGGCGGCAGGCGCAGCGCGTCGGCAGCAATTTCGAGCTGGTGCTCGGAATCAGAGCCGGAGGTCGCAATGATGGCTTCCAGGCGCGCCTGCTCGGCGGCCAGCGCGTCAAAGTCGGCATCGGGCTCGCCATAGGCGGTGTACACCGCCTCAAGCTGCGCCTTGGCGGCAAACACCGCGCCCATGCCGGCTTCGACACTTTCGCGCACGGTGTGCTCGGGGTTGAGCTTGGGCTCCTGCGGCAGGTAGCCAATGTTCAGGTTCGGCATCGGGGTGGCTTCACCCTCGATTTCCTTGTCCAGGCCGGCCATGATCTTGAGCAGGGTGGACTTGCCGGAACCGTTGGTGCCCAGCACGCCGATCTTGGCGCCGGGGAAAAAGCTGAGCGACACATCCTTGAGGATCTGGCGCTTGGGCGGCACGATTTTGCCGACCTTGTTCATGGTAAAGACGTACTGGGCCATCAGGATTCAACTTCTAAAAAGAGGGAAAACAAAAAGGAGGCGTGAGCGCAAAAACCAGCCCATGATTTTCGGTGATTTTTGCGGCAATCCTTCGATTATCGTTCCGTGCGACAATACCCAGGTTGCTCGCTCCAGTTGCCTGCAACATTCGGGCACACCTCAGTGACAGTTTCGGCAACGAGGCGCGGTGTTTTGGCCCAAGCTCCTGACACCCCATCTGCCTTTGACTGGCGGGACGCCCACAAAGCTCCCACAGGCCGATTCTGAGCACTCCAGCAGTGCAAAAAAATGACCTTTGAAAATCTGAATTTGGCCCCGGCCATTCTTAAAGCCGTGCTTGAGCAGGGCTATGACACCCCCACCCCGATCCAGGCCCAGGCGATTCCCGCTGTGCTTGCAGGTGTGGACCTGCTGGGCGGCGCCCAGACCGGCACTGGCAAAACCGCAGCCTTTGTGCTGCCCATGCTGCAGCGCCTGTCGAGCGAGCCTTCCCTGAAAAACAAGCGTGGCGTCAACGCCGTGCGCTGCCTGATCATGACCCCGACGCGTGAGCTCGCGGCGCAGGTCGAGGAAAGCGTGCGTATTTACGGCAAATACCTGGAGCTCAGCTCCATGGTCATGTTCGGCGGCGTCGGCATGGGCGCACAGATCGAAAAACTGCGCCGCGGCGTCGACATCCTGGTGGCCACCCCCGGCCGCCTGCTGGACCACGCGAGCCAGGGCACGCTGGACCTGGGCCAGGTGCAGATCCTGGTGCTCGACGAAGCCGACCGCATGCTGGACATGGGTTTCATCCATGACATCAAGAAAGTGCTGGCGCTGGTGCCCAAGCAGAAGCAGTCGCTGCTGTTTTCCGCGACCTTCAGCGACGAGATCCGCGAGCTGGCCAACGGCCTGCTGAAAAACCCGCAAAACATTCAGGTGACACCGCGCAACACCACGGTGCAGCGCATCACGCAAACCATTCACCCGGTCGGCCGCGGCAAGAAAAAAGCCCTGCTCACCCACATCATCAACGAGCACAACTGGAGCCAGGTGCTGGTGTTCACCCGCACCAAGTTTGGCGCCAACAATGTGGCCGAACACCTGACGAAAAACGGCATCCCGGCGATGGCGCTGCACGGCAACAAAAGTCAGACCGCGCGCACCCAGGCGCTGGCCGACTTCAAGAGCGGCAGCATCCGCGCCCTGGTGGCCACCGACATCGCCGCACGCGGCATCGACATCGACGAGTTGCCACACGTTGTCAACTATGAAATCCCCAACGTCAGCGAAGACTACGTCCACCGCATCGGCCGCACCGGCCGCGCCGGCAACAGCGGCGAGGCCGTGAGCCTGGTTTGCCTGGACGAAGAAGGCTTCATGCAGGACATCGAGCGCTTCACCAAACAGAATATTGAAGTGGTGGTCGTCTCCGGCTTTGAATCCGAGCCCGGCGAAAAAGCCGAGCCGCTGGCCATGGGCCGCCAGACCATCTGGGGCGGTATCGGCAAGCCGCCGAGCCGTGACGTGATGCAGGCCGCCGCCAAGGCAGCCAGATCCGAAATGATGACGCGCATCCGCGAGACCAAGCCGCAAGGTGGCCGTGGCGCCGGCAATGCAGGTGGGGGCAACGGCGGCGGCAATGGCGGCGGCCGTGGCCGCAACGGTGGCGGCGGCAATGGTGGCCGCAGCCAGCCGCAAGGTGGTCAAGGCGGCCAGTCACGCCAGAATTCGGGCTACGCCCAAGGTAGTCAGCAGGCGCGGAACCCGAACGCCCAGCCACCGCGTCAGCACAACCAGGAGCGCGACGATGACGCCCAACCTGCCAGCCACGTCTCTTCCGGCTTCCCCTCTTCCGGCCAGCCCACAGGCGGCAACCGCGGCAACTACCGTGGCGGTGGACGCCCCGCAGGCGGCGGCGGGGGTGGCGGACGCTCGGGTGGCGCTGGTGGCCGGGGCAACGGGTCTGGTCGGTCGGGAAATTCTGGCTCGTTTACTGGCCGATAAAAGTTATTCGGCGGTTCACTGTGTGGGCCGCCGCGCGGCATGGATTGCGGGTCAAGCCCGCAATGACAGCTTCAGGCCAGACAGTGCTTTTGTCGGGCGAGATGCAATCACGCTGAGAATTTTCAGTCTTTTTGGCCTGTAGCCCACGTCCTGCGGGCATAAGCAGCTATAACTTCAATAGCAAATGAGCCGCTCAGCCCTGCAGGAAAAGCGTGACGAGCGGGTCCGGGCCGACCTGACGGCTCCAGTGGCCGTGCACCGCTGCGTCGAAGGTGGCGCCCGCCGGCAGCAGGTCGGCAGAATAAAAGTGCTCGCCGGGACTGAACACCCGCGACCCGCCACCCTGCAGGCCGATTTCCATCTGCCCGCCCAGAATGAACACCCATTGCGACGTTGGTGTGCAGTGGAACTGGCTGCGAAAACCCACCGGGCTTTGGCGCAACTGGTAACCGGTAGATGGCGCCAGCGGTGACAGCAGGGCTTGCGGCGAGCCTTCGCTGAGCGCGACCAGCTCCTCACGGAATCTGGCGCGGCCGTCGGTGTCGGTAAAGAGGATGACTTTGGTGAAATGGGTCATGGGAGTCCAGGGGAAATAAAAACAGTTCAGGAAGCGCCGCCCGCTCTGGCGTGCCGCACAGCCAGCACTGCGGCGACGATGTCTTCAGGACGCTCCGCCACCCCAAAGCCCAGAAAATTCTCGTCCCTGTCGGGAGGCTCCAGCGTGGCAAGCTGGCTGTCCAGCAGCGAGAGCGGCATGTAGTGCCCGGTGCGCGATGCCATGCGCGCCGCCAGCAGTTGGTACTCACCGTGCAGGTAGACAAAGCGCAGACCGGGCGCGCCGCTGCGCAAAATGTCGCGGTAAACGCGCTTGAGCGCCGAACAGGAAAGCACCAGGCCCCGACCTGCGGCATGCGCCTGGCGCAGCCGGTCGGCCAGCGCCTGCAACCAGCCCTCGCGGTCTTCATCGCTCAGGGCCACACCGGCGGCCATGCGTGCGACGTTGCGTTCAGGGTGCAACACATCGCCCTCCAGAAAAGGCAGCTTCAGAGCTTCAGCCAATTGCGCGCCCACGGTACTTTTGCCGCAGCCGCTGACCCCCATGACCACAAAAATATCGGAATTCATCACCGCCTATTTTGCCTCCCGCGTGAACTCGTCCGAACCACGCTCAAGCGGTCGCCTGCCGGAACTGCGTCCAGGCGGCGGCGGTGGGCGTGGTGCCAGCGCCGGGCAGCTCGGGCCGGCGGAAATATCCGTCCACCACCTCGGCCGGGTCTGTGAAACAGTCCTTGATCCAGGGAATGAATTCGAGCACCTCGCAGGCCGGGTGCGCATACGACAGATGCACATGCACCTGGCTCATGTCGCCTGCGTGCGGCGCCACCGGCAGGCGGAAAGCATGCGCGGTCTCGCAGACACGCAGCACCTCGGTCAGGCCCGCCATGCGCGTCACATCGGGTTGCACCCAGTGGATCGCCTGTTGCGCGAAAAATTCTGCAAACGCATCGACTGAGTAGAGCTGCTCGCCAAGCGCAACCGGTATGGCCGTGGCGCGCGCCAGTTGCGCATGGCCTTTCACATCGTCGTACCACAGCGGCTCCTCGAACCAGTACACGTCTGCGTCCTGCGCCGCGCGGCAAAAGCGCTGGCAGGTCGGCAAGTCCCACTTGCCGTTGCCGTCGATGGCCAGCGTGACGTTCGGGCCAATGGCCTGACGCACCGCAGCCAGCCGCCGCAGGTCGCGCTCGACGGTGGAGCCGACTTTGATCTTGATGCCGGTAAAGCCCTGGGCCACCGCGCGTTGCGCGCCTTCTACCAGCTTGTCATCGCTGATGCTGAGCCAGCCGATGTCGGTGTTGTAGGCACGCACCTTGTCGCGCACCTGGCCGCCCAGCAATTTCCACAGCGGTTGTTGCGCGGCTTTGGCTTTGAGGTCCCACAACGCCAGATCAATCGCAGCATGCGACAGCGTGGTGATGCCGGCACGTCCGATCCACTGCAACGCCGGGTTGCGTGCCAGCTTTTTCCACAAGCGGTTGATGTCACCCGCGTCCTCACCGACCAGCATGGGCGCGTGACAGGTTTCGATACAGCGGGTGATCAACTGGTCGCTGGGCAGATGGGCATGGGTGCCGGTAAAACCGTAGCCGGTCAGGCCATCGTCGGTATCGATTTGTGCGCCCACCACGCCCCAGTGCGTGATGCTGTGGGTGCTGTCGGCGATCTGCGAGCCGGTGACCGGCACATGCAGGATGAAGGGACGGACGGAGGTGATCTTCATGAGGTTTCCAGTGAATGAGCGGTGATCAGTTGGGCAGGCAAACACGCAAAGTGGCGTCGGCGCGTTTATGCAAATCGGGCAGCAACTCCAGGCCGAGGCCGGGCTTGTCGTTGAGGCTGAGCATGCCTTGGGTGACGGTCGGCAGCTCGGTCACCAGCTCCTTGTACCAGCCGGTGTAGAAGGCGCGCACGCTTTCCTGGATCAGCGCATTCGGCGCGTGCAACGACAAGTGGCTGGAGGCGGCCCAGACCACCGGGCCGGTACAGTCGTGCGGCGCCACCGGCAGTTGCCAGGCATCGGCCATGGCTGCGATCTTGCGCGCTTCGGTCAGGCCGCCGCACCAGCTCAGATCAAGCATGGCCACACCGGCCACGCCGGTCTGCAGGTAGTCCTTGAAACCCCATTTGTAGCTCAGCGTCTCGCTGGCGCAGATCAGTGCGTCGCAGTCTTTCGAATACTGTTTGAGCAGGTCCAGTGAATCCATGCGGATCGCGTCCTCATGCCAGAAGGTGTTGAAGGGCTTGAGAGCGCGCGCAATTTTTTGTGCCATCGGCAGCCGCCACAGGCTGTGGAACTCGACCATGATGTCCATCTGCTCGCCCACCGCGCTGCGGATCTTGCGGAATGGTTCCAGCGCCAATTCCAGATCGCCGTTGCTGATGTACTGGCCGTCACTTTTTTCGGCGGCCGGATCGAAGGGCCAGATCTTCATCGCCGTCACGCCTTCGGACAGCAGCGACTCGGCCAGTTCGTCGGCGTGGTGCAGAAAACCTTCGAGGTCCTCGTAGGGCCCGGCGTTGGCCTTCTTCGCGTTGCCTATGCCCCAATTGGCGGTGTTCTGGTTGACGGTGCTGCGCACGTACTGGTAACCGGCGCAGGTGTTGTAGATGCGTATGCTGTCGCGGCTTTTGCCGCCCAGCGCGGTGTACAGCGGCATGTTGGCCGCCTTGCCGAAAATGTCCCACAGCGCGATATCGATGGCCGAGTTGCCGCGCGTCTCGACGCCGGAGCCGCGCCATCCCAGGTAACCGGTGAGTTCACGGTTACGCGCCTCAATCGCCAGCGGGTCCTTGCCCAGCAGTTTGGGGCCGGCCCACTCGTGGATGTAGGCTTCCACCGCCTGCGCGCCCATGAAGGTTTCGCCCAGGCCGACCAGGCCCTCGTCGGTATAAATGCGGACCCAGATGATGTTGGGAAACTCGCCGAGTCTCAGGGTTTCAACTTTGGTGATTTTCAATTCATGCTCCGTGAAAAAGGCCGCGAGGGTTACCCCTTGCGGCCTTGCAGCAATCCCGACAGGAAAGCCGATTAACCGCCGCGCGCCTTTTTCAAGGCATCCAGCACGGTGGTGACCGCTTCGCCGCCTATGGTTGGCACATTGCGGTCATACACCGGTTTGACCTTTTCAAACATGCGGCGCTGCTCGGCTGCGCTCACTTCGTTGACCTGCATGCCCTTGGTTTTCAGGCTGGTCAGTGATTTTTCGTTCAGGCTGCGATTGGCTGCGCGCTGAACTTTCTGGCCTTCCATGGCGGCTTCACGCAGCACAGCCTGCTCCTGGGGATTGAGCTGGTCCCAGAGTTTTTTGCTGTACAGCACCAGGAAGGGGGTGTAAGCGTGGCGGGTCACGCTGAGGTACTTCTGCACCTCATTGAACTTCGAGGTTTCGATGGTCACAAACGGGTTTTCCTGGCCGTCGATGGTTTTGGTCTCCAGCGCAGTGAAGACCTCGCCGAAGGCCATGGGCACGGCGTTGGTGCCCAGGGTCTTGAATGTGTCCAGGAAGATGTTGTTCTGCATCACGCGGACCTTGACGCCGTCAAAGTCTTCGGCCTTGGCGACCGGGCGCTTGCTGTTGGTCAGGTTGCGGAAACCGTTTTCCCAGTAGGCCAGATTCACCAGGCCGGCTTCTTCGAGCTTCTTGTTGAAGTAGGCGCCGGCCGGGCCGTCAAGCACAGCGTCGGCTTCTTTCTCATTGGCAAACAGGAAAGGCAGGTCGAAGGCGCCGAGCTCCTTGACGATGCCGACCAGCGGCGAGCTGGACGTGCACACCATCTCCTGGGTGCCAGCACGCAGCGCCTGCGTGGCCGGCAGGTCACCGCCCGCAGCGCCGCCCCAGAAGGCGTTGATTTTCATCTTGCCACCGGTTTTGGCCGCCAGCACTTCCTGCATTTTCTTGACGCCGACGCCGACCGGGTGGTCTTCATTCACGCCATTGGTGAACTTGATGGTGCGGTCGGCAAACTGCGCGAAAGACGAAGTGGCCACCAGCAAGGCGGCGGCCGCAAGGGCCAGGGTTCTGCGTTTGAACATGGTTGTCTCCTAAGGTTGACGTTGAGGGAAGGGTGAGGGGTTCAAGGTCTCGTCCAGCGGCCACCGCAGAACCGGCTTTGCCGGGCTGCAGGTTGCGCCCCCTTGAGGGGGAGGCGGCCGCAGGACGCTTCGGGGGGGAGCCGTCATCTCATCCACCACTTGAGTGGTTCGGTCACGATCTCGGGAAAAAGCACCAGCAGAAAAAGCACGGCCAGTTGTGCCATCAGGAAAGGCAGCACGCCCTTGAAGGCGTCGTCCATGCTGATCTTGGCGACACCGCAGACCACGTTGAGCACCGTACCCACAGGCGGCGTGATCAGGCCGATGGCGTTGTTCATGATGAACATGATGCCGAAATAGACCGGGTCAATGCCGGCCTTGAGCACCACCGGCATCAGCACCGGTGTGAGGATCAGCACCGTCGGCGTGAAGTCCAGCGCTGTGCCCACAATCACGATCAACACCATCATTACAAACATCAGCAGCATCTTGTTGTCCATGAAGGGCGACATCAGATTGGCAACTTCGGTGGGGATGTTGGCCACCGTGATCAGCCAGGCACTGACCATGGCGGCCGCTACCAGGAACATCACCACCGCCGTCGTTTTACCAGCGGCAAGGATCAGGCCATAGAGTTGCGACCACTTGAGTTCGCGGTAGATGAACATGCCGACCACAAAGCTGTAGACCGCGGCCACCACGGCGGCTTCGGTCGGCGTGAAGATGCCGAACTTCATGCCGCCGATGATGACGATGGGCAGGGTCAGCGCAAAGCCGCCCTGCGCGGTAATGCGCAGACGTTCGGGCATCGCCACCTTGGGTGCGGGTTGCACGTTTTCCTTCCTGGCCACCCACCACCAGGTCAGGCCGATCGCCACCCCCATCAGCAGGCCCGGCACGATGCCGGCAAGAAATAGTTTGGTGATGGACACATTGCCAGCCACGCCGAAAATGATCAGTCCGATCGACGGTGGAATCACCGGTGCAATGATGCCGCCCGACGCCACCAGGCCTGCCGCACGGCCGACGTTGTAACCGGCAGCCCGCATCATCGGTATCAGCAGCGCGGCCAGCGCGGCGGTGTCGGCAATCGCCGAGCCCGACAGCGAGGCCATGATGACAGCCGCAATCACGGTAACGTAACCGAGGCCACCGCGAAAATGCCCGACCCAGGCCATCGCGAGGTTGACGATGCGGCGGCTTATGCCGCCAGCATTCATGAACTCGCCAGCCAGCAAAAAGAAGGGCACGGCCAGCAGCGGAAAATTGTCAGCGCCATCAACAAAGCGCTGGGCCAGGATCTGGCTGTCGAAAGTCACCAGGCCGCTGGTCGCTGCCAGAAAGGCCATCAAGGTGACGCCGCAAACCAGCAGCGCATAGGCAATCGGCATGCCGATGGCCATGGCCGCCAGCAGGCTCAAAATGAAAACAGCGACGGTCATGCCTTGCTTCCCTGCATTTGTTTCTCCACGTCGGCCAGGCCTTCGGTTTCTATCACCTGTACCAACTCGTCTTCGCTGATACGCCCGGTGACCAGGCGGAACAGGACGTTGAGGTTGATGATGGCCATCACCACGGCCACCACATAGCCGATGCCGTACACCCAGATCATGGAAATGCCCACCACCGGCGAGATATTGGTCACCTGCAATTCGTGCATCTTCCAGGTTCCCAGGAGGAACAGTCCGTTGCAGAACAACATCAGTGCTTCGCTGAGGAACAGGCAGACCTTTTTACCCATCACCGGAAGATGCTTGATCAGGGTGTCCACACCCAGATGCCCACGCTCATGCATGGCCACCATGGCGCCTATGTAGGTCAGCCAGACAAAGAAGTAGCGCGACATTTCATCCGACACCGAAATACCGGAATTGAAGGCGTAACGCAGCACCACGTTGCCGAAGACCATGATGACCATGGCCACCATACAGACCACAACCAGCAGCTCCAGCAGCTTGAAGAACCAGTAAATCGATGTGTCGACGGTTTTTTGCACTTGAGGTTTCCTCGTGTCCTGCGTCTCGTTCAGGCGGCCTTGAGCTGCCGCGCCGGGCTGCTCAGGATGGGCAGCCGCCGGCGCGAGGCCAGCACTTCCTCGATGTCTTCCTTGGCACCGTCGATCAGCACACGAATGGCGATCTCGGCCTCGTCAGGTTTGTGCGCTATGACCGCATCAAGCACTGCGCGGTGCAGCGGCAGTGATTGCAGCGGCCCGTCCTTACGCCGTGTGGAAATTTCAAAGCTGGTGCGCAGCAGCGCGCCCAGCGCCTTGCTCATCTGCACCAGCATGCGGTTGCGGCTGGCGCGCAGCAAGCCCTGGTGAAAGCGCAGGTCGTGTGTCACGTAGTCGCCACCGTGCTCCACCGCGTGTTTCATGCCGGCGTAGGCTGCTTCGACTTCGGCAATATCCTGGGCCGTGGCGCGCTCGGCCGCCAGCCGCATCGCGGCGGGCTCGACGACGCGCCGCAAGTCCTGCAAATCGCGCAGAAACTCGGGTGTCAGGCCGGCCTTGGACTGCCAGGCTATGACGTCGGGGTCGAACCAGTTCCAGTGGTCCTCGGACAACACCCGCGTGCCGACCTTGGGGCCGGTGGTCATCAGGCCCTTGGCAATCAGCGACTTCACGGCTTCACGCACCACGGTGCGACTCACGCCAAGCTCCTGGCACAACACCGGCTCGGGCGGGATGGATGCACCCACGCCGTAACGCCCCGCGACAATGGCTTCGCCGAGATGGTCTACCGTATTGCCGTGCACATTTTTAATCATGGTTTTTACTAGGGATCGGGGCGCAATGGTATGACGATAATACGTTTATCAATTAAGGATTTTCCCTATGAGTGATGAGACACCGACCGGCAAGCCCAAAAAGAAACCTTCAGAGCTCCGCAGCCAGCAATGGTTCGGCCGCCAGGACCGCGACGGCTTCGCCTATCGAAGCTGGGTCAAGGGCAAGGGCGTGCCACACGACCAGTTTGACGGCCGGCCGGTCATCGGCATCTGCAACACCTTCAGCGAGCTCACGCCCTGCAACAGCCACTTCCGTACCCTGGCTGAGCAGGTCAAGATCGGCGTCTATGAAGCTGGCGGCTTCCCGCTCGAATTTCCGGTGATGTCGCTGGGTGAAACCCTGCTGCGCCCGACCGCCATGCTGTACCGCAACCTGGCCAGCATGGACGTGGAAGAAAGCATTCGCGGCAACCCGATTGACGGTGTGGTGCTGCTGATGGGCTGCGACAAGACCACCCCATCGCTGGTGATGGGCGCAGCCAGTGTGGACCTGCCCACCGTAGGCGTCAGCGGAGGCCCCATGCTCAGCGGCAAGTGGCGCGGCCAGGAACTGGGCTCGGGCACCGGCGTCTGGAGCATGAGCGAGCAGGTGCGCGCCGGCACACTCAAGCTCGCCGACTTTTTTGAAGCCGAAAGCTGCATGCACCGCAGCCACGGCCATTGCATGACGATGGGCACCGCGTCCACGATGGCCAGCATGGTCGAGGCACTCGGCATCGGCCTGCCGGGCAACGCAGCCTACCCGGCGGTGGACGGTCGGCGCAATGTGCTGGCACGCATGGCCGGGCGCCGCGCGGTCGAGATGGTGCATGAAGACCTGACGCTCTCGAAAATCCTCACCCGCGAAGCGTTTGAAAACGCCATCAAGACCCTCGCGGCGATTGGCGGCTCGACCAACGCAGTGATCCATTTGATTGCGATGGCCGGGCGTATTGGCGTGAAACTCACGGTGGACGACTTTGACCGACTCGCCAGCGAGTTGCCCTGCCTGGTCAACCTGCAACCTTCGGGCAAGTTCCTGATGGAAGATTTCTGCTACGCCGGCGGCCTGCCCGTGGTCATGAAAGAAATTGCGCAGCACCTGCACCTAGACGCCATCACCGCCAACGGCCAGACCATTGGCACCAATATTGCCGATGCGCAAAACTACAACCCCGAGGTCATCAAGCCGCTGAATGCACCGTTCAAGGACAAGGCCGGCATTGCCGTGCTGCGCGGCAACCTGTCGCCGCGCGGCGCCGTCATCAAGCCCAGTGCCGCCACACCGGCGCTGATGGTGCACACCGGGCGCGCGGTGGTGTTTGAAAACATCGAGGACTTCCACGCGCGCATCGACGACGACAGCCTGGACATTGACGAGACCTGCGTGATGGTGCTGAAGAACTGCGGCCCCAAGGGCTACCCCGGCATGGCCGAGGTAGGCAACATGCCGCTGCCGCCCAAGGTGCTCAAAAAAGGCATCACAGACATGGTGCGCATCAGCGACGCACGCATGAGCGGCACCGCTTACGGCACCGTGGTGCTGCACACTGCGCCCGAAGCAGCGGCCGGCGGGCCTCTGGCGGTTGTGCAAAACGGTGACATGATTGAACTCAACGTGCCCGAACGTCGCCTGCAATTGCTGATCAGCGACGAGGAACTGGCGCGCCGCCTGAGCCTGTGGACGGCGCCGCCGCCACCGCTGTCCTCCGGTTACTGGAAGCTCTATGTGGACCATGTGCTGCAGGCCGACCAAGGCGTGGACCTGGACTTCCTGGTCGGCAAACGCGGCTCTTTTGTTCCGCGCGACAACCACTGATGGCTGTCTATTTTTCTTACTCCTTCCCGCCTTTGGGGGAAGGCAGGGATGAGGGCTTCGCGCACCGACTTAGAGCTTATCCGTAAATAGTAGAATGCCATTTCGAGCCGCTAGTGATGCGGCGAAGGAGCGGCGCGATGGTAGCGAAGAAGCGAGTGGCCTCATGGGTGGTGACC
>Ga0308009_10001797_pt1 | contig 11822 bp, 11 predicted proteins | sample Neamet127_FD_203134 | JGI IMG/M metagenome (GOLD analysis project Ga0308009, IMG submission 203134) | Marine microbial communities from water near the shore, Antarctic Ocean - #127 | ecosystem: Environmental > Aquatic > Marine > Unclassified | place: Southern Ocean | collected 2014-07-24
CCTGAAAACCAGCGGTGGGAAAGGTTTACATGTGGTGGTGCCGCTCAAGCCTTCGTATGACTGGGACACGGTCAAGGGCTTTTCGCAGGCCATCGTGCAGCACCTGTCCCGCGTCATCCCGGAGCGTTTTGTCGCCAAAGGCGGGCCGCGCAACCGGGTCGGCAAGATCTTCCCGGACTACCTGCGCAACGGTTTCGGCGCCACCACCGTCTGCGCCTGGTCGGTGCGCGCCCGGCCCGGCATGGGGGTGTCGGTGCCAGTGACCTGGGAAGAGCTCGATAAGCTCACAAACGCTGCGCACTGGCATGCCCGCAACATCGGCGAGCGGCTGGACGTCGGCAACGCGCCCTGGGATACCTACGAAACATCGCGGGCGCCCCTGTCTGCCGCCATGAAGGCCATGGACTTTAAACCGGCCGCCGCGCGCTCAGCCAAGGCGTGAGCACACGGTGTGTAGGCGCGGCATTACATGCCAACGCGTTGGCCGCCGACATCAGCGCAGCCCGCTGGCTCTTGAACTGCTGCCCGCCGGTGCGTATCGTCCTCCCATCACCGGTGCGTTTTCCTGCAGCCGGCGTACCAACAAATAATATTTTTTATCCTGCCGGGAGCTTGTCATGAACTACTGTGTTTTCCCTGCCCTGTCTGCGCTGCTTGCCGTGGTCTTCCTGTCAGGCTGCCCCCAATCGAAAACGCCCGACACGCCCCCCATGGTGCCGCAACCGAAAGCGGCCCTGAGCCTGCCGGGGGTTGTCTGAAACCACGCCGGATGAATGACGGCGGCTCACTGCTGGCCACCGGTCTGGCGCTTGCACTGACCACCGCCTTGTTGTCGGCTTGCAGCAGCATGCGCGAGACGCAAAGCAGCGCCGTGCACAAGCTTGAGCTCAACGGCCTGACTTACCAGGTCGAGCAAATCACCGCCAGCACCTGGACCGCCACGCCGCCTGCCGGCCTGCCGAACTCTGCGCCACAAAGCGTCGCCCTGGTCAAAGCCATCGAGAAAGCGTCGGGCTGCAAAGTCACCGACAGCAGCCTGAGTCAGCGGGGCACGGCGCTGACCGCCCAGGTGGACTGCGGCAGCAGGCTAAAAAACTAGTCAAATAGGGCCTTAGCCCATATCCAGCTTACCTATAAAGCTATTGAAACAATAGCAAACAGAGCCTTGTACATCCAGGGACAAAGTATGCATATCTTTACCGACCGAAGCGTACGTCGCAGATACACCGCGCCAATACTGACACCGATAACTTCAAAGGAGATCCCCATGATCATCAAACACCCACTGAAAACGATACTTCTGGCCGCCATGCTTGCGGGCGCCGCCGCCCCGGCACTGGCGCAGATCACCATCAACATCAGTGGGGCGCCGCCACCGATCCAGTACGAAGCGGTGCCCGTGTTGGCACCGACCCAAATCTGGGCGCCTGGCTACTGGGCCTGGAACGGCGACCGCCATGTCTGGGTGCGTGGCCGTGCCATCAGCAAGCGCGATGGCTACCGCTGGGCACCTGACAACTGGGTGCAAACCGGCAATGGCTACAGCAGGCAGCCGGGCTACTGGGTTCGTGACACCAACTATGTGTTTGTCAAAGAGAAGAAAGCTAAAAAGCATAAATATGACCGCGATGATGACGATCATGACGATGACAAAAAGCGTGGCAAGCGCGATGGCAAAGGTCACAATAAAAACGACTGAATCCCGACAGCGCAAAAGCACAAAAAAAAACCGGCAAACATGCCGGCTTTTTTTAAGGTCGGCAGCCCGAGGTTCAAGCTCTGGCTTCCAGCGCATCGCGCATGGCCTTGACTTGGTCATGGTTGCGCTGCGCGCCTTGCGCCTGGCGCTCAATCAGTGAACGAATGCCGGCAGGCAGACCGTCTTCGTTCAGCGCTTTGCGGTAGCGGGCCAGAGCGGCGTCTTCACCGCGCTCGCATTCTTCAAGCATGGCCAGATCGGTAAAACCACTGAGCTTGCCGCGCACCGACACCCAGCCGCGATGCAGTGCGCCGGTGGTGGTGCCGCCTTCGTCGGGCTCGCCGCCAAGATCGCGAATCTTTGCGCTGAGCTCAGCCGCCGCACTGCGGCATTCGTCAGCCCGGCGCAGCAGTTGGACCTGGAGGTCCTGCGCCTTGACATTCTCCGCACACGCGGTAAAGCCGTATTGCCCATCATTGCAGGATTCGAGCAGGTTATTGAGCGTGTCAATCACGTCGTCGTTGTCAGCGCCCTGACCGGAGTCGATGTTGTTGCCGGCAAGCTGCTGGTCCACACGCGTCCAGGCAGCGCGGCTGGCGGCTTCGGCCTCTGGCCAGGCAAGCGTGGACTGCTCTTTTTTGCTGTCCCAATAAATCGACATGTCGCTTTGCGCGTCATCAAAAGTGCCGGTGTGGTTGCTGCGTCCATACACACCCAGACGGTAAGCCGGCGCATAGTCTTCATAACTGCGTCCAGACTGGTAGTACGGCTCCTTGGTGTATTGGTCGCGCCAGTACGCCTCTTCAGCCGTGGGGTTGATGGCCTCCGCCACCGCCTTGCCGCCGAGGCCACCCGCAACCGCGCCAACAACAGCTCCGGCTACCGCGCCGATAGGCCCGCCAAATGCGCCTGCTGCAGCACCAGCAGCAGCGCCACCGGCTGCCGCACCCAATCCGGTGCCAACGGGATGTGCGCCGGGCGCGTCAGTGATCGGGTCGAGATTGAGATCTTTGTCTTTGTAGTCAAGTGCCATGATGGTGATGCTCCTTAAGGATGATGGGTGAGGGCCACGAAGCGGGGCAGACGCACAGCAATCAGGGCAATGTGGGAGCCTGTTTGCGTGGTTTAACCCCGTCTGAAAGTCATCCTCTACGCGTCCCTACATTCCTGCGGTCAGGCACATGCATGCGCAGATGTAGGAGAAGACGCCATATGGCAGTTGGGTCAAAAGCACTGCGCAAGCGGCGACGAACATACCGGCCAAGCCTGCAACATCGCCTCCCGCAATTGTCAATCAGGCGTCAAGTTCGGGGTAGCGCCGGAAGATACCGTCTTCGTTGAAAGCAATGCGCCGCGGGCTGGCCAGATAGGCCGCCAAACGCGCGTGTTGAGGGACGCTGAGGTGCAACTGGGCCACATGCGGCGTTTTCTTCATCGCTCTTGTCGTGGCCTTCGGAAAGGCATACAGCAAGCCATCGACCAGTTGAAACAATGACAGGTCGGCATAGCTCAGACGTGCGCCAACCAGGTGTTTGCTTCCCTTCGGGTTGCGAGCCAGCACCGTTTCAAACCAATTGAGAAATTTGGGAATGCGCTGCGCGCGAAACGCCTTGGCACGCTGCACCGCCTCATGGCGCTGGTCTTCGTAATACAGGCTGGTGGCGATGGGGTGGTGGGTTTCGTGGGCTTCCGCCACCGCGTCGGCAACCGTCAGTTGCAACTGGTGCGTCCACACCTGGCTGGTTTCGCTTTTGCCCACCAGACCCAGGCGCGGACCGAGGTAAAGCAGGATCGCCGCTGTCTGGCCGATGGTGCGTTTGCCATGCACCAGAAATGGGGGAGCAAACGGCGGCTGCACCAGTGCCGGCGCGTTCATGCGGCGCAGTGTGGCCGCCATGCCCTCCCCCTTGCCGCTGCCGCGCGCCACGTCCACGTAGTCAGCGCCTGCGGCCTCCAGTGCAAGGCGTACAAACTCGCCACGCCCCTGGATGGTTGGCCAGTAATGCAGTTCATAAGCCATGGCACTCTCCTTTCGATGACAAGGTTAGGCGAACGGGCCCGCGTTGCGGGGTCGGCGGCTTGTCGTCAAAATATGAGCAAAAATGGCCTCTAGCCCATACCAGGCGGGCGCAAGTAGCTATCAACTTCATAGCAATATCAGAACGACCGCTTCACGACCAGACGCCACAGCGAGGTAACTTCGGCCGACCGCGCCGCATGCAGCGGATCGGTCAGATCGTCGGCCTTGGGGTGGATGGGTTGTACATCCAGCCGGTGAAGCGGCTGCAGGCCAGCGGCATCCATCCAGGCCAGCAAGTCCGCGCGTGAGCGCAAACCCAGATGTTCGGCCAGATCCGACAGGATCAGCCAACCTTCACCGCCGGGCGCCAGATGCGCGGCCAATCCGCTCAAAAAACCCCGCAGCATCCGGCTGTCCGGGTCATACACTGCGTGTTCGATCGGCGAACTCGGCCGCGCCGGCACCCAAGGGGGGTTGCAGATGACCAGTGGCGCGACGCCCTCGGGAAACAGGTCGGCCTGCACCAGCTCAATCTGCCCGCCTGGTACCAGCCGCGCCAGGTTCTCGCGCGCACAGGCCAGCGCGCGCGGGTCGGTGTCGGTTGCCACCACCCGCGCTACACCACGGCGCACCAGCAGCGCGGCCAGCACGCCGGTGCCGGTGCCAATATCGAAGGCCACGCCGCCTGCAGACAGCGCGGGCGGCAACGGCGCCTGCGCCAGCAGTTCCATGTAATCACCACGAACCGGCGCAAACACACCGTAGTGCGGATGAATGCGCTCCCCACCCAGAGCAGCGATGGCAACGCCCTTTTTGCGCCACTCGTGCGCACCGATCAGGCCCTGCAACTCGCGCAGCGGCGTCACGTAGCTGCCCTGCGCGGCATCACCGGGGCCGTACACCTCGCTGCACGCCTGCAGCACATTGGGCGCGCGCCGCAGCGTGATGTGATGCGCCCCGTCAAACTCGATCAGCAGCATTGCCAGCGTGCGTGCGCGCTGCGATTGCGCCTGGCGGTACAGGTTGAAGCTATCGACGGGTGATGGTGTTGGGGTGTCCGCCTTGGCCCTTTTTGCCTTTCGCGGTTTGTCGATGCGCCGCGCCAGTGCCTGCAGCAGCAGGCGCGCGTTCTGAAAATCACCGCGCCACAACATGCCTGTGCCTTCGCTGGCCAGCCGAAAGGCCGCGTCGGCGGTCAGGGTGTCATCGGCCAACACCACACGTTTGGGTGGCGGGGCGCCGCTTTCAGAGCGCCAGCGCGCAGACCGCGCTTGCCCGGCTTCGGCCCAGTTGAGGTGAGGCCCGCTCACGCAGAGACCTTCAGGGAGGGACCGGAAATGCCTGGCTGGCACAGGCAGAAAAGAAGGGAAAACATGGCAAAAACCCGGTCGGTGAACAGACCGTCATTATCGGGCGGCGCGACCGCCCTATCCACTGTCTTTGCCGCTGCCCTTGCTGTCGGCACCACTGAGCGGCGCCAGATCGGATGCGTAAGTCCGGTCGCCGAAAGACACCTCACCGCTTTTTTGCCAGATGGCCTCAAAAGCGGCCAACTCTTGCGCGGTGGCGCGTTCATAATTTTTAAGATTGGCGGAACGCGCGGCTTCGGGGGAAGTGTCACCATGCGTGGCCGCATCGCTCCCGCGCTGGGGATCAAAACCCTTGATCTCTTCATTGACGCGCCAGTAAACCGCTGCCACACCCAGTCCGTAACGGGTCAAGGCGTTTTTCTTGACGGCCTCGCCGAGCGCCATCAAAGGCCGTTGATGGCCTTGCTCAGCATCCATGAAGTCGGTGGACAAATCCACCATCACGACAAAGCTGTGACCACGCTTGTCAGCGCGTACAACTTTGAAGCGATAACTCGCGCTCAAGATACCCCGGCTTTCCATCGTGCTTTTGACCGAATCAAAAAGCATTTCCCGGCGAAAAGCCATGCGTTCGTCCAAATTCATCTTCACCGGCCCGGTCTCTTGACCCACGCCGACTTCCTTCGCACCATCTTGTGAGGATGAAAATAAGTGTTGAAAAAATGACATGGCGAAAAATGGTGTTTGCCCTGGCTGTTTTAAAACCGTGGTTCAAGGAATTGGGTGGCTACAAAAGTTCAAACGACCTGACACGCGGAGATCGTATTCTTTTCATTACAGAATGTCACCTTTTGATACATGGACATTTAAACGCAGGGCTTGTGACAAATTGATGTCAACTTATAGCGCCCGCATCAAGAATAGGCTTTTAGACCTCAAGCACAGACTGGTCTTAGAACTTTTTCAGACAAAAAGGCCCCAGATGATCGGAGCTTCTTTAAGCGCTATTTCGCACCCAACCCCATCGCGCGCGAGATCACCTCTTTCATGATCTCGTTGGTGCCGCCGTAAATCCGCTGCACACGCGCGTCGGCGTAGGCCCGTGTGATCGGGTACTCCCACATATAGCCGTAACCCCCGAATAGCTGCACACATTCATCCATGACCTTGCACTGCAGATCGGTGGTCCAGTACTTGGCCATGCTGGCAGTGGCGGTGTCGAGCTTGTCGCCGGCCAACAGCTCGGTGCATTTGTCGACGAACACACGCGCCACCTGTACCTGCGTCTGTAATTCGGCCAGGGTATAACGTGTGTTCTGGTAGCTGGCTACAGCTTGGCCAAACACCTTGCGCTCCTTCACATAGGCCACCGTCCAGTCGATGGCTGCCTGCGCTGACGCGACGGCCGTGATGGCGATCTGCAGCCGTTCCCAGGGCAGTTGTTCCATCAGGCAGATAAAGCCGCGGTTTTCATGCGTTTCACCGCCCAGCAGGTTGGCGGCAGGAATGGCTACATCGGAGAAAAAAAGTTCCGACGTGTCCTGCGCTTTCAGACCCAGCTTTTTCAGCCGCTTGCCGACAGTAAAGCCGGGCATACCGCGTTCGGCCAGCAGCAAGCTGGTGCCCTTGGCGCCCGCCGCCGGGTTGGTCTTGGCCACCACCACCACCAGATCGGCATGCCAGCCATTGGTGATGAAGGTCTTGCTGCCATTGAGCAGGTAGCTGCCGTCGGCCTGTTTGATGGCGGTGGTCTTCACGCCCTGCAAATCCGACCCGGCAGCGGGTTCACTCATGGCAATCGCGCCCACCATCTCGCCGCTGGCGAGCTTGGGCAGGTACTTGAGCTTCTGCGCCTCGGTGCCGTAGTGGAGGATGTAAGGCGCAACAATTTCGCTGTGCAGGCCGTAGCCGATGCCACTGTAGCCGCCGCGCGCCAGTTCTTCTATCTGCACCACCGAGTACAGCTTGTCGGCACTCGATCCGCCATAGGCTTCGGGCATGGTCATGCACAAAAAGCCATTGGCGCCGGCCTTGTCCCACACCGTGCGGTCCACATAGCCCTGTTCTTCCCATGCGTCGTGGAAAGGCGCGATCTCCTTGTCGCAAAACTTGCGGAAGGCGTCGCGAAAGGCTTCGTGGTCGCTGGTAAAAAGGGTGCGGTCGATCATGGGTTACCTGTGGGGTTGGAGGTTCGGGCGTATTTATAGAAAGCACTTGCTTGGTGAAATGAATATACTCGTTCCTGCACCCTCTTTTCCGCAGGAGCCTCCCATGACCGAAGCATTCATTTACGACGCCATCCGCACACCGCGCGGCAAAGGCAAAAAAGACGGCAGCCTGCACGAGGTGAAACCCGTCAACCTGCTGGCCGGCGTGCTGACTGAGCTGCAGCGCCGCAATGGCTTTGACACGGCGCAGGTCGATGACGTGGTGATGGGTGTGGTCTCGCCCATCGGCGAGCAGGGCTCCGTCATTGCGAAGGTCGCGGCACTCAAGGCGGGCTGGGACTTCCGCGCTTCGGGCGTGCAGATCAACCGCTTCTGCGCCTCCGGCCTGGAAGCCGTCAACATGGCTGCGCAAAAAGTGCGCTCCGGCTGGGAAGACCTGGTGGTGGCCGGTGGCGTCGAAAGCATGAGCCGCGTGCCCATCGGTTCGGACGGCGGCGCCTGGGCGCAGGACCCGGAAACCAACAGCGCCACGGCTTTTGTGCCGCAGGGCATAGGTGCAGACCTGATCGCCACCATCGAAGGTTTTTCGCGCGCCGATGTGGACGCCTTCGCGATGGAAAGCCAGAAGCGCGCCGCCAAAGCGCGCGAGGCCGGTTATTTCGACGGCTCGGTCGTGCCGGTGAAAGACTTCCTCGACCAGACCATCCTGGCGCAGGACGAATTCATCAAGCCACACACCACGCTGGAGGGCCTGGCATCGCTGCGCCCGGCGTTTGAGCAGATGGGCAGCATGGGTTTTGACCAGGTGGCGCTGACGCGTTACCCGCAGGTCGAACGCATCCACCATGTGCACCACGCCGGCAACTCATCAGGGATTGTGGATGGCGCGGCGGCTGTGTTGATCGGCTCCGAGTCCGCCGGTAAGGTACACGGCCTGAGCCCGCGCGCCCGCATCGTGGCGGCTGCGCTCAGCGGCGCCGACCCGACCATCATGTTGACCGGCCCGATGCCAGCGGCGCGCAAAGCGTTGGCCAAAGCCGGGTTGACGATTGACCAGATCGACCTGTTTGAGGTCAACGAGGCCTTTGCCGCTGTCGTCATGCGTTTCATGAAAGAGATGAAGGTGCCGCATGACAAGGTCAACGTCAATGGCGGCGCCATTGCCATGGGCCACCCGCTGGGCGCAACCGGCGCCATGATTCTCGGCACATTGATCGACGAGCTGCACCGGCGCAAGCTGCGTTACGGGCTGGCCACGCTGTGTGTCGGTGGCGGCATGGGCATTGCAACGATTGTCGAAAGAATTTAAGTCCTGTCATGCCGGGCTTGACCCGGCATCCAGAGCCTGACACACATCTCATTTCTCCAACATGGATTGCGGGTCGAGCCCGCAATGACAAACAGATGAAAACTATCCAGTACGAACTCGCCGACGGTATTGCCACCCTCACCTTTGACGAGGAAGGCTCACCCGTCAACACCATGTGCGTGCAATGGCAGCAGGACCTGACGGCCGCCACCGCACAAGTTGTCAAAGACAAGGAAGCGATACGCGGCATCGTGCTGGCGTCGAATAAAAGCACCTTTTTCGCAGGCGCCGACCTCAAGGCCCTGATGCGCAACCAGGCGTCGGATGCCGCCGCTGTGTTTGCAGAAATCGAGCGCATGAAGAAGAATTTCCGCACACTGGAAACTCTGGGCAAGCCGGTGGTCAGTTGCCTCAACGGCACGGCGCTGGGTGGCGGCTGGGAGGTGGCGCTGGTCGGCCACTACCGCGTGGCGGTCGATGACAAAAAATCCAGTTCGGCCTGCCCGAGATCACGCTTGGGCTGATTCCCGGTGCCAGCGGCATCACCAAAATGACACTCCTGCTGGGCCTGATGGGGGCGCAGCCTTTCATTCTGGAAAGCAAGCTGTTCAACCCGCGTGAAGCCCTGGAACTGGGCCTGGTGCATGAGCTGGTACCCAATGCCACCGCGCTGCGGCCAGCGGCGCTGGCCTGGATAGCTACCCACGACGGCGCCGCTGCGCCGGCACATCACCCCTGGGACGACAAGAACTACAAGATACCGGGCGGCACGCCAAGCAACCCCAAAATCGCCGGCATGCTGGCCGTGGCACCTGCGGTGCTCAAGCAGAAGACACGCGGCTTGTATCCCGCACCCGAAGCCGCGCTGGCAGCCATGGTTGAAGGCGCGCAGGTGGACTTCGACACCGCCTTGCGCATTGAAAGCCGCTACCTGGCCCGACTGGCTGTCACGCCAGTGGCCAAGGCCATGGTCAATACCTTTTTCTTCAACATGAATGCGATCAAGTCCGGGCAGTCGCGTCCCCAAGGACCACCGCGTTACAAACCACAAAAAGTCGGCTTGCTGGGCGCGGGCATGATGGGGGCAGGCATCGCCTATGTGCAGGCCAGTCGGGGCATTCCCACCGTGCTCAGGGATGTCAGCCAGGACAAGGCCGATGCCGGCAAGGCTTACAGCATGAAGCTCACCCAGGCGCGGGTGGACAAGGGCCGCATGAGCCCCGCAGAGCAGGCTACCGTGCTCTCGCGCATCCAGGCCACCGACCAGCTGGCCGACCTGGCCGGCTGTGATCTGATCATTGAAGCCGTGTTCGAGCGGCGCGACCTCAAGGCAAAGGTCACGCACGAGGCCGAGCCCCTGCTGGCGCCTGGTGGTTTTTTTGCATCCAACACCTCCACCCTGCCAATCAGCGGCCTGGCAACAGCCAGTGCGCGCCCCGAAAAATTCATAGGCATCCACTTTTTCAGCCCGGTCGACAAGATGAAGCTGGTCGAGATCATTCGCGGGAAGCAAACCGACGATGAAACCGTGGCGCGCGCCTTCGACTATGTGCAAGCGTTGGGCAAGATTCCGATTGTGGTCAATGACTCGCGCGGCTTCTACACCAGCCGCACCTTCGGCACCTTCGTGATGGAAGGCGCGGCCATGCTGGGCGAAGGCATCCCGGCGGCCGTGATTGAAAACGCTGGTATCCAGTGCGGCATGCCCGTTGGCCCGCTGGCGGTGCTGGACGAAACCGCCCTGTCGCTCAGCGTGCATGTGCTGGACCAGACGCGTGCTGACTACGCGGCAGAGGGCAAGACCTACATCGCCACGCCGGGCGAACTGATGGTCGAACGCATGGTCAAGGAGTTTGACCGCAACGGACGCGCTGCGGGCGCCGGTTTTTACGACTACCCCCCGGAAAAAGGTGCGAAGAAAACACTGTGGCCCGAACTCAAGACGCTGTTCGAAAAACAGGATGCTGGCTGGGACATCACCGACATCAAGGACCGCCTGCTCTATCGCCAGGCCGTGGAAACCGCACGCTGCCTCAGTGAAAACGTGTTGACGAGCGTGCATGACGCGAACATCGGATCGATTTTAGGCATCGGCTTTCCAGCCTGGACCGGTGGTGCGATGCAGTACATCTACGGCATGGGACTGGAGGCGTTTGCACAACGCGCCGACGAACTGGCCGCAAAATTCGGTCCGGGCTTTGCACTGACCGAAGAAATCAAGGCCAGCATCCGCAAACACCAGCCGGCCTATTAAGAGATCAGGCTGGCAAGCAGGCCCGCTTTCTGCACCTTGCCCAAGGCTGTTTTGGGCAGGGCATCGCAAAACACAATGCGCTTGGGATGCTTGAAGCGGGCCAGCTTGCCGTCAAAAAGCGCCATCACGCCGTCGGTGTCCAGCACGGCGCCAGGCTTGCGCACCACCACCGCCACCACCACCTCGCCCCAGCGCGCATCAGGCTGGCCGACCACGGCAGCTTCAAGAATTTTCGGACAATCGGCGAGCAGGTTTTCAATCTCCGCCGGGTAGACGTTTTCGCCGCCCGAGATGATCATGTCTTTCGAGCGCCCGACGATGTCGTAAAACCCCGCCTCATCGCAACGCGCCAGGTCGCCGGTGTGAAACCAGCCATCCACAAATGCCGGGTTGCCAGGGTCCTTCCAGTAGCTCGCAAGCAGGTTCGGTCCGCGTATCCAGATCTCGCCAACCTCACCCGTCGCGGCTTCCTCGCCTGTTTCCTTCACCAGCCGCACCTCCACATGCAGACCCGCCTGACCGGCCGACCCGACATGCGACAACGCGTCTTCACGGCGCAGGTAAATGGACACCGGTCCGGTCTCGGTAGCGCCATACACCTGGCCGACTGGCACGCCGCGCGCGTGGAACGCAGCAATCATGGAAGAAGGAATGGTCGATGAGCCGGCGGCGAGCATCCTCAATGAGGACAGGTCGGTGCCTGCAAACGCGGGATGCGCGATCGCGGCGCGCAACGTGGCTGGCACCAGCAGCGACAAGCTGGGCCGCCGCAACGCGATATCGGCCAACCAGGCGCCCGCGTCGAACCGGCTGTGCAGCGTCACCGATGCGCCGGTATACAGGGCTGGCAGAGTCTGGATGCAGAGCCCGCCCACATGGAACATCGGCAGCGCGCTGAGCACATGGTCATCCGGCATCAGTTCATGCGCATGGGTGGAGATCACGCAGTTCCAGACCATCCCGGACTGGGTGTGCAACACACCCTTGGGCTGGCCGCTGGTTCCCGAGGTGTAGACCAGCAGCACCGGGGAATCCGCACCACCTTCGAGTACAAGCGACCCG
>Ga0308009_10001802_pt1 | contig 11798 bp, 15 predicted proteins | sample Neamet127_FD_203134 | JGI IMG/M metagenome (GOLD analysis project Ga0308009, IMG submission 203134) | Marine microbial communities from water near the shore, Antarctic Ocean - #127 | ecosystem: Environmental > Aquatic > Marine > Unclassified | place: Southern Ocean | collected 2014-07-24
AAGCCACAACCAGTTTCACAAAGCTAGTTCCCCAGCTTTTTGAGTTGCGGCTTTGGCCCCCGTTCAAAAGCATTTGGGTCATGAGGTTGTTAGTGGCGCTCGTGCCACGCTTACTGCCCTCCTGCCAAATGGTGCTCAGGCGGGTATCGCCTTTGACCCCCTTTAGGTGGTCCATAAGGTCGCTGTACCTTACACCTTTGCGCTCGTAGGTTACGTTGCTTAGAAAGGGGATAGGCTTTGGCTCTGCCATGGCCACGTTGGGCAGAACTTCTACCCGAACGTTGGCTGGCTGACCTCCAGCGTGTTGTTTTATAAACCGTGTGATGTCGGCTTGGGTGATTTCCTCACCCTTGCACACCAGTTCTACGGCGTCTTTGGCCGCTTTGGCGGGAATAGTAACCTTGGCCGGAACGGCAACCTTGGCCGATTTTGGCACGGCAACCGTCTTAGGGTTGCTTAACTGCTTTTCGCGCGCTTGCGCAAGGTTGATTGCTTTTACCATTAGATGTACCCCTTTCTACGGGCAATTTGGGTGGGCTGAATGCCTGCCCAATAAGTAATATTACAATGCTGGACCTAGCCATGCAACAACTAAATGCTCAACTGCTAAAAAGGAAGAAGAGCACAAACACGCCGAAAAGAGCGGTTAGAAAAGCGGATAAGATCATGAGTTGTCCCAACAGTCGTGGTTAGTGTCAAGTATTTTTTCAGCGTTTCGTTTTATATGACCCTCTTGGGTAACTGGCCGATAGCTGGCAGACCGCACATTGCCCATCGTGTAAAGCCAGTGATAGGCAATCTTTTCAGCATGGTCTTTGCTAGTTGCGTCTAGCTCTACCATGTTGGTGTTTTCTAGCTCAATCCACACAACATATCGTGTTAGGGAGTTTTCCACGCGCTTTCGTCTTTGAATAGTGAATTCATTGGTGCGCAGGAATTCCGCTTTGTGTCCTGTCAACATAGGAACCTCCTAATCAATGTTTCTTGCGTCCAAGATATCCGGGTTCAGGCTTCCTTTTAGGACGATTCTTTAGGTAAGCCATGAAGACCCCCCTCCAGCGGCGAGTAATCAAAGGCCACCAACGATGCCAGTGGCCTTTGATTTCATGAGTGGGTGTAGCCATCTTTTTCAATGCCCAGCCACATATGCCCGACATTAATCATCACGCAAGGATCTGAGCCAATGGTGGGCACTACCTCGCGCCTCAGCTCTTTGTAAGGTTTGTCGTAGCGTTCACTCAATCGGGCCACGGCTATCTGTTGCTGTTTAGTGAGTTTCATAATGTCACCCGTGCATTAAAATTGAAACTACCCAGAGAAGGGCGAGTAACGTGCCCATCCCCAGGAGGAAAACAATGCCCTCAAAAAGGGCGTACACTAGGCCGAACACGACTTAGCATTCAACTCTTGGAACGCCTTTTCACGAACGTCCCAAGCTATTTCACCCGGTTTAGGGGTGATTTTCATTACCGGTATTTCCTCGGTGTTGAAGCACGTTACTTGGATTTCTTGCCCATCTGCCTTGATGTGCAGGTAAACCCCAGTCGCGCCGGGATAATTAAAGTGCTCTATAACCACGGCTTGGACACCGTGTACATTTAGGGTAGAACTGGGCATAGCTTGCTCCGTTAAGTTGCTGTTGCTTTAGTAATATAACTATGCTTTGGCCGATTAAACGGCACAACAACTATTTTATCCTTCTTTTACTACGTCAAAATCCACTTCTACTTCTTGAAGAGCGGGGAAATCCTTCTGCATCTCGGTTATCGCTCTCATTACTTCTTCTCTACTCATCTGGTCAATTTTTCCGTGAAGTATTTCTTTGCGGTCTATGTAGATTCCGGCTGCTTGTCCCCTAAACTTTTCTGCGTTAATCGCTGCGGAGTAGTTTCCGTTCTGCAATGCTTCATCTCTAAGCTCGGCCATCTTTTTCAGATGTTTTTCGTAGGTCACTTCGTACTTACGTCCAAGCTCCTGTTTCAGCTCCCTTATTCTCACCGTGATGTTGGGCCATCGGTTCGGGTTCAGCAGTTCACTTGCTTTGCTGTGCGCGCTACGATTGCTGTATCCAGCTTCCACCGCACATTGGCTCTGCGTAAGATCTTCCCGTGTAACGTACAGCTGACAAAACCGCTCTTGAACGGGACTCACACCTTTTTCTCTTTTTGGATTGGCAACGACTTCTAGCTTATTCTTATGGGTTATTTTTGGGGCTACCATATTCGGGAATCCTAGGCTTTTGAGTTGGGGGTGTGTACGATCTAGGAACCACAGTGCACATCGCTATCTGTGGGGAAGTTCGTTCTTTGATTATGTGAATCATAGCTTGGCTACAGAGCATCATATTCGGCATGAGTATCTGATCGTGAATAGCGAACATTTTAGAATTCTGCTCAGGATTAAAATACAAGATCCCTATTATCAAGAAAATTTTATCCATCGGGATATTCTCCTTCAACAAAGCCCGTCACAATCCGGCATCTTTTAATGGGCTGCTCTTTTTCTAGCCAATCGGGCGATTCTCTTCCCCAGTTGTAGTCCACTTTTCCTTGTTCAACTTTATATCTGTAGTACTGGCGATAGGCAATCACAGGATTCTTATTTTTGAACTCTTCTGGCATGGCTTGCGCTACGGGTGTTCCCCATTTTTCAGCTATGAACGGGGGCACTTCACACAGGGGCAGCAGTAATCTTGTCGTTGCGTGTGTTTTTTTACGCCGAAATTTAAACTCACTGCAAAGATGATAGAATAAATGGTGCGTCCACACATAGTTCTCTTTGGCAGCGCGCACCCAAAGAGTGCAGGGGTGATTTTGGAAAGCTTTTTTATACAGCTGATGCTTTTCAGCATACTCAAACGTGTTGCACAAATGATGTGCCGTGGACAGCATCTGTGCTGTTTCAAGAATCATTTTGTTGCAGTGCTTATCGCCGTGGGCGATAGCGGCTTTCTTTGGGTCTTCATCAAGAAAAAATATATTCATGGTTTCCCCTTTCTACGAGAAATTCCCGGTGTGCTGTGATTTTCAGGCTATGACTTACGAGACCCCTTATTAACTACTTATCAAGTTGTTACTAACATTTGAGGGCAACTTGATAAAAGCATCACAGCGTTGAGAGTGCCCGAACCGGGGGCGGCGCTCATGGAGGTTACAGGTCTCCCCCTCAAAGAGCTTTAAAGAAGTGTTCGTATTTCTTTTTTCACACCATACAACTTTCTCTGTACCTGCTCTATTTCTTTGCGCTGGGTGCTGTAGGCAAAATCATTGCCGTACTCTATTTTCACCAACTCTTTTTCAAGCGCAGCTTGCTCTGCGTACAGGGCCAGTATCTCACCGGCTATGGTTTGGACTTCTTCATCAAAACCTAAGTCTTCTGGCGCGGATGTGGCGTGCTGTTGTGCGGTGGCGTGTATTTGCGACATTTTACCCATAGTGGCCTCCGTTGGTTGTTAACTTTTTATAGTGTAGTAAAGCCGAATAAACGCCACAAGGGCTATTTGCTCTTACCATCCTTCTTTAAAAGTAGCGAAGCAACTTGTACAAATTATTCTGTGGTCATCCTTTAGTTCTAAGAAGAACTGAGTCCCTTCGCAGGTTTTTTCTGGACATTGTAGAACGGTTACGTCCTCTATTTCTTGCCTATAGAAAACCGTGCCCGGAAAAGGAATTATATTGTCACTCATTTTTCGTCTAAAAGTTTTCTTATCATAAATAAACTCCTGGTTCTGTCTTGGTGGACCATGCTTTCTTTGGATTTCCTTAGGATCATTTCCAGCTGCACGCTCAGTTTCCAAACCTTTTCGTAGCCCGCCTGATATATTTCCTCGGCCTTAGTCATCGTTGTCCTAAGTGGGCTGCAATGAAATATCAGCTCTAGTACATCAATCATTTCTACAAGGATTTGCTCATCTACAGACAAGTCTGTTTTTGAAGGTAAACCCATTCTATCGCAGATGTCCTCTTCTATTTCTACGATTATTTCTTGGAGCGCTTTATTGGACCATTTTATTGGACTAGGGATGTCGCCAGTGAACAACTCTGCTGCATCGTGGTACAAGAAGTATCGCCATATCTGCATAGGAGCAGAAGGCCATATCATATCCAATAGCACTAGTCCGCGCCAAGTGTGTTGTCCAACGGTTTGTCCTTGTCCGACTTGCGGGGCGGTGTGATACCGAAGAATATCCCCAGTGGCTAGCCGTTGATCCATACAAGCTATCAGCTCTTCTATGTTTCCATCTCCGAGTGGTTGCCCGCTATCCCTCGTGTCCATGGTTTGTCTCCAAAAGTTTGTTTTGCTTCTCCCCAGTTTTTACCGAACTCAGCATCTACAAGGCTGGGAACTTCTAACTTCACACACGTTTCCATGATTTCTTTGATTTCCTTGGCCTCTTTTTCAGAGGAGACAGAAACGTCAAGCTCGTCATGAACTTGTATCATGGGCAAATAGCCGTTTTCGTGCAGGGCAACCATCGCCGCTTTGGTCTGGTCTGCCGCACTGCCCTGTATAAGCTTGTTGAGGGCTTTGTAGGTAAAGGCCCGGCGAATGCTAGGCCCGTGCTCATCGTACGCCTCTTGGTAGCTTAGAGACTTGTACAGGCCGTACCTAGTGGGTTCCCACCTATCAAAGCGGCACCGCCTACCCAGCAGTGTTCTAATCACACCTTTGGTGGCTGCTCGTTTCATGGCGTATTCGCTAATTTGGCTCACGAAGGGAACTTTTGCGTGGTACTCTTCAAAGAGCTTTTTGCCTTCTTCTATCTCCAGCCCTAGCCCCATCGCCAACCGCTTGGTTCCCATGCCATAGAACAGCCCAAGGTTGATGTCCTTGGCTTGTTTGCGTGGAACACCAACTATGTCTGCGGCCATCTGGTGAAAATCTGTGGTTACGTCCTTATTGTATTCGTCAGCGAAATCTCTTGCCCCATTGAACCCTAGTATGCTCCCGTAGTGGACTACCAACCGGGGCTCCTGGCTAGAGTAGTCAAACGCACCCCACAAAGTATCTTTCTCAGGAACAAACAGGCTGCGTATCAACGGCCCTATTTCAGCATTTCGTGCTGGCATTTGTTGCAAGTTGGGATTGCTGTAACTGAACCGCCCCGTGACAGTACCAGCATCATCGCTGCGCAGTTGATTAAGCTCTGCGTGAATGCGTCCATTGTGCGTGTGCTTTAGTATCGTGTCTACGAAGGTTGTTCTGGCCTTGTTAAGCTCTCGTGCCTCAACAATCATTTTGGGCACTTTGTGCTCATGATTCTTAAGCCAGAATTTAGTGAAGCTAGGCGCGTTTGTTTTCTCCGTGTGGGGGTAGGGCAGATCAATCGCATCAAAGGCTTCTGCTATGCTGGCAGCGGCCCATATTTCAACATGCTTGCCCGTTTCCCGTTTTATTTCTTTTAGAAACTCTTTCTCTTTTTTATGGAAGTAGCCTTTCAGCTCTTCCGCCCGGCTGATATCAACGGGCACTCCTCGTTGTCGCATAGGAATAACCGTAGAAAGGACCTTGTTTTCAAGGGCTAGGATATCAGCTATGTCCTCTTTGATGATAAGCGTTTGGAAATGGTCCCAAAGCCGTAGCGTCAACGCTGCATCCTGCTCTGCATAGGCCCCTACGAAGCTCGCAGGTATTTTGTACATTTCACTTTTAGCATCCACACCAAATTCAGCGGCAGCTTCTCGCAAGCCTTTTTCTGACTTGATATCAGCAAGGTAATCCCGGCTTAAATTGTTAAGTGAATAGCTGAACCGGTTTTCATCCAGCAAAGGGGCAACAATCATCGTGTCGCGTATTGCTGCCTTGATCTGTACCCCTTCAGCAAGCAACCAGCCTACGTCATACTGTGCGTTATGGAAAACCACCTCACGATTCGGGTCACTAAGCAACTCTGCCAACCAACCCAGCGTTCTTTTTACATCTAGGTTGGGGCCGATTTCATGCCGGATGGGGAAGTACCACGCTTCACTAGAAACAGCTACGGCAACGCCGATAATGTAACCATCGTTTCGGGGCCATCCGCTACCGCGATCACGAAGGTGCGGATCTCTTGTTTCAAGGTCCACAGCTATGGTGCGATAGGAAGAAAGATCAGGATACTCAGTAGGTGCCACCCACTCCCCTTTAGGCGCGAAGAAAGTCATTTGCCTGGGGTCTTTGGCCATTGCTTTTCAACTTTCATAAACCGGTGGCACGAGCATTTAGGCCATCTGTTTTTCAGTGTTCTAACAACAAGTTTTTTAGTTTCTTCAAGACATTCACACGTTGCTAATAGGGGCGTTTCCATTCTGTCGTCATGGTTTAGCCCCCTTTGCATTACACATCTTCTCCTGGGTCTAAGGGCTCTTGCTCTATGTCGTAGTCTACTGTCTGAATGTGACACCATGCTTCTACCAACAAAAGGTAACGGCGAAGATCACGGATGTCGTCTAGGACACCTTCTTCCCGGTTATCTCCTTCCACAGCGTTAAATATGTCGTAGCTACAAGCTTCAGCTTGCAGTTCTAGTCTGTCCCACTTACGGGCCAACATCATAAAGGCACCAACGCCCCCTCGTTTCCGCCAGCTATCGCCGTAGCTTTTTTCAGCCTCGGCCAAGCCCTGCCAATCCTTTTCAGAAAGAGTTTTACAAACTTCAATGATTTCACTTTTACTTTTCATGAAAGGTTCCAAATGCTGTTGCAATCTTTAGCCTCTATCAAAACGTAGCCCGCCTTTCTCAAGGCTGCGTATTTCTCTTCTTTGATTACTTCTTGCCTGTTTTCAAAAGCCAAAGTGTTTTTGCCTCTTGGAGCAACAAAATCTTCTGTTATTATTTCTTTTGGGCGAATACCCCATTCATAGGATTGAATTATGTTGGCGTCGTTACCCTCTGTGTCTATTTTTAAAATGTCTATGCTTTTTATTTCATTTTCTTCAAAAAGGGTTTTAAGGGTTTTCAGCTCTACCTTCTGACCTTCGTCCGTTAAGTGCTGAGAAATGTACTCCTCGTTCTTAAGAAGAGAAGATCGCATACACTTTTCCTTTTGGGCGGGGGATCTTCTGTCAAAAAATCCGTATTTGCCCATGTAAAGAGTTCCAAAACCGTTTTGGCTGTCAATGGCACAATGAACGTACTTAAAATTCGTTCCCTTTAAACTCTTGAAGATTTCTTCTTCCATGTAAGCGTTAGGCTCCACCATAAGACCGAACCAGTTTTCTTTTTTCCTATGAAGGAGCTTGTGGGCAAGAGATTGAGTTCTGGCATTAAAGCAGCCTATGTCTATTATGACTTTGTCCATTATTTTGTCTTCTTTTCTGAAGGTTTTTGTGCGCTAGAACAGCCCCATTCTTCCTCGGCGGCACTGTCTTTAATTTCATACTTCATAGGCTCCCTACGTTTCAGCCACTCGTAACAAGCCACACGCCAATCTGGTGCTTTTATTTTGGAGGCTGCTGAAAGAGCCTTGGAAAAGGCTGTCTCTATTTTAGAGACCGTTGAAAGATTGTTGACAAGCTTTTTCAAACGTTTGTGCTCCTCCCAAAAACCCCACGCTTCGCGCATAGGTTCTGCCACTTCTGGGAAGATTTGGTTGACGTAATCGTAACCTCTTTGCACTATGGGCTCTTGGTTGGTCATAAAGTACGTCAAGTCTTCATCAAACAGATCCACATCAGTCACCAAGCTCACTGGCTCGGCGTAAACGGAAGACCCACACATTGTGTCGGCTTTTTCTTTTAATTGAAGATATGGTTCGTAATCAGCCACAAGGTTGTCTAGCTTAGACAATGTCTCTAAGTAGGCATGGAAATTGTTGCTGAACTGAACGTAGGTTCCAACCTCTACCCCAATCATGTCTGCAACGTACTCTTGCAAAAAGCTCATGTGCACGGCGTTCGCACCAAGGGCTCCCCAGATCATGTCATTGCTGCGGTTGCACACAGTCATGTGAATTTTACTTTTGTCCAACCTAAAGTAGATGTGGGTGTTGCAAGGGATGTCTACGTTTTGGTTCCCTTCTACCAAGTCCGCTTTAGGGTCCCACATATTCAAAACGCAACGGCGGTCGTTAGGGTACGTCTTTAATCGGTGTATGAGAGTTTTAAGCTGGTCTTTTTCAAACCAGTTTCGCCATCGGTAGCCGTAGGCACCGTGGAAATTTACCCCGTTGTCGCTATACACTGACATTTGGTTGTTGTATCGCTGTACAAACTCAACATCTCGGTGCCCCGCCAACATCCACAGGCTCTCCATAAAATGGAAGAACGGGTTGGCGTCCCTCTGCGGGTAGAAAAGCACCCGCTCCTTAGGATTTCTATATGAAATGGCCACTGGCGCTGGAAATTCTAACGCGGGGCCGTTTCGTGTTTCACGTTTAAGGCCGTTACTCCGCAAACTTTGGTTCACAAGGTATAAGGCTTCGCTGACATTTCGCACGTTGAAAGTAAACATGGTCTTTCTACACCCTTACTTTTGAATGGGTTAATTGAGCCCTGAAATAGCTAGGGCGCTGTTTTTTCGAAGATCTGTTAGACCCTCCTCCGCCTTGTATTTCCACAGCATGGCTTGTTTGTTACGTTGCGCCACAGGAACAGGTAGACCAACACGTTTAATGTCCGCTGGAGTTTTAATAACCCACTCGGGGGGAACTTCGTACCCGGCCCGTTTGAGTGTGTGCGCAGCGATATCGTCTACGAACATGAATAGGTCTGCACTGAGTGCTTCATAGAATCGGTTGGCCGGACTGGTGTACACGTCGTTGCTGGTTTCATCTTCCATGTAGATGGTGCAACCGTACTCTTGAAGCTCTTCCAACCTCTTAAAGGGTTTCACATAGCTTACTTCAGTTGGCAGATCATAGATCCAGTCTTTGTACTCTTTAGGAATTTCTTCAAACTTGCTTCGCACTTTTGTGGCGCAGCTAATAACCACAGGGAGATGGGCATGGCCATAACAGCCAAATAACAGCCGTGCGAAGGCGTCCTTGCGCCCCGGCCTACATGCCCCCCAATAAAATACTGAGCCCTTGTGGGGGCCGCTAGGGGGCTTACTACGGGCTAACGGATTATACGTCAGCTGATTCCAGTTAAGGTACAGATCCCCTGGTCGGATAAGGTACTCAGGAACAGTTCCCCAAAGAAAAATCTCGCCCTTGGTAAAGGGGAAATCATGGCTCCAGCCCCTCTCGTCCCGCACAACTTTTTGCACTTGGCTGATGGGGTGAACATTGTAGTCGTTCTGCACATAAATTAACCGATCACAGTTTCGACTCTGCACCGCAAGCTCCCTGCGAAGATCTGCGTGGGCAAAAGCTCCCATGCTGTTCACATAAATAATGTTGCGGTACTGCTTTTTGAATTGCCCAGGGCCATCTACCAAAGGTAAGTCGTGCGCTTCAGCAAGGAACTTAGCGATCTTGGCACTGGCAATAGTCGTTTTTTCTGCGCACTTGGTCAAATGCACAACTACTGTGTCAGACATATCTAGCTCCTAGTTCAACGGGTACACGTTACCATCCGTATAAGACACCTTGCTTCTTGGACGGCCCTGTCCCAACCGCACCCGCTCGTACTTGTCCCACTCGCACAAGCTGTGCTCTATGCACCGCATGTTCACAAGGTTCGTTGGCCGGGGGCTTTTCAGGTAAAGCTCCCTGGTTTCCTCAACCTCAAACGTATCTATGTCCCATAAGTAGTAATCTTTATGCCCAAGAAGAACCTGCATTTCCTGGTTCCAATCGGCACGACCGTTGGTTAAATTACGGTCATGAATACGGTTTAATCCGCGTTTGGCTCCCGGTCCAGCATTAGCCCAAGTCATTCCGTCTTCTGCATGGTCCAAAACGGGGGTGTGGTACATATCCGTCACAGCCTCATAGGCCATGAATCCACCACCGCCCCATCCTTTCAACTGGCCAAGATGCTTGTGCATCAACTCCAAATTGTTTTGGAGGGCTATCCCAGCAAGACGTTCACTGTTCTGCCACACAGGGCCAAGGAAAAGATCCACCACCACCTCTTCCTTGGGCAGTCGTAGCCCTTGGTTGGTGATGATGTAAGCGCCAGTGAACACCTTCTGTTTGTTGTTCAACCTTTGGCGCGCAACAGATTTAAGAAGGTCTGGCTTCCACTCTGTTTGCCATCCTACCGCCTCTGCAAACTCAGAGGTCCCAAACATTCGGAACAAACAAATGTTATAGATTTGTAAAGGCAACGAATCAACATCGTGGGGCCGCGTCCAATTTTTACGCATCCAAACAGTTACGCGATCATTTTCCCGAAAAGGGTTCGTGAATTTGTACCGGTTCAATATTGAGTCATCTGTCCAAGGAGCGGGCACACCCGCCATCCTCTTAAGATAAATCAAATGTCGCTCGTTGATCCAATGGAAAAAACTTTCTACGTTTTCCGGATTCATGTCTATTCCTTCTTAAGGGGCTTCAAGCCTGATGATTTCTTTTTTGACAGCCAAACGAATATCCGCTCCGCTGCCGGGGCTCGTCAAAGCAGACAATCGGTCAAGGGCCTCGCCAACCGTTTTGCATTGAAGAATCACCAGCTGATTGCGCCACCGCTTACTATCTTTTCGGACACCCGCTGGCTCATCTTCCAACTGAATAATTATAAGCTTCTTATCCAACCACTCGTTACGCCCTCGGCCCTTACCATGGGAAACTACGTTTTCCGCCGCGGGGGTGTTTGCATCGGGCCCAGGATAGTCAGGCTTTGGCCCTCTTTTTTTCGGGCCTTCTGAAAAATCAACTACCTCTACCGTGTTTTCATCTTTCATTTCTTTTTTCCTTCTTCTGAGAATTCTTTTCAAACCTAACGTCTTTAGTTCATGGGCGGTAAAGGTCGTTCCATCAGCCCATGTTGATCTGCATTGCCAGTCCTCTAAGTCCCCCATAGAATCTCCTGAAAAACTCAGAGGGTGCTCTTTTATTGTCTAAGAGCACCCTCCGCACAAGGGTTGATTTATCGGTTACGCCGCCTTGGCATACTCTATTGCTTTATCCAAAGCGCGGCGCTTTACGTTGGCTCCGCTACCAAACCAAGCACTGTGAAGGCTATTGCCTTCTGTCCTGCTTTTTTTCAGGTGGTCCGTTACAAATGTCACACCGTTAAGGGCTCCCCACCAAGTACCCTTGGCAGAAACCATGCCGGAACCTGGGCTGTTTTCAATGGCTTCCCGAACTGAAAGGGCGGTGCGCTTGAACTCATCCCGTAGGGCTGGCAGGTTATCGTTAGAGGATTTACTGCGCTCTATAAGCGTTTTAGGTTGGAACAACTCAGCAACGTAGTTATCCAACTGGCTTTCAGTAGCCCGTTTGGTACTAAGGAACTCAGCCTGTTCAGAGAACTCGGTCATGGCATTGCTGCTCAACCCAAGGGCGTTTTCAGCAGCGGCCACAATTTCCTCATCAAACATTTGCACATGCAACACCCTAAAACGAGTGCCACCTTGCTGAAGGGCCAGTGTAAGAGTGTTGTTACAAACAACCCTGATGGGCGTAAACATCATGGTCATTGCCTTACCAACCTCATGGCTGTTGTTCAGCAACAAGTACCCATTGATTTCATCATCACCAACCAGTATCGTTTTGCTTTTAAGCTTGGCCAGCCCCCAGATATCCTTACCATCGCGAAGGCTACCCGCTGTTTCCATGGTCATAGAACCAGCTTCTGTGAACTTTTTGAAAAAGCCCATAACGTCATGGTTTTGGAAAGGTGTGTAATCGTTGCCCGCAACGCTCAGCACAGTATTGTCTGAGTCTCGCATAACAACGTGCTGGTTTTCAACCGGCAGGAAACTAGCTTCA
>Ga0308009_10001803_pt1 | contig 11798 bp, 12 predicted proteins | sample Neamet127_FD_203134 | JGI IMG/M metagenome (GOLD analysis project Ga0308009, IMG submission 203134) | Marine microbial communities from water near the shore, Antarctic Ocean - #127 | ecosystem: Environmental > Aquatic > Marine > Unclassified | place: Southern Ocean | collected 2014-07-24
TACCAAAAAATCTATTTTCCACTCAGAGTACGCATGTTGAAACATATTATATAGTTATTCAAAATTACTTAAGGCGATCAGAAAGCCAGTTTTCCAATAGAAAATGAGCAATAGCACCTTTTCTTGCAGGTTTTATTTTTGGGTGAACCCCCTCAAAGATATCAAGCATCTCCTCCCGACTAACCCAAAGTGCATCTTCAATCTCCTTTGGGTCAATCGTGATATCAGTATTTAACGCGGCGCCGACACAGCCAAACATTAAAGAAGCTGGAAATGGCCAGGGTTGGCTAGCCAGATAGCCAACAGCGCCCACACGAATGCCTGATTCTTCGAAGACTTCACGGCGCACCGCACCCTCAAGAGTTTCACCAGGCTCAACAAATCCAGCTAAAAGTGAGTACATACCTTCGGGCCAAACATGCGAACGGCCCATCAACACCTGATTCCCATGGGTAATTAACATGATCACTACCGGGTCGGTCCTGGGAAAATGTGAGCGGCAGCACGCAGGGCAGTTGCGCTGCCAGCCTGCCATAGAAATATTTGTAAGCCCACCACAGGTTGCACAAAACCCATGGGTGCGGTGCCATTCTAAAATCCCACGAGCCATGGCGGCCAGTTCGGCGTCACGTTCTGAAAGTCGGGTCATCACACTGCGCAGTTCAGAAAAATATTGGCCATCAGTTAACGTAGGATGGAATTGTTCGGACGGATCAAGAAAGGTATTCAGCGTATCAGGCAGCTCTTCAGGCTCCCAAATTGAGATATCGGCCAAAAATAGTGGGACCGCCTCATCGTCCAATCCCAAAAAGACAAGCGATTCGCGCGCTCGTTCCAGTACCAAATGATCAAGATCTACCCAAGCTAAACCAAGATCCCCACCAGGCTGCACACACACCAGTGGCTTGCCCCGCCAAAATATTGTAGTTTTCACATTAATTTGCGCTAAAAGCGCCGCTTGCGCCTCTGGGCTGCGCAATTCGGCGGCGCGGTTCAACCCAGAGCCCCCGAATGTGACTGTTTCAGCGTGACGCATTTGGAGAATCCTAACTTTTTGATCTCTTTATACTCAATTCGCCCCAACGATGAATTGCAATGTGATTTTCAAAAGCCTATAAGAAATTTGAGGGGTTGGCGCGGGCAAGTGCCTCGCCAACCTGGTCAGATCCGGAAGGAAGCAGCCACAACGAGCCCCACTTGGGTCGATGTCCAACCTCTCACCCAACCCTTTTGGTACGTTGTTTACTGTGGGGGCCAGTACAGGTTTGCTGGACCAATACGTACGCAGCCTGTAGCGTCAACTCAGGATTCGAGGGACGTTCATGACTGACACACAAGCATATCAAGTTTTAGCAAGAAAATATCGGCCAGAGACTTTTGTGGATCTTGTTGGTCAAGACACCATGGTCCAGACTCTACGCAATGCCTTTGAAGCTGAACGCATAGCCCAAGCATTTATCATGACAGGGATCCGGGGTACCGGTAAAACTACCACAGCTCGCATCATCGCCAAAGGAATGAATTGTATCGGCCTAGATGGTAATAGTGGCCCTACCATTGATCCTTGCGGGCAATGCGAACATTGCACTTCAATAATGGAAGGCCGACATGTCGACGTAATGGAGATGGATGCCGCCAGCCGCACCGGCGTTGGAGACATTCGCGAAATTATCGACTCGGTTGCTTATCGAGCCGCTTCCGCTCGCTATAAAATCTACATCATCGATGAGGTTCACATGCTATCCACCAATGCTTTCAACGCATTGCTCAAAACGCTGGAAGAACCACCAGCGCATGTAAAATTTATTTTCGCTACTACAGAAATTCGTAAGGTGCCAGTCACGGTGCTATCACGATGCCAACGGTTTGACCTGCGTCGTATAGAACCGGAAGTCATGATCGCCTTGTTACAAAAAATTGCTAAGTCAGAAAGAGCTAAAATTACTGATGAGGCTTTGGGCCTGATCACCCGCGCAGCAGAAGGTTCGGCTCGCGACGCGCAATCACTTCTAGATCAAGCTATTTCACATGGCGGAGGAGAAACGAACGTCGAGCAAGTACGGGCCATGCTGGGCCTGGCAGATCGTGGCCGAGTTTTGGATTTATTTGATCTGATCCTACGCGGAGATGCGGCCGGTGCTCTAGGAGAATTATCTAGCCAATATGCAGCCGGTGCCGACCCGATGGCCGTACTACGGGATCTAGCAGAGGTGAGCCATTGGGTCAGTGTAATCAAGATAACCCCTGCAGCCGCTGATGATCCTACGGTCTCACCGGATGAAACTAGTCGGGGCCTGGTAATGGCGAATGCTTTACCCATGCGTGTGCTAAGCCGTATGTGGCAAATGCTGCTGACAGCACTTGAAGAGGTTAGCTGCGCGCCCAATACGATGATGGCTGCCGAAATGGCCATAATCCGCCTGACCCATGTGGCAGATTTACCCACACCTGACGAGCTCATTCGAAAATTGCAAAATATACCTACTTCAACGCCAATAGCTGCAGCACAAGGCAAGCCCTGTGCGCCCAGAGCTGGTCTCCAGACAAATACAATTAAGACTTCTGGATCTCAGCAAGCGCCCTCTGCGCTGCAAGTTAAGAACACTGCTGGCGTCACGGCAGCCTTAGTTGTGGAGCCGGCTACAGATGCGCTAGCCAACCTTGCTCAATTCCAGGATGTATTAATCCTCATTAGAAATCACCGTGACGTAAAGCTATTAGTAGATGTAGAAACCACCCTACGATTAATCAGCTACTCCCCAGGCCGCATCGAATTTGAACCCACAGAGAACGCTCCAAAAGATTTGGCGCAGCGTCTTGGTAGCAGACTGCAAACTTGGACTGGAAATCGATGGGCCGTATCTATCGGCAGTAATGGTGCCAAAACCATCGCAGAGATGCGAGATGCCGCCACCACGGCACTCACACAAATAGCTAAATCCCATCCTTTAGTGCAGGCCGTACTGATTGCCTTTCCTAAGGCTGAAATCACTGAAATTCGCACTGCCAAAGATATTGCGACAGAAGCACAAATAGAGGCCCTTCCAGAAGTCGAAGACGAATGGGATCCCTTTGACGAAGAATAGCTTAACATAGGATTCTGTGGCTAACACCCATACATTGATCCAACTAAAAACGAGGTAAAACATGCTAAACGGTCTTGGTGATATGGCGAAAATGATGAAAACGGCCCAAGAAATGCAAGGTAAAATGGCTCAGATGCAAGAGGATTTGGCCAATATGACCGTAACTGGCGAAAGTGGCGCTGGCTTAGTAACAGCTACAGCAAACGCCAAAGGTCTTTTGACCAGTTTGAATATTGATGCTAGCATTTTCGATCCCAATGAAAAAGAAGTGGTTGAAGATCTTATCCTTGCAGCAATCAAGGATGCACAGGCCAAAGCGACAGAAAAATCTGGATCCGAAATGCAACGATTGCAGCAAAGCCTTGGTCTACCCGCAGATATGAAGCTGCCATTCTAGAATCATTCCTAATATGGGCTTGCAGGGCGCCGCATTTGCCCTCACGGTAACTCGATGAATAACACTTCTAAAGATTTGGATCACCTGATCGACTTAATGGCAAAACTGCCCGGCTTGGGGCCACGTTCTGCCCGGCGCGCAGTATTACATATGATCAAAAAACGGGCGTTATTAATGACCCCGCTGGCTGACGTTCTGGCTGAGGTTGCGATTACCGTACGTGAATGTTTGACTTGTGCAAACGTTGGAACTTCTGACACCTGTGACATCTGCCAAAGCCCCAAACGCTTTACAGGTGAAATTTGTGTAGTAGAAGATGTCTCCGACCTTTGGGCAATGGAGCGTTCTGGAGTATTCAAAGGCCGCTACCATGTTCTAGGCGGTACCCTATCAGCATTGGATGCCATTGGACCAGATGAACTACGAATACCAAGGCTACTGCAACGAGTGCGAGATGAAAATGTAACTGAAGTAATATTAGCGCTAAACGCCACAATCGACGGCCAAACAACAGCACACTATATTGCCGATCAATTGGGTGATGTGACTGTCTCAACTCTTGCGCAGGGCGTGCCTATCGGTGGTGAGTTAGATTATCTTGACGATGGCACAATTACAGCTGCTTTAAGAGCGCGCAAAACTCTTTGATCCTAATGCCGGAAGATATAGAGGCGGCCGAAGCCGCCTAAAAACGCATATATTATTTAGCCGGCTCTTCGCCATCCCCACTTGGTAGATTAAAGAAGCTATCAGCATCCAGCAAGTCACCATGTTGCCGTTCTTCTTCATCATCTTCTGGAGCATCAGCCAATGTAAAGGTTTCTAGGCCTGAAATTGCGGCTGGAATACGCGGCTCATCCGGCATACCCAAGCTTTGCTCTGTACTGACCAATCGGCGGCGCTCATCATCTGACATTACTTCACCATCACTCAGCTTTTTGGCATTAGCTTTTTGCACTAATGCATCCAGTTCAGTTTGCTTGCAAAGGCCAAGTGCCACTGGGTCAATTGGATTGATGTTCGTTATATTCCAATGGGTTCTCTCACGGATAGCCTGAATTGTGGGTTTGGTCGTTCCCACAAGCTTGGAAATTTGGCCATCAGACAGCTCAGGATGAAACTTGACCAACCACAGAATTGACGCTGGGCGATCTTGGCGTTTGGACAAGGGCGTATAGCGCGGGCCACGGCGTTTTTCCTCACCGACAGCTGCTGCATAGAATTTTAGGGACAGCTTATGGAGCGGATTCGATTGAGCGGTGTCAATTTCTTCCTGTGTAAGCTGATTGTTACCAATCGGATCAAATCCTTTAACTCCGGCAGCCACATCACCATCTGCAATACCTTGCACTTCAAGCTCATGCATCTCAACAAAATCAGCAATTTGCTTGAAGCTAAGCGTTGTATTGTCTACTAGCCACACTGCAGTGGCTTTTGCCATAATTGGTTTTGCCATTTCGGCCTCCATCCTAAACTTTGATCCCACACATAGCTTTCTCGACGCCTTGCAGCGGCCCCGGGTCTTGGCGGGACGAGTTACCATTTTTGGAGAACTTGTTGTCGGGTATAATCTGTCCCAACCAAAAGGGAAAGCCCCATGATAAGCTTGGGGACAGAGGCCATATTTCGTGTTTCTAATTCAACAATTAGGTTCCAAAAAATTTGGATTTATATTTAAAATGCTATACCGTATTCCAAAGCCTGAGGCTAAATAGGAACATCAGGTAAAACAAAGGAAGACACCCATGATCGAACGTATTGGAACAACTGCCCGCGCCAGCAAAGTTGTAAAGCATAATGGCGTAGCATATCTTTCTGGACAGGTAGCAGAAGGATCCAGCATCCAACAGCAGACACAGGATTGCCTGACAAAAATTGATGCTTTGCTTATAGAGGCCGGCAGCAGCCGCTCACAGATATTACGAGCTACGATTTGGCTGTCAGACATGAGCCACTTTGAGGGCTTAAATGTAATTTGGAACGCGTGGGTACCCGACGGCCATGCGCCAGCTCGCGCCTGCGGTGAAGCCAAACTGGCTCGTGCCGAGCTGCTGGTAGAGATCATTATTGATGCGGCTTGTGACTAATAATCCGACTAGTTGTTTATTGAGTTTGGTTAGGAAATCTTGAGGCGAAGCCTTCAATAAAAGTATTTTAGCCAAAAGAGGCTAAGTTTTTAGTACTATTTTACCTATGTGCTTACTAGATTCCATCCGAGCATGAGCTTTAGCCGCATCAACAAGGGGGAATTCACTATCAATAACCGGAGCAACTCTACCTGACACTAAGTGTGGCCATACATTTTTTAAAAGTGCTGCAGCAATCTTAGCTTTCGCCAAATCACTTTGAGGGCGCAGGGTGGAGCCAGAAATAGTCAGGCGTCTAGTCATTATTTGAACCAGGTTTAGGGCAGCTTTTGGCCCCTGCAGAAAGGCTATCTGTACGAGGCGGCCGTCATCTGCCAAAGAACTCAAATTGCGCTGAATATAATCTCCTCCAACCATGTCGAGAATCAAGTCGACCCCACCGTAGGATTTCAGTACATCTTCAAATACTTCATTACGATAATTGATCACCCGCTCAGCACCAAGGTCTTTGCAAGCTTGGCACTTTTTCTCAGATCCCGCTGTAGCGAAGACCCTGGCACCAAACAAATGCGCTAACTGGATTGCAGTGGTGCCGATACCAGAGGAGCCGCCATGTACGAGAAATTTATCACCCGCCTGTAATCCGCCACGCTGAAACACATTGGAGTAAACGGTAAAAAAAGTCTCTGGCAGGCAGGCAGCTTGCTTTAGGGTCAAGCCCTGTGGCACCGGCAGGCAATGGCTCGCGGAAGTAGCAACATATTCCGCATAACCACCACCAGGCAACAAAGCACAAACTTTATCACCTACTAACCATCCGTTTACACCCGGGCCCACTGCCGAAATCGTTCCAGCTCCTTCCAGGCCGGGCAAATCACTCGCACCTACGGGCGGGTTATACAGCCCGGCCCTTTGCAGAGCATCTGGCCGATTAACCCCCGCGTAGGCAAGTTTTATCACCACCTCGCCCGGTGCTGCTCTGGGAATTGGTCGATGAGTAGCCTGCAAAACGTCAGGAGACCCGGCAACAGTAATTTGGACAGCAGTCATATTGGGCATCATCACCCTCCTTTTAATTTACAAACCTTAAGTTTCTGGCCCACGCCCAGGCAGATCATCGCGAATAGTGGGACGTTTTATCTTACTCAACAACCATAGGGGAGCAGCCAGCGCAGCACTCAACGGCTTGTTCAAGCGAATTTGCGCTTTAGAAGTTTCAATCTGCATCACGTTCTCAATACGGCGGTCCAAAAAACTCCAAGTTTCTTCGTTTGAAGAGCTATCATCACCAAGCCAGAAAAGGATAGTTGCACCATAGACAGCAGCTAACGTAGCGCGTTTGCTGTACCAGTTTACATCCTGAGAACTGTCGCCCAGCGCCATCCAAATATGATCTGCCGTGCCCCAGATCAGCTTAGCCCCATCCAAAGTAAATCGCGGCAGAGCAAACAGGGAGGAGGATCGACGCACAGCTTCCTTATCACTGATAGCCTCAACCCGCAGGCGGATGGCCAAAGTGATTTTTTCTCTAATTTTCAAGCTATCCGTTTCAGCTATCTTATAGCTCGCAAGCATTAGAGCGTCGCCCTGGCGGTGATAGGCCACAGCCAGATCGACAGCTCCACGCGGGGCCAGCAAAACCGCCAACCCGGGGTCCATATTCAAATCAGCTACTGCACAGTCAAAGCTGGCTTGTGACCACCCGTCGAAAACTACATGCGGGATAATCGCAGCCAAAAGTTCAGTTACTCGTATTTCTAATTTCATAAGACCCCTAATATCAGCGCAGCTAGACAAAGCAAAAGGCCTGCGCTAAAGAGCGACCTCCTGCAATTTTGCAATTTAAACTAGAAAGGTGGTGAAAACCACATGCAGGTTAGTGTTCGCGACAATAACGTCGATCAGGCCCTTCGGGCCCTGAAGAAAAAGCTACAACGTGAAGGTGTGTTTCGTGAAATGAAGCTCAAGCAACATTTCGAGAAACCGTCTGAAAAAAATGCACGCGAGAAGGCTGAGTCTATCCGTCGCACGCGTAAGCTGGCGCGCAAGAAGGCTGAACGTGAGGGGGGGATGATGTAAATCATTCCGTCTGGGCAACGCGCCCCGATACACAAGAAAAGTCCCTGCCTTCGAGTGGGGGCTTTTTCCTAAAAATCTCAAAGCGGTAACGCAGTAGTTTTGAAAACAGTGCGCAAGGCGAAGCTAGATTGCATCTGAGTGACACCAGGCAGTTTAGCGAGAAACTTTCGGTGGATTTTAGCAAAATCTTCAGTGTCTTTAGCTACCACTTTGAGTAAGAAATCGGCACTGCCAGCCATCAAATGACATTCCAGTACGTCCGGAATCAGCGCCACCGCCTTTTCGAAGGCCACTAAAACCTCTTCAGCCTGACCACTCAAGGTGATTTCAACAAATACAGTGGCCCTACGGTCCACCTTACGCGGATCCAACAGTGCTACATAATCGCGTATGTAGCCTTCTGCCTCCAAGCGGCCAACCCGCCGGTGGCAGGCCGAGGCAGACATATTAACTTGATCGGCCAAGTCTGAATTTGAAATGCGGCCTTTAACCTGTAAAACTGATAATAACCGACGATCTGTCGCGTCTAATTTCATATCTTAACCTGTTTCTTTCAGTAATTAAAGAATATTAGAATATTCGCCCAAATATAGAGATTCGCAGTATAGATAACAATGGGTTTTGTAATAACTGCGAAAGCACCTCTGCTGATGATTACAGCCGCCACATTTATGATATTGCAAACTAAAACAGGTATGTAAAATCTGTAAGAATAACCCTATATCCTCATCATTTTACTTATCTAACTAGATAATTTGGGAAAATTGGCTCAGGAAATAAGTAAAAAATCAATAGTGGGTATCAATCAAATGACGCATCACTGCCCAGAGTACAAAGAGGAATCCAGCGCCTAACTGCGCAGCTTACCACCGGTAGCTATGGTGACTTTCTCTACAATCTTGGCCGACACAGCTTCAATTTCTATATCTTTCAGAGTGGTGTCCTTGGGCTGTAGGCGCACAGTGAAAGCCAGAGATTTCAAACCTTTAGCAAGTGACCCGCCGATAAACTCATCAAACACGCGTACCTCTTCGATCAAGACCTTGTCAGCACCTTTAGCTGCGTTAACCAAAGTGATGGCTTCAACTGATTGGTCAACCACAAAAGCAAAATCGCGCTCTACCGCTTGCAGGTCAGAAATCGATAATGCCGGGCGAGTTGCAGTTTTTGTTTTTGGTATAGGTATATTTTTTGTATGAATTGCAAAAGCCATTACGGGGCCTTTTACGCCCAATGTAGCCAGAACTGTGGGATGAACTTCCCCAAAAACAGCTAATGAAGTTTTGCCAAGCGCCATACGCGCGGAGCGGCCTGGGTGCCACCAATCAGACACGCTACGTTGGAATTGTACCTTTGTTGGGGCGCCAAGGGCATGCAACACGGCTTCGACGTCGGCCTTCGCGTCATAGACATCAACAGTGCGGCGAGGGCTGTGCACGTCTTTAGGACCAGTCTGCCCAACTAAAATACCACAGGCCAGTGTCTCCTGATCTTCAGGCTCGCCACCAAGCCAAATTGGGCCAACTTCAAACAATGCCATGTCCATTATTCCACGAGCTTGATTGCGCGCAGCAGCTTGTAGGAGGCCAGGCAGCAAAGAAGGGCGCATATGGCTCATTTCTGAGCTGATCGGGTTGGACAGCATTGTAGCATCTGTACCGCCACCAAACATTGCTGCAGCCTGATGATCAATGAAACTGTACGTTACACACTCGTTATAACCCAAAGACGCGATCGTCCGACGGGCAGTCTGTTCTCGGGTTTGCCCCAAGGACAGCACAGGTTTTGGTACGCCTAAATTCACACGCGCGAAGGGTATTCCAACCAACTTGGTCAAGGAGGCGATCCGCGCCACTTCTTCAACTAAATCAGCCTCACCCATAACATCAGGCCGCCAGCTCGGCACATGGGCCATATCACCCTCAAGACGAAAACCAAGATCAGTAAGTGTTGCGCGTTGGGTGCGCTCTGGAATGTCCATTCCCACCAGTGACTGAACTCGCGCCACATCGAGTCTATAGGCACGTGCATAATTAGGTACTTTACCAGCTTGGATCAGCTCGGACGCTTCACCACCTGCATTGTCCACTATCATCCGAACTGCGCATTCCAGCCCCTCAGGAGTAAACTCCGGATCAACTCCCCGTTCAAACCGGTAGCGCGCATCCGAGTTGATCTGTAAAGCCCTACCCGTATAAGCGATTTGAACCGGGTTCCAATAGGCTGATTCAACCAAAACATTAACCGTCTCCTCGGTACAACCTGTGTCCGCACCGCCCATGATGCCAGCAATACTCTGGGCGCCGTTTTCATCACTGATCATCATTTGACCTGCTTCAAATGTGTATATCTTATCATCAAGCGCCAAGATTTTCTCACCACCCCGCGCGCGATGTACACGCATATTTCCAGCAAGTTTATCAGCATCAAAAACATGCAGTGGCCTATTGCGGTCCATAGTAAAAAAATTGGTCACATCAACCAAAAAGCTAATCGGGCGCAGGCCAATAGCACGCAAGGCGTGTTGCAGCCAAGTGGGGCTTGGGCCATTCCTTACCCCTCGGATCACACGCCCACAAAATACCGGGCATCCATCCAGCGTATTGTCATCAATTGAAACAGATAGGCCAGCTTTGAAACTGGCCGCAACTGGCATAACCTCAAGGTCTTTCAACTTTCCCAAACCCCTGGCTGCTAAATCACGTGCAACACCACGAATGCCCAAAGCATCTGGACGATTTGGGGTGATGGCGATTTCGATCACAGGATCAACTCGGGATGGCTCATGCTCTGCCAACCAATCCGAAAAGCTTTGACCAACCTCTCCAGAATCCAGTTCAATGATGCCATCATGCTCTTCACTCAACTCCATCTCACGTTCAGAGCACATCATACCAAAGCTCTCTACACCGCGGATTTTGCCAACGCCAATGGTTATATCAATACCTGGAACATACACACCAGGCTGAGCGATCACGACAGTAATACCTGCACGCGCGTTGGGGGCACCACAAATGATCTGGGTAATGCCAGTAGAAGTTTGTACTTGACAGATACGCAGCTTATCTGCGTCTGGGTGCTTTTCAGCTTCTATGACTTTGCCAATGCTGAATGCTGATAGCTTAGCCGCAGGGTTTGTAACCGCTTCCACCTCTAGGCCAAGATCCGTCAAAGCATATGTGATTTCATCCAAAGATGCATCAGTTAACAGATGGTCTTTCAACCAAGACAATGTGAATTTCATAATGGGCCGCCCCAGTGGTCAGAATTACTGTTAATTTTAAGAAGTGGATACCCCTGTTTGCCCAGAAGGGAAAGCCCACGGCGTGGCAAAATAAGCAGAACACAAGATATGTGCGTTTTCGATCAAACTAGACAAAATCGTAATTACCTAGCTGCGCTAGCCTTCGCCCCATAACTGATGAAAGTCAGTTTTGTAGCTAAAGGGTTTTGATCTCATGGACGAGCTCGGAGATCGAAACTCTCAAAATCCTGGCCAGAGTCCAGTCTCCTTCAACACACTTTATATCTGCAGTCCAAGCGAGATTTCCTCCAATATCATTCAGAGCCATCCCAAGGTAACACGCTGTAAAATTGAGATTATATTGAATACCCCGGAAACAAGTATCACCCTTTTCATAAAGCCAGAGCTTAAAGTTTTGAATTGCCGCTGTCCGTAAATATTACAGCTCCGCCGGCAGTGTTTGCACTTCTTCACAGTACACGCCTTCGGTCGAAAAGGTCACACAACCAACCCACATCATCAGATGATGTTTTCCCACTGGCAAAAGCGTGAGGTCCACTTCCACACCATTTTCACGCCTTACTTGTACCACTCGGGAATATAACAACCAAAACATACACCGCCATCTGAAGCCCATTGCAATAGCCCTAGCCTAGCGCAGCGACCTCAAACACAGCATGTATGACCCCTGCCAAAGATACAGCATGAAGATCATCAACGCACCACGCTACACTCCAGCAAGTAAAATTGAAGCTATAAAGCTTATCTAAGGTCGTCAAAGCCTGTCTAGGATAAAAAGCCACGCAAATCGTACATACACCTGCATCAATCTAAAATAGCACTGCAGCGTAATTTCCAGCCTCAGCCAAACGCCATTGAGCACATGTTAGAGCAATGATTCTAGC
>Ga0308009_10001807_pt1 | contig 11787 bp, 12 predicted proteins | sample Neamet127_FD_203134 | JGI IMG/M metagenome (GOLD analysis project Ga0308009, IMG submission 203134) | Marine microbial communities from water near the shore, Antarctic Ocean - #127 | ecosystem: Environmental > Aquatic > Marine > Unclassified | place: Southern Ocean | collected 2014-07-24
CGGCGCCAAATGGCGACCGCGTAGACGACCATGTACCGGCAGAAGCAGTCATCAGATGATGTTTTTAACAGGTAGGAAATGCGCCCGATGAAATCTCCTTGACCCCACCGCGATTAGACGACGGACCCAGATATACGCTCTCATGACTGCCATCTGAGATGTTGGCCGAGTTTACTCCTCCGCTGACGTCAACGCCAGCGACTGTTTGAACCTTGGCGGGTGTGCCGCGGACTCCTGATCGACGACGATTGATCAAGCTCTCATCCGCGGATTGGTCACCGCACTACCCGTATCCGTCGCTGGGCCTATCCTCCGTCTAAGCTCGGGCATCGGACGAACCTGCCCCACCGTACACCGTGGATTGCCCATCACAGTCGGGTGCCCGCGGCACGCCGGCCAAGGCTATGCAGCTGATGCGCTGGCGCCTCCTCTTATTGTCGCCACAGGCGAAATTAGTTGGCCATCGCAGGCGCCATCCGGCGTGCGATATCCCAGGCATAGCCGACCAGTTCGCGCGCGATCGCGGTCGTCACCTTCGGTTGCGGCTTACCTGTCGCCGACAATCGACGGAAACGCTGACACAGTCGCATCTGGGCTTTCCAGCCGATAGCTTGAACCTCCTCCGGCAGATCGGCGACGCGTTCCCGGTAGCGCCGCTCCTCGCGCGCCGGCAGCCGGTACGACCAGCCTGCCTCGACGAGCGTGGTGCGTGCCTGCGCATTCCCAGCACGGGTGATGCGACCGCGATGGGTACGCGCGCCACTGGAGTGCTCGGAGGGCACGAGGCCGACATATGCCATCAGCTGCTTGGGATTATCAAAGCGGGTAAGGTCGCCGACCTCGGCCACCAGCGTGGCAGCGCTGACCAGTTTGATGCCGCGCAAGGCCTGAAGTCCGCGCACCAATGGGGCGAAATGCCACGACGCTACCGCCTCGCCGAGCGCGGACTCGAGACGGACGACGCGGGCCTGCGCTTCCAGCACCCGCTTCTGAAGCTCCTCAAACGCCAGTTGTTGATGCGGATAATCAAAGCGCTGTTCCGATAGCCAGCGCCAATACATTTTCGTCCATGCAGACCGTCCTTCAAAACGACGATCATGCCGAAGGAGGAAGCTACGGACAGTCTGTTTGACTGCAGTCGCATCTTCCTGGGCACTGCGTCGCGCGCGGATTAGATCGCGCACCGCCTCATGTGCCTCATCCGGCACCCAGATCGCCGTCAGTTCCCCCGCCCGCAACAGGCGCGCCAACGTCATCGCGTCTCGCCGGTCCGTCTTCACATGGTCGCCGGGCCGTCTCGGCATCATCGACGGTGCGATCACGATACACGGCTGCCCGAGCTTGATCAGCAACCGTTGCAACCCGTAGCCGCAAGGCCCTGCCTCGTAGCAGAAGCTCAGCGTCGCGCCTGGTGTTGCCAGTCGTTTGACCAGCTTCCTGACCTCATCGTCATCGTTGGCTACGGTACCGACGAAGCGGACCTCGCCTCCGGGCCCGCCTTCCGCAACCGCGACCGCGATGGTCGCCTTGTGCACATCCAGCCCGATATACTTCGCCACATTCGACATGACTCGCCTCCGTTGCTGACTACTCCACCGTCAACATCTCAGATTTGAGCCGCAAAGGCTTCCCGCAGTCATCGGGTCTAAGCGCCGACAGCCCCGCTCAGGTGTCGGCAAACACCTGTTTGTCGCACATTGATGCGGAAGATGGCCGTTTTTGTGCTTGCGGGAGTCGAAGGCCGGTGTTCCGATCGCAACCGCATTAGCGGACGCTCGAGTCACAAATGGGGGGATCCAAAAACGGTCTTTCGTTCAGGTCGATCTTTGCCATCCCGGTCGCTTTTGATGCAAAAATCAAAACTTTTGCATCAACGAAATGGGCAACCACAATGCCATAAATTATCGAGAAGTTGACGGATTTACCGACGCTGGGATTTCATTAGAGCATGTCGTTCGACATGTGCCAGCAGCACTTCGATATCTTCACGACTGATATCGAAGCTTTCATGCATATCTTCCAGTGCCGCATCGATATCGGATGAATGAAAAGCTCGTGGAACGCGAGGCTCCGGCGTGAGGGCTGGTACGTGCGGATAGCTATGTGTGGTCATACGATGAAAGAACATAGCTATCGACACAAGTGCTATGGAATTGATCGCTACCGGCGCGAAAGCGAAGCTATACCCTGCTGCGTGAATGCCTTGGCTGCCAATTACTGCAGTAAGCGCAGCCGCGCCTCCCGGAGGATGTAGGCAGCGTAGTAGCGACATCACCAGAATCGCGCCGCCCACCGCGACGCCAGCGGCAAGTGTGATGTCTGGAAACAGATTGAACGCCCATACGCCAATCAAGGTTGAAATGGTGTTGCCGCCGACCACGGCCCAAGGCTGGGCTAGAGGGCTGGAAGGCACGGCAAATACCAGTACCGCTGAAGCACCAAGGGGTGCGACAATGATCGGCAAATCCATAGCAGAAAGAGGAAGGCCAGCACAAACTACGATGGTAAGAGCGATGGCAATCGCAGCACCCAAACTTGCGATCAATCGATCTGGCAAGGTCGCGCCTGCAAGGATTGGCTTGAATATGTTTAGCACGATATCTGGGAAATTAGTTGTAGACTAAAGTGGTGCTGGCGCGGGGTACGTTCGAGAGCTGGATCGCTGCAGGGAGCCGTGAGCCAGCGGCAGCCTGCGCAAGAGTTTGTTGGTCCAACTCAGCGAGAAATACGCCCATAGCTTTGTTAAGCATACCTCTTAGACCACAGCTGCCGCGCAGGATGCAGTTTTCGCAATCGGCAAGATTCAGACATGGCTCGGTAAGTCTCACCACTTCACCAAGCGTGATAGTTTCGGCTGAACGCCCGAGACGAAATCCTCCGCTGCGCCCGCGCACGGTCTGGAGTAGACCAGCGTTGGAAAGCACATTTACTACCTTCATCGCATTATTGCGTGAAATAGCATGGTCGGCAGCCACTTGCGCGACCCCCAACAGCCCGTCTCCATCCCGAGCAGCTAGTGCTGCATGGAGCAAAATGCGTAGCGCGTAGTCGGTATGCGCGGTCAGGCGCATCTCAAATCTTGACCTTAAACATGCATGTGCATTGCATCTTTTTAGAGCAGGAGTATAGATGCATTCCATCAGCATGTTTATATGGAATTGCCCATGACCACGCCGCTTTCTGAACAGACTATCGCCATCGTCAAATCCACTGCGCCGATCCTGCAGGTTCATGGCGTGGAAATCACGACGCGCATGTACGAACGGCTGTTTGTCGATCCTGAAATCAAAGCCCTATTCGATATGGCGGCTCAAGAATCTGGCGAGCAGCCTAAGCGGCTTGCGGCTGCCATCCTTGCCTTCGCACAGAACGCCGACAAGCTTGAGGCGTTGAAACCCGCGATCGAACGCATCGCTGCGCGCCACGTCGCGACGCACATTAAGCCAGAGCATTACCCTGCCGTTGCGAACGCCTTGCTCCCGGCGATCAAGGACGTTCTTGGGGATGCGGTTGATGATACCGTGCTGAATGCATGGGGCGAGGCGTATTGGTTCCTTGCTGACGTTCTGAAGGCACGTGAAACCATGCTCTACACTGAGGCGGCGTGACATCGGAAATCATGCCATCAGAGGCCGCTGCCGAACTTCCCGAAGGCTTGGAGCCATATCGTCAGACTGACGTGTTTACAGAGGTTTCGATTCCAGCGGGCCTTCGTAAGGATCATTGTACGAAGCCAGGGGTATGGGGGCTGATACAGGTGGCGGAAGGCCAATTGCGCTATTGCGTAACCGATCCACGCCGAGTGGGTGCCGAACTTATACTGACGCCTGAGAGCAGACCAGGTTTGGTGGAGCCTACGATCCTCCATCATGTTGTGCCGCTTGGACCCGTCCGGTTTCATGTTCAATTCTACCGTCAGCTTTCCGAGGCTGTGCCGCTGTGTCGGTTTGAAGAACTGGCAACACGGGAAAACCGACTGCGCAGCGGAGCCACTGCGGCAGAGCAGCAAGATTAGTTTGCCCAAACGGTGGCTTCGCCCACTATTATGGGCACTATCTGTGCATCAGATTTTTGCATCAGGGAGAGGCGCAGATTTCCGCCATTCTCGATCTGATGCACAAATTGTGATTTTCGCATCAAGAGCGAGCAGGAAGTGAGCTTTAGCTACCCTTTTTGCCCCCATCTGGAGGAGCGACTTGGCCGTTTGGCAGGAGCGCAACATCTCCACGACCAGTGCGTATGATCACACCTTCGCTTTTGGTGACGACTACATCGTCGGGCTGGGCGGGAAGCGGAATGCGCCGAACGAGCCGTGAAGCCTTCAAGTCCACTTCCCACAATTCACCATTGTCCAAGCCAAGGTGTCGTAAGCCCGACAAAACGTATAAATAGCCCCGAGAAGTGAAGCCACCAATGACATTGCCTCGCGCCAACATGATCCGTTGGCCAGGTCTAGCGATATAAAGGGCCCCGCCCCATTCACCGTTATTGGTGCCAACTAACCAACCGTCATGCCAGCGGGCGAGTAGAGTGACCGTTCCACCGCCGTCTACAAGGGGGATCACAGCGGACTCGGGTACGGGGCCATTGGGACTAGGCAAGACGAGACGACGTGCACCTTTGCCTACCGTCGGCAGGGGAACCAAGGGCGAAGCTACAATCAGTTCCGGACCAGTTAGATTTCCATGCCAAGTCAGTTGGTTGCTCAGGGCCGGCTGACTCTGGGCTGAGGCGCTAGCCGTTGCAGCGAGTAGAAAAAAAAGGGCGAAAAGCGGCTGAACGGTGGTCATGTCAGCATCATCTATGATCTGCACAGCGTGCGCAATTGGATGACGCCATGCTGATCAGCGCCTCCATTCCGTTTGATGCAAAACTTTTGCAGAGCGTGTGGAAAAGCTAAAAAACGGGCGCTTCTCGCTTCGTCGTCTCATGCTGAGGGCGCAGCGGAAGGTCGACGAGATGGGGAGGAATAGGTCGAACTGCTCGACACCCTATGACTGTCGACGCATGTCACGCCGTCACGATCCGAGTGTTTCCCGGGGAAATACTGTCGGGTCCGTTTTGGCAACCGTCCGCGCTGAGATCAACCGCTGTGTGTTTCCCCGGGGAAACACACTTACCGCTGCAGTCCGCGGCCTTCAGTCTTTATATGCGCTAGCGCCTGCCGCAGCGCGCCGACCAGCTCGTTGTTTCCGCCGCTCGATTCGGCATGGAGCTGTATCGCCACGCCCTGTAGTTTGCTCGACTTAATGCTGAGTCCAAGACAGCTGTGCACCGTGGTCCAGGTGAAAGAGGGCGCTGCACTGCGGCTCCGAGACTATGGTCTACGACCTCAATCGCCGATCGGGCTCTCCCCATGCTTGCGCAGGACGTCGTTGAAGGCTTCGGCCATCAGCGCCTGGAGGCTTCGACCTTGGCGACGTGCGAGCGTGTGCATTGCGAACGACATTTCGGGCGAGAAGAAGCCGGCGATCTGCTTGCGGCCCTGGCGGCTGGCGGGGCCGGTGGTAGCCCCCTGCCCGCCTGTGCCCTGGCCGTTCTGGGTCTGAGCGGTCGGGGCCTGCCCGACCGGGGTCTGGCCGGCATGGCTCGATGCCACCGCAACGACGGGTGCGGCGATGGATGCCGGAGGTGTGCGATCGCGCAGATTGGCGAACGAGGGCTTGCGGCTCATGCTGCGACTTTTCCTTTTCGCGCAGGTTTGGTGGTCGGTGTCGAAATGCCGGCCTGTCGACATGTCCACTCGTAGATCTGTCGGACATCGTCAGCGGCCTTGCCGGTTGGCTCGAATTCCATGACCGTCCGCCCTTCGGCACTGGCGTGGCGGAACGCGGCGCGATCGGGAATCTGGATCGGACAGGCGGGCGTCCCGAAGCTTTCGACCAGTTCGCCGGCCTCCTGATAGATCCGCGGCGCATTGGGCGAGCCGGCGGTGAAGACGACGAAGGCCGGCTTGCGCAGCAATTGCACCAGCTTTGCGGTCGTCTGAATCGCCGAGAGATCGAATGCGCTGGGCCGGCACGGGATCAGGACCAGGTCGGCGATCTCGACCGCGGCGCGGGCGGCGCTGTCGGCATGCGGGGGTGTATCGATGACGATAAACTCGGCCCCCTGCTCCCTTGCCTGCGCGACCTTGGCGGCGAGCCGTGGCGGCGGGCTGTCGATCACTTCGGGCGGCGCCTCCTCGCGCCACGCTGCCCATTGGCTGGCGGTCGCCTGGGGATCGGTATCGATGACGAGCGCGACTCGCCCGGAATCGTGCGCGGCTGCGGCAAGATGGAGCGCCAGCGTCGTCTTGCCGGCTCCGCCCTTCTGGCTGATGATTGCGATTGTCGTCATGTCAGACCCCCTACATGTCTACATGGCGACAAGGCAACAGGACTGGCAAGCGATTTGGTCACGGGAATATCCCCCTGCCCTTCCGTCGATGCTCCTCCCGGTCGACAGGTCCGCCGCATGAAACGCGTCGCCAACCGCTTGCTCCAGCTAGGGAGCATATGACGGCGAAGCCGGCATCCCAGGTTTGTCCTCTTACATTGGGGTCGTTTGGGTTCGGGCGTATCTTCCTGCGTCGTCAGACGAATGCGCCGGCCGGCTAGGTCGGTTCGATATAGAGGAATCATATTAACTTAGGAGCGGTTGCGGATGGTTATGAGACTCGCGCTCACGACGGTCGATGCTCGCCCCAAGCTTGGCGAGCATCTTGCCCAATTGCCCGCCGACGGTCGCAGCCGCCATGTCCCGGCACGATAATCCGGCGACCATCGCCGCGACCTCGGCGGTACGGTCGATTTCGTGCTGCACCGCATCGTCGGGCAGGGGGGCTGGCCGCATCCAGCGCGGCATGAAGCCGAGCACGCGCTGGGGCAGGGTCGGGCGGTACGCGTTGGATGTCTGTCGATAGCGCGGCCCCGGTCCGTCCGCATCGATCCGCTTGAAACGACGCTGACGAACGAGAAATCCGATATCCTCGAGGATGTGGAGGGCGCGGGCGATGGTCGCACGGCCAAGGCTCGTCGCATCGGACAGATGGTCGTAGCTCGGGAAGACCCGCCCGCGATTGAGCCGGGCCAGCGTGAGGATCTCCTCATAGACGCGTACGGCGGCTGCGGTCAGCGTGACGATCCGGCGCTCGGCGGCAGTGAGGATACGATCGCCGGCGCGGGCCTCGCGGCGCAGCTGGCGGCCCGCATCGAGCGTCCGCCGAGCGATCCGCAGCAATGTGTCGGTCTCGCCCTTGGCCGGCACCGCGAAGAACATCTCCTCGAAAGTCCCGGCCTCGATGCTGTCGCGCAGCACCGGCGCGCCGGTCCGATGCGGCCTGCGCGCGCGCCCGGTGCCGGCACCAGGCGCCACGCCCCGCGCGCCCATGCTCGGGCCCATACGCGCGCTCATGCTCGCGCCCGCCTTGCCCAGCGCCCTCGCGGTCGCCTGGTCCAGGGTAAAAACCGTCATCTTCCATCCCCTTGTCGGGGCTGGGACCAAGGCAAAAAGGGGCGTGGCGCGAAACGCGCATCCTTGAACCGAAGTTCGTGTCCGGCTATATGAAGGGGGTCTGGGAGTGACCCCGGATCGACGTTTGGCGACGTCGCTCCATCTAAGCTTGGGATGCCCGGCCTCGTGCCGGGCTTTCCTTTATGGGGTCACAGCCGCTCCATCTTCGGTCGTGCCAGCATCAGTGCCGACATCTGACGATTTTTGCAGTAAATTCCGAAGAGCGAAAGCACCTACGGTTCGTGCTTTCGAGTATCAATTACGAATTACTTTACATTTCGGCGTCGAAAGTTCGTGCTTTCGAGTATCAATTCATACGCGCATTCGTGCTTTCGAGTATGAATTGCTGTGCCCGTTCGTGCTTTTGGATATCAATTCCGATGCAAGTTCGTGCTTTCGAGTATCAATTCACGATGCCCGATCCGAATCGGGCGATGCCGATTCGCGACGCGACTCGGAAATCGATTTTTGCGCCACTTCACGGCCGCCTTCGCTCACCGTTTCGGTCGGCGGACCGATCGCCGGCGCAGCCTCTGCGAGCAACGCCGGGCGCCGGGTGATGACGACCTTGACCGGGTTGCTCTTGCGGCCGCGCTTGGCGGTATCGACCACCGCATTGGGGTCGCTGACGGTCTCGATCAACTCGAGCCGATAGTCCGGGATCGTATCCGCGCCCGCGATCTGCCGCAGTGCAGCACGGAAATTGGCGAGCGGATTCTGATAGCCGATCTGCAGCCGGAAGGTCGCGAGGTCGATCTCGAACCCGTCGCCATCGCCGGTCGAGCGTGCGACTTCGTAGATCCGCCGTTCGATCGGTCCCAGTTGGAAATATGCCGCGGCATAGTCTAGGACATGCCGATCGAGCAGAATAGCCCGGAACAGCCAGTCGCAGAGCCGTACCTTGACCGCCTTCAACCGCCGTTCGCCAGCCCGCGTCTTGTTGTAATGCAGTTTTGCTTCGGACAACCACGAGAAAAACCCTTCCTCGCCTTCGCCACCTGCTTCGATATTGGTCTTGATCTGCGTGCCCTGCAGCCGCTCCAGCGCCTCCGACAGCCGGCCATAGGAGCGCGCGCTGTGGTTGCTGCCGGTCACGCTGAACAGATCGTGCGCGGTGAACACGAAATCCTGCGCGACATCCTCGCCCGCCTCGAGCTTGGCGGCCATGAGGCTGGCGATGTAGAGCACGATCTCCTTGTCGTAGATCGTCGCCACGCCGCTGGCGCTCGGGCGGACCTCGATCGTGACGGTATCGGTCTGGTAGCTGAGCGGCTTCATCCACGCATTCTTGCTGAGCGCGAAGAACGGGAAGGCCATCAGCGATCGCTCGCCGCGGATCTCGCCGTACAGCGGGCTGTCGAGCAGGAAGAGCTCGCCCTGGGGAATCCTGGACGGCGTCGTCTTGCCATCCTTGGTGCGCTTTACGGTGGGCGGTCGGGTCATCCGCTATTCCTACTCGAAAGCACGAACTTTTGGCATCCCATCTCCTGTCATACGGGGCAGGGGAGGCGTTACCGCCCTCCAGTTCGTGCTTTCGAGTAGAAATTCACCCGGCGCTTGAGGCAATTCGACCAAACCCGCAGCGTGGCTCTCACCTGTCTGGGATACGGTACCACCAAGTCTGGGTGTCGACATGTCGGTGCGTCGAGGTTTCGACAGATTGCCGCGGCGCGATATGGCGTGGGGTGCATTTGGCCACAGGAGTTCGCTCGATCGCTTCCATCCGGATCCGTCTCTCTCCATTCGAGATCGACGACGACACGCATACATCTTGATATGTCGACACATCGACACGCCGACTATCCTACGTATCGACATGTAGAGATGGGTGAATGTCGTCATGCGGTAGTGCTGCTACCGTTGGCCGATCCGCTCCTCGAACACGTCCGGAACAGGACGGCAACGAAAGGCGAAAGATTTCGCTTCCCTTCGAATCGGCGGTGACTCATAGAATCACGATGCCGATCCGCCCCGAAAACCGCTGGCTCTATCCGATCGACTGGCCGCAGCTGTCGGACGCGATCCGCTTTGGCAGGGCAGGGGCGCGCTGCGAACATTGCGCGCGGCCGCATCGGCGTTTCGTCGCGCATCTCGGCGACGGGCGCTGGTGGGACGCCGAAACAGGCTGCTGGCGTTCCGAGCGCGGTCGACGGATCGCGGTCCGCGAGCGCTTCGAGCTGGCCGGCGTCCGCACCACCTATGTCGTCCTCGCCTGCGCGCATCTCGATCATGATCCGGGGCACAACATGCCGGCCAACCTCGCCGCCTTGTGCCAGCGCTGCCACATGCTCCACGACGCGGCCGAGCATCGCTGGCAACGCTGGTGGAACGCGTTCCGCCTGCGCGCGCTACGCGACCTCTACGAGGATCCGCGCCTTACCCGCGACCGTCTCTCCTCGGTTCCTCCTCTGACCCACGGCAGGGCGCATCAACCGCGCGCGGTCACACGTTAACGCCATATGTCTATTCCTCGCCACATCGACACATCGACACCTATACACATCGGCACGTCTACAGATCGGCAGGCCGATAAGTCGACACGTCGACAGCTCGACACGACTTCAAGATGACCGATGTTGAGGGGCGATGAAGCGGTGTTGAGGCCACGTTCATCGTCGCGCCGGACGGTGCGAGGTGAGCGCAGGACCGCTCGGCGCCGGAGAACGTGGCGGGGTCGCAGAGAAACGCAATGACGCTAAGGTGACGCGGGAGTATGAGCTGGCGCGTCCGGCCGAGCTGGACGCCGATCAGTCCGCGATCGGTCCGTACTTCGCGAAGGATATCCGCGACCGCTACGGGGCGGCGGTCGGTGCCGCGACCCATGCCCCCATGATTTCGGCGACGACGAGAACCACCTTGCGCCCGTCATGACGACGACGCGGGTGGTGGACGCAGACGGACTGGGGCAAAGACGCGCCAGCTCGACAGGTGATCTTCGGCGTCGATCGAATGGAGAATATTCGGGCGAGCTGGGCGGTGCAGGTCAATCGCGCTGGAACTCGCCCAGGTGGTCGAGCGGGTCGATCATCGCAGCCCTGCTAGTCAGAGTGTTGAGATGGAGCCGACCGTGAAGATGGGGCACGCGTCGGCTGCGATCGAACGGCGGGCCGAACGCGAGCCGATCGCGTCCTGCAAGGAGCTACACGCTGTCGGCCCGCGCGGGCAGATGAACGAGCCGATTCAGAAAGCGGGGTTGGGGGTCTATCTTGAGCGCCGCCTGGAGTGGCTGCACGAGATGGGCGACCTGCTACGGAAGCGGGCCGAGCTGGCGGCCCAAAGCATGGCGAGGCTGGTGCAGGGTGAGGCGATGCGGGCAGGGCTGCAAACCAACACGACGGGTTCGCGGCAGTGCCGGGGCTCGACCATTCACTCCGGCAGAAGCAGGTGCCGGGGATCGAGTTGGACCAGCCGGGGCAGGGGCAACGCGATCGGCAGCGCGAGCGAGAACGATAGCGCGGACTTGACGGGCCAAATATCGGCCGAGGGCGGTAGTGTCAGGTCCGAGCCTCGCTCTCGGCAACATAGCGGCGCAGCACACGGTTAATTTCGGTCTGGTAGCCGCGATCGTTGGCGTGTTCCTTGAACCAGCTAACGATATCGGCATCGAGGCGGAGCGTGACCGGTTTCTTGAGAGGACGGTACAGACCCGGCCGGCGAGCATGCTGCCACGCCTCGCCCGACGCTTCGGGGATATCGGTGGTGTCGATCTGATCGTCTGGCAAGGCTGCGAGCCGATCGAGCTGATCCTGTAGCTCAGCGCTAAGCACTTTCTTTCTCATAGCGTTTCCTTTCGTGTGCCGTAGCTTTTCGGGCGCTAATGATACGGACCCGATCTTCGTCGTCCGGTTGGGGGTGGTTGTGAACGACCACTAGGACAACAACGGCACCAACCATGCCGATGGCATGCCAGCGCTGCTCGCTGCCTTCCACGCGATCGGGAAGGATCAGGTAAAGTGGGTCACTCCAAACCTTCCGCGCCAGCTCAAAGGATACCCCGTGTTTGGCAAGATTCGATGCGGCTTTCCCATCGTCCCACTCAAAAATCACGGCTGCTCCTGTATTTACAGAAACGTATGTACGCGGCAAGGATATTTACGCAAGTGAGCGGCGGCAAAAACGCTTCGAAACCGGTCGATTGTTCAGCTTCTCCGACTCTGGCGACGGATCTGACCGGCCCCCACTGAGTGGTCCGTGATGATTGTTAGTGCATTGTCGCCTCCGTTGCCATTGGCGCCTGGAGGTGGAGCGAAGCGGAACCGGAAGGCGGCAATGGCGGCGAAGCTGCTTCTGGGG
>Ga0308009_10001809_pt1 | contig 11782 bp, 10 predicted proteins | sample Neamet127_FD_203134 | JGI IMG/M metagenome (GOLD analysis project Ga0308009, IMG submission 203134) | Marine microbial communities from water near the shore, Antarctic Ocean - #127 | ecosystem: Environmental > Aquatic > Marine > Unclassified | place: Southern Ocean | collected 2014-07-24
TCGGCCAATAGCGGACGTTAGCGCGTCCTGCAAAATACCTGATAATCATAGTAGCATTAAACTATAATAATGTTGCAATGTTTGCTATCTCAATGTCCTTGGGCTAGCTTACTGTATTGGGTCATAATCGATTAATCAGGGGAGTAGTTCGATGTTTGGCAGTGGCCTTAGAGCGCAGGCAATTGGCCGGTACTTGTTACCGGGTTTGGTTTTTCAATCTGTCATTGTCGGTGGTGGATACGGGACCGGGCGTGAGATTGCAGAATTCTTTGTGGGGCATGGACCGCTAGGCGGACTGCTCGGCATGTTGGTCGCTGCAATTGCCTGGAGCGTGGTGCTTGCCATTGCCTTTGAGTTCGCGAGACTGACAAAAGCCTACGACTACCGCAGTTTTTTTAAGGAATTGCTGGGTCCGTTTTGGGGCCTCTTCGAAGTCATATACCTGCTTATTGCGCTGCTGGTCCTGGCAGTACTGGGCTCTGCATCGGGCGAGTTGCTCAGCGAATCCCTAGGTGTTCCGAAAACGATCGGAGCGTTGATTCTGATGTCCGCGGTTGGCGCGCTGGTTTATTTCGGTAGCAACGCTGTAGAGAAAGCACTCGCGTACTGGTCCATCCTTTTGTATGTGGTTTACGCCGTGTTTTTCGTTTGGATGATTTCGGTGTTTGGCGACACAATCGGTGAGCATCTTTCCAGCGGCGAAGTTATCGGTGCATGGCATCTGGATGGACTTCGTTATGCGGCCTACAACCTGAATGCCCTAGCGGCAGCATTGTTCGTTCTTTCGCATCTCGAGAGCCGGAAAGAAGCGATAGGTGCAGGATTGCTCGCAGGCGTGATTGGTATCGTTCCGGGCATCTTTGTATTTGTGTCGATGCTTGCGCAGTACCCGCAGATAGCGGATGTGCCAGTGCCGATTACATCTTTGTTGCAGGCACTCAACGCACTTTGGTTCCTCGCCATTTTTCAAATCGTTCTGTTCGGTACCTTTATCGAAACCGGTGCGGGCATCATTCACGCGATTAATGAACGGGTTGCTGGTGCGTTTAATGACGCGGCGCGCGTATTTCCGTCCTGGGGACGGCTAGCGATTGCTCTCGGCATGATGGCCGTCGCGGTTTTCCTGGCGGATGCAATCGGCATTATTGGTCTGATAGCGCAGGGCTATGGAATGTTGTCCTACGCGTTCATAGCCATTCTCGTCATTCCTTTGCTGACGATCGGGGTACGCCGAATCCTCACTCAAAAAACACCCAGCGATTTGCAGGTGCTGCCTTCAAATAAGGATAAATCATAATAATGACTCAAGGAAAACTCGATCCCGTGCACCTGCAAGCCCCCTACCTCATCTACTTTGGTGATGTCACCGGGTTGGGCTATGCCAAGACCGGCCTTGGACTAATCCAATGGCGAAAGGAACTGTGTGCCGGGCAATTCCGACTTCCTGGATGCGGCGTCGACGGCGGCATTGCGGAGATGTCGATCGATGCAGCTCAGGCAGCGGGCGTTAGATCAGTCATTGTTGGCGTTGCCCCCGTGGGTGGAGCACTCCCGGTTTCCTGGGTGAAGGACCTCGCTGAGGCGGCGCGCCGGGGTATGGATATTGTGTCGGGCCTGCATGTTCGATTGAGCGAATTTTCGGAGCTTGCTGCCGCGGCTGCCGAATCGGGTGCGCAATTGATCGACATCCGCATTCCGCCGCGCCGAATTGGTGTAGCGACCGGCGAGAAACGCAGCGGACGCCGAGTGTTAGCAGTCGGCACCGACTGCGCGGTCGGCAAGAAGTACACCGCGTTGGCTATAGATAGAGAAATGCGAAGCCGAGGCTGGTCCGCGGATTTTCGAGCGACCGGGCAAACCGGAATCATGATTGCCGGCAGCGGCGTGCCGATAGACAGCGTGATCGCAGATTTCATTTCGGGTGCCGCAGAACTGGTTTCTCCGGCGGCGGCGGACGATCATTGGGACGTTATTGAAGGGCAGGGTGCGTTGTCGCACCCGAGCTATGCAGGCGTGAGTCTCGGGCTATTGCACGGGTCACAGCCGGATGCTCTCGTTCTGTGTCACGACGCTAGCCGCACGCGGATCTTGGGGTTGGGCTCCGATCAGATCTACCCATTGCTGTCCCTGAACGAGACAATTCGCGGCAACCTTGAGGCCGCTCATCGCGTCAATCCGCTTGCCCGGTTTGTCGGTGTATCGGTAAATTCCAGCGGTCTCCAAACCTCCGAGCGGTCCGGCGTGCTTAGTCGCTACGAAGAAGAAACCGGCTTGCCTGCCGTGGATCCGATTATCGATGGGCCGGGTCGAATTGTGGACCGCATCGAGCAAGAATTCGAATTTCATTAAGAAAGTAGCATGAAACTAAGTATCGACATTCGCGAATACGCACTTAAGAAACCGTTTCGAATTTCCGGTCACATATTCGAAAGCTCAAGGGTCCTCGAGGTTTAGGTGACAGACGCGAATGGCATTAAAGGGCGTGGCGAAACAAGTGGTGCTTACTATCTCGGTGAATCCGTCGAAAGCATGGCACGGCAGTGCGAAGACATTGCAGCTTCGATTACCTCTGCGACAACGCGAACGGATGTACAGAAATTGCTGCTAGCATGTTGGAGCAACGTACTAATCTAGTTAGTACGCAATTTGGTGATTTAGCGATATTAGTTAAAAAAATAACTTTTTAAGGATTGTCATCATAGTGTTAACTCACGTAGCAGTACTCTTACTTTTATTAAAGGCTAGCATACATGTTTAACTTACCGCTTATATCTCCCGATTGGGATTTAGCAATCTGGGCTGCACTTATCGCTGTGGCAGGCTTTGGTTTCTGGGCTGACACTACGCGTTTAGGCAAACAGATATCAGGGATTGTCATCATGCTCGTCATTGCAATGTTACTTAGCAATTTCGGAATAATACCCCATGCTGCACCAGCTTATGATACGGTTTGGAGTTTCTTGGTGCCTGCTGCTGTTCCGCTATTATTACTCAAGGCTAATTTAAGACGTATCATTCAAGAAACAGGTCCAATGCTGGGTGCTTATTTTCTTGCGGTAGTCGGAACCTTAATCGGTGCTGTTCTTGGCTTATTAGTTTTACCCATGGGAAATATCGGACCCGATCTGGCTGGTATTCTGAGTGCAACCTACATCGGTGGTTCGATGAATTTTGCAGCAGTTGCTGAAGCATTAGAATTTACCGAAAGTACACTTTTAACCGCAGCCCTTGCAGCTGATAATGTTGTGGGTACATTGCATATTTTGGTTGTGGTACTGATCCCATCCGTAGTTATTCTTAGAAAATGGATCCCGTCTCCTATTGTCGAAACCTCAGAGGCGCCTATGCATGATGAGATTACTGACAATAATGAAATAACCCCCTTTAATCCTGTACATATTTGCTTGGCCTTAACAATCAGTTTGACCGTTAGCGCAGTAGGCTATGCCATTGCAGACGCTTTGAATGTACCCAACTTTGGCATACTGTTTATCACAGCCATTACTCTTCTAATTGCCAATGTGTTCCATAAGCAGATCGAAAATTTGGAAAGTACATTCGAGATTGGCGTGCTGATGATGTATATCTTTTTTGCAACCATGGGTGCTGGCGCAGATATAGGGGTGATGCTCGAAGCTGGTGTGATGGTTTTTCTTTACGCCTCTTTCATTATCATCACACATATTATCGTGATTGTTCTCGGTGCAAAGCTATTTAAGATGGATCTAGCCGAGGTTGTTGTTGCATCTTTAGCTTGCATTGGTGGGCCAGTTACACCGGCTGCAATTGCAGCTTCACGTGGATGGCGAACACTGGTTACGCCCGGTATTATGGTTGGAATATTGGGTTACTCAATCGCAAATTTTATTGGCGTAATGCTCGCCACTGTACTCGGTTAGTTTTACAGAATAATTTAAGAAAAAAGAGTATTTACTATGAAAATAACTATTGAAAACTATCCATTGCCACTGAAATCGCCATTTGCAATTACGGGCCATACCTTTACTACTTCTGATACCGTTAGAGTGACTTTAGAAGATAATGGTTTTATTGGTCGAGGAGAAAGCCTGGGCATTTACTATAATAATGAGAATGCGGCGTCAATCATAGCTCAATTAGAACAAGTATCTGAATCTATCACTTCTGGAATTACCCTTGAACAAGTACAAAGGTTGCTACCTCTGGGAGGTGCGAGAAATGCCTTGGACTGTGCTCTGTGGGATCTTGAGGCTAAGCGATCAGGAAGAACGGTCTGGGAGATGTTGGACATCCTGCCCAAACCATTGGTAACAGTAGCCACTATTGGTATCGCCAGTCCAGAGAATATGGCAGAGAGTGCGAGACAATTTTCTCAATATCCAAAACTAAAAATTAAGCTTAGTGGCGATGCTCCCATTGAAAGATTAGAGGCAATTCGGTTGGCACGTCCTGATGCAACATTAATTGTCGATGTTAATCAAGGCTGGACTTTTGAAGAGCTAAAAGAATATACGCCTTCAGTAAATAAGTTAGGTATTGCAATGATCGAGCAACCATTACCTCGTGGCGGTGATCAAGAACTCGAAGGTTATCAATCTATTGTACCTTTAGGTGCTGATGAATCTTGCCTGAATGCGTCCGAGTATGAAACAGCTGCGCGGCGTTATGATGTGATCAATATAAAACTCGACAAATGTGGGGGTTTGACAGAAGGCCTGAAAATTGTTCGACTTGCCCAACGAGATGGTAAAGGCCTAATGGTAGGTAATATGACCGGTTCTTCATTGTCGATGGCTCCTTCTTATGTCATAGGCCAGTACTGTCAGTTCATTGATATTGATGGGCCATTATTTTTAAAGCAGGACATTGCAGATGCATTGAACTATGGAGATGGAGGAGTGGTAAGTGTGCCTATTCCTGCTCTTTGGGGATAGTGTTTTTTCGATGCTGATGGGGCAAGCTTTACTGAAGTTAATAATTTATTTAATCTTGGACATCATTTAAAAAAAAAGGGCCAAATATCAAATGATATATAGCCCTTTAACAACTCTATATTTAAATATTACAAAAGTAATTCTTATATCAAAAACTCATTGATACCACAGCGCCTATTGTACGAGGTCTGACAGGATTACCGGTTGCAATTGGTGATGGAAACGAATCAAATGCGGTAGCATTGCCTAATGCATCATTGTCTAATACATTAGTTACATATAATGACACTGAATAAGCACCTTCCGTCATATTGTAATTAAGATCCATTAGAGAATAGCTATCCACAGGGAAGTTTATACCGCCACCTCCTCGTGCACCGATCCTGAAGTCAGTAGTAGAGCCTCCAACATAGCGAATTCCGCCACCGACACTAGCATCCCATCCGACAACTTCGAACTCATAGTTAGCCATGAGAGAGAATGTTCATTCTGGTAGGGTACGTGTTCTTTCATCAGCCAAGGCAACAGAAACTGAGGTCGATGGTACTAAACTGACAGTCACGTCTTTCGACATCAGTGATGGTTTAGCAGAGGTAAGCGTTCAGATTGGCAGTAAAACCTGGCTTTGCGAGATTAAGCAAAAACTATGCACAGAGGCTAAAGCTCTATCAAGCAACCTCGGAGATTTGTTATCACCTGATGGACAATGGGCAATTTTCAGAGTGTAGTTACCATAAACACCCTTTCTTTTTCTGCAACACTACACGGAACACCTACCGATCGAAATTATGCAGATCGCCAAGAAAGGTCCGCTTTCGGTCAATAGCGGACATTAACACTACTGAATCTTTACTCTGACTCTATTTATCCTGCCCTCTTCTCATAACTACCTACGCACTGGCTCAGCTAGAGAGTCAAAAGCATAGCTGGCTTCGATGCGGCGCGATAATTCAGCGATCAGTTGCCCCCCCATAAAACCATTGGTCATAATCGCATAGCCATAACCATTGACTTTGTGTGCTGTTAACTGAGCTTGGAACCCCCAGTTTGATCCCCCGTGGCCAAAATACCAACCTTCACCGCGTTTTGAGAGAGAGAACCCTACCGCAAACGGGCCTACTCCTACCGGGCTTAACATCTCACTTGTCGAGGCCTGAGTTAGCACCTTGTTAGAATGATTTCGATAAGAGAGTTGCACCTCAATGGCGAACTTTGCGAGATCTGTCGAAGTCGTCCACAGACCCGCCGCTGCTAGTTCCGGATAGACGTGCCATTTTGGTCCCATCGCTGCCCCAGAAATGCCATGGGCACGCGCTGCATTTCGATCTCGGTCAGCAGGTAGTGGCTGTTGAAAGGTGCTCGAGGACATGCCTATTGGTTCCAATACCATGTCTTGTAATAGTTCAGCATAAGGCATGTCATAGGTGTCTAGGAGCAGTTGTTGCAATATCGTCACGCCGCCGCCGGAATAATGGAAAGCGGTCATCGGTGGCCGGGCCATGCGAACCACGCCGACATTGGACTGCACTGCACCATCGAAAATTTGCGGTAAGCTTGGGAGTGCGACCTCCGGTTCGTATCCCGGGAACCCTAAGCCATCACCCAGGCCTGATGTGTGGCTAGCAAGCATGCGCGGTGTGACGAATGCTGATTCCGTGTGCTCTGACTCGGGGATTTGCCACGAAGACAATAACTTGTTTACATCCTCATCGATGGTGAACCTGCCTTCTTCGGCAGCTTTTAGTAACGCCATCGCATTCACCGGCTTGCTGATCGAAGCGGCTTGAAACAGGGTTTCGGTATTCACCGCTGCCCCACTCTCTACATCGGCTATGCCGTAGCCTTTAGCCCAATGAATGTCAAAATCGCGAACCACGGCAATGCTTACACCCGGCACATTAAAGTGCTCGAGTAGTTCATCAATGGAAAGTTCAGACACGTCAATATCCGGGTCAGCCAGGCCTTGCTCAATGCGCGTCTGGTTGTCTTGCCCCTGGGCAGCGACACTAAATAAGCTGAGGGTGAGAAAGGTCAGTGAAGCTAGCCTGTATTTCTTCATTTAAATATCACTCTAAGTTAGTTTCCGGCCAGTGCACTGGAGTAGGCTTGTAACTTCATCTCTACTGATGTTCGCCGTCGCTCATGCATGGATAAGAGCTTGCCACTCTGCTCAGCATCCAACATCGAATGTTGGATGTAACTGCGGATGTAAGCAGTATCTTACCATATAGGCCAGGTAACCAATCTTTGCGGTTCGGGTACAATAGTATGTATATGGGTGCAATGGAGCCATTATGACTTATCGGGGAGAGCCCCTAGGGTGGGGTCGACTCCGGCATCGTTGTATTTAGTATGAGGTAGGGCTGTTTTATTTTTTAATGCAATCATGTAAGGTCACGCACGTGCGTAAAGGCTGTCACGCTAAGATAGTGGCCTAAATTTGAGAGCGCTCCGAAAAATCAAACCGAGTAATAAAATATGGCAGTAAAGACCCGGTATACCTATGTAACAGCCGCAGTTTTTTTATTATTCTCGGGCCTTGCCTTGGCGCAGAAGCCTCCTGAAGACGATGCTACTGTTACTTACCCAGCTTCCTATTTCGCCGAATACGGTGCCGTATCAGTCAGCGATATGCTGAATCGTATTCCGGGTATCGGGCTTGCTCTTGAGGGGAATCAGGTTCCCAGCTTTGGGGGTAATGATCGCGGACTTGGAGCCGAGGGTCAGATACTGATTAACGGCAAGCGTTTGGCGGGCAAGGCCAACGAAGCCAGCAGCCAGTTGGATCGAATCTCAGCCGATCAGGTGGAATATATTGAAATCATCCGCGGCACTTCGGGAGATCTCGATGTTCGCAACACAGGGCAACTGGTTAATATTGTGTTGAAGGGAGAGCGATCAGCGTCGAATATTTCAACAGAACTAGGTTTTACCCGGTTTCATGATGGCGAACTAAAGCCACTCGGCACCATTTCCTTCAGCGGCCAAACAGGCCAGCTCGATTATCTTCTGAGTGCGGATGTACGTTCTGGTTGCAACGGTGGTAACTGGTGGGGCAATTGCCATCCTTGGCAGAAAAGTTTTGAAACTAGCCTGCTGGCAGATCGCTCTCTGAACGAGACTCGGGCTATTGATCGGTATACTGAACAAACCAACTATCGGTTTAATACAAACTTAGTCTATCAGGCTACACCTGATGATCGAATTGCGTTCAATGCTTTATACAGCGAGAACGATCCGCCTTCCGATTTACTTAGAACTATAACTGATTATCAAAGCTCGCCAGTATCGGTTTCCATAGAACGCGAAGATACCCCGTCCACGTCAAACAACTGGGAATTTGGTGGTGACTATGAGCACAGTTTTTCCAATGGCAGTAAATACAAATTGTTGTTTATTATTAATGAGCAAAACAATGCCAGCACGCGCGAACGGTTTGCCTCATCTGCTCTGGGGCAGCCCGAGACGAAAAACCTTTTCCTGGATACCCGAAGTCGCTATAGGGAACGTATTGTAAGAACCTCCTACAGCTGGGGTCTGCAAGAAGGTCAAAGTCTTGAGATTGGTGTTGAAGGCGCACAAACAATTCAAGATTCTTCGTTGCGCCTGGGATTAAATATGCCGGGCATTACATCTCCGGATTTCGGTGGCCTGCGCCCAATTTCTGTGCCCAATGCAATTTCTGAGGTGGAAGAAGTTCGGGCAGAAGGATTCGCCATTCACAATTGGCAGATCAATCAGCGCATGTCATTGGAAAGCAGTTTATTGTACGAAGTGTCAGAAATTGAACAATCAGGTGATGTGAATAAAACCCGAGATTTTGGTTTTGTTAAACCAAAGTTAGATTTTCGTTTTGATATAAGCCGAAGCCTGCAATTGCGTGTGTCGGCAGAGAAAGATGTTTCTCAGCTTAGTTTTAGAGACTTCTCGGCCGGCGTTAATCCGCAGGATGATGATCAGAACACTGTTCCCGGAAACCCTGAGTTGGAACAGGAACAAACGTGGCGTTACAACGTTAATCTCGATTACCGGCTGCCGAACGATGGTGGCGTACTGAATTCCAGATTTTTCTATTACGATGTGCGCGATTCGATAGGGAAAGTCGATATCTCGCCAGGACCACAAAACCTACTTAGTGCCAATGGGAATGTGGGCGACGGAAAGGTTTTCGGGCTATATCTTAATGCCAGTATTCGATTAAGTTTCCTTAATCTTCCGCAGGGAGTCATTACTGCCGGACTAAATCTGGAAGACGCATACATCTATGATCCGCTAATCACAAAAAAGCGCACAATAATACCTTTTGATCGCGGTGGGTTCCGCTTAGGTTATCGTCAGGATATTCCTGAAAAAAACCTCAGTTTTGGCCTGAACTATCAGGAAGGATTTGGAGAGATGGGAGGCACCGGTGGAAATAGAGTCCAGTATGATATCGACAATGTGGTGTTCTATAGCGGCGGAAAAATGCAACCAAATTTGACTTTCTTTGCCGAGAAACTAGGTTTTGCAAATTTGACCTACCGATTTGAAATCAACAACGCTCTGAATAGCAAAAATTGTATGCTACGTAAGCGCTACAACGGTTATCTGCGCGACCGAGATCTGATTGAAATTGAGAATCCCTGCTACACCACGGGAGCGGTATTTATGCTCAAGGTTAGATCAACCTTCTAGCGTTGCCGAGTCCGTTTCGACAGTGCATTGCACACGCTCACCGAGAGTTGTATAGATTACATTCATTTACTTACTCAACCTCAATCTAACCCCCTAAAAATTGTATTACCTAATTTATCTATTTCATAAAGTTCAGGGTTTTCTGTTCTCAATTTGTCCATTTTTTCTTTCGCCGTAGTAGGATCAAGAACATTATTTTCGAACCATGTGACAAATTCTTCATCTCGAGCAACGCTCCAAAATTTCCAAACGCGATTACCAATAGGTGACCTAAAAATACCAGTACTTAACATATGTACTCTCATGTCTAAGTGCTTTTCCTCAACTAACCCTTGCTTAACTTTGTCGTAAACGTCAAAAACATCTACTAGGAGCATAATCGAAAACCAAGTGATCCGAGATGTTTCACTATCCTCAAGGTCTTCAGCAGCCCAATCTTTAGCGATGAACTCAGCAAATTCTTTGTCTTTCGCTGTATTAAAAAAACGATCGTACAGTCGTTGAGTAAGTCCGTGTCCAAATTGCGCTTTAGTGATCAAGTTGTTTTGCTTGATTTGCGCAGATAGATAAATAAGCGTAATAACTGTGGCTAATGCTGCCACAAATTCTCCAAGGGAACCGATATCTTGAATACTCATCTTGCCTCCAGATATGAAAATTAACTTTTATTTCAGATTATTCTACAACTCACTATTACATTTAGATATTAGTCATAGGTCAACAAGTTAGATGCACAATACCGTTGCTTATGGATATCTAACCGTTCGTCCACATTAGTATGTATAGGGGTGTGATGGAGCCATCCTCGTGCAAGGAGGCGTACCCCGGGGGTGAGTACGAGAGCCTAATTTCATGGACCACCGTGTTCTATTTTTCTTGGACTAGCTATGGAATTACACCACTAGTGCTTAACCGAATTCGATACAGCCCGGTTCTAGCGGTCATATATAGGGTGCTCCCATCATCACCCCAGGCCACATTGGCTGGCACTTCTTCCGGTTTGATGGTGCCCAGATGATTACCGTCGGAATCGATAATCCATACACCGCCGGGACCGGAAGCGAATAGGTTGCCATTGATATCAACCTTTAGGCCATCTGCCGCGCCCGTCTCGTTTTGATTGTTAGCATCAACAAACACGCGTCCGTCTCTGAGACTGCCATCGTCCATCACGTCATAGGCCATCCAGCCCATTTGGGCTCCATCGGAATTGGCTACATATAGTGTCTTCTCATCCGGGGAGAAGGCTATGCCGTTAGGGCGGGATTGTCCCGATTCGAGCAGATCAAGCTGACCATCCGGATGCAGACGATAGATACCATTAAAATCCAGTTCTCGCGCCGGGTCATCTTCTAATCTGGCAAGTCCATAGGGTGGATCGGTGAAATAGAGAGAGCCATCGGAATGCCAGGCCGAATCGTTGGGGCTGTTCAACCTCTTACCTTGATAATTATCCGCTAGCGTGGTGATACTGCCGTCTCGCTCTTGACGCGATACTCGTCGGTTACCGTGTTCAAGCAGTATTAGTAAACTCTCCGAGTTTATGTTCAGCCCATTGGAGCCCACGGAAGAGGAGTCGCTCTCTCCCTCAAATACCGGATCCATAAAAGTGCGCAGACCATTCTCATCATCCCATAAATGAATAGCATTGCTACGGAGGTCACTGAACATTAAATGTTTCAGTCTTTGGTCCCAAACCGGCCCTTCGGTGAAAGCAAATCCTCCTGCAAGTTTTTCTATGGTAGCGCCCGCTGGAATCAATGCATTTACTTTCGAGTCTGCTCGATAAACATCACCTGCTCCGGCTATTTCAGTGACGGCTTGAAACGGCACCATCTGATTACAAGCTGATAATGAGAGCAAAGAGATGAGGAGTAAAAGAGATGTGGAAAACTTATTTAGGGGCTTATTCATTTGAGTATCCTATTGTGGTCTTTCAAGTGTCTATCTAATTAGAAGAACAAGTCAGCTTTTCTCTAGCTAACATAAATCTATATGTTGAAGGAAGATCGATCTCACTATCCCATTGCTCTACCAATCGCTTCGCCTATTCAAAGTGCTAACCATAAGCTGCTGCAGACAAAAGGAGAATCGTAGCTGTCATAAACTGTTTAATATTCATACCCAGAAGATACTCGATTTGGCGCCAGGAGACCAGAGACCCTCACCCCCCCTATATATACTATTTTCTATAC
>Ga0308009_10001813_pt1 | contig 11768 bp, 9 predicted proteins | sample Neamet127_FD_203134 | JGI IMG/M metagenome (GOLD analysis project Ga0308009, IMG submission 203134) | Marine microbial communities from water near the shore, Antarctic Ocean - #127 | ecosystem: Environmental > Aquatic > Marine > Unclassified | place: Southern Ocean | collected 2014-07-24
CCCTAACACTCCGGTAGTTTTAGAAAGAATAGATGGTCATGCCTATTTGGTTAACCAAAAAGCTCTTGATTTAGCTAAAATCACTATTGACACAAAATCTAGTGATGGAACAATTGTAAAAAAAAATGGAAAATTAACAGGAATCTTAATTGATGGCCCGATGGACTTGATTGATAATATTTTACCAGAATTATCTTTGAACGAAAAAAAACAAGCTCTGTTAAATGCTGAAAAAATATGTTTTAAAAACGGACTAACCACTGTTGATGATGCTGGTTTGTCAAAAGAAATAATACTATTAATAGATAGCATTCAAAAAAAGAAAGAATTAAAAATTAGAATTTATGCTATGATTAGTAATTCTAAAAGTAATCTAGATTATTTTCTTCCAAAAGGACCTATTAAAACACCTCAATTAAATGTGAGTTCTGTAAAAATATATGGTGACGGTGCATTAGGTTCTAGAGGAGCAACATTAAAAACTCCTTACCACGATGACCCCAATAATTATGGAAAATTAATTACCAACCCCAGCGAGCTAAAAAACTTAGCTACCAGAATTGCTGAGGCTAATTTTCAAATGAATACACACGCTATTGGAGATTCAACTGTAAAATTATTAATAGACACCTACTCTAAGGTTCTTGAAAATAAAACGGACCCAAGGTGGAGAATTGAACATTCTCAAATTATTGATTTAGAAGACATGAAAGGATTTAATAATAAAATTCTACCCTCAGTTCAACCGACACATGCAACTAGTGATATGTATTGGGCTGAAGATAGAGTTGGGTCGACTAGAATAAAAGGAGCATATGCTTATAAAACCTTATTAAACAAATCAAAAGTCATTGGACTGGGAACAGATTTTCCTGTTGAAAAAGTAAATCCATTTCATACTTTTTATGCAGCTATTTCTAGAAAAGACATGAATGGGTATCCAGAAAATGGGTTTGAAATTGAGAATGCACTTTCAAGACAAGAAACATTAAAAGGAATGACTATTTGGGCTGCTTATTTGAACTTCGAAGAAAATGAAAAAGGCAGTATTGAAAAAGGAAAGTTAGCAGATTTTATTGTAATAGATAGAGACGTAATGAGTGTTAAAATTGATGAGACTTATAAAACCAAAGTTTTAAAAACCTTTGTTTCGGGAGATTTAGTTTATTCGATACAAGAGCCCTAGCAGCACATTTCTTCCTGGCATTGGAACTAAATTTGTTTCAGAATATTCAACATCCAAGATGTTATTTACACTTACAAAAACAGATTTATAAGATAATCTAGAATCTAAAACTGAGTAATTAGACCCATCGGAACGCTGAGCATATTTAAAAACAGTTGAAAAAAAAGTCTTTTTATAATTATAATTAAGCTTAGAAATAAAATGGCTTTTTAAAGAGTTTAATGAATATTTCGAATAGTTTATATTACTAACATAGTTGTCATCCTTTAGGTTAGAATATCCTAGACTAAAAGTGTTTGCAGAAAGATCGTTACTAAGAAATCTATATCTAAAATCTAATTCAAATCCTGTTGTGTTTAATGAACCTATATTGGTTGCTTTCCATAAATCACTTTCGTTTACTTTAACATAGTCTATTATATTTTTAGACTTTCTTGAGAATAAAGCAGCAGATAAATCAAATTGTGAACCATTGTATTTGAATCCTAATTCAGAAGAAGTAGCCTGCTCAGGATTGAGATTCTCATTTCCAATAGTTGTTCTATCACTATAATATAAATCTGTGTAAGTTGGTATTCTGTAGGTTTTACCAACATTACTATAAAGTTTAAAATCTGAACTTAGATGGTATCCTAAATCAATCCCTGGAAAACTATGAAATGATAAATCTGAAAAATAACTAATAGCTAAACCAGGTGAAATACTTAATTTATCATCAAAAAATTCAAAAGTATGATCCAAAAAAACATTGGCAGTAATTCTATTGTGTTCTCCTAAATTATTACTTGTAATATTAACACTGGACAGGTCTAAACCAAATCCTGTAACACCAAAATTAGAAAAATACGAAGCACTTATTTCAGCTGAAACTTTATTAGTTTTATGAAGATTTCTATAAACAGAGGGGTTATCCCTTATATAGATATACATATCTTGACCACGTTTCCAATAAAGTCTAGGTTTAATTATTAAGTTCTCGGATTTTATGACAGTTGAAATACCTAATAAACTTGCCTGAGTTTCTTCGTATTGCTCCGTAGCAGAGGGACTTGCATAAAACCCATTTGCCCCAAATTTACGTTCAGAAAAAGAACTGATTAAATCAATGGGATATTTGTTTATTTTAAAAGAAGTTTTATTAAAATAATTTGTGTTTTTAAAATCTGTATTATGTCTGTATCCATCAGATTTATTAGTAGAAAAACTAAAAATACTTTTAATTTTTTCTTTAAGTATACTAGAGGATAGAGCAAAATTTTTCTGACTGTAAGATCCAAAAGATAATTCGCGAATATTAATGTTTCGTTTTCCTTTTTGTGACTCTATTTCTTTAGTAACAATATTAATAGCTCCATTAAAAGCGTTTTGACCAAAAATTCTAGCAGCAGGACCTTTAATTATTTCGATTCTTTCTATTAAATAAAGTGGAAGAATCATATTAAGTGTGTGATGACCAGTTTGGGCATCATCCATCTTCATGCCATCAATTAAAAGTAAAGTTTGATCAAACCCTCCTCCTCTTATATATAAATCACCTTGAGTTCCTGAAACTCCTCTTTTTCTTATATCAATCCCTACAGTTTGCTGTAATAAATCTGAAACGTTAGATGCAGAACTAATGGCAATTTCTTTAGAGCTAATAATTTTTATTGTTCTAAAATTTTTTGAAAATGGTAAATTTATTTTTGATGAAGAAACAACTACTTCATCTAAAACTTGATTGCTAGTTGTTTGTTGGGAGAATAAAAGTTGTAATGTAAAAAAAAGTAGTGCAAAGATATTTACTTTCATATAATCAACTAAATATTAATGTAATGTACATTATAAAAGTTAAAATTATCTTAATCAATTAAAATAATGACTTTATTTTCTTTCATTTCAACAACACCTGATCCTATATTTAAGTGTGTTTCTTTTGGACTAACTTTAGAAAAAACTTCTGCTAATTTAACTGAGTCACTAAATTCACCTAATATTTTTATAGTACCAGAAATTAAGGTAGAAACTATTGGGGCATGATTATTTAACATCTGGAAATTTCCATCGGTTCCAGGAACCAATACTGAATCAACATCTCCGTTAAATAAGGTCTTTTCTGGACTAACTATTTCTAAATACATGAATTTATTTATTAAGCTTCAGCTAACATTTTCTCACCAGCCTCAATTGCTTCTTCTATAGTTCCTTTAAGATTAAATGCTGTTTCAGGAATGTGATCTAACTCACCATCCATTATCATATTAAATCCTTTAATAGTGTCTTTAATATCTACTAAAACACCAGGAATTCCAGTAAATTGCTCTGCAACATGGAAAGGCTGAGATAGGAATCTTTGAACTTTTCTAGCTCTATATACAGAAAGCTTATCGCCTTCTGAAAGTTCTTCCATTCCTAAAATTGCTATAATATCTTGAAGTTCTTTATATTTCTGTAATAGTTCTTTAACATTCTGAGCACAATTATAGTGATCATCTCCAATAATATCTGGAGATAAAATTCTTGATGTTGAATCTAAAGGATCTACAGCTGGATAAATTCCAAGCTCAGCAATTTTTCTAGATAAAACTGTTGTCGCATCCAAATGGGCAAAAGTAGTTGCTGGCGCGGGATCTGTTAAATCATCTGCAGGTACATATACTGCCTGAACAGATGTAATCGAACCATTTTTAGTAGAAGTAATTCTTTCTTGCATCGCTCCCATTTCAGTTGCTAATGTTGGTTGGTAACCAACTGCTGAAGGCATTCTACCTAAAAGAGCAGATACTTCAGAACCTGCTTGTGTAAATCTAAAAATATTATCAACAAAAAATAAAACGTCTTTACCTTGGCCTTCACCAGCACCATCTCTAAAATATTCAGCTACAGTAAGACCCGAAAGTGCAACTCTAGCTCTAGCTCCAGGGGGTTCATTCATTTGTCCAAATACAAAAGTTGCTTTGGATTCTTTCATGACATTTTTATCAACCTTACTTAAATCCCAGCCTCCTTCTTCCATAGATTTATCAAACTCTTCTCCGTATTTAATAATACCTGATTCTAACATTTCTCTTAAAAGATCATTTCCTTCTCTCGTTCTTTCTCCAACACCTGCAAAAACAGAAAGTCCTCCATGTCCTTTGGCTATGTTGTTAATTAATTCTTGAATTAATACTGTTTTTCCTACACCTGCTCCACCAAAAAGACCAATCTTACCTCCTTTAGCATAAGGCTCAATAAGATCGATAACTTTTATCCCTGTGAATAAAACTTCAGTAGATGTAGATAATTGGTCGAAATCAGGAGCTTCTCTATGAATTGATAAACCATCATCTCCAGTTTTAGGTAAATCTCCTAAACCATCAATTGCATCACCAATAACATTAAATAACCTTCCATACACATTTTCACCAATAGGCATTTTGATTGGGTGTCCAGTTGCTAATACTTCTGCTCCTCTTTGAAGTCCATCAGTAGAGTCCATTGAAATAGTTCTAACGACATCCTCACCTACGTGAGACTGAACTTCAAGGACTAAAATTGAACCATCTGATTTTTTAATTTCAAGAGAATCATAAATTTTAGGGAGCTTGTTAGAAGAAGTGTCAAAAATGACATCAACTACAGGGCCCATTATTTGCGAAACTTTACCAATTGACTTTGACATTGTATGATTTTTAATTTTAAATGTATCTATAATTATTAAAACTGAATTTTAATGTGGCAAATATAAAATTTTATACTTTAAATTCTTTAATTTTTTTTACAAAAAAAGGCGACCTAAGTCGCCTTTTATTAACATTATAATATTGTTGTTTATGGGTTTAATGTAAATCCAACATAGAATTGACTTCCAACCATTCCTGAACCTGGCATTACCATGTACTCAATACCACCAAGATTAGCTCCACCAACTTTAATTCTAGAATCTATTGAAGGAATTTCAAAATTCATAGAAGCATCAAAAGTAGTGTTTGAAGGAATTTTTCCGTCAATAAAACCAGACTGTTCCCATGTATATGAATCGTGATATTTAGCAGTTACATTGAATGAAAAATTCTCAGCTAATTTAGTAGAACCAAAAGTTACAACTGCTCTAGTCTGAGGAGTATTGAATCCTGCCTCATAATCAGAATCAGGATTGTCAAATTTCATTTTATTATAAGAATATGTCATGTTTAAATTAAACAATTCTAAAAGTTCCGTTTCAAGTCCTGCACTAACTCCATAAGTTCTTACAACTTCATCTGTATTAGCGTCATAACTGAAAACTTTATAATCTCCTTGAGATAAAGCATACATTCCCATCATATCAGAAGCAGTACCATAAAGAGGAGTTATTACATTCACAGCTGAAATGAAATTATCCCACTCTGTTACGTAAGCAGTAATATCAAGAGCAGTTTTCTTGCCATTAACTCTATATCCAAAGTCATAAGATTTCACATATTGAGACTCAACATTTCCAAGGTTTCCAGCAGCTACAGGAGCACCAGCTAGAACAGAAGCTAATTTAAAAGAGTTTTGTTGAACATGTTTTCCAGTAACATTAAAACTATTTCCAGAAGCCCCTCTCAATTTCATGTTAAATCGATCAACATTATCAGGCGAAGAACCCATTAATATAGCAGCACCTGCATCAAGTCCAATATATTGGTCTTGAGCTGATGGATTCTGGAATCCTGTTTGATAAGAAATTCTAATATTTTGATTTTCTGAAAGATTAACAAGAGCACCTATTCTTGGTGTTATGTGACCATCAAAAAATTCACTTTTATCATATCTCATAGATCCGGTAAGTTTAACTGCACCACCCAATACACTTTTTTGAGCTTGAGCATACATACCCATCTCAGTAAATTCGATTGGCGAAGTATAATCAGTAAATAAAGTTCCGTTAGATCTTAATATGTAATCTCTATATGAAGCACCCACTACAATATCTACTCCACTAACTAAATCTTGAAGATTATAATTTGCTTCAAAACTGTTGGATTTTGAAGTATCTAAAATACCAGCTCCTCCTCCAAAAACATCTATTCCTGTTGAAATAGCTGTTTTATAAACACTATTCCAAACACTAGAACCAGGTGTTAGCATGTTTGCATCAGCAGCTTTTCTTCCGGCAGCATGAGCAGCTAATAAATCCCTTCCAGTTAATTGAGGCATTTGATCAAGACTATACCCATAATAAGCGTAATTAGCCAATGTACCAAAACCTACTATAGGGTTAGCATCAACTAAATAAGGTAAAGCTCCAAAATAACCTTGAAAATATTTACCAAAGTATCCATTTAATCCTCCTGGCTGAGCAATTGCCATTACAGCTCCTAAAGCAGATACATCATGAGAATTTCCAGAATCTTCTATAGAAGTATAAAATCTTAAATTTAAGTTTCTGTTATTGTACTCAATTTTATGTTGTTGAAGTCCAAAGTTTTTCAACATATTTCTATTAGTTGCATGAAGCATTGTATTACCAGATCCCATTTTTGAATTCAATATGATTTCTGAGTCCTCGGTTGGTCTATAATGTAGGGCTATATCAGTCTTAAAACTTGAAGCTCTATTATCAACTAAATCTACCTCATTGTATCCACTCATGTTAATTATAGTAGACCCAAAGAAACTTGGATTAATTTGTCCAAAAATAGCACCAAACTGAGCACCTTGAGCAGGAGTAAAAGTTCCATTTCCTACAAGTGCAGGAAGAACTGCCCCAACAAAAATTTGTGTCATATCAAAATTCTGTCCAATATCTCCATAAACATTTACACCATCATAGTCTGGAAAATCTCTGGAGTTTTGAGCCTCAGAAGAACCTTTTACATAACGACCGCCCAAATTATTCACATCTCTGTAATCAACCGCGTGCCAGTCCTCACCTTCTTTGTAACTCATTGTAATTTTAGCAGCAAATTTGTCGCTAAATTTATTAGCAGCTCTAAAAGCTATATCATAATAAGTATTGTCACCAGCTGCTTTTTGAGAAGTTAGTCCGTGCTTGTAAGAAACGCTTACTCCAGGGAAATCAAATGGATTTTTACTATTCATAAATAAAATACCTTTTGTTGCATTAGCGCCATATAAAGCAGATGCTGCTCCAGGCATTAATTCAACACTTTGAATATCTAATTCATTTATTCCAAGTAAATTACCTGCAGCAAAATTAAGTCCAGGTGCTTCATTATTCATTCCATCAACAAGTTGAACAAAACCATTGTTGTAAACGGTTGAAAAACCTCTTGTATTTATTTGTTGTAAGAAAAGTCCACCGGAATTTATCTGAACTCCCTTTAAGCCTTCTAAACTACTGTAAAAATCAGGACCAGTAGATTGAGCAATATCTTTATAATCAAATTTTTCAATCGTAACAGGTGACTCAAAAAGTCTTTCTGCAATTCTTGAGGCAGAAACAACGATTTCATCAAGTAAATTTTGAGAAGATTCTAATTTAACATCAAAGTCCAAATTATAAGTTGTAACAGTTAATGTTTGAGAATCAAAACCAACACTTGAAATTGTTACATCGAAAGGGGGAATTTGATTAACAGAAATTGAAAATTTACCATCAAAATCTGCAACCGTACCGTTCATTGAACCAGCAAGTATTGTTGCTCCTGGAATAGGATCGTTATTATCGTCAACTACAGTACCTGTTACCGTGGTTTGAGCGAAAATTATTGTACTAAATAGTACAGCAATCATAGACAAAATTCTTTTCATAATAGAGTTTGTTTTTAGTTTTTTAGTTGTAATCAAATTAAAATATTCTTGTAAATATAAATAAAATTGTAAAACTACCAGTTATTTATGCCTTTATCGAAGATTTAATAACGTTAGAACCTGATAACTAGAGAATATAAAATATCAAACCGACTTTAAATTGTTTAATATTATTGAATTTTGGGTGTTTTTTTGAGAACTGGTCATTGAATATTGGCTGAAGTCCAAGATAAATACCAAGATTCCAAGTATTATTTCCTGCGTTTATAGTGGCTCCTGTCTGAATTTTATTAAAAGGAAGATTAGAAATAGAGTAAGTCTCGTTTGGTGAATCGTATTTAAATTTACTACTAAAAATATAACTAGTTTTTATACCAAAATAAATTCTCCAAAATTTATAATTTTCTGGTGTTGAAGTTCTCCACCTAATTTCAAAAGGGGCTTCAATTTCATTATAAATCCATTTATTCTGACTGAATGTACTTGAGTCATCAACAATCATCCCAGTAAAACCACTAATTTCATTGGACATTTTTAAATTATGATTATACGTACTGCTAGACAAACCCAAACCTATACCTATTCCGAAATTTCTATTACTATTTAATGGAACATCTCTAATAAATCCTAAATTAATTGAACTGGAAAATTTATTTTGAGTAAAATCAGATGGATTATTTAACGACGAATTATAGTAGAATCCAAAATAAATTTGATCTTCACGGTATTTATCATCTAAATCTATATTTTGAGAAAAAGAATAAAGACTGATAAATAATGTGCAAAAAAGAATAATTACTTTATGCATAACGTAAATTTACTTAATAAAAATAAAAAAGCACCCTTATAAGGATGCTTTGAATTTTAAGCTTATTATTTTTTTATCTGTTTTGAGTATAGTCACCTACCCTAGTAGTGTAGTTAATTTTCAAAGCGTTTACCTTTCTTAACTCTTGCTTGATATCAGAAATGAGCCCCATATTAGTTTCACCATCCACTTTTAAAGCTGTTGTTAACACGTTTTGGAGTTCTTCTCTTTTAGTAGCTCTTTCAGCAAGTACGTAAGCTCCAACATCGGAAACCACAGAGAACTTATCATTTAACTGAATTCTTGCCTGATCTCCGTATTTAGATTCATACCTATCACTTGGTTTTCCAGCATAAATATAAATTACACGATCTTTCTTATCTAGTTTTTGGATTTGATCAGCAGCTGGAAGCTTATTATCAACCATTAAAGTGTTATCACGCATAACAGTGGCTACCATAAAGAAAAATAAAAGCATGAAAACAATATCAGGTAAAGATGCAGTATTTATTGCAGCTTGCTCATCATTTTTTTTCTTTCTAAACTTAGACATACTAATTATTTTTACTTGGTTCAGCCTCTGATAATTTTTGAGGATACATTTTCTTTAGAACACTAAGCTTTGGCTTAAGAGCGGCTTTAGCTTTAGGGCTTGTTCTTGGATCAGAATATTTTTTATCTGCCTCAACAAAACTCATTCTTTCATTTGGATATAGAGCTAGAAACTCTCTATCTCTTAACTCGTTATAAGCAGCAACCAATTCATTTTGTACTGATATATATACTTTATAGTCTGTTTCCCTGTCATTCTTTAATGAGATAATTGCTTTATCAGGATTATCAGATGAAGATCGATTTCTTTCACCTTTGCAGTAATCACAAGCTTCTTCACCTAATCCTCCACCATTGTCTAAAAACTTAACTGCTGCTTTTCTAACATCGCTTAAGTCCATTAATTTTTCCTCTACAAGAATCATGTTGTTTTTATTTACTACAACAGTAAAAATATTTCTTTGTTTGATAACAGGGGGATCAATAACATCCTCCATTGGGGGAAGCTTTCTATTTATCCCAGAATCTGTTTCAATAGTGGTAGTTACTAAAAAAAATATTAATAAAAGAAAAGCAATGTCAGCCATTGAGCCTGCATTCACTTCTGGTGATTTTCTAGCCATCTACTTGTTGATTAGTTTTCTTACAGATCCATAACTCATTGCAGCTATGGCAATAACAGTTAAAAAGTAAAACATTTTAATTCCAGTTTCTACCAATCTAGCTCCATTAGCAGATAAAACTGCTCCATCTTGCATAGGCGTTTCTTCTCCTGAAGAAAAAATAAAAGCAGCGATTAGAACTACTAAAAAGGCACCAATTGACATTAGTGAACTTTTAAGTTTTTCTTTATCAGAAGCTAAATTTTTAACAGAAAACACTACTGTAATTAAAATAGTTATTGCTAATATTATTTGAGCTAACAGAATAATAGGAGTAATACTACTGTAATCTCCTTGCATAGCGCTCATCTCGATTGCATCATCACCTTTTCCAACTATAATTACTAGAAAAATAGCACCCAATACTCCTAGGGCCGCAACTGTGTACGTAGTTATTTTTTGAATATTCATAAATTTATTTTTTGTGAGCTACTAAAATATCTATAAGTGTAATTGAAGCATCTTCCATATCATTAACTATACTGTCTATTTTAGCAACGATATAATTATAAAATATTTGAAGGATAATTGCAACAACTAGTCCAAATACGGTAGTTAATAGTGCTACTTTAATACCACCAGCAACTAATGAAGGTTGCATATCTCCCGCAGCTTGAATTTTATCAAATGCTTGAATCATTCCAATTACTGTTCCCATAAAACCAAGCATTGGAGCTAATGCTATAAATAACGATATCCAGGAAACATTTTTTTCAAGTTGTCCCATTTGAACACCACCATAAGCAACAACAGCTTTCTCTGCACTTTCAATACTATCATCAGCTCTATCTAATCCTTGATAAAATATGGAAGCAACAGGTCCTGGAGTATTTCTGCATATCTCTTTAGCAGCTTCTGTACCACCTGACTTAAGTGCACTTTCAACATCATCAGTTAATTTTTGAGTATTAGTAGTTGCAAGATTTAGATAAATAATTCTTTCTATTGCTATTGCAAGTCCAAAAATAAGACAGGCAAGTACAATCCCCATAAATCCAGGACCACCTTCAATAAAACGATTTTTTAATTCTTGTGTGAAACCTCTTTCGGCTGGAGCCTCCTCAACCATAGCTTCTTCTTGCATTACTTCTTCTTGCATTGTTTCTTCTTGCATCACCTCTTCTTGAGCTGGTTCTTCAGCAGAAGTTTCGTCTTGAGCATTTAAATTTCCAATGTTTGAGAAAAAAATAGCGCCTAGTAGTAAAAATGATAATAGTCTTTTCATTATTTAAAATTTATTCTTTTTGTTAATTATTTATTTTAAGATGTTAAATATATATAAAAAAGTTTAAATAAAAATGATGTTTTAGACAAACCTAAAATATTGCCTAAAAGTTCGTTAAGACATTCTTTTAAGCATGTGTTTTTTTAACTTATATTTTGCAGAGAGGAAGGGATTCGAACCCTCGATACACTTTTGGCGTATACACGCTTTCCAAGCGTGCGCCTTAAACCACTCGGCCACCTCTCTTTTTAAAGGTTCAAAAATAGGTATTTTAAATATTATAAATTGAATATTTTAATAGCATTTTTTGTAGTTGCTTCAGCTAGCTCTACTTCACTTATTCCATACAGTTTTGACAATTTACTTAATACAAGAGCTATGTAAGAGCTTTCATTTCTTTTTCCCCTGTAAGGGACTGGAGAAAGGTAGGGTGAATCTGTTTCTAAGACAATATGACTTAAATCAATTTGATTAATAAACTTATCTAATCCTCCATTTTTAAAGGTTACTACTCCTCCTATTCCTAATCTAAATCCCAATTTTATAGCTCGATTTGCCTGCTCTAATGTTCCTGTGAAACAATGAAACACTCCCCGAAGTTTGGGACATTTTTCAGCATCTAAAATTTCGAAA
>Ga0308009_10001815_pt1 | contig 11763 bp, 12 predicted proteins | sample Neamet127_FD_203134 | JGI IMG/M metagenome (GOLD analysis project Ga0308009, IMG submission 203134) | Marine microbial communities from water near the shore, Antarctic Ocean - #127 | ecosystem: Environmental > Aquatic > Marine > Unclassified | place: Southern Ocean | collected 2014-07-24
GCGATTGCTCCTTTAATTTCCTTTGCCGAACCTTCGACGGCACTTTTTAATCCATTTACATCAATATTGACAGAATTTGGAATATTAAAAGGTAGCATAAATTATCCTCCTAGTGTTTCAGTTAATCTTGAACCTTGTGGCAAATAAATTTGTGTCCCAACTTTCATATCATAAACAGGATCTTTAAGAGTATCCATATTTCGTTGGGCAAACACCCACCATAATTTTGTTGAGCCGTATAGATCATATGCTAACAAGTCTGGCCTATGCCGATATTGAGATTCAATAGTATACACTATATCATCATCATACGCAGGAACTGGTCTAATTTTTAAAAATCCTAGATATTGTCCATTAACTATTTCCGTGTTAGCGTAAGGACTTTCGTTACTGTATATAGCCATTAAATAAATCCATCCCCGTCGTAAAGACTGCTACCGTTAACAAAATTATCTAAACTAAATCTTGCTACTTTTCGTCTACTGTAAATTGGTTGACATGTTACTGAAATTATACTTGAAATTGGTACCCACGATCCTTGCTTTCCAATCGGTACTTTCATGTAATCAACATCAGGTTCTAACGTAACTGTAAAGTTTGTAACTACAACAGGCACATCTGGTAAAACGTAATCTCCGTATCCTGTTAATTTTACTAAAGGAGGAGGTGACCCTTGATTACTTGTAACTCCATAGGCCATTTTTGTTATAGATCTTAAATAATGCACAACTGCAATCCAATATTCTCCTTCTAACGCATTTTCAATTAAAAAGTGTCCTGATATAACCATTGCTTTCGGATCTGAGTTCTGATAAGCAAAATAAGGATAATTACTATGTACAGGGGTAACTTGTTGATATGATGCATCATGTTGCATTGCCAGACTAGGAGTATATGGGAATACCATTCCGCCAGTTTCAGCTAACGGAGCTAATAAAGGACTACTTGCCATCGTAGACGGAACACTTAATTTTACACGCCAATCGTATTCAGTTGATGTTCCCCAGTTGCCAGCCATTGGAATTTTAGCTGCGGGGTTTGCGCCGGGCAATAAGTTCATTGTTCGTAGAGCTTTTCCAAACCCCGTGTCAGACAAGAAATCTGAAACACGTTGCTTAACGCCAGTAAAGGCACCAAATCCATTTGCTAATATATTTTCTGACCCAGCAAAGGCTTTGACTGCGGATTCTGCCGCATTAGCTAGTTTGCCGCCGGGCGCTTGGAACTGGTCTCGTCGCCCTGATGTTAAATCGAACTCTGACATAATTTTGGTTACTCCTATACATTATTTAGTTGACAAAATTAAGTACATACATTATAATAGAGTATAACCTGGAGATAAAATGAAAAAAGTAAATTATTTAAACAACAAGGATATATTATCCGAAATACACAAATCAAAGAGTGCGTTTAGTAGTTACACAGAAACCACGCATCATCAGTACGATATAATTTTGCTTAGTGTAGATAAGATTAATATTCGAACTATTGCTGAAGCAAAACGGAATAAAGCTAAACGATTAGGTCTTGCTGACTACAATCAACAAAAGAAAGCAGGTATTAAAGTAAAACTTGCAGAATGCGAAGTAGACTATAAAAAAATAACAAAAGGAGAGCTAATTTTTAGGATTATGATGTTTGATCATATTCCAGAAGAAAAAGGCCGTAAAAAGAATCCTAAAACTATAGCAGATACTAAAGTTAAACTTAACTTTCCTCCGTATCAACACTACAAGTTCAACGAGGACGGTGAATTAGTTGTTGTTGGTAAGTCGCATTGGGTTGGTGGTATGGAAAACGGTTATTTTACTAAAACTGAAGGACAAGCTACTGATACACTTGCTAATATGTGGATTAAGCTATGTGAACGTTATGCTACTAGAGGCAATGTACGTGGATATACCTATAATGACGAGATGAAAGGTCAAGCAATACTTCAGCTTGCACAGATTGGCTTACAATTTGATGAATCTAAGTCAGATAATCCATTCGCGTACTATACTGCCGCTGTAACAAATAGTTTTGTTCGAGTTATTAACTTAGAAAAACGTAATCAAAATATTAGAGATGATATTTTAGAGCAGAACGGTATGGATCCAAGTTATACTAGGCAACATGCAGGCGAATGGGAATCTTACATGAAAAGAGAAGCAGACGCTAAGAATAAAGTAAACTAAGAAATTATAATGTATAACAAATGTAAGAGGAATAACTTTGTTTAAAAAAGCTGCGGTTTTTACCGATATCCATCTAGGATTAAAAGGTAACAGCAAGGTACACAATGATGATTGTGAAGACTTTGTAGATTGGTTTATCCAAAATGCAAAAGATAACGGTTGTGAAACTGGTATCTTTTGTGGAGATTGGCATCATAACAGAAACAGTCTTAACTTAACTACAATGGATGCAACTATCCGCTGTATGGAGAAGCTAGGAGCTGCATTTGAGCAGTTTTTCTTCTTTGACGGCAATCATGACTTGTATTATAAAGATAAACGAGATATTAACTCAACTGCATTTGCTAGACATATTCCGGGTATCACTTTTGTTGATAAAATTACTACAATTGAAGACGTAACTATTATTCCCTGGCTAGTTGGCGAAGAATGGAAACAAGTTAAAGGAATAAAGAGCAAATATGTATTTGGGCATTTTGAACTACCTACGTTTTATATGAATGCTATGGTACAAATGCCAGATCACGGTGATTTAAAAGCAGATTCTTTTCAAAATCAGCAATATGTGTTTAGTGGGCACTTCCATAAGCGCCAACAACAAGGAGTTATACATTATATTGGTAATGCATTTCCGCACAACTATGCTGATGCATGGGATGACGAACGAGGAATGATGATTCTTGATCGTGAAAATGATAAAGCGCCTGAATATATTAATTGGGAAGATTGTCCTAAATACAGGACTGTTAAGCTAAGTCAATTATTAGATCCTGATCAAACTATCATTAAAAATAAAATGTATTTGCGTGTTACAATTGATGTTCCGATTAGTTACGAAGAAGCTAGTTTTATTAAAGAAACATTTATTAATCAACACATGTGTAGAGAAATTTCTCTAATACCGCAAAAACAGATTGAAGAAATAACCACCGAGTTGGACATTCAACAATTTGAATCAGTAGATCAAATTGTTGCAGGTGAGATTGCTGCAATAGATAGCGACAACTTTAATAAGAAAACCCTTATGGACATTTATAGCGACCTATGATAGAAATTAAAGACCTTACAGTTAAGAATTTTATGAGCGTTGGTAATCAAACACAGGCTGTTGATTTTAACCAGCAACAATTAACATTGGTACTAGGTGAAAACCTAGATCAAGGAGGCGATGACAGCGGAAGTCGTAATGGTACTGGTAAAACTACTATCATTAATGCATTGTCTTATGCATTATATGGCGTGGCTCTTACAAATATCAAACGCAACAACTTAATCAACAAGACTAACAACAAAGGCATGTTAGTTACATTGCATTTTGAAAAGAATAATGTTGATTACCGCATTGAACGCGGTCGTTCACCAAACATACTCAAGTTCTTTGTTAACAATCAAGAACAAGAAATGACAGACGAGTCGCAAGGTGACTCTCGTAAGACTCAACAGTACATTCAAGAACTATTAGATATGTCACATGATATGTTTAAGCATATTGTAGCACTTAACACATACACTGAACCGTTCTTGTCAATGAGACAGAACGATCAACGTGCTATTATTGAGCAATTACTTGGTATTACTATATTGTCTGAAAAAGCTGAGGCGCTCAAAGAACAAACTCGTAATACAAAAGAATTAATTCAAGAAGAAACGTTGAAGATTAATGCTATACAATCGTCAAACGAAAAAATTAGTGCAACTATTGAAAATTTACAAAAAACTCAACGTGCTTGGGTTGCTAAGAAGGATCAAGATGTACAAAAGTTACAAAAAGGTATCGACGAGTTAGAACATTTAGATATTAATGCAGAACTTGAATCTCATGAAAAGTTAAGTAATTGGTCTGATCATAATAATGCAATAATGGCTCTTAAAAAAGAATTAAGCACATTAGAGCCAGCACTAATACGTGCTGATAAGTCTGTTGGAAAGGTAACTAAAGACATCGCAGATTTAGATAATGCAACATGTTATACTTGTGGTCAAGAACTACATGCAGACAAAAAAACAGAGATTGCAGAGCGTAAAACTAAAGAATTAGACGATGCAACAACCTATGCACAAGAAATTAATGTTAAATGTGCCGAAGTAATATCAGCACTTGACGAAATTGGTGAAATTAACGGCAAACCTTCTACATTCTACGAAACTGCTAAGGAAGCATACGAACATAGGCAGAATGTTGATAGCTTAAAGCAAGCACTAACAAGTAAAGAGACCGAGATTGATCCGTATCATACACAAATTAACGAGTTAAATAATAGTGCTATACAACAAATTAACTGGGAAGCTGTTAATCAGTTAACTAGTTTTAAAGAACACCAAGAGTTCTTGTTAAAGCTACTTACAAATAAAGATAGCTTTATTCGTAAGAAGATTATTGATCAAAACTTAGCATATCTTAATAATAGGCTTACATACTTCTTAGATAAGCTAGGTCTTCCGCATCAAGTTATATTTCAAAATGATTTAAGTGTTGAAATAACACAGCTAGGGCAAGACTTAGACTTTGATAACTTATCCAGAGGAGAACGTAATAGACTTATACTTGGTATGAGTTTTGCATTCCGAGATGTTTGGGAAAGTTTATATCAAAAGATTAATTTATTGTTTATTGATGAATTAATAGACAGCGGCATGGATACTGCTGGTGTTGAAGGTGCTCTTGCAGTTCTTAAGAAGATGGGTCGTGAAGGAGAGAAAAATGTATATCTTATTTCACACAAAGACGAACTTATTGGTCGTGTTAACCACGTAATGCGTGTTGTTAAAGAAAACGGGTTTACTAGTTATGCAAACGACATTGACATTGTAGAATAGGCAAATTATATGGATGATGATATTCACGATCAGTTAACTAAAGCATATTTAGAATATTTTAAAGCAAATGATGCATTTGAATTAAGACATTCTCACAGAACTCATGCAAGTAGTAGGAAATGGTTGCGAGAAATTCGCCGTTTGTCAAAAATACGCATGGAAGAAATACATAATGTGTACAATATCAAGAAAGGCCGTGTTAAATAGGCACTGCTGATAAGTACATGATGCAATGGACTTACGAAGGCTTAACAGTAGACGAATTACCAGTAGACTGTGAAGGCTTTGTATATTTAATTACAAATCTTACAAACAATCGTAAGTACATAGGCAAAAAGTTAGCTAGATTTAAAACTACTAAGCCACCACTTAAAGGCAAAAAAAATAAAAGGCGCGGCACTAAAGAAAGTGATTGGAGAACCTATTGGGGTTCATCAGATAACTTAAATGCAGATGTCGCTGCACTAGGCACAAACAAATTTACTAGAGAAATATTACATTATTGTCCTAGTAGAGGCGTATTAAGTTATATAGAGGCGAAAGAACAGTTTGATCGCAAAGTACTTGAGACAGATGAATACTATAATGGTATTATTAATGTTAGAGTTGGCGGTTCAAAAATTCTTACAGAACACTTTAAAAAAACTCTACTTTAGGCAACTATATAGGTTGACATCTACATTAAATCCTATTATAATATTAAAATAGGCAACAGTACACACTTCGAACACCAGGCATCAACAGGCAATACATTCCAACACCTAAGGTTGGCGGGCCAGATTATTTAATACCGCTGTGGAAAAAGCTCTCGTATAGAAGCACACGTACATACTGATCGACTCCCCAATGGGAGGAAGCCACCAAACAAATTGGGCTCACAGGTTGATATAGATTGCATGTTGGCAGTCGGAAAACACAACATAGTTCATAAAAACCCTTTAGCACTAGGAACGAAGCGGGGGAATATTGTTACATATAATGTACATTGTATATTATAAGCAACATAATGTCGACGGAGGATGGGAAAGGTCAGAGCCCATTGAACTTGTGTATAAAAAATTACCTCTTTCCAATGTCTTGGCTGTGGCAGACTCACATGAAGTTTTTCAACAAGATGACGGGGCTAGAAATAGTTCCGTCTGACTAAAACAATCTACATGAAGTTAACACAATGTCACTTCGTAACATTGTTGTTTATCATTTAAATTAATAAATTAGTTTGAGCGTTAGCGATAAACTAAATGAGCGTTAAGCTCATTTCTACTAGATATACATTATCCAATGAGTACAATCATCATGTGGATCATCAATGAAGATCAGGATCACGGCCAAAACCTGACTTAACTCCTGATGTTGTAATTACTTCATAATGAAATTCACATTCCGGATGTACTGTTTTAAATGTTTCTATTGTAGGTTGTACTTCGTCATAGCTATAGACACGACCCATTGTGGTAATAACGCTATCACCTGGAGATGTTTTAAATATATTGTAGTGTGTATTCATATAATAATATTTAAATATATATAGTCGACATAAATACTAGTAGTTAATATTTGGATTTGGATTAAAATATGTTGATAAGAGAGATTACAGTTAAAGAAGACAAAGATCAATTAGATGAAATAATCTTTGGTGGTCTTGGAATCGCTGCGCTGGCAGGTATTGCTTATGGGCTTGTATCAGCCTGGGCAATGAGTGAAGCATTTGATTTTTTGTTAGGTCGAAGTAAAATTTGGATGGATGACTTAAGAATGAAAAATTTTAAACCTAATGGTGACCATATACCAAATCACACAGAATTACTTGACGGGAAAAAACGATATCTCTATAAAGCAGCAACAGGAAAATGGTTTGAAGCTGATGGGAACAGTGGTACTAAAACTAAGGGCAATCCTGTTACTATCTCATCAGAAAATTTTGAGAAAGGACTATTAGCTAAAAAGGTAAAGTTTTTAGATAAGATAGCAACTTTGCAAGTAATGCAATCTACAGCAATTGGTGTTCCAGGCTCAAAAAAATATATATCTTCAACTGAATTTAAGAAATTTAATAAAACCGGCACTACTTTAGCAGATAAAATAAGTGACGCACAAGACTGGGATAAAAGCAAATGGACTTCTTTCAAATCTAAAGTAGGCGGAGTATTCAGCCTCAGAATGTTAGGTTCAGTAAGTTTTATTATGCCAGTATATGCTGCGCATAACACATTAGCTTTAAAGGCAGTATATCAAGAAAGATTAAAACTTGGAAAAGAAAAAGGCCATCGTGATATATTGACGGGAGGAGTTTATAACACACAAAGCTACGATAGAGATATTAAACTTTTAAGAGACGCTTCGGCTAATTATATCGCTATGTACCTAGCTACATCTGGCGGTGCGGCCATGGCAACGGGTGTTTTTTGGTTATATTACCTTAGCTCTCGTAAAAATAAACTTGTAAGTGCAAGCACAGTGAAAAAGTTTCCATATATTGGTAAACTATTTAAACTGGCTCAAGCTTCAACAATGGCTGTAGGAGCAGCTGTAGGAGTTGGTGCTGTTGGATCTTCGTTAAACGAAGACTTAGCTAGGAAACTTGGAGGTGTAGTTGCTAATGGTCTGTTAGGAATGAAATTTAACGATACTGGCTCTACAGATGGAGAATATATTCTAAATGTTATTTTTGGCTACTTTGACAGTAATTTCGATAAAGTAATGACACAATTAGGCTTTGGATCAACTGCTGCAAACGCGGTGCAAAGCAACCTAGAGAAGAACACTGATTATAACCCACTAAAACGTGGTAACAATAACGGTGACAGTAACGGTGACAGTAACCCACTAAAACGTAACCCACTAAAACCTGGTGGCAATAACGGTAACCCACTAAAACCTGGTGGCAATGACAGTGGCGGTACTGGTACGCTTGACATACCAGGCTGGGGCGATTTAGATTAAATTAAAGAAGTGGCATTCCGCTAGACTTAACATTCTCAATATTACTCAGTATTATTTTGTTCATCACGTCAAAATCTTCAAGATCAGTATCATGTAGTAGTGTGTGTGAGTCTACTCCGCCACGCATATACCAACATAACTGATATACTTCATGTTTAATACTTTTGATCTCATTTTCAAATTCTTCGGCTAATTCTGAGAGATCAGAATCCGGAGTATTAATTAGCCTATTACGAAAAAATTGGAATAGTCCATTTCTACTTCTAACTTATCAGAGTGTCCACACGCAGCACAAGTTGTGTCTGTGTGTGGTATAGAAAATTGTTCGTTGTTTTTTATTAATACTTCTTCTATAGCACTAAAATATTCTTTGTCAGCATTTTTAATAAAATCTGCTATAGCATGAATATCAGTTTCTTCTTCGCCGTCTTCTGTAACAACTTTAGCAATAGAACTGATTACTGTATTTGCTTTTAGTTCTGCAAGTTTGTCATAAATTTTTTGCGCCTCTTCTCCTTTTGAGTCATCGTTTTCAATTTTAGGAATATCTTGCATCATACGTCTTTGAAGTTTAAAGTTTTCTTTATTAACGGCATTAAATTCTTTATAAGTTAATGGCCGTACTTCAAATTTCATATCTAAAACTTCTATGTCAGTTGTATATGTTTGATTTCCAAGATGACCAATTATACCTTGCAGTCCAATTTCGTAAGTATTTTCTTCACTACATTTTGTGCAAGTGTCAGTTAATGAAATTGCATCACTATAACTTGCCATTCGAATAGCACTTAAAATTGTATAGATATCTACCATTGGAACTTGCCACGGGTCTCGTATACTTGGAACGCAATTTTTAATAATATTAGCAGTTGAATTGCCACTAAGTAATGCATCTGGTGTTTTAGTTGCAATTTCGTCACTGGCAGTCATGCTATATACTTCTAGTTCTTCGTGCTTTTCTAAAGCGCCCGGAGTATACCACTTACCCTTACTTGGTAAATCAATATATTGCTTCGGTTGTCTTTGGTACTTTGTTAAAGGTGATGGCATATTAATTCCTTGATAAATAGTATTATATAAGTATATTTATAAGAGTATATTACTGAGGAAACAACATATGGCTGAAACAGGCGAAACCAGCAAACTCGATAAGACAGTAGATGGGGTTCAGAGATCTCTCAAAGGGTTAACTGGATCAATTGCAACAACTGCTTCCACATTTATGATGACAAAGCCGTCTATCACTTCGGCTATTTCAGGATTCGGAAAACTAGGAAAATCTGTTGGTGCAATTACTGGAGTTGTTGAAGCTCAAGTAGCACAGTATCAAGCCTTAACAAAATCTGGAATGAATTTTGGAGGAAACCTTGCACAATTAACATTAAGTTCTACTGCGGCTGGGCTTAGTGTAAAGGAAATGACCAAACTAGTTACTAGTAATAGTGAGTCATTAGCAGGATTTGGATCAACTGCTGACGACGGAATGACATCTTTTTTAAGTAACTTGGCTGCCATGAATACACAGGGCAACAGGTACGGAATACAACTTCGTAACATTGGTTTAACGCACGAAGAAATTGGCGAAACTATGATTATGACCCAAAGACGAGCAATGATGTCTGGGTTAAAAGAAGAAGCTTCTTCTGGGTCAATAATGGCAGCAACAGCTGCTTATGCAAAAGATTTAGATCTACTATCAAAACTTACTGGTAAAAGTAATGATGCACTGAAAAAACAACAAGAAGGATTTCAAAGAGAAGGTCGATATAAGGCAGCAATGCTAGGAATGGGAACAAAGACTCAATCAGCAGTAGACCAAATGTTAACTATTGCAGATGCAAACGGACTTGGAACTCTTTATAAAGATATGATGACTGCTGGTGTACCAATAGGTAAAGCAAGTCAGATAGCAGCGGCAACACATGGAGAGTCGTACGATCTTATACAAAAAATGGTTAAATTGAAAAATGCAGGACTTCACAAAGAACTTGCGGCCCTGGCCCCCCAACTCGAAGCAGCGGCTGCTAAAGAAAGGGTCAGCAATGCTGAGATAGCAAAATATGCCGGACTTAATTCAACACTTTCGCACTTAGGTGACGTATTTGCTAATACAAGCACTAGAGGAATGGCATTATCAGCTAAAATTAAACAAGGCATGACAATGCAGGAGGCTCTTGCTTCAGTACAAGCAGAAAGAGATAAAGCTACTGCTGAGGGCCGAGGTCAAGGCTCTGAAGATACAAAGGGATCATCAGTCCCCAAAGAAAGGATGGTACTGAACGGTGTCCTGAGAGCACAAGAGAGTGTAATTGCAGGAGCAGTTGAAGTTCAAGCAAAATTAACTACTAAGTTATATACTGAAACTATAGGCCCAATGTTAAATAACATCACTAAAGATTCGGGAATTTTGTCAGATGCATTAGGACTAGCAAGTGATGGATTAACGACATTGTCTAAATTGCTTCCTAGTAATACATCAGTAACAACTCGTGATATTGACCCTAGCGAAGCGGCAGGCAAAGAAGTTATAAAAAAACTGGGTGCCTTTATAACCACTACTGGCGCCAATGAACCAGATGCTGATAAAAAAGCTAGAGCCAGTACGATAAGTAGTAATATTGACAACGCAGAAACTGATGCAGAAAGACTGAAATTTATTAAACAAGCTAACACACTACTACAAATCGTAACACAAACAATACCGAATAATGATAATAAAGTAGCTACGCCTGGACAGATACCATTTTTAAGAGGCGGAACTCCTGGTATTGATAGTGCAGTAAGCGGACTTAATTCCTTTGCATCAATAACACAGGATTTTGGCAAAGAGTCTCTAGCATTATTACATGGTAACGAACTTGTAATGACTAAAGCACAAGCAGCACAATTGGATGCAGGAATTCTTGCAATGTCAAGTACTCTTAGTTTATCTCTTGCTTCAATGAAAGAATCCTTATCAAAGAACTTTCAAAAATCAAACTTTGATGAACTGCAATTAGATCGTGGCATGCCTAAGCAAGATGAATCTTCCTTAATTAATATGAAGAAGAATCAACGACCAACGGAGCAGCGTTTTGCGTCAGCACCAGTATCCGCATCTGGCGGCCAGAACTTCCAAGGAGCAATAAATACTATTAGAAGTAGAGATAATAGCCCAATGGGTAATGATAATAGTGGTTTGGAAGAAATGTTTAAACAAATGATTACTGGTGAGTTGATCCCAAGTTTAAATACCTTAAAAGCAAGCCTTCCGTCAGAAGACATACTTGGCAGTCTGCTAGACACATCTAAACAGCAACTAGGAAGTACAATGCAACAAATAGCTAAATTAGAATCTGGCAATAAACTTACTAAAAGATTAAGTAAAGCAGGAAATGCATTTGGAGGAGTTCTTTCATGAGTTGGAAAAAGTATTTTACGCCAGTAACAACTGAAGATAACATGAGTGGAAGTTATTCTCCGTTCAGTAATAGGAATACAGGTTCGCAACCAGGACCTGCACGTACTAATTACAGCTCATACTTACCTGATGTGTATGTAGGCAGTCCAAATCGTGTTGAACGTTACGGGCAGTATAATACTATGGATAATGATTCAGAAGTATGTGCAGCACTTGATATCCTTGCAGAATTTTGTGCTCAAGAAAATAAAGAAAACGGAACAACTTTTAGATTTGATTTTAATAAATCAGCAACTAATAGTGAAATACAAATATTAGGAGAGTATCTAAGACAGTGGAGTAATTTACAAAACTTTAGTACTCGAATGTTTAGGATCATGCGTAATATATTTAAGTACGGTGATCAATTGTTTATTAGAGATCCTG
>Ga0308009_10001821_pt1 | contig 11722 bp, 12 predicted proteins | sample Neamet127_FD_203134 | JGI IMG/M metagenome (GOLD analysis project Ga0308009, IMG submission 203134) | Marine microbial communities from water near the shore, Antarctic Ocean - #127 | ecosystem: Environmental > Aquatic > Marine > Unclassified | place: Southern Ocean | collected 2014-07-24
AGAAATATAGACATCTTCTAAATGACTGTAATTGGCAATATTTAAAGTTACGTTGTAGGTATTTATTGGATACGAAACCTTCCAAGTAGAAATCCTTTTATCACCTACAAAAATAGTTGACTCCAAATTCCCATTTCCAACAAACTGGACTTCTTTAGGTACAGAACAAGTAATACGCATACTGTCGGGCTCGTCAGATAAATGATCTTTACATGGCCACCATGCAGAAGCTCCTAATCCTTGGCAAGCGACACCAATCCATGGCAAACCTTGAGAATCGGTCTTCCATACAAATCCACCATCCCAAGGAGCATTATTTGCAACTATAGGTTGTCCATGATAATAGACTCGTATGCTTTCTGTGGAACCGACAGTAAAATCAACGGGAAAGGCAATAAAAAAGGCGTTGTATTTTCTAGTCACATCGCAAATAAGTCCATTATAAACAACACTATCTATAGTGAGATTTTCAAACAAATCTAATTGCATCAGCTTAGCCTCTTCGAGCACAGTAAAAGCTATGTCATTATAAGCACGTATAGATTTAGAGTCAACATCTAGTTCTAAAGAAAGGTGGTAATAATTAACATCAAACCAGATTCTTTCGGTAGATAAGGCTCCTCTGAGTGTGTCCTTTAAAGAAAAGTTTTGAGCATGAGCAAAGGATAGGAAGAAGAAGAAAGTATAGATTAACTTAGGCATCGGACATGTCTTTATAAATTGAAACTGCAACACGCTCCGAAGCACCAATACCACCAAGTAAAAGACGTAATTCGGCATATTCTTTTTGCATGTATTTGGCTTTATCATCTAGCAGAATTGTGTTTAATTCTGCTACCATATTTTCTACAGTTAAATCGTCTTGCAATAGTTCTTTTACAATTTCTTTATCGCTTATTAAATTCACCAAAGAGATGTATTTAATATCAACCAATAGCTTAGCGATCGCAAAAGATACTTTACTAGTTTGGTAACAGACTACCTGAGGAACATTAAACAAAGCCGTTTCTAAAGTCGCAGTTCCCGAACTTACCAAAGCAGCATCTGCTTGGTCGAAAAGTGGATACGTTTTATTATAAACTACTTTAATGGAAGAATCTTTTAAAAAGGATTGATAGAAATCGTCGCCTAGGGCTAAAACCCCAGCAATGACGAAATCGCAGTTGGGGAATTGTTTTTCTACCTCCAACATTTTGGGAAGCATTTTAGTGAGCTCTTGCACCCTACTTCCAGGGAGTAATGCTACTAAAGGTCTTCCTTCCTTTTTCCACAGAATTTCTTCTTTTAAATCACTTAATCTATAATTAGACACAGCATCTAAAAGCGGATGTCCTAAATAGTCTACTTCGTAATCGAATTGAGCGTAAAAAGCTTTTTCGAAAGGAAGTATAGAATATAGTTTAGTAACATATTTTTTAATATCGAACACTCTATTTTTTTTCCAAGCCCATACCTGTGGCGAAATATAATAATAAACAGGGATATTATGTTGCTTAGCAAATTTTGCAATTCGCATATTAAAGCCAGGGTAATCGACCAAAATAAGCGCATCTGGTTGGAATTCTAAAATATCATTTTTACAAAACTTCAGATTCCCTAAAATAGTTTTCAAATTTAAGACAACCTCCAGAAAGCCCATAAAAGCCAAGTCTTTATAATGCTTTACAAGAGTAGCACCTTGAGCTTCCATTAAATCGCCTCCCCAAGCACGAACATTCATTTCAGCATCTTTTTGCTGTAAATGACGCATGAGGTTAGATGCGTGTAAATCACCAGAAGCTTCACCAGAAATTATATAGTATTTCATGTAATTAGATTTATTTGTTTTTCATCAGATGAAACGGCTTATTGTCTAGCCTTTAGGCTTAGGTTTCATGAAATATCTACTGACTTATTCTTTTAGCGCAGTTGCTTCAATTTCAATAAGTAAATCTGGGTGTATTAATCTCGACACCTCTACTAAGGTGCAAGCTGGCATTACCTCATCGAATAAGTAAGCGTGAACTTTAGCGACCTCTTTCCACATAGAAATATCGGTAATAAAAATACGCGTTCTTACAACATCCTCTAACCCAAATCCGGCTTCAACCAGACTGTGTTCTATCTTTTTTATAATATACTCCGTTTGCAAGGTGATATCACCTACTCCAATAATAGCAGAACCTTCGGTTGCAGTAGTTCCCGAAACTTCAATAGTATTTCCTATTTGTACGGCTCTAGAATAAGCAAAAACCTTTTCCCATTCTGTATTTGAGCTCCAGTTAGTACGCATTTAAAAGGACAACATATTATGATGAATTATATACCAAGCAGCCAATATAAAGGTACTCAAGAGCATGCCTCTACCCAATTTATCTTTTTTGTACTTGGTAAGAATATTTCTAAAAATTGGGAAATTGATAAAAATAGCAATCACCTGCATAGTAGAAACACGTAAAGGATTTACAGCTAAAGTTAATTCTAGTAGGCTCAAAATAAGCGCATACGAGACCATCGGAATAACAGCTCCTAAAATGATTCCTAAAAAAATATTGTCTTTAATCTTATCCATTATTCCAAGAGTTTAATTGTTCAATAGCATCATGTGCAGTCACATCGAATTGTACGGGTACAATAGAAACATAATTATGTTCTAAAGCCCAAATATCGGTATCTTCTCCTTTATCGTAATTCACAAACTTTCCGGTAAGCCAATAGTAAGTTTTTCCTTGTGGACTCACACGTTCGTCAAACTCTTCTTCCCAGTTTCCGTTTGCTTGACGGCATACTTTCACTCCTTTAATTTTCGAGTCAGAAAGTTTAGGAATATTTACGTTTAAGCAAACTCCTTTAGGCAAGCCTTTTTCTAAAACTTGTACAACTATTTCAGTTACAAACCGATCACAGTGCGAAAAATCAGCATCGTGAGAATGATCTAACAATGAGAATCCTATGGAAGGTATTCCTTCAATAACACCTTCTACAGCAGCAGACATAGTACCAGAATACAATACATTTATAGACGAATTAGAACCGTGGTTAATTCCTGAAACACATAAATCGGGCTTTCGAGGAAGTAATTTATTAATCGCCAATTTAACGCAATCTACAGGAGTTCCGGAGCAAGCATACTCCATTTGATCGCCTTTATCTATATGTACACGCTCTACATGTAAAGTAGAATCTAAGGTAATTGCGTGTCCCATTCCAGATTGAGGTCCATCGGGTGCTACTACAACTACATCGCCTACGTCTTTCATTAAGCGTATTAAATTACGGATTCCAGGTGCAGTTACACCATCGTCGTTAACAACTAATATTAAAGGTTTTTGTTTGCTCATAGCTCAATTTTATCTAATTCTAAAAGAGTGCAATTAGTTCGCCACTGATTTAAGAAATAGTTTTACAAAACTATCGTTTTCATTTTAATAGCAATCCTTACATTTGTAAAAACTCAATTAGATTTATGATTATTCTATTTATCACCTTTATGCTCATTGGATGGGCTGTACAATCAAAATTAAAATCAAAATTTAAACACTACGCTGCCATTCCTTTAGCGAATGGCATGAGTGGGAAGCAAGTAGCAGAAAAAATGCTCGCTGACCATAATATTAGCAAAGTGCGTGTAATAAGTACTCCTGGAAAATTAACAGATCACTACAACCCAAAAGACATGACTGTAAATCTAAGTCCTGAAGTTTACGAAGGACGAAGTATTTCAGCGGCAGCTGTAGCGGCTCACGAATGTGGGCATGCAGTGCAACATGCAACGGCTTATAAGTGGTTGCAAATGCGTTCGAAATTGATTCCTGTAGTAAGTATAAGCTCAAAAATGCTTAATTTTATTTTCCTAGCGGGAATGTTTGGTATGGGTATTTTACATATGTTTACGATGGATATGGTTATTATAGCTGTTATATTTTTTCAAGCTATGATTACTATTTTTAGTGTTATTACACTACCCGTAGAATACGATGCTTCTTATAGAGCTGTAGTATGGCTAGAGCATGCTGGAGTAGTACAAGCAGATGAACTAGAAGGTGCCAACGATGCACTTAAATGGGCTGCAAGAACTTATTTAGTTTCTGCAATAGCCGCTGTTACTTACCTCGCATATTACGTAATGATGTTTATGGGAAACAGAAATTAGTAAAACATATTTAACCTCTATAAAAAAGCCGTTTGAGAAATCAAATGGCTTTTTTCATATAGACTACAACGAATTAAAAGCGCCCTATTTATTAGTTATATTTATTTTTAACACAATTAAATACTACTGATAATAAGTATTGAGCAACAAACATCGCATTCTAAAAAAACACCATTAACAAGCAAAATATAGGATTCCTATTTATAAAAACTGGCATTATATTTGTTTCAAATAAGCGTAATGAACACCCTACTTAAAAATATATTATTCAGTCTTTTGGCAGCAATTATGCTGGGATTAACGGGTGGAATAAGTATTACTAAAATGCAGTGTTCTAAGGGCTCAAAACTCTTTGTGGGTGTTGAAAACCGAACTTGTCACATACAAGAATCGAATACTTGTACTAAGGCAGAGGCAATGAGTTCTTGCTGTAAAGCAAAAACAAAAACACCTATTAAAAATCTACCCTGTAATAAAGAAACCATAGAACTTGTTTACGATTATGATACTGTTGTGTCTAATGGATTCAAAGTCGATCGCACACTAAACTTAATCCCTAGCAAGAAACTTACTAGTTTACAAACTACAAAGTATTCACCCCTTACTTTAACTTTTATAAAGGACAAGTCACCGCCTCTGGTGAGTAAACCCATATTGTCCAAAATTCAATCTTTCCTAATCTAGGATACATTTTCTTGTTTATTAAATCTTCTTCTAGCTTCTTGTTAGGAGAAAATCATGTGTATAAAACACATTCATTAACAACAAAATGTATTCAAAATGAAACACTCAATACTTACTATTGCATTAGCGATTGTATCAACATTCAGCTTTGCACAGAATCAATCCATGTCATTTTCACATTTCGATGGTGCATCACCAAATGAACTTACAGTAGCACCAGGAGAAGAAATTGACTTTTACTGGGCTGGAGGACAAACGCATCCTATGACCGAAGGATGGCAATCGGGCGAAAACTCAAATCCTATACCTTTTCAAACTATTACTGTAACTTCGTCAAATACTATAACTGCAAATAACCCAGTAAGCTTTACACTAGATCAGGCAGGAACCTATTATTTTCACTGTGGTACGAATCCAGGAAACACAGGTTTGTGGGCTTCTATAATAGTTAAAGAATCTGGTGTAGGAATTGAAGAGTCCGAAGAAATGATTCTCGGAGTTTACCCTAACCCAACTTTTGATATGTTAAATATTAAAGGATTTACAGGAGAAGCATTGGTATATAACCTAGCTGGAAAATGCATTCTAAAAGTTACAACACCAATCGTAGATATTAGTAAACTTACTAAGGGTATATACATTATTGAAAGCCAAGGAGTAAAAACTAAATTTATTAAGGAGTAATAAATTGGGCAGTGTAAAAGCTGTCCAATTTTAAATACAAAAAAACATGAAACAGTTTACTAAATTATTCTTCATACTACTAGGTGGTATGGCTACAGCTCAAACATCGTTTACATGGAGTCCTAACGATACGATAATACAAGATGTAAATCCTGACCTTTATACAGAAATATTAATTGAGCAAATAAATACCAGTGGAGACACTTTAGAATTGGGGATTGAAGTTGTAAAAAACACTATAGACCCAAGTTGGGATGGCATGATTTGTTTACAAGGCTTATGCTTAGGGGAAATTCGTCCAGAAGGATTTACTTCTCAGATGACTCCTATAAGTGGCGAAATAAATGGCTATACAAAACTAACGGTTTATCCTGCCGGAGGGACACAAAGTGGGGAACTTAGAATTCGTGTTTTCAATATAAATAACCCTACGGATGGTGATACCTGTACTTGGATTGTAAATTCGGTACCTAGTGTTGGTGTAAATGAAATTGAGTCGAACACATGCCTACTATTCCCAAATCCATCTACAGAATTTGTGAACATTGAAAGTGGTTCTGAATTTGATAAAATTGAAGTTTTAGATTTACAAGGTAGAATTTTAGTTTCCCAAAAAGTATCGAAAACAAGTAGCTTCCAACTTAATATTTCGAAACTAAAAAGTGCCAATTATATCGTTCGTTTATTTAATGGACAAGAAGTTTTGAATTCTAAAAACCTATCCATCAATGACTAGGCTACCACTTTTACTCTTTACAGGACTCATGGTTGTTTCAAATGTATTTGCGACTACACTCGAAAAGTCTTTATATATTCTATCCGATTCTATTCAAACTGTTGATAGTATTACCGTTCCATACTTGAGTTTTAATGAAATGGATTATTACACAAAAGACAGTCCAATTATTTCCTTAAATCCTGGTGATACACTTAAATTATGGGTTTACAATCACGACAGTATCGGTCATGGTTTTACTATAAAAAATCTATCAGACAATTACACAATACCCGCTGGTGATTCTGTTTATCTAGAACAAGTTTTTGTTGAAGAAGGCTTATACATATACCACGACAAAGAAGAATATCCAAAAAATACCTATTTAGGTTTAGCGGGAATGATTGTGGTAAATGAGGTAAACGATCACAATTTTTATTGGAATATAAAAGAGCACAATGCAGAATGGAATTTCAATTTAACTGAAGGTCTAACTGTTGATTGGGAAAACTACGATCCGAAATACTTCACGATTAATGGGAATAGTAATCCGCATATAAACGCTGACACTTTAGCTCGTATTACAGGTACAGTAGGCGATACAATCTACTTAAACATTGCTAATACAGGATTGAGCATACATTCTATGCATTTTCATGGTTATCATGCAGAGATAATATTTTCTAGCCTCCACCCTACTCATCAAGGTAGAATAAAAGACACTTTCCCTGTATATCCTATGGAAACATTACGGTTAAAAATTGTACCGCATCAAGCAGGAGAATTTCCAATACACGATCATAACTTAGTTGCCATTACAGGAAATAACATTTATCCAAACGGAATGTTCACAACCATTTTAATTACGCCCTAATGAAACAGTTATTTTACATACTCTTCTTTGCTGCTAGTCTAAACGGAATGGCTCAAGTTGAAACAACTTTCATTTTTTCGAAAATGGATATTGAAGCACAGCATATTTTATGGGATAATACGCCTACAATGCTCATGGGATTTACTACGACTATGGGTGGTAGTATAGATATTCCAGGTCCCACACTAAATTATTTTGAAGGCGATTCTGTAGAATTGAAACTTCGCAATATGTCTCAAGGAGCTTCGCATACAATTCATTTACATGGCTTAGATGTAAATCAACAAAACGATGGCGTACCGCACCTTTCCTTTGAAGTTGGACATAATGAAACGATGTCCTATTTTTTTAAAGCACCACATCCCGGCACATACCTTTACCATTGTCATGTAACTTCAGCCTTACATGTGCAAGCGGGTATGTATGGTTTACTAATCGTGAAACCAAATACGGGAATAAATGAAACCTGGGAAGGTGGTTTTCTTTATGATTCAGAATATGCTTGGATGACTTCGGAACTCGACCTCGCGTGGCATGAGGATTCAATAATCAATCATCCACATGACACCACAACGATGGAAGTACATTTACCCGATTATAATCCAGATTATTTTTTAGTAAATGGTCGATCTGAACAAGAATTAAATAACGAAAACATTGCAGTAAATGTTACCGCAAATGAAGTTGTTTTATTGCGTTTGGCGAATATTGGTTACTATGGAAATACGTATCATTTCCCAATGCATTTAAATGCGAGAATTATATCGAGCGATGGAAGACCATTACCTTCAATAGAGTTCTCAGATTCTTTAAGCATTATGCCTGGAGAACGTTATCAAGTTTTACTGCAATCTACTAATGAATTAGAAGCTGTTATTAGAGTAGATTACATAAACCTAAACACTCAAACAGTAGAAAACACACAAGAGATTTCTGTATTAATTTCTGGCTATTTTTCTGTATCAGAAAATAAATATGAGGCAATTAACATTTACCCAAACCCTAGTTTAGGCAAGATTCATTTTACTAAAGAGATTAACGAAATTGAACTTTACGATCTTAATGGACGTTTACTAAAAACCAAAGTAAACGCTAATTTTATCGACATAACCGATTTAGAAAAAGGAAGCTATCTAATTAATTTAGATGGACAAATAAAAAAAATCATTAAAAAATAAAGCCGCATGAAACTGATCATACAACTTGTATTACTCCTAAGTATTTACTCTTGCAATACTCAAGAAAACGTGCTGGTAGAGTACAAAGGTGCACTACGAGATATAATGCACAAAGGAGATTTGAGTGCTAAAGCTAATCTAAAAGATTTTGAGAACCTGAAAGGCTTATACGCTCTAGGAGCTGTAGAAAATTTAAAAGGCGAAATTCTTATTCTTGATGGTGTACCATATATATCCTCTTGTGAAATTAAAGACTCCTTAAAAATCAACACTCTAAAAAAGACCTTCAACACTAAAGCAGCATTATTGGTTTACAGTCAGGTAAATAATTGGATGGATATTAAAATCCCTTTTGATGTACAAACTTACCAGCAATTGGAAGATTTTATTAGTGCTGAAGCTAAGCATCAAGGAATAGATATAAATGAGCCATTTCCTTTTTTAATAAATGGAAACTTTGATTCTTTCGATTGGCATGTTATTGATTGGAAAGATGGAGACTTAGAGCATTCTCACGAAAAACATATTAAAGCTGGATTGCACGGTACAAAACACAATACAAAAGGGACAGTATTAGGTTTTTACTCTAACAAACACCACGCTATATACACACATCATACTACAAACATGCATTTACATATTAAAACAAATGAGCACGACTTAGTAGCTCATGTAGATGATTTAATGTTAGGTACAGAGATGATTTTAAAATTAGCCACGATGTAAATGTAGCTCAGCTATTACATAATGATGTTTATGGGAAACAGAAATTAGTAAAACATATTTAACCTCTATAAAAAAGCCGTTTGAGAAATCAAACGGCTTTTTTTTATGTTTAAACTTTAGTTACTCTAATTAACCAATGTAACACTACCAGTAAGTTTATGCCTACGACCTAAAGGATCTTCTACAATCATTTTATAAGTGTAAACTCCAGATTGTCCAGCTATGCCATTAACCGTTCCATCCCATTGGTTTTCTATTGCATCAGATTCGTAAACCATAGCTCCCCATCTATCAAAAACCATCATATTATAAGACTGAATTTTGTCGCTAACCAAGCCAAAGTAATCGTTACTGTTATTCTGATCGTTTGGTGTAAATGCATTGGGAACAAAATACTGAATTGGTCTTACGATAAGAGATTGAGATGTGGTATCGGCACAACCAAATTCATTTTGTACAATTAATTCGATATGGTAAGTCTCAACATCATTATAAATGTGCGAAATATACGGAGCGTTGTCTTGTGAGAAGTATCCATCTCCAAAAGACCAATTACTAAAGCTTTGGTTTAAGGAGTAATTTTCAAAAGTAATATCAGTATTATCAATAAATACTTCGTTCGACTCCATATAAAAATCTGCTGTAGGGTCTTGGATTAAAACATACTCTACTTGTCCAAAAATAGTTCCTTCGCAATTATTTGCACCTACTATACTTACAATGGAATATACACCTTCTTCAACTATGTTAATATCGAAAGGTTCTTCGCCATATAGGTTTTCATTTGCAATACCATTTGTATATTCTATTGCAAAAGGACCTAATCCAGTAGCTGTAATTTGTGCATTTTCAAAAACATCTCCAACACAAATACTATCACCACCACTTATGCTTGCAGTTATTTGTGGATTAATAGTTAAGTGAATAGAATCACGAAAAGAACAAATACTTTGATAGATCCCTACCCAATAACTACCATTTGCAGTCGCTAATAGCGTGTTTTCTGAAGATGCATCTTGCCAATAATAGGACGCAGAATCAGTAGTAGCATCAAGTAATAGTTCTTCACCAAAACATAGAATGGTATCATTTCCTAAGCTCAGCTCTAAATCAATTATATCTATGAGAATACTGTCGTTAGCAAGGCAGTTAAATTCCATTATTTCTACCCAATAGATACCTTCGTAGGATGTACTAAATGTGTTTGAAGTAGATAAGTCTTGCCATACAAAAGTTGCATTGCTATTGGTTACTTCTAGCAATAAACTCGCTCCATTACATAAGGTTGTATCATTCCCCAGGTTTACTGAAGGTGACGTAATGGTTATGATATGATCTTCAGTATTAATAAAATCATCTAGATAAGTAGTAACCGTTATAGTATAATCTCCTGCTGAAGTAAACTCATGTGAAGGAGTAAATAAAGTTGATGTATTATTCATTCCACTGTTAGGATCTCCAAAAGTCCAAAACAAAGAATCGGGCGAAGTATTTAGGGAGAACTCTGTACTGTCTCCAAAACAATAATTAGAACTCGATATAGCGAATTGGTTAAATATTGAACTAAAAAATGTGGGTAGGCCATAGCCTGTATTAGTCCCCTCGGATAATAAAACTGAATTAAAATCGAAATCGCATGCTGTACCAAGTAAATTTGGAGCATTTATAGTAGTAATGAATTGGCTAAATGTGGAGGAGATATAGTATATTTTACCGTCAGGGCCTAATTGTAATGCAGTGTCGTAAACATAATTACCGTTATTTATACTCAGTTCAGAATTTAAGATAGCAGTGTTACTACCAGCAGTTAGATCATACTGAAATAGATTAGCATTAGTTGATACATACATGATATCATTATTAGGTGAGAAAGCTATACCGTAAGGGGCATATATACCATTGATTTGTAAAAGAGGAGAAATAATACCTGTAGAATTATCAAACTCAAATAAATCAACATAGTCATTAATAGTAAAGACAGCTCCAATTTTCGATCCATCTGGTGTAGCTAATAAATAACCTAAATCATTATCTACTGTATTTGAAAAAGATTGTGCAGCTGTAGAATTAATTCCGGCATTAGAAAACAAGTATGTAAAATATGTATTTGTAGAATGTTGAGGTGCAACAATCCAGAAATCAGAACCATTATCATGAAGAATTGCGGTTACTTTTTCTGCTGCATTTGTGAAAAGTTCAACATTTTTCAAACTAGTTATATCACCTAAACCTCCGTTTAAACTTAAATTGACTTCAGAATAGCAAAAAGAGCCATTATTTCCCGAATACCCATCAACTGTAAAAATATAGTAAATAGTTGATGATTGTGGTTTTTTTACAATAATAGCAGATTGTGTACTACTATTATGTCCTAATAAACCTGTACCGTTAGCCATAATACTATGATTTTTATCATACACAGTCATACCATCTGTGTAGAACAATAAGTCACCATTAGTATCGGCAATCGAAGCGCAACCTTCTAGAGTATTTAATTGTCCATTGTTAATTGCTACTGCAGTACCGCTGTTAAAATCTAGTCCAGCACCAAACCCAAAGTACCAAATATTCCCTTCATTTTGTGATAATAGTAATTGTGGTATTAGTAGAATTATAAATAGATGTTTTTTCATACGTCTAAAGTATGTAAAATTTACTCATCTTAAAAGTTGGTAAATGCATGTAATAATTACATTAGGCAAGTGTAAAAGAATAAATTTCTAAAGAGA
>Ga0308009_10001828_pt1 | contig 11676 bp, 9 predicted proteins | sample Neamet127_FD_203134 | JGI IMG/M metagenome (GOLD analysis project Ga0308009, IMG submission 203134) | Marine microbial communities from water near the shore, Antarctic Ocean - #127 | ecosystem: Environmental > Aquatic > Marine > Unclassified | place: Southern Ocean | collected 2014-07-24
CCCTTCTCAATTGAGAAGGGCTTTTTTTATTCCAATTCATTTAAATATGGGCTTTGATGTTGGGCTCATCAGATCACGCCTCATAGTCGCTAAAATGTGGTGAATTATCTACAAGAAACTATTCGAGAAAGATTTATTTAATAGATTGACATAGACCTTTAGGATGCTGTAGTTTCCTTGCGAGTAATAGAGTTCCCCCCGTGACAACTGAAACGCATGGGTCTAAGTAGCGGTTTAGATCATGGAGAGTTCTCTAAAACTTGCAACATGACGTGGTAAATAGATTTCAATCTATTTGCTAGTCAAAGATCCAATTTAGGATTTTTGCACGTCTCAGGAGGATTATATTTTGTTTAAGATAAGCAAGATGAAGCTCGTAATCGGGCTTTTGATTGGTGCTGCAATGACAGCTCTTGTCGCTTGTGGTGGTACAGAAACCATCACTGTCGTCGAGACTGTTGTTGTCACCGAAAAGGGTGAGACGATTACCATCACCGAGCAGGTTGAAGTTATTCGTGAAGTCGAAGTTCAGGGCGCTCAGGTTGTTGTAACCGCTACGGCGATTCCAACAGCTACAGCGATTCCGATCGCTGCACTAGAACCTGCTCCAGCACCTGTTAACCCAGCCGGAACGCTCAGTATCGCCGTTTTTAACATCGGTCCTGGCGTTGGTTTGGGCAGTTCACAGGCGCCTGTTGAAGCTATGCAGTATTACGGCGTTGGTGAAGGTCTCTTCGCCATGGACGCTGGCGGAACTGTAATCAACAGATTGGCTACTGGATTCACAATTGCATCTGATCTGTCATATGTTGATGTAGACATTCGATCAGGCGTGAAATTCCACAACAATTTGGGTGAATTTGGCGAACTAAGTGCTGACGACGTTGTGTGGTCGATGAATGATGCAAACGCAAATACTAACCCGACCAGTATTCACGGTCAGGCTGGTGACTTTGCAGCGCTGTTCAAATCAACCGAAAAAATTGATGATGACACTGTACGGTTCCACTTCAATTCGTTCGACTTGCGTTGGAACGGTAACTTCTTGAACGAACAAGCTCAGGGAACAGCAATGTTTCCTAAGTCTGCTTGTCCTGAATACACAGATTCCAACAGAAACTGTGCTTTCCTTCAGGAAAACATCGTTGCAACCGGACCATTCCAGGTTGATGAATGGGTTCAGGACGACCGAGCTGTTATCAGCAGGGTTGGATACGACCACTGGCGAACAAATGCGACTGCAGACACCATTCGAATTATCGAAGTTCCAGAGCCATCAACTCGTGTTGCATTGCTCAGGACTGGTGAAGTAGACATTGCAGACTCTATTCCGCTGAAGGACATTCGTCCTCTAGCTGAAAGTGGATTCAAGGCCGAGTCAATTACTCGTGCTGGTCGAGTTCACGAAATCATCTTCTCTGGTAACTACTGGGAAGAGAACCACGCCGTTACTGGCGAGGACTTGAAGCGAACTGGTTCTGGTTACTGTGTTCACGACCTTCCTTGGGTTGGTTGCAACATTGAAGGTAAGCAGCCTGGTGACATGGAAGAAGCACGACAAGTTCGATGGGCACTTGCTAAGGCAATTGACCGCGAACTGCTTGCCGACACCATTCTTGACGGCTTTGGAACAGTTGGTTCGATGGAATACGTCGACACTACCGCTCCTTGGTTCAAAGACCGATGGCTGATTCCGTACGACCCAGCAGGTGCTGTAGAGCACATGGAGAGTACTGCTTGGCCAACTGGTAAGTTCACTATGGGTATTTGGACCGGTGGAGAACTTGGTGGTTCAAGCGGATCAAACGCTGAACTGAACGACGCTATTGCCGGTATGTGGCTCGCGTTATGGCCAGAGATGGACATTCAGGTGTTCAAGTCTGCCTACTCGATCATCCGACCTGGTTTGGTTGGTCGAACTAACACAATTCCTTACGCAGGTGACTGTGACGAAGGTTCAACGACGATTCCATTCGACTGGCCACATGGCCTGACTGAGACAAGCCGCACACGTGGTGGTTTCGGTTGTGGAATTGAGATTCCTGAAATTTCGGATGCATTCGGTGAAGTCTCTGTTATGACAGACCCAATCGAACGTGCAGCTCGAAACGTCAAGATGGTCGACTACCTTTACGATCAGATGATCTTCGCTGGTACCGTTCAGGTTCCAACGTTGGTTGTTTACAACCCGAATTCAATTTCAGGTTGGTTAGGTACTCCGTCCATGTTCGCCACAATGAACGAATTCGAGACAATCGAACTCGCTCGCTAGGCAAACCTAGACAAACATTGAGCCCCGGAGCGTTCCGCCTTGGTGCGGGCGCTCCGGGGTCTTTTTTCTCACTCCGAACATTGAGGGTGGGATTCATATTTAGATTGATTCCGAGTAGCACTTGCGTAAGTACCTAATTCAGAGATTCTTCTTTGGTATTCTGTCGCTGATAGCGGCGACCCTGATCGTATTTGTGCTTTCTCGGGCGCAGGGTGATCCTCTGCTGCTGTACGCAAAGCCTGGCGGCTATGGCGTATCGCCTGAACAGATTGCGGCTCTCGAAGAGAAACTCGCTCTCGATAAGCCGCTTATAGTTCAGTATTTGATTTGGCTGGGCCGTGTGGTTCGAGGAGATCTCGGTCAAACATTGCTCGCTGAGCGTGATGTTTCTACCGTTATTGGCGAAAAGCTTGGAGCAACTTTTCAGCTTGGTATATTGGCATGGTTCTTCGCCACTTTGGTTGGGGTGCCTCTTGGGGTGCTCTCGGCGGTCAAACGTGGTTCCGTATGGGACTACATAGGCAGAATGTTCGCTTTATTTGGTCAAGCCGCGCCTGTTTTCTTCTTAGGAATTATTGGGATTCTAATTTTTGCGGTGCAGTTACATTGGCTTCCCGCTGGCACTAGACCAATTCAAGATCCGTTCTTTCCGAATCAAGCTAAGGCACTTCTGATGCCCACAATTGCGCTCGGGTGGCTTCCTGCTGCCGTTTATTTGCGCTTAACACGTTCGGCAATGCTAGAAGTACTTGATTCTGAATATGTGAAATTGGCTCGAGCGAAAGGTGTCTCTAGCCGCTCGGTCATTTGGCGGCATGCTCTTCGGAACGCTCTCATTCCGCCGATCACTGTATCGGCACTGGTTTTGGTTGGATTCCTTGAAGGTTCGGTTGTTGTCGAAGCGGTGTTTGCGTGGCCGGGAATTGGTCGTATGGCAGTTGAATCGATTCATAACAACGACTTCCCATTGCTAACTGGGGTCATTCTCATGTTTGCAGTCTTATATGTCGCCGGAAGTTTCCTTGCCGACATCGCATATACGCTTGTTGATCCTAGGATTAGGTACGACTAGATATGGCACAAGAAACATCCTCAGCAAGCACTGATTCAAGTTCAGTCGACTCTATACAATCGAATCTGATGGCCAATCAAGTAATTGGCATTCAAAAACAGACGTTAGGAGAGAAATTCTGGTACGTCGTTCGTAGGTGGCCGCTTATACCTATGGGGATTTTGGTAGTGATGCTTTTTGCAGCACTTTTCGCGCCACTTCTATCGCCTGTGGGACCACGTGATATTAACTTGCGTGGCCGGGCTGCACCGCCCTTCTGGCAGACGGAGTGGTACGACGCTAATCCGAAGAACGAGCAGACATATCTGTTTGGTGCCGATCACGTTGGGCGAGACGTTCTGACTCGAATGCTTTACGGTGCTCGAATTTCGCTGATGGTTGCGGTTATTTCTCTTACTACGGGCGTAGTGATCGGATCTGCAGTCGGGCTTGTTGCTGGCTATTACGGCGGATTTGTAGATGAATTTTCGATGAGAACTGTGGATGTTTGGAACGCGTTACCGTTCTTGTTAATTGCAATTCTCGCGGCCGTTACTTTTGGCCAATCTGTATCGATTGTGATGATCCTGCTGGCGTTAGTCGCATGGGCGGGAGGAGTGCGTAATGTTCGAGCTGAAGTTTTGACGTTAAAGACGCGAGATTACATTGCTCTCGCTCGAATCGCGGGTGCATCTGACTTCCGAATCATCATGCGTCACATCCTTCCCGGTGTGGTCAACACGATTGTCGTGTTAGCCACATTGAGAGTTGGTGGCCTGATTCTTGCTGAAGCTTCACTTAGCTTTTTAGGAGCCGGAATTCCAGCAGCTACACCTACTTGGGGCAACATGATCTCTGAAGGTCGTGAATGGCTCAGTACAGCGTGGTGGATTGCGGTGTTCCCTGGAATTGCGATATTGCTTGTCGTGATGAGCGTGAACTTCTTAGGCGACTGGCTACGTGATCGCTGGGATCCGAAATTGCGACAGCTGTAGGCAGCACTGTCTTGAGGGTGAAATCGTCTGACGGACGAATATCACTTGTAACTTTTGCCACTACTAATAAGTTCTATCCAAGATGTACGCACCTCTTACACCTCGATTCAGCGCGGCGTTCTTTGATTTTGATGGAACGTTGATCGACACATGCCCTCCGCGTCGCGAAGCGGAGGAAGCGACTCTTCGTGAGTTTGGTATCGGTGGTCTCGCTAACGATCATCCCTATATATTTGGGCATGGTGTAATGCCCGGCTCGTAGAGGTTTGCCGAGCACTATGGCATCGACGATCCTGAAGCTCTGTGGTTTTTGAGGATTAGATAGCTGGATTATTGGCTGCGAAGGCTGTAGGGATGACGTGTGTGGGCGTGGGGCAAGTGGCGCTTCAAACGGAAGAGAATATTGCGCCTGATATGGCGATATCGTCGTTCCTAGATTTCTATATCTGGAATGTTCGACCGCACTAAGCGCTGCTTACACGTTCGGTTAATTCGTTTCAGAATCATTTTCATACGTAAATGTATGATGTCGAGATTCGACATGTTCGAGCGTTCAGACCGGCCAGTCGTGATTAAATATTAGAAGCAGACATACGGCGGCTATGAAAATCACAATAAAACAGTTTTGGATTTTGTCGCCGGCGATGTTGGTCGTGATGGCATCAATCGCTTGTGGCAAAGATTCTGAAGGGCAAGGAGCTGGTTGGGATGAGGTCGGAACCATTGGAGCTAGCGACCATGAGCAAATTGCGGACCAGAGCTTACGGACCCTTGAAGCCTTTGGCTAATACGCCAACGCCGGTTCCTACCGACACTCAAATTCCAGAAGCCACGCCTACTCCGGCTCCGACCAGCGCCCCAGAAACTACATTCGTATATATCTATCGAATCGATGTGGAAGTGGGACTACGCACCAGCTACGTTGTCTATCACTCACGGTCGCAGGCAGCGCTGGATCGTGTCACGACTGCTGCCACTACTGGAAACGAATCCAACACGGTTGAATATATGAAATCCGCTTAAACTGAGACTAGAGGTTGAAGTGATTACCCGGACATCGATATAACCGAGATTACGTACATGAAGTGTGATGAAATTCTATTCAAGGTCAGGATTTGCCCTTCGATATCGAGACGTTCATCTACTTCAGGCGAGTAAATGGGGTGTGGTTAGAAGATCACACTCACGATACGTGGGCCGACGAGTGGGAGAGCACGCACCGGCCGTAGGTGCCAGCGATCTGAGGCTAGCTACCGGCGTTGCGAATGGCTTCGATGCCTATCTTCATACCGTCGGGGAAGTTGAATACACCTGTACCTGAGATTAGCGTTGTCGCTCCTGCATCGATTACTTCGCCAGCTGTGTTGACTTTTATGCCGCCATCGACAGCGATTTCAAGATCGTGACTAGCTATCAGTGCCATGTTCCTAAGCTCCGATATTTTCGGCAGCATTTCGTACATGAACGACTGCCCACCAAATCCGGGTTCGACAGTCATCACGAGGACTCGCTCGATGAGCGGTAACGACGCTTGAAGAACCGAAGCGGGTGTATCGGGCTTCAGTGAAACTCCGGCGGTCATTCCAGCAACTCGTGCATCACCTAGCGACGATTCCAGATCATCACATGCTTCAATGTGCATCGTGAAAATATCTCCGCCGGCATCGGCGAACTGCTTTGCGTAGCGTGCTGGCTCGTGAACCATCATGTGGATGTCGATAGGCAGCTTTGTGAGCGGGCGTATAGCTTCTAGGACAGGAATACCAATAGTGATATTTGGAACGAAGTAGCCGTCCATAACATCGAAGTGAAGCTCATCCGCACCAGCTTCTTCTACGGCAGCAATTGAGTCGGCTAAGTGAGCGAAATCGGCTGCCAGTAGCGAAGGAGATATTTTGATGTGCGGTGCCATTTTATTTAGTGAACCTTGCTGGAATGACCTAAAGAACGAATCGCATACAGAAAATCAGGCGAGTCTGGTGGCTAGAGCGTCAGGAGTGTACGCCATGATTGTGTCGGCACCGGCTTCGGCACTTAAGACCATATTATCGAGATTTTCCATTACATCGGGACCTGACGCAATTACCTTCATATCCCCATCGTGAGCAGCTTTAACGTCTTCCGGGCTCATCAGGTATCGTACGTAAATCCATGATGCGTAAGGGTCGGCTATAGCCCCTGGGAGTTCTGCGGCTGTGTTAGCGACCGAAGCGCACTGAAAGTCGGGACTTCCACCGTAGAAACGTCGACGAACATCGACAGATAAGTGGATGAGTCCGATGCCGACAGTGCTTCCAAGTAGTCCTCGTTCGGCGAGACCATCACATATCTTGCTTATGCTGCCGGGATCGAGCGTTTTCATCTCGATGATGAGAGTTGTTTCTTTAGTTCCGTACTTTTTAACCGCATCGAACGTTTCCATGAGCGTTGGGATTCGCTCACCCGTGAACTCTTCCCCCCACCAGCTACCAGCGTCGAGCGCTTTCACTTCAGCGAGAGTCATTTGGGCTACTCTGCCTTCACCATCTGTAGTGCGGTCGACAGTATCGTCGTGCAGCACGATTAGCTCATCGTCCTTTGTCCCTCTGACATCGATCTCAATAGCCATGCCTTTTTCGAGAGCGGCTTTGAAGGCAGTTATTGTGTTTTCAGGGTAGGTCTCGTCGAGACCACGGTGAGCGATGATGATTGTCACAATGTGACTTTCTGGGAAGGGCATGCACCGATCAGGCCGGGCAAGGTTAATATTTAAGTTGCATGCGATTGTAACTGCGGTTGAGCCGTACTATGCTCCGGCGTCGGCGAGTAGTTGCTTTGCTTCGACAATGGCTTCACGTACACGGTTCGGAGCAGTTCCGCCGGGTACATTACGTGCTGCGACGGCAGAATCAAGAGTTATTTCCATGACTCCCTTATCGAATACCGACGAAGCTTTTTGGAAGTCGCTTAGCGACAGTTCGCCGAAGCCAACGCCATTGGCGATACACTGCTTAGAGAGATCGGATACAGCGATGTACGCCTCACGGAACGGGACGCCCTTACCTACGAGATAGTCGGCGATGTCGGTTGCGAGAACGAAGCTGTTCGAGGCGGCTTGACGCATGCGATCGGCGTTGACCGTCATACCAGCGACCATTCCAGTTGCGGCTTCTAGTGCGGCGATAACCGTGTCGGCAGCGTCGAAGAGGCCTTCTTTGTCTTCCTGCAAATCACGGTTGTACGTGAGCGGGAGTCCCTTGATCGTGGTGAGCAGTCCCATTAGTGACCCGTAGACACGACCTGTCTTGCCGCGAATTAGTTCAGCGAAATCTGGATTGCGCTTCTGCGGCATGATGCTGGAGCCTGAGGTGAATTCGTCAGACAGTTTGATGAATCCGAACTCGTCGGATGACCAAATAATCAATTCTTCCGCAAGGCGCGATAGATGTGCCATTGCAAGCGATGAAGCGGTTAGAAACTCTACGATGAAATCCCTGTCGGATACGGCGTCCATTGAGTTGCGAGATATGTCGCTGAAATCTAGCTGCTTTGCTACCCATTCGCGGTCAATGTCGTATGGAACGCCAGCCATGGCGCCCGAGCCGAGTGGCATTACGTCGGCACTTTCCGCAGTTTGGGCAAAACGCGTGGCGTCGCGGTCGAACATCTCAAAATACGCCATAAGGTGATGACCAAGAACGACTGGCTGACCGCGCTGCATGTGGGTGTAGCCGGGAATGATGGTGTCGACGTGCTCTTCTGCGAGAGTCACGAGTGCCCTTTGCAGTTGGGCCGCTGCGTCGAACGCTCTTCCGCACGCTAGCTGTGTCCAAAGACGGGTGTCGGTAGCGATCTGGTCGTTACGGGAGCGGGCGGTGTGTAGGCGACCTGCTGCATCGCCAATTAGTTCGTAGAGACGTGATTCCACGTTCATGTGGATATCTTCGAGTTCTTCTTTCCACTCGAATTCGCCGTTTTCAATCTCTTCGACGATTGCGGCTAGACCTTCGACGATCTTTTCGACATCGTCGGATTCAATGATGCCCTGACGACCCAGCATGCGAGCGTGTGCGATAGATCCAGTGATGTCTTCACGGTAAAGGCGACTGTCATAGTGAATCGACACAGTGAAATCGCTGGCAAGCTCTGAGCCACGTGCGGCAGCAGCTGGGTTTTTGTTTTCGTTCGAGCCGTTATCTTGACTGGTCATTGAGATTTTTTTCTAATTGGCGTCACCGCGCATACAAATTCGTACTGCTTGCCACATTATCTCTATTGGCGGGATATTTTAAGGAAAAGGAAGGATAGAGCCGTACTCAAAACCCGACCAATTCAACCTTAAGGGAAAATCCAACACCCCAGAAAACCCGACGCTGCCGGAGAAAAAGTGGCTGAGTCACCTGTTTACCGCTTTTCTGAGTTGGTTTGCCTGCGGCTTTGGGTTCGGGCTGATAGCGAGTAGATATCGATGAATCCAGTAGCTGCCTCGTGATCAAATGAGTCAGTCGTCGAGTAAGTAGCCAGATCAAAGTCGTAAAGCGAGAACGGCGAGCGTCGACCCACTACAAGGCAAGAGCCCTTGTGTAGTCGCAGGCGAACGTCACCGGTCGAGTACTCGTGAACACTGTCCATGAACGCAGCGATGTTTGTGCGAAGCTCTGTGAACCAGCGACCGTCGTAAACCATGTCTGAATAGATTGCCGAAAGATTCTCTTTCACACGCTGCTGCTCACGAGACATTGTTGATGTTTCGAGCGCCTTCAAAGCGGTGTGCAGAACAATAGCGGCCGGAGTTTCGTAAACCTCGCGTGACTTGATGCCGACCAAGCGGTTTTCCACATGATCGATTCGGCCAACACCGTGCTCGCCAGCCATGTCGTTCAAGATAGCGATGAGTTCAACACCCGACTTCGGAATGCCATCTATAGATACCGGAATGCCCTTTTCGAAGCCGACAACTACTTCGATTGGTTCATCTGGAGTATCGCTGATCTGCTTCGTCCACGAGAAAGCGTCCTCGGGCGGAGCGAGCCAAGTGTCTTCGAGATCTTCACCCTCGATAGCTTGACCCCACAGGTTGCGGTCGATCGAGTACACACGCTGGTCGGTACCGACTTCGCGTAGCTCGAGTCCAGCTTTCTGGGCGTAAAGCTTCTCTTCGTCACGTGTCATGCCCCATTCACGGGCAGGTGCGACAATCCTAAGAGGCTCACCGGATGCGGCAAGAGTCATGATTCCGGAGTCGAAACGAACTTGGTCGTTTCCTTTACCTGTGCAGCCGTGGGCTACAGCCGTGGCACCGACTTCACGTGCGGCTTCAACCAATTTCTTAGCCATAAGCGGGCGTCCAAGTGCAGTGGAAAGCGCATAAACGCCTTCGTACATGGCTCCCGCTTTTAGGCCAGGGAATACATATTCGTTCACGAACTCATCCCGAACGTCCCAAACTAGTGACTGAACTGCGCCGGCTTGAGCTGCCCGTTCCTTCACTCCGACGATTTCGGGCCCTGCGCCAAGATCAACGGTGAGGGTTACAACGTCCATGTTGTAGTTCTCTTGGATCCATACGGTTGAGATTGTTGAGTCCATGCCCCCGCTATAAGCGAGGACGCACTTTTCCCTTGCCATGTTTACGTAATTTTCCTATTTGGTATTGGCGGACGAGGAGCGTGTTTCTGCGACTGTGATGAGAAGCAACATGACTATTCTCTCGCTAGTTGGGGGAATTGTCATCTCCGTTTGCTCCGTGCGTCATCGAATGACTTGGTCGCGCGTAGCATTTCGTTAGTCGCGCTCTTCATCGAATGACTCGGCTCTGTGTCGCAATATGGCATGGCTTCTAACTCCCTCTCGAAGGAGAGAGGACAGTGACAGCGAAGCGGTTCGCTTCCGGACAGGGAGCGATTTGTCGTTAGGATATAAATTTGCAATCGAAGTACGGCATGGACTGTCTCTTTCGAGCGCCTCAGTGTGAATGGCATTAATGAAATCAGCCCCGGTCAATTTTTTGATCGAGGCTGATTTTTCTAACTAATTGATTCAGACATGCTTAGGTTTGGGCTGATCCGCTCGTCTTACTTGCTGGTCCCTTCTAGAACCTTGTCCAAAATAGCTACCGCTTCATCGATTTCGTCTCGAGTTACGTTTAGCGGCGGCATGAAGCGGATCATGTTGGGTCGGACTGCGTTGATGAGGAGTCCCTCGGGCAGAGCGGCCGTAACTGTTGCTCCAGCGATATCGATGTTCATTTGAAGTGCGATTAGCATTCCCATGCCTCGAACTTCAGTAATGAAATCGTACTTCTCCGAGAGAGCGTTTAGTTTGCCCTGGAAGTAAGTACCAGTTTCGTTTGCGAGAGCAGGAATGTCTTCTTCGACAATCACTTTGGCAGCTGCAGCGCCGGCCGCAGTTGTCAGAGCGTTTCCACCGAACGTAGATCCATGGTCGCCTGGTTCAAGAACCGAGCAGAATTCCTTTGTGAGGAATGCGCCCAGCGGTGCCCCTGAACCGAGAGCCTTAGCCAGCGTCATTACATCAGGCTCAACACCTGGGAACTGCTGGTATCCGAATAGTGTTCCGAGTCGACCCATTCCGGTCTGAACTTCGTCGAGGATGAACAGAATGTTCTTCTCGTGGCAGAAATCCATGATGTCCTTCAGGTAGTTGTCGGAAGGAATGTTTACTCCGCCTTCACCCTGAACCGGTTCTAGCATTACTGCACAAGTTCGACCTTCAACGTAGGCATCTTTGATTGCCTGAACATCGTTGTAATCAACGTTTACGAATCCCGGCATGAGCGGTGTCCACTTTTCCTGATAGGCAGGCTGGCCAGTAGCGGCCATCATTGCTTGAGTACGACCGTGGAACGAATCGAACGTGGTGATGATCTCGTATGCACCGTCGAGCTTCGTCTTGCCCCACTTGCGAGCCACTTTGCAAGCACCTTCGTTGGCTTCTGCCCCAGAGTTGCAGAAGAAGACACGGTCGACATCGGAGTTGTCGACGAGAATCTTCGCAAGTGGTAGTTGAGGTGTGGTGTAGAACAAGTTAGACATCTGCAGGATTTTTCCTGCCTGATCACGAATAGCTTCAGTTACAGCAGGGTGGTTGTGTCCGATGTTTAGGACTGCCCAGCCTGCTGTGAAATCGAGATAGCTCTTGTCGTCATTGTCGAATACCCGGGTGCCTTCCCCTCGAACTAGGACAGGTGGCATTCGATTAACCACTTGCATGTAGTACTTGGATTCGAGGGCTTTGTAGTCATCCGAGCTAGTCATTGTTCTTCTCTTTTTTCTTGAGGCTGGCGTGCCAGTTATTTTGGACACGATCCCTACAGTGAAAATTGACGCTTGTTTAGCGGCATATGCTAATCACAATCC
>Ga0308009_10001831_pt1 | contig 11659 bp, 19 predicted proteins | sample Neamet127_FD_203134 | JGI IMG/M metagenome (GOLD analysis project Ga0308009, IMG submission 203134) | Marine microbial communities from water near the shore, Antarctic Ocean - #127 | ecosystem: Environmental > Aquatic > Marine > Unclassified | place: Southern Ocean | collected 2014-07-24
CTGCCAGTAATAAGCCCAGTCGCGCTGAGTATATACAGGAAGCACATCACTGCCAAGACGAACCATTCTAAGTTGTGGAGGAAGTGATCCAACATATTCAATTAACCTTTTGTATGCGGCAATGTTGTGTACCATAATGTCCCACAATCTTTGCTCGGCTACATCAACAGTTTGTCTGTTAAGCCATTGTACTGTTGTGCTACGAGTATTTAGCGGCCGCTGAATTTCTTCTAGTACTTTCTTCTTCTGTGTTTGATCTGGATGCATATATTTACATGCAAAGCCTATTCGCTTAATCATTTTTTATAACTTCCGTCTAAATTATGTGTGCCTGAGTTGTGTATTGCCCACCCAATGCAGTTGTACCAACTGTAGCCATCTGCTCTAAGTTTCTTGTACCATGCCTTAAACAATTTATATCTTTCCATTAGTAATGTAATTCAAAGTCTTGAACTATTAATCCTAAGTTACTATCTTCTTTGTTGCCAAATATATACGCACAGGTATCAACCGGAATAAAGTGTGTAGTATCTCCATCACGTAGCGGATAAGTTGGGTCATTTACAACACTACTTATAAAGCCTGTACTATCTGCTACTGTAACTGCGGCATTCATTTGCTTTTCGTTAACTTCTAATACAAGTACTGTACCAAATGTTTTACCACTCAACCAACAGTTGTATAACTCAACTGAACAACCAACATGTTCTTGATACTCTGAAACAAACTGGTTACTGGCATGACTAGCTTGTGCCATTGCCTTACCGGGATTCATTGAATCCATGTCTGTCCTCATTAGTATGTAAAGTACAGGCTTCATAGTAGTTCCTATCTTATTAATTTATAGTATATAATAACATAATTTTTAGTCGTTGTCAAGATTTAATTTTTCTCTCATTTTCCTTCGCCTTACTACGTTTTTATTAAATGTATAATCGTTGTATCTTACATCATAATAATTTTTTTTCTCTAAGACTTTACTTTGGGAATCTAAGTCAGTAATTTTTTGTATAAGCAATATACTAAACATTTCTCCATGTGATGCTAATACCCATAGATTCTTATTTTGAGTGTTTAGAAAAGTATTTAATGCATCAGTGCCGCCGGCAAGTTGTAAACTGTTTATCATATGTTCGTTAGTAGTTGCGCCAACTATAACAGCCTCGTATTTATTGTCATAGTTATTACACTCTGTTGAAACAGTTTCCCAAAAGTCGTTTAATTCCCAGCCTTCTTGGACTTTAACAGTTTTTACTTTATTATTAATCCATGCCGATCTAGCATAAGGACAAGTAGGACCAAAGTATTCTCCGTACTTTATAGGTTTATCTAATTCAATTATCCAACTATCTAAATATTCTTCTAAAGAGGCCACGTTATTTCCAATTATTTATTACCCAAGGATCGTTACAGTTATGCGGATTTGGGTCTCCGTGGAATACTGTAATGGCACAGTCTTTAGGAGGCTCAACATGTTCAATGTCCTTAAACACTCTATTGCCCTTTGCTCTTCCGGCTTGAAATTCTTTTGAACGTCTTATTTCCCATTTCCAACTTTTGATCCAATTGTCAGGAAACAACGTTGCAGGTACGCCAGTTCTTATTGCCTCAGCATACAACCAATCTTGGTCACCAAAGAATTTATTTTGTACATCTTGCCAATTTTTAGAATAATTTTGCCATAACTTTTCAAGCTGTCCTGTTTTAAACCGTATAACTGAACTGTTGTATTTTGTCCAGTCTGGACGCATTACTCTAGTAAAGTCTCTAATAATACACCACTCTCCGGGAGAATACACAAACAATTTATCAATATTATCTGAAATAACTACATCCAAATCCAAATATAGTATTGTTCCTTTAATTGGCAGGTTGCTAAAGATGTAAGGCTTGCACCACCATCCTTGTAGAAACTTTGGCAACGGAATAATTTGTATATTTGGATTTATATCTCTATGATCATCTGTTAGACAACAAAATTGAAACGACAAATGGCAATGTCGACTGACCATATTATACAGTCTGTTAACATAATCTGCAGAATATTTAGTTCCATGTTTTACACATAGTATATAAATTTGATCTGTATCAAGTTGTGGAGTTTGTACTACAACGGGCTCTGCGATACTGCCACCAGATTTAAGGGCTCGCTTTTTATCTTTTTCTTGTCCTTTTAATCTGCGATATTCTTCTTTACTATGATTTGATTTATCTATTTTTGCCATACTAGATAATCTTTAGAGCATCTTTAATTTTCACAATATCAGCAACTACTTTTTCAAAGTCGTCTAAGCGTAACATGTTAGGTCCGTCACTTGGTGCAGTATCTGGGTTAGGATGCGTTTCTATAAAGAACGATGAAATACCAAGAGCACTACCAGCGCGGGCCATGCCAGGAACGTAGTCACGGTTACCGCCTGACGAACCGCCAAGTCCTCCGGGCTTCTGTACAGCATGAGTGCAATCGAACACAATTGGCTCGCGAAAATTATCCAACATATATTGTAGACCAGTGAAGTCGACAACCAAAGTGTTATATCCAAAACTTGTTCCTCGTTCGGTAATCCAAACTTCTTTAGCACCTTCTGCTTTAGTTAATATACCAGCCATATCCCAAGGTGCTAGGAACTGTCCTTTCTTAATATTAACAATTTTATCTGTAGCACATGCCGCTTGCAACAAATCTGTTTGCCTACAAAGGAATGCCGGAATCTGTAATACATCAATTACGTCATTATACTCTTGTACAATCTGATTAATTTGCTCTACTGTATGCACATCAGTTAATGTATCAACACCGTATACTTCCTTAATCATCCTAAAGTCGTCTAGTGTTGACTCTAGACCGTGTCCACGAACACCACCTAAGCTACTACGGTTTGCTTTATCAAAACTTGCTTTGAATATATATTCTATTCCATACTTATCACATACTTCTTTGCATCGTTGTGCGATGTGTGATGACTGTGATAGTGATTCGTGTTGACATGGCCCTGCTATAATTCTAACTGTCATCTTTTCTTCCTAACTCTATGTCTTTTGAATAACTGTCGTCATCTGTTCTTCGTCTATCCGTAATTGGAAATAAACCAGCGGCAATAAAAGATACTGCGGCTAACATTGGTATAACATATATCATTTTGTCAGTCAAGTAGGCTGTTAAGTACGTTGGTACTAGTACTACTATTGCCTTAATGAATCCTTCTTTTATCATGTGTCTTTTTCATATATCGCTGAGTTAGCACCATGCTCTGCACATTCTGCACTTACACAAAAACAACGATCATTAGTTGCTTTTCGTACAAGTTTGTCTGCAAAGTTAAACGCATGTTCTGCAAACTTCTCTGCACCAACACCGTCCATTACTACAATTTCTGCTAGGTTAAGATCTTGTAGTTCCATAAATTTTTCTAAGTATGGATCGTTCCTGTCAATTGCTGTCTTGTGATCAAAGTTATCTTCCAACCAAGCCTTTAATGGCTTTAGACCACCAAAGTCTACTGCCCAGTTCTTTTGATCTAGTTCTGTGCAACCAAATTTAAATGTAAATGCTAAACTGTATCCGTGTAGTAGATGACAGTGTGAATGGTCTGCATTAGGCTGCCTGAATACTGCTGATAGCCCTATGTTGTGTCCGTAATGCTTTGTTGAATAAAAAGCCATATATTTCTCCTATATTAAACGGCGGAGTATTTAGAGAGGGTCGACGCGAAAGTCCTCTATGCTTGTACTTATTATATTACAGATTGTCTACGTTGTCAACTGAAACGTTAGGTTTTTTCCAACTTTGTGGCAACGCCCAGTCTTTTGTTTGATATATTTTAAACTGTATATTTGGAAACCATTCAAACACTTTATGCATTTGATATACCCAATACCTTGGATCTACTGCATTTTTGTTTGCAGCATCATAGTTGCTAGTTCCTTTGTATACGTTATTAACTGTGTTAGTAGTACTATGCAAGTCAAAGCCTATTAGACGCACTGTAAGGTCAGTACACAGCTTTGCAGATAGCAATACAGCATATGGACCGCTCCCCCAATGAAAAGGCTCGTCCCATCTATCAGTACCTTCTTCTAGTAAGTCAGGCACAGTAGTAACATTTTTATTAGCAGTATATTGAGATGCCCAGTCTGGCCTAGTATAGATTGTAGTATTTTTAGTAAGAGCTTCGTTGACCATTCTTCTATCAACACATACTAAATGGTCAACAAAGAAATCTCGTATAATTGCATTACAGCCAACTTTAGTATCGTTAAAGTTATTTAGATCAATACCTTTACGACTTTCACCGTTTCCTATTGCGAGCATCTTGGCCTTCTTGCCTTAGTAATTCTTTTGTTTCTTTTAATTCTTGTATAACGTCTATGTACTTTTTGTCTACAGTTGATATGTAGTACACTAAGCTAACCATGTTAACTACTGTCCATATCCAAAACGCAACTGACATTGTTATAACACTAATTAATGCAATGCAATATATTTTGTCGTGTAGTGAAGGTTCAATGAAATCTATTAAAAGTAATAATAGTACTGCAACGAACGGTAATGCGAGTGCAACAATTTTCCAGAACTCTAATTGTCTTTTAAAACTTAGTATCAATGTAAACTCCCTTTCGTGCAGAGGAAGTCTGCCCTGCGATCTTTAAAATAATATGTTATGATTGTAATACTGATACTAGTCGGATATTTGTCCGAAAGTCTTCCACTCACCTGGGGTACCACTTCTGATACAAATCCATCCTACGTGACTGGTAGCCTGAGGATTACTATTCCAAACAATATCACCGTGTGCATAGCTACCTTCTGTAGGTATACTATTACCTATTTCAAATTTCTTGCCTTCAAAGCGCACTGGTCCGGCTGTAGTTATATCCACATCTGTTTCAAAGTTCTTAACTCCTACTCCTAGCTTACCGTTGATGTTAACCTTATCGTTTAATTGAATAGCACCTGAAGCACTAATGGAAATTCTTGTAGTGTCGTCTGTAATAATATTTAATTTCGAAGTAGTCCATGTGCCTACGTTGAATTCTCTATCGTCAGCAGCAATAACAAATTCATGATCCATTGACCCAATACTCAAGTCACCATTTGGAGCATCAATGCCAATACCTAATCTCATTGAGTCATTATCCCAAAATAGATATTCGCCGATTGTCACATTACCTGCAACTTTTAGTGTTTGCAGTGTGCCAACTTTTCTTAAATTACTTTTTACAACTGCGGTTCCTAGTTCTGTTTCAGAAAGCACTACTGTATTATTAATTTTGTAATCTTTGTTGCTTTGTAGATCAATTGCTTCAGAACTAAAAAACCTATCATCGCCTTCTCTAAACATAAATTGACGAGTAGGACCAGCGCCTGTCCATATTAATCCTTTATTATATGGTGCACCGTTGTTCTCTCCTTTAAATTCTAAAGGAGTATTTCTTTCTGTTCGTGTATCTGAAGTTATTTCATCTACATGAAGACTCTGAGCAGTTATTGAACCTTCAATTGTTAAGTTACCTTTTACAGTTAAAGGGTTCAATATATTATTAACAGCAATATTTGCAGTAGTAATCCTATCGTTGTCAACTACTAAAATAGGTTCTCCTGCATAGGTAGCATTATCTTTAATGCCGGTACTTGCAAAGTTTGCATAAAGTCCCCCATTAAGTTTATTGCCACTGATAGAACGATCGTTTATCTCTAGTGCAGGCGCTGGAGCAGATATAATCTCTTGATTAATAACTTCTCCTAGACTTGCTAATATTGTTTGTAATTTATTGCTCATATAAGTATTTATCAACTTACCTTTAGAAGTATTGTATCCGGATTGCACCTTCCATTAAGCATAGTATCAGTTGTCTTAATATCATCTAAGAACGACCGTAACTTAACTTTACCAGAACTCTTAAACTCTTTAAGTTGTTCACTTGGTTTCCGCATAGTTTTTTGTATACTTAACTTTTCGTCAAATCCAATGATAGTTGTTCCTTTTACACTAAGCCCACTTCCTTCTCGTTGCATGCCTGTTGTATCTATCTTTGAAGCAATATATCTTCCTAGCTTACGTGTTTTGACATTAAACACCCAAAGTTCACTAGCACCAATAACCATTTCTGGTGTAACACTAGCAACTTTAAACTTATCATCAGTTTTAAGGAACTTTAACTTCTCAACTAACTTAGTATCGCTCTTAGGCTTGTTCTTGCGTGGAGCTCGTGTTGCTTTTGCACTTTCGATTACAAAATCTAATGCTGTCATTAATTCTTCAATAGCAATAGTATAGTTTTTAATATCTGCTTTCTTAATATGTGCATAACCTTCTTTAAGTTGCTCCCACATATCTTGCTCGTGTTCGCTCATCTTCTTTAACTGTCCAGAAGTTGGAAACCGTTGCAAGTCTTTAAAGTCATCTAATTCGTTTATGTAGAAGTTCTTTAGTTTTCGAGCATGTGCTTGTGTTACACCTGTTTGACCAAAATGCTTTTTAAAGTCAAATCCCTTTGGATCGAAAGTTTTCTTATCAATAACAAATCCTTCTAACCATTCTTCAATCTTTTGCGCCTGGTCCTGTGCTTGATCCCTAATGCGTTCTTGTATACTTGGAGTATACACATTTTCAGTAGCTTTGGCCTCTTTTTTCTTTACTTCAACAACCTTACTACCTAGTTCAACAGCTATCTTAATTCGTGATATTAAGAACTCTGATGAAGGGTGTACTTTATCTCCCATAGTGCCAGGAAGACTTGCCCAATGGGTATCATGTTTTGGGTTTGTATCAGGCATACCGTTCATTAACATTTTTGCTTGAATACCAGCTGTAACACTTAATGCACTTGCTGGTGCAGCCTTTGCTGAATCTACGTCTTCTTTGCTATAACCGTTTTCTTTCATCCACTCGAATACTGCCGGATATAAGTCTGCCGGTTTAAAGTGTTCATAATACCAAGCACCAGAGTCTCGTTTAAATTTATGAAACTTCTCTCCTGCCCAATCCAGACTTCCTTCCCAATTAGGTTCGTTAAGTTTTGAACCACGTTTAATACGGGGTGCTCCACGGACTACTTTTTTCTTAGGTTTTTTAGCTAGTGCTTTAACGGATGCCATGTCTTTCTCCTTACTGTTTCATATAGTATATAGCAAGTATGCCACAATGTCAAGTATTATCACCATCAGTATATTTCATCTTTGATTTATCAAAGACTTGGTTGTCTTTCATTCCAATCCATTTTTTAAATTGGGCAATTAATTCTTTTAATTTATTCATTTTATGTATTTGTCCGCTAGTTTTTTTCCGATATACACTACTGCTAACACTGCTACTAGTATACCCGCTTCTAAGTATAAGTTGCCTGAGGTGCTATCAACTTCTATACCCTTTGTAGTTATCTCAATTCTGCAATCTTCGCATTGCTCTGTTGTTTCTTTCACTAAATCTTCTCCCCTGCATCAAAGCCACGGAATGTTTTAAATCGTGGAAAACGTAAACTATAAGTTCCGTCTTGATTTTGTGTTACAGCATCTGCTCTAACTTCAACAAGCTGAGTAATAAGATCAGACCTACCATTCCAGAAAGTGGATCGGTTATCATCCGTAAACCCACTACCAACGTTGACACGTATATCTTTGCCATCGTCCGTCCCGCTACATACAATAGCGCCAAGGCGCCCTTCGTTTCTTCCTGTTCCTTCTTCGACATCTACTACCTCCAATGTAACTTCAATAAATGGCTTTGCTTTGAGCCAGGCATGTGACCTCTTGCACGTATATGGTGCGCTAACATCTTTTATCATTACACCTTCATATCCGCCGTCTACAGCCGCCTTATTCAGCTCTACAAAGCGTTCTTCGCCTTTAGTGGTGTTTAAATCAACATCTTCCCACGCACATGCTTGTACATGCGGTAAGAGGTCTTCGTTTTCCAGTACCCAATACTTAACTAAGTTGCTTCGACGTGTCTGGTCTGTGTCCCAGAAGCCTTTAAGGAAGTCTACTAATGGAATAAAATCAAACAAGTGTAGTACTGCATCAGTTGCTTTCTTACCATCCTTACGTTGCAGTTGCTTCATAAGATCCTGGAAGTCTGCACTCATTACTTCGCCATCTAGTACACAGTCATATGGTGCAGGCTTTACCGCAAGTACTGCTTCAATCTCTGCTACAATGTGTGGAAAGTTATGGAACTGTTTTCCGTTACGGCTAAACAGTTCTACTTTGCCTGAGCGACATACAGCCAGTACACGCACACCATCTAGTTTAACTTCAATCTGCTTTACACCAGTCATCTTCTTTTCATGGTTAGCACTATCATGTGCAAGTTGACATCCAAAGATTGGAACAGCATATTGTGGCCAACCTTGTTTAGCTACCTTGTTTACAGTCTTTTCACTCATACCACAACGCAAGTCTTTAATTAGAATACGTCTGTAAAAACCATTCCACTGTTCAGTAGTAGCAACACCCATTGCAAGTTCAATTGCATCACGTGCCGCATGTCCTGTAAGTTCACGGTTGATAAGTTGAAATGCTAATACTTTAAATGTAAGCCAGTCTAAACCTTGTCCTGTAAGAACGTCGGAACGCTGTGGAACTTTCTTAACTCCAAATGTTACAAGCGGATCAAGTGCCATTCGCACTCCTTCGAAGAACTCATCTAGTCCTTCGTGCATTGCATCAGCTAATATAAGTTCTTTAGCAAGACGAGAGTTGTCTGCTTCTAAGCGTTCAATAATTTCTTGCGGTTGAGTTCTCATATATTATGCTTTCTTTTTAGCTGGTTTTGTAAAGCCGTCTCTTGGGTTTGCATTTTCTGCCATGCTACTTTTATAGCCTGTTGTAATGCGTCCTAAACGAAATGTATCAATGCCACGTTCAGCTTCGATTGTAGCTTTAACAGCCTTTAACTCATTATCTTTAGTTGGACTATTACTACGTTGCAGCTGTTTAGTTACAATCTCGTACATTTCGTACAATTGATTACCGCGTAATCCTTTAACTAAGTCACGTGCTTCTAGTTTGTAATTTCGATTGTCTTCCGTTTCTTGATATCTAAAATGCCTGCTCATAACGTTTACTCTTTTAGTTAACTTATATACAGTATAGCACCATTACCATAAATGTCAACCGTTATTTTAAAACTTGCTGATCAGATTCTAACGGCCACGGAAACCATAGTCCACAATCTGTGCAATATTTAATAAATTGTGAACGTACCAAGCCCAAGTGGACGCCGCCGCATTTTGGACACTGCTTAGTACTATCTTTAACTGTATTCAACTTTGCCCCGGCACTGGATGCGCCTCAGGTATGGGTATGAGATCAGGACTAGCTAGAATATTGATATTAATAGTTATTCTGTCTTCATCACTTTTGTTTACTCCGCTTCGGTGTAACATCCATCCAGGAAATATAACTACATCTCCTGTTTGTATAGGAACATCTTTCCAGGAATTAGATCCTGCTGCACGTGGAGTACCTTCCCAATGATAGAACAATGGATTCATTACTTGTAAATTTCCACTATCAGCCGGCGCTTCGAGATATAATACTGCTACTTGATCGGTTCTGCCATGAGTATGCTCGTCAGTCCATCCACCAGGTGGATGAATATTCGCCCAGCTGCGAAATATTTGTCTTTGCTCAGAATTATTATAACTCCAAGCCTCCCAAATTGCTTCACTAGCATGGCGTAACCAGTTAAGAAAGTCTAATGCTTCAACCCAACCATGTGGCTGTTCTCTTGCTGAGGAGGAACTTAGGCCACCGTCTCTTTCTAGACCTATATTTAACTCGTCACTATGTTCTAAAAATTCTCTAGTCTTTTTCTGTAGTTGTGATAAGTCACCGGAATAGTGTCCCTTCCATAGTGGATCAGGAAATACATCAGCGGTTACCCAAGATGAAACGTTGTCTACAACTTTCTCTGTTTTAGTTATATTTTCTTCTTCTTCCATTACTCTAGTCCCTTAGTTATTATGCTAATATTTACTGTTATACTCAATCTAACCTCATCGGATTCATTTGCTGCTACTTTATGTAACATCCAACCAGGTATAATAACTACATCTCCTGATGTTGCAGGAATGTCTTTCCAAAACTTGCCGCTAGTGCTAACTTGCATTAACGGATCAAACACTTGTAAGTTTGCACTATTATCCGACTTGCGCGGATAAAATACAACAGTCATTATATCATTTGGGTGAGTATGTTCTCCAGTATACTGTCCTTTTGAATGTTCGTTACACCAACTTGTAAATCTAAGCTCTTGCTCTGGAAGTAAACTGAGTCCCCAATTTTTCCAAACAATTTCTAAATTAGGCGCAAACCATTTATTAAATTCTTCTAGAACTGGCCATTCATGAGGATAATAATTTGTATCGTAAGTCTGTAATGCACCATTGCCTATATTATTGTTCTTATGGACCCCGGGCAACGTTTTGTATTCTTCAACGGCAGTTATTATTTTATCTAGTCTTCCGGGAAACTTGTTTTTCCAAACTAGTTCTGGGAATATGCTTAATGATTTCATACTGTATTTAAAGCATAAGTATTAGCATGACAATAAAACTGAATTATTATACACAGCGCCAGTGGGATCGAGTCGTTGGTATTGGAAAAGTTCCTAAAGAATACCAACAACCTGATGTTGTAGAAAAACTGCCTAAGCATATAGAAAAAACACCTTAATTTTTAATGTAGTGATGCGCCATCTGTAAACATATCTATTCCTACTGCTTGTAGCATAGCTAACATTGATGGCGGAGCGTCTGACTCTTCTGAGCCGTCTGGAATGAAAATTCCTTTGATACGACCGTTGCCATCAAAGATTAGTGCCCAGTCGTTGTTTTCCATTAAATCGTCTATTTTACCTGTAACTTGCATCTTCTTTCTCCCAATTGTGTTGTTTGAATTGTATGTATAGTGTAGTGTAATGTAAACCTTATAATAATATTTATATAAAGTTAATAGCGAAGTTATATTAATTCTTTTATTTCGTTATGTATCTTTTTTGCATATGCTAATTGTGCTTCTTCTCCTGGATGAAGATTGTCTAGTGCGTTAGGATAATTTCTTCTTAATGATGTCATTGTACTTTTTAACATTTGTGTAGTATGCCACTTAACTTCTAGTTTATAATCATCTCTAGCATATGCATGAAAGTTTTTTATATTTTGTTTATCTAGCATACTATTAATGTAATTAATTCTAGTATGCAAGTCTATCTTTGCATCATACTCGTTCCATATCTGTTTAAAAAATACTTTACTAGATTTCTCAGTTTTTACTCGCCAAGGGCCGTATTGTTCTATATGTTTTTCACTTTGTATTGTACAATACCTTTGAATATAGCTCCATGCTATTACTACTATATCATCTTCGTCAAAGTCAAAATTCTGTATGTTCCAGGAAATTTCTTTGTTACTTGCTCCACAACTTCCTTTATTAATAACTTCAACGCCGAGTAACTCTGCTAACTTATTAGGCCATGCTAATTTACTTGGAGTTAGCGTATTAATAATACCGGAAGGATCCCAGCAATCATAAAGCCCGTGTCCGTAAGTTATACTACATCCAAATGCAACTAGTCTCATATTAGTCCTTTTATTAAACTAGTTATCATAATAAAAATGGAGCGGGTAAGGAGAATCGAACTCCTGTCTTTAGGTT
>Ga0308009_10001837_pt1 | contig 11630 bp, 21 predicted proteins | sample Neamet127_FD_203134 | JGI IMG/M metagenome (GOLD analysis project Ga0308009, IMG submission 203134) | Marine microbial communities from water near the shore, Antarctic Ocean - #127 | ecosystem: Environmental > Aquatic > Marine > Unclassified | place: Southern Ocean | collected 2014-07-24
AGCTAAAGTTCCAGCAGTAGTAATTGTCCCAGACCCCGTAATTGGTCCTCCGCTGTAAGTAAGACCTGTTGATCCTCCTGCCATCTGAACAGAAGTAACCGTACCTGATCCAGACTCTGTTGGATTAGCGTTAAAGACCGCAGCTCCAGTTCCTGCACCATCTGTGATAACCATAACCTTAGAGCCATTGGCAATATTAACCGAACCGCCCGAACCTTGCTTGATCGTGATGATTTGACTGCCTGTAGTAGCGTTCTCGATCAACCACACTTTAGATACAGTGTTAGGCCCAAGCGTTACCACGCGAGTGCCCGTGAGAGAAGCTGCTGAGGTAATCTTTAAATAAAACCCACGAGTAGCGTCTGCCGTAGCGTCAGGCATAGTGAAGGTTTCATTAGCATCAGCAGACATCTGCTTAGTACCATAGCTAAAACCATCAGTAATCAGCTCAAGGTTAGTGTTGGTACTGGTCCCCCAAGTGCCATCCTCATCACCGGTGGTAATTTCTTTTAATCTTAGATTATTTACAAAAGTTGCCATAATTTATTCCTATGCTGCTGTGTCTATGTCTACCCAGTTCGGATTCTGCGATACATCTATATTAGTCCAACCACCGCGTATGATGGTCCCTACTGCACCTGTTCCAACAACCCCTATAGGAGTAATATTCGCACTACTTGTACTTGTTACGTTACCTACTGCGCCCTGAGCGGCTGGAACTCCAGTCACCTTAACAGCTACTATTGATGTGACCGTTCCTACTGAGCCAGTACCCGCTACTCCGGTCACTGCTACGTTTCTAGCGTATGCTGGGGTTACAGTTCCTACTGCTCCTGTTGCCGCTACTCCTGTTGGGATAATTACAGTGCCTAAACTAAAAGTAACTGCACCTATTGCGCCTGTAGCACTAACTCCTGTTGGGATAATAAACTCATTTACCCCGACCGTGAAGTCTCCTATTGCACCTGTGCCTGATACTCCGGTTAGATCAAAACTTGCAACAACCCCAACTGTGCCAATTTCTCCCGTTCCAGCTACCCCGGTAGGAGTAACCAGTCCTGTATAGGAAAGGATTACAGTGCCTATGGCTCCTGTTCCAGCTACTCCTGTAGGGACGGTAACATCCCCATAAAGGAGCGTTACAGAACCCACTGCTCCAGTAGCTACAACAGAGACACCATTAGCACCCCAGCCGTCTGCGCCCCATCCCCGAGCGCCCCATGTTGCGCCTAGGTGTACAACTTTAGCGGCTTCTCCACCCCATCTGTTGAACCCCCAAGGACGTTGGCCCCATCCGCTCATAGCACTTCCCTACTTAAGCAATGCGGATAATAGCCGTCGCTGCCGCTGCTGACGGAAATTGTATTTGGAAATCACCGGAGCTTACGGTCTGATCGCCGCCAAAACTTAGTACAGCACAAGCAGAGTTAGAATCGCCTGTGTCGTAAATCAAAGCGCCCGATGTCGTGAAACTAGAAGAAGTCCACGTTACCGCACTAAAGTTAGTAATCGCAGTTGTACCGTCGGCTGTAGGCGTAACAGAAGTAAGGAACTTACCTTGCTGTGCATATCCTGTCGCTGAAGGTAACTCGTCACTACCCATTTGGGAATAGTTGGTAGTCGCTGCACCAAATGTGCCACTGCCTGAAGCGGTAGCTTTAAAAAGTGCCATCTTGAAACGATTACTCGCCCCAGTAAAATTATGTAAACCCTTCATCAACTCGACTTTGAACGATGTGGGCATTGCTGTTGTGATTGAAAGTGCCATATTAGACCTCTAGTAGTTTCACTAATTCTGGATGCCCAGCATCCCGAAAACGATTAATTAATGTTGTGTTATTTGAAGCCACAGCCTGACGTAAATAGTTAATCATTACGGCTCTGATGTCGTCTCTAAATGCTTCTGCTTGCGCCTGTATGACAGGGTGCGAGTTATCCCCAATGGAGATGATCTCGTTTATTGCATGTTCAGCCAGCTCTTCGGGGGTAAATCCGCGCCCTGAAACTGCTGAAGTTGTTACTATTCCTAATTGTACTCCACCTACTGTGCTTAGCATAAGTTATCCTTTATTGTGGGGGTATTCTAACTACACCGCTGCGGTACGTATCTGTTTCAAGATGACCTGCACCCATATTTTTCAAAAGCGCTATAGCATCAATGTACATTTTTTGGTACATCGTAACCATGTCGCCTTCCCCTTTCTGGAACCGGATAGCCTGTACTAAAGCGCCGTTAAGCAACGCGGAATCAAACTCTGTACCCAGATACGAAGTACCTGCTGTAACTATAGACGCTGGATACGTAGCAAAATGAATCTCTGAGGCATAAATTGCGTTTGGTGTTGGCCCTAGTATGAATGTACCATCTCCAAAAATAGCGTAGTGAACTGGCAATGCAGCTGTTGCTGCTATTGGGTAGGCCTCCCGTATAAAGCTAACGTCTTTGTTTATTAAGTAATGGTATTCATTACTTGCGTCTATAACTGCCAACGAGTACACGTACAGCATGTTGCTCGGCATCGTAAGATACTTGTTGTTAAGGGTGGTGGTACCAGTCTGGTTTTTACGCATAACAGGCAAATCCACAGTAGTGAGGATAAGTTGCTCTGCCTGTTTCGTAAACATAGCAAGCTGATCTGCCGTAAACGTCTGTTCACAGATGTCTTGTATATTGGCTTTAAGCTCTGTGTAGTTCACCTACTACCCCTTACGCCATCGGCCCACGGGCAATGATACCCTTGGTAGCAGCGCCTACTCCGCGTATCTTTATGCCACTGGTTTTAACAGTGCCAGAAGATTGTGCTGGGGAGTTTACCGTAGTGCCGGGACTATATTTTCTAATACCGGGCCACTTCTTTACTTTAATCTTATCCATTACCTACTCCTAAGTAATTACTATAGTGACAGTCCCAATATGCCCAAAAGCAAAAAGCGGGTCAACTGGCTGTATTCGTGCCCGACTTTGAGGATATCCCGTAAAGTCTGGTCTTGGATTACGTATTGCTTGTGGGTCAGATACCGGAAACACCCCTAACATTAACTGCGGTTGGTCAGGATTCCAGCATTCAGGGCAAGCTTTAATAGCGGTAATTACCGCTTTCACTACTAGGGGCTGTAACTCCCGTAGCCTGTACTGAAACCCGCATACGTCACATTCCGCAAGGGCGTTACGCCCTGATGCGTACCGTTCACTCATCGCTAGCTAATCCCGTATATACGCGGAACCAAGCTGATCGCAGCTTTCTCTCTATCTTCTCCCGCTGCTAAAGCGTACTGCTCTTCGTATTGAAGCTTCAGCATGTCAATACGAGGCATTAACTCTGGGATTTTAGTAGCAATGTAATAAGCTAGCCCAGACACCAAAGCCGGAAAAAATCTAAAGTTCATATCTGATGTTTCTACGCCTGCTCCAGCGTTCTCTATTCGCCGTAGTCTCCAGTACCGTAGTATGTAGTAAGGAGCTGCGGCTGTGCCTCTATCTGGTACAGGCCAAAGCGTTACAGTTGGGTTATCCCTAAGCCGATCTACCCAAACTTGTATGGGACGGCCTTGAGTAAGCTTATTAGGTACCGAAGAGTACGTGGAAACACTAATCCTAGAAAGGTTTAGATCAGACTGTAAAGTAGTACTACCCGCGCCCGTCCTTATAACTTGCTCTATCAAGTCAATCGTAGCAGCGGGTAAGTCATACGTGGATGTACCTTGAATTAGGTTTATAAAACCTTCGTCAATAGTCCACATGTTAATCCCACGGTTAGCCCACTCAATGGTGAGCAGATTCATAGACCGCCTAGCAGTCTTTAAATCATACCCTGAATGAAGTTCTCTTCCGGCACGTTCAAACGCTTCCTCGGCAATTTCCGTGAAGTCCATGTTGAATGTAGCAACGCCTGAAGTAGTCATTATTTCTTCTTCCTTTTAAGCGCGGCCACTCGCCTAGGTTTTCCAGCCGGTTGCCCCAAGCGTTTCTTTTGCGCTATACGAGACTTTTTTTCTGTAGCCGTCATTTCAGAAGATGTTTTAGGCGTTTTGCTAGTAACTCGCTTTGTCGGCCTACAATAAGGCGTTCCCCGCTTATCGCCATTTTTACGCCCGCAAGCCTTGCCTGTTTTGACATCTTTCCAGTCTTCTTTAAACCAACGCTTGAGTGCCGCACCCTTGGCAGTTTTACGAACTGCCACGAGCGTTCTTCTTTCTGCACTTAGCAATAGCACCGGAGGCATAGGCAGAAGGAAAGACTTTATACGATGCCTTTACTTTGCGGTAACAATCATCTTTGGTTGTACCGCCCTCCTTAAAAGTAATGGGTTTCATCTTACCCATGCCCCGACACTTCAGCACTACTTAGCTGCTTTTTTCTTAGCCGCCGCCGCTTTCTTAGCTGCTGCCGCTGCTGCTTCTTCTGCTGTGGGTACACCCCATAGTCCAGTTTCCATAGTATTTCTCCTTATATATTAATATTTTAAACCGTACCGCCGCGTGTAAATCCACGCTGCAAAATTGGGCCGTCACCCCGTCTTCCTTTCTTTACCTTGCCGCCGGAAGCCATCATGGTAGAAGAGCCAGAATACGCGCCTTTGCCCATAGCTTTTTCCATGCCTTTACTTTCATTACGACGCGCAGCCATGCCTTGAGATTTCGCGCCATTTCTAGCACCCATAGAGTCGTCTAACCTAGCGTTATACCCTTGTGTCATACCGCCCGATTTGTACTCAACTTTACCGCCCATTTTCATGTCGCGCTTTTCTTCTCGGTTTATCCTGCTCAACTCTTCAGATTTATCCTTGCGCTCTTTAGCATCTTTAGGGCGTGTGTCAGCCACTCTTCGAGACTCTTCCACTTCGTTGCGCAGGCTTTTCAGTCTGCCACCCTTGTTGTACTTCTTTACCGCTTTACCGGGTTTACCTTTAGTACTCTCAAAATAACTAGGCATTCCGCCCTCCTTAAAAGTTTTTCCTTTATCTGCTTTAGCAAAATCTTTCCCCACACTTTGGGGAACCCCTGCTTTTTTGGCAAACTTAGGGTTATTAGCTACTGCTGCCATAAACTTAGCTTGTTTCTTTGTTTTACTAGGCATTACCATTTTACCTTGTTAGCCCAATAAGCCGCAGAACATCTACCTTTAGCTATATTCTTACCATGCCTAGCTTTAAAAGATTTTCGTTTTGCCTTCATCTTAGCTGACTCTCCCGCCTTGGGTTTGCCTGCTGTACTTGCGCCTTGCTCCCCAAAACGTATGGTCTTAATAGACCCATCCGCGCACTTCGCCACAACCACATGGCTCTTCTTAGGGTGGTTAGGTGTACGCTTAGGTTTGTTGTACCCAGATACTCCTATCCTAGCAAGCCTAGAGTCTTTAGACGCTGGCATAGCTTTTAGAAACCGTAAGTAGGAATGTGTATGTATCACCCACAGCTATGGGAGTAGCTGCATTAGCCTGTGAAAGCGCCACAATGTCGCCGTTCTTGCCAGCCCCTGCGTTATTCGGTATACCGAAGTCCGAAAAGTCATACTGCTCGGTCCAATTTCTAGGGAAATCAAAGATAAGCACGTTTGCATTTGCTTTCCACTGTAGCTCCACAGCAACACCTACACTGGCAAAAGTTACCTTTTGAAGGGTAACTCCTACACAAGCTTGCCTAGTAACTGGGTCTGCACTAAGGGTTGACACGTCCACCAAAGTAACTTCTTGCGGTGCTGGTGGCGTTCCAGCCCCAATAACCACAGTGGTCTTTATAATAGCCGCACGGCCACCATCTTGGATTGTTTGGGTTGTTACTGTATCCACCATAAATTACTCCCTATAGTTTGTATTAAGCACTAAATGGAGTAGCAGCAGCACCTGCACCTGCGCCAAAAGAAACACCTTTAACAAACCAGAAACCGCCTGTAATGCAAGTGAAGCTTATGTGTGTGTCTATGTCACCACCTGTAGTGCCACCGTTAAAGGTTAGTGTTGTGTCGTTCGGATCGGCAAGGAACGTAGTAGTTAGACCATTAGCATCTACCTGCTGAATGTAACCTGTAAATACATTGGCTCCAGCAGGCTTGATAACTAAGTTATTAGCTAAGTTCTGAGCTATAACAATAGTAATATTAGCGCCCAAATTGTTTTGCTGGTTAGGGTCGGTAGCATCGGTTTGAGCTACTGAAAGCACTGGTGGTAGGGTAAGCTGCCCTGCACCGTTTCCGTTGGTGGAGTTGTAAACATTAGCAACCCCAGCAAAACCGGGCAGTATAGCCCCTGTAGGGTTCCCAGCCGCATCTACTGCGGGAGTGGGGAACAAGCGAAGTACTGTAGTTGTATTGTCCGCGTTGAAAAGTTGCTGTGCTCCAGCGCCTGCGGGTACGAAACCTGCTAACGAACGGACTGGGCCTGAGAATGTGGTTCTAGCCATTTTAAATTCCTCACATGCGAGTGATGGGGTGTTCTGTCTGCATGTAGTCAGCCGGGACTGTCAGAACACCGGATGATTCCCGGTTAACGGTCAGTATATAGCATAAATCTTTCTCAACACAATAAAAAACCCCGCACTAGGCGGGGCTAAAATCAAGTAAATAATGATTTTTAGGGGGCAGCTTTAAGTTGCGCCGGGTGAACCATACGCGCCAAGTGGGTCAGATACGCCGAAGCTGTATCGCTCACGAGCCTTGTAACGGCTGTTACCTGTATCGAAATCAGCATCCATAGATGTAGACATCGGAGTACGGACAAAATGCTTAAGTCCGTTAGGCACATCAGTCATCATAAACCACGCATTACCGTCAGTCAGGTAGTTATTAACTGTATAACCCTCTGGAACTACACCGTTATTGCGAATGGCGTTGATGTCGTTATCAGCAGTGCCGACTCTTAGCTCAGTATCCATCAAGCGTGTAGCAACGAATTGCAACGCAGGTGGGATAACAAGTTTACGAGGCTTAGCTGCAATCAACAGACCACGCTCATCAGTCCAACCAGCGATCTGAATAACAGCGGCTTCTAAAGAAGTCTCATTCAAATCAGTTCCAGTAGCAGGAGTGTTTGAGTTAACACCGCCAGATACCAGTGGGTGGGCCGCAGAGAACAGAACCTGACCATCACCATAGACTGGGCCACCGGCAAAGCCAGTGTTGAGTATAGCTGCACCTTTAACCTGCTTGGTGTATGCCATAGCTCGTGCTAGTGCCTTGGTGTAACGTGCTGAAAGCGAATCATACAGGTTGTCCTCAATGGCCTCTTCGGTCAGTGAGAATCCCATAGCGATTGTTTCGTTCACGTATCGGGCTGTGTAAGTCTCTTGTGCATTGTCATATTGAATAGCGGAACCCTCGTTTTTAACGGGGGCAGCTCCAAAACCTGACAACTTTACTTCTTCTTCAAAGGAACGGTCAGAACTCTCTGTTTCAAAGATTTCTTTAGTCTCTTCTCCGTATCGTGCGTACTCAAGGCCGAACAGGGCATTCAAACCCGGTAATAGCTCCTTGAGGAGTTGCGCTCGTGAAATAGCCATAAGTCAATGCTCCTTAAGCAGTGCCGGTGTTGCTGGTGTATGAATGCGATCCGGGGTTGAATTTAACCACCACATCAGTGAAAGCATCACCTACTGCACTACCCGGAGCATTGATAAAATCAACGACTCTGAAAGCAATACCTGTAGTTGCTGCGGTTGTTGCGTCCAATGCTACATTCGAGTTACCAGTAGCAGTGCTACCTGTAGTGCCCGATTGCACATTAGATAAAGGCGCGTTCATGCCCAGTGTGGCTTGCGCCATTGTGTTATCACCTTGTACTTGGAAAGCAACATCAGGATCATCCACAATAAATGCTAGCGCATCACCAGCCACTTGGTTAGCAGGCCAGAATTGGCGGTTAACAAATCCCATAACGGCATCTGTATATGAACAGCCCATGAACACGCCAATAGTACCAGCGGGAAATGGGTCTGCTGCGGAACCTACATCCGTCATTAACTGGATAGTGCCATTAGCAGCGATTACGACAACAGAGCCGTAAAAGATGTTGGTAGCAAAACCTGACGCTATAGGGAGTTTGCGGGTGGCCCCTGCATAAGGGAGTCCACTCACCTCGTTTATAGGCCGTAGCCCATAAGGGGTAGCTGTAGTAGCCATTTAAATCTCCTAGAATTATCCTTTACCGAAAGTAACCTTAGAACTCCGCTCATTGAAGAGTGGCATTCTAGGATCGTTCTCTCGCATTAAGTTGTTGTCCACGGAACGTATCTGAGCCTCATTAGTATCTTTATAATACTGGCTCCGCTCTTGAACAAGTTCTACTGGAGCCTTACACAGCATTAAACCGCCCATCACTACATTGTCCTTGAAGCGTTCGTTCTCAATGCTTACAAGTTCAATTTCAGGGTGATCTGTAGCCTTTACAGGTGTCCAGCCTTCTCGTAATTTTGAAGAAACATTAGTTGGATCAGGCTGACCGTTAGTGGCAACGCGAACCCAGTGAAAAGTATACCCATCTTGCGGCGTGGGGTTAGGCAGTACTTCAGCCCTTGTCCATGCTTTCTTACGAGTTTTTTTCGCTGTCGTGTCCAGTTCTCTATCTAGTCTATTCTCAGCCATTAGTCTTGTTTCCTCATTAATACCGCAGCTTGTTTAGCGTAATCTTCTAGGGAAACGCCTAGTCGTTTCGCAAGAGCTACTTGTGTTTGCGATAATGTCACCTTTCGGGGTGACGTGCTCCGCGTAGCGGGTGCAACCACATTGCTCGATTTTTTCTTTCTTTCTGCCGGTTCATCCTCGATGTCTTCATCGAACTGCTCTGGAAATACCTGACGCATGCGAGAATCAATCTTCTCGTAGTATTCTTCTGATCGAGGGTCAGCCCCTCCTTTTGTTAATTTTGTATGTAGTCCTAGCGCAAAAGCCGTCATTTCGTCATCAGCACCGAACCAAGAATTGTTATCTGCCCAAGCAATAGCTTTGGGGTCGCGTTGGACGGCGGGGGCGGTTTTACGTGATTCTTCCGCATTACTAGGGGTTTGTAAAGTAGTTTCCTCGCGTAGCTTAAGGTTCTCTACTTTATCAGCCCTTATCTGCGCTGAATTTAACGCCGCTTGTGCCTCGACCATTTCTTCTGACTGGCCTCCCTCATAAGCTTGCGTATATTGTTTCTTAGCCATAGCAAGTTCAGTTTTAACTTGCTGTTTTGCCGACTCTACAAGAGTATTATGACTTTTATCTACTGAGCCTTTAAGCGTTTTATTTTCGTCAACTAACTGTTTAGTATAGCGTTCAAGTTCTTCCCGCTCTCGTTCAGCTGTTTCCTTAGCCCTACGCTCGTCATGGTACCCCTTGCTAAAGTGCTGTATCCGCTTCTTTACTTTGTCTGAGTAGTTCTCTAACTCGTCATTAGTAATTTCTTCTGGCGGGTCTGAAGCCTTACGGTTCCTGTCGGCTTTGGGTGTGTCATCCACTACCTCAATTTCAACTTCCCCTTTAGGTGCTTTTTCGCCCACTTGTTCGCGGCCAACAGCCCCTTCCACTTCTAGGACAAACTCCGTTTCGTTACCCTCCACTTCTATTTCCGTACCGCCCTCTTCTACTTTATCAGGGTCTGGAAATTTATATTCCACTTGTTCCATTGGCATAATTTATCCCTCAGTTTGCGCGAGTAATTGCACTCGGATCATTAACAACCGCTTCAATTGAATCGTCATTCATCAGACGATACTCCTGAGCACCCACTTTAAAACGTGTACCCGTATTGGCTCGAAACATTACAAAGTCTCCGGTTTTACACCAAGGACCAGTAGGGAATCGTTCCTTATCCGAGTACGCTTGCTCCCCCATATCTAGCACAACCCCTATCGTAGATAAGATGTACTCCTCATGGAGAGTTTTAGCTGCTTTCACAATACCGCCTGAAAACGTCTCTTCTATGTTCGGAAGGGCTATCAACACTCTATATCCAACAGGTTTAGGAATAAGCGCTTCCATTTCCTCTTGGGATACTTCCCGTGTTAGCTCCTCCGTTTCTATCTTCTCTTGGCGCTTCATCTCTAAAGCTGTCATTTCAGTCATCGTTGTCTTCCATATAGTTACGCGAAAGGTCATTTACTTCTCGTAGCGCAGTGTCCAGACCTCGAATAACACCACACACTTCCTTGTATCCGGCAAAGTCTTTAGCTCCACCTGAATTTAAAAATTCTTCGCTAGCTCTTTTATGGGCCGTAAGTTTGTCGTTCAGCACGTCAAAGACGGTTTTAGCCATTACTTGCTACCTCTTATTTAGCTTTCTTTTGTGCCGTAGCAGACAAGTCTTTTAAATGAAATAACCTCACACTGCCTTTAGTATGAGCTTTCCCACTGTGCAAAGTGCCGTCCGACATCTTGTGTGAATTACCTGTAAACAAAGTTCCGTTTCTTTTGTAATGTTTAGCACCTTCCATATTATCTATCCTCTCGGTTATCGCGGAACGCCTCGTCCCTATCTCGCTGGGCTTCGGCTTGTGTTTTCCGTTCTTCTCCTACAGCCTTAGTCGCATCTATAATTGCTTTGGCTTCTGCCAAGTCGTTTTTCGCCTGCGCTTGCTCGTTCTGAGAAGCTATACGTTGGGCCTCCAGAACCGCTGTGGTTTGGGCTTTCTGTTGATCTAGCTCAAGTCGTTTTTGATCTAACGCCAAGTCTGCGGCATCTTTCGTAGCCTTACGCTCTTGATCATCTACTTTAAGCTCTAATTCAGCTTGCTGCATTTGCACTAATGGGTCTTGAGCAATTTGCTGCGCTTGTTGTTGAGCCGCTTGTGCCTGCTTGTCTTGGCTAAGTTGTATAGCTGCTTTGGCTTGCAGTGATGCAATAGAGTTTGCTAACACCGGATCAAACTCTTCACTCGGCGGTGGTAACGCTGCTCCTAGGCTTGTCTCTATTTGCTGACGGTATAGGAAGGACATGTGCTCCGCTAAGTGGGCCTGTAGTGACCCCACAATCTGGTTAGCCATAGGGTTTTGTCCTATAAAGGCCGCCATCTGCGGGTCTTTCAGAAACGCTTCGTGAGTAGTGATATGTGCTTGGTGGTCTTGTGTAATAAAAGCAGATAAAGGCACCCCCGTTAAAGCGTTCATATTCTCACTTACTGGGTCTATTGGTACGGAATCTTCTTCAGTTGGGACTAATATATCCGCATTCTTAATTCCTATGACCTCGATCATCTGACGATGAAGTTCAGGTAGGTCATATATGTCTGGGGCAGCCTGCGCCATCTGCATAACAGTCTGATACTGCACAACGCGTTGTGCCATCGTACTGCTATTAGGATCACTGACGGGAATCACTTCCACCGTGGCATAGTCATCTTGACGAGCACGTTGCTCACCACGGTCAGGCATGTACGTGTACTCTACAGGGGCGTACTCAGACATAATGGCCCGAAGCAACTTAAATTCCTGCTTCATGGCGTAGTGAACACGGGATTGCACCGCTGCCATTGGCTTTAAAGTACGCTCAAGTAGAGCTAATGTGGTACCGACAGGTGCATTTGCACTCATATCGGAAATGTTCATGTCTGATATAGCGCCTAATCTACGGCCTTCCTCAGTGATCTTGTCCAATAGAGCCAATAGTGTCTGACTAGGCTCTTTATAGGGTAATGGTAGGATATTCTCGCGTATTGACCCAC
>Ga0308009_10001851_pt1 | contig 11576 bp, 7 predicted proteins | sample Neamet127_FD_203134 | JGI IMG/M metagenome (GOLD analysis project Ga0308009, IMG submission 203134) | Marine microbial communities from water near the shore, Antarctic Ocean - #127 | ecosystem: Environmental > Aquatic > Marine > Unclassified | place: Southern Ocean | collected 2014-07-24
GCTTTTATCGCATCGTTATTAATAGGCCTGTTGCAGTCCTATGCGATCGCCTCCGATGTCGGTATGCCGGACCTACTCAACTTGTTCGGCATTTCCTTCGATCGTAGTCATCCGCTGAACGATCTCTGGACGATGAACCTTCCACAGATTGCCCCGGTATTACCCTATCTGTTGTTGGTTCTAGTGCTAATCTTCAGGCCGACCGGCTTGTTGGGTAAGCGAGAAGAATGATGGCGCTATTGAAGAAATCATCGATCTGGATTGCCTTTATAGTTGCTCTGCTGGGGCTTCCGCTGCTATTCGACTCCATACTCGCCATCTCCATACTAAATCAGATGGTTATAGCTATCGTGTTCGCTCTTAGCTACAACATGCTACTTGGCCAGGGTGGCATGCTCTCCTTCGGACATGCCGTCTACTTTGGGCTGGGAGGTTTTCTCTCAGTTCATGCGTTAATGCTCATCGAGTTCGAGACAATGGTGTTCTCTATTCTATGGATTCCATTAATAGGCGGTCTATTCGGCCTCCTCGCCGGGATATTTATTGGCAGCTTCTCCACACGCAAGGCCGGCACCGTATTCGCGATGATTTCACTCGGCATTGGCGAGCTCATCGCCGCCTCTTCGCTTATCTTCTCCAGCTTCTTCGGTGGCGAGGCTGGCATCAGTGGCGACCGCACCTTCGGCCCTACCTTTTTCGGTTTCGACTTTGCACAGAATATTGAGATCTACTATGTCGCCGCTGTCTGGGCCTTCATTGCCACGCTGTTTATGTATCTGTTTACACAGACTCCAGCGGGAAGAATGGCGAATGCCGTGCGTGACAATCCCGAGCGCGCTGAGTTCATTGGCTACAGTTCGAGAAAAGTCCGCTTCATCTCCTTCTGCGCATCTGGTCTGTTTGCTGGAATCGCGGGTGGGCTGTTTGCACTCAACTACGAATTTATCACCGAAGAGAACTTGAACGCTGCTACTTCAGGCCGGGTACTCCTGATGGCCTACATAGGCGGCTTGGGTTATTTCATCGGCCCGATAATCGGTGCCGTGGTGCTGACACTGATGAACTCTCTGCTAAGCAACTATTCCGAACTTTGGATGTTGTATCTCGGCATCATGTTTCTACTAACTGTGATGTATCTACCACGCGGCTTTGCCGGATTCATCATGATGCATCAGCTAGCCTGGGTTCGCGGCAACATGAAGTTACTGATCAAACCCTACTTAGTCACCACTATTCCTGCATTGCTATTCACACTATGCACCATCGCACTAATTGAGATGAGTCATACTGAAGACGAGGTTTTTCACTACCTCGGGCTCGTGCTTAATCCTGCCAGCCCAATTACTTGGATCGTTATTCTTGCCATAGCCGGCGGCGCCTTCTATGCAGTTAAGAGGTCTCTGCTACAACTGAATGACGCATGGGAGACCGCCAACGCGATTCCCAAGGAAGAAGAGACTTAGAGCATGGCTATTCTTTCCCTAATCGACGTAAAGAAGAACTTCGGTGCTACGGAAATTATTCGTGGCGTCTCGCTCGATATAGTCCAGGGCGAGAAGCACGCTATCATCGGGCCCAATGGTGCCGGAAAATCTACGCTATTCCATCTCATCAGCGGGCGCTATAACTTAAGCGCCGGCAGCATACGCTTCAAGGAACAGCAGATCGAGAACAAGCCGCCCTATGAGATTGCCAGGATGGGTCTCGCGCGCAGCTTTCAGGTTACAAATATATTCCAGCGCATGAGCGTGTTTGAGAATATTCGTTGTGCTTTGTTCTGGTCAAAGGGATACGGCTATTCCTTCTGGCACCTGCTAGGACGGCAAACAGAATTGAACGACGAGGCCATGCATGTGCTCGAGCAGATCGGCCTCACTGAAAAGGCAAAGTTTCCGTCCGGAGAGCTCGCTTATGCAGAGCAGAGAGCGTTAGAGCTAGGTATTTCCATAGCTAGTGGCGCAGAGCTAATTATGTTGGATGAGCCAGTTGCAGGCATGAGCCATAGCGAGGCGCAGAACGCCGTCGAGCTGATCCGCAGGATTACCGAGGGCAAGACATTGATCATGGTCGAGCATGATATGAATATCATATTTGATGTGGCGGATCGCATCTCAGTCCTCGTATACGGCGAAATTATAGCAACAGACGAACCGAAAAATATTCGCGCCAACCCCAAGGTTCAAGAAGCCTATCTCGGCGAGGTGCACAGTGCTTAAAGTCAGCAACCTTCATGCCTTCTACGGCAAGAGCCACATACTGCAAGGCGTCAATTTTCACGTTGCCCAGGGCGAGATCGTTAGCCTGCTCGGGCGCAATGGAGTCGGCCGCTCCACAACTGTCAAAACCATAATGGGTGAAGTCGAACCGCAGGGCTCTATCCAATTTAAAGGGATCGATATCGCAGGCAAGAAGAGTTTTGAGATCGCGCACTTAGGACTGGGTTATGTTCCGGAGAATCGCGACATCTTTCCTACACTTACCGTCCGGCAGAACCTTGTACTCGGCATGAAATCGAACACGCCAACCGGTCGCTGGAACATCGATGAGATGTTTAGCATGTTCCCAAATTTGGCTGAACGCGCCGATGTTCCCGGCGGCGCACTAAGTGGTGGCGAGCAGCAGATGCTGTGCATGTGCCGCACGCTAATGGGCGATCCTGATATGATCATGATCGATGAGCCTACTGAAGGCCTAGCGCCAAAGATTGTCCAACAACTCGCACAATTACTGCAGGAAATCGCAAAGCGAGGTGTTTCTATCTTACTAGTGGAACAGAAGCTCTCCATCGCTCTTAAGATTTCTAATCGTCTTTACGTTATGGGCCACGGAAAGATCGTCTACGAAGGTACACCAGAGAGCTTACTTCAAGCGGACGATGTAAAAGCAGAGTGGCTCGAAGTCTAGCCTCTAAAGCACTACACTATTAACCTTCATCCCTACGAGCAGCACATCATGCCTTGCTCCCGCAAAAACCTTCTATTAGCCCTGTTCACCTCATTGGCACTACTGTCTATGCAGGGCGCGTTCGCCTGGGACTCTGTTGGTCATCGACTGTCTGCGGCGGTAGCCAGCAACTATCTAAGTGACAACTCGAAGACTGAGTTACTTAAAATTTTGCAGCAACACCCACGCTATCAACAAGACTTCGTGCAGCAGATGCCAGCCTCCATTGCTCGCGGCAATGAAGAAGCGCGATTCGTTTGGCTTCTGGGTCAGGCAGCATTTTGGCCCGACATCACTCGTGGACTGCCCGAAGCAGAAAGAAAACGCTACAACCGTGCCAACTGGCACTATATCGACGGCGCCTGGCTAAGAGGTCAGGCTCAGGTACAAGGAAACACCTATATCGGGGTCGGGCCCTTCGACGATATTGCGGGGAAGAGCGCTCAAACTATCCGCAATGAGGCCAGCGCCGACAATGTTATGGCGGCGCTAGACTACAACACCAATCTACTTGCCGATTCGCAGGCTCCATTGCCACAGCGCGCCGTTGCCCTGTGTTGGGTATTACATTTGATCGGTGACATTCATCAACCACTGCATACAGGGTCGCTGTATTCGGCGAATCGATTTTCAACTGGAGATCGTGGCGGCAACGGCATCGAGGCCGGCGGAAGAAATTTGCATGCTCGCTGGGATAGAGCGGTGAGTAGTCAGGGAATTAATGCCAATCTCGAAACACTACTCAGACAACATTCCACGACACTCGAAAGAATGGGACTTCAAGACTATGAGGATTGGTCGCTCTGGATGCAGGAGAGCAGAGCGCTCTTACTTAACACCGTCTACACAGAAGAAATGAAATCGGAGATCGCGCGTTCGGACAGCTCCACACAAAAGCTCCGCAAATTCGATCTTAGCGATGACTATGTCGAGGCGATGAAATACCACGCGCGACTGCGTCTAGCACTCGCCGGTCGCCGTCTCGCAACCTGGTTCGAGGCTAAGCTGTAACCTTTCTTGCTACACAGGCTCTGGTATCGACCGTGACGCAGCAACTAATTTGACTACATTGCAGATTAGCGTGTGCCCAACCGCGTTGCTTAGACTCATTATCGATTCTGGATGGAACTGTACCGCCTCTATAAGCAGGCTCGAATGCTGAATAGCCATCACGCTGCCGTCCTCTGTTTTAGCTGTGACTGTTAGACACTCAGGCACTGTCTTCGCGACAAGTGAGTGATAGCGCCCGGCAGCGAACGGCGATGCAATACCGGCGAATATTTCGCTTTCATCGTGACTTACATCAGACTGCTTACCGTGCATGGGATAACCTAATTCTTGCAACTCCCCCCCGAAGTATTCAACAACGCCTTGTAAGCCGAGGCAGACACCAAATATTGGGATCGACCTCACAAGTGCAGCATCGATAGTCTCACTCATGGAGAAATTTTTCGGCGCAGAAGGACCTGGTGAGAGAATTACTAAGTCCACACTGTTGTTTTCTAAATACTTACGCGCGGCCTCAGGCCGCAGGGTAAGTACATCGACGCCACACTGCCTGAAATAAGTACCGAGGTTGTGCACAAAGGAATCCTGATGATCCACCATCAGCGCCTGAATACCGACACCCTCGGCACTATTGAACACGCTATCCGCACCGCTTAAGCCCGGCTTGGCAGTGCCCCGAATAGAATCGATCAACGCCGAGGCTTTCAGGCGAGTTTCCAGTTCCTCTTCCACCGGATCGGAGTCGATTAGCAAAGTTGCACCCGCTCGAACTTCTGCGATGCCATTCTTGATACGGATCGTTCGAAGAGTGAGGCCCGTGTTCAGATTGCCATCGAAGCCGATATGGCCCAGCGCGCCGCCGTACCAGTGACGTTGTGATTTTTCGTTCTCTTCGATGAACTGCATGGCGGCAAGCTTTGGTGCGCCGGTTACAGTCACTGCCCAAGTGTGTGCTAAGAATCCATCGAGAGCGTCGAACTCTGGCTTAAGATTTCCCTTCACATGGTCAACAGTATGTATAAGCCGCGAATACATTTCGATCTGTCTACGCCCTACTACACGAACCGAACCTGGCTCACAGACTCGTGACTTATCGTTACGATCGACATCGGTGCACATCGATAATTCCGATTCGTCCTTGTCCGAGTTAAGCAGTGTCTTAATTTGATTCGCATCATCGATAGGATCGATACCCCGTTTGATAGTTCCAGATATCGGGCAAGTCTCGATCTGAGAACCATCGACACGAACGAACATCTCTGGCGAGGCCGCAACTAGGTATTCCTGCTTACCGAGATTCATCAGCGCACCATAGGGTGACGGATTACTCTGCTTGAGTCGCTTAAAAACTGTAGCGGGACTGTCTTTACAGGACTCGAAGAAGACTTGACCGGGAACGACCTCGAATAGATCTCCACGACGGAAGTAGTCCAGCGCTTTACCGACCTGCTGAGCATATTCTCCCTCGATGTGATCGCAGCCTCTCTCAACTTCTGCGGCCGGTTCATATTCAGCGCGTGGGCCGCTGCGGCGGAATCCGCCAGTGGTCTCGGAGAATTCATCGGAATCCCATGCTCTGCAGACAAATTCATAGCTATAACAGAATGTCTTCTCGATGCGATGATCTGACACCGTAATTTGATCCGGCAGGTACAGCACTAAATCCCTATCTTCATCACTGCGCGACTGATGACGAATGACGTCTTCGAATTGAAATGTCAGGTCGTAGCCGAAGGCTCCGAACAATCCCAGATAGGGATCACTAGGGCTATGGAAACAAGACACAATTTCTCTAAGCACGGAGAATAGGCTCGCCTTCCTGCTGCGCATCTCTTCAGCAAACTCTTCAGGCTCATCACTCACCGTTACTAAGATGGATTTCTGCTGCGCATCCATGGATACAATGGCAGCACAATCTTGTAATGCACGGTGAATTTCGGGCAGGAGAATTTCTCCCCGAACATTCAGAGCGACGATCTCTAAGATTCTATCCTTACCTGTAATTTTAAGCGGAGGATTAACGAAGCCAATATCCCATCGCGTATAGCGGCCTGGAAATTCGAAGCTAGATGCAAGCAGGACGCCCGGAGATTCATCCAGCGAATCCGCCAGCTGATCGATGGCGCTAGCATAGTCCAACTGCGAAGTAAGACGACGAACTTTTACACCACTGGCACAGCGGTATTGAATGTGATTATTGATTGGCATTACCAATTCCTCTTAATCCGTTATGACGGTAAGAGCTATGGCGAGGGAGTATTTTGAGGAGCAATAGACCGCCATAACTCTTGGCGGCCATAGAAGGAAAGCTTAGATGTTGTTCTCCTGGCTACCCGTAGATTCAGGCCACCAGAAATAAAATCGTGTACTCATAGGGGCAGAATAATGCTCCAGCACTAAAATGATGTCAACTGAAACTCTCTATTTTTAGAACAAACTCAGAATTAGTTAATTTAAATCAGATAGTTAACAAGCATAAAAGCAAATCTAAAAACCTGCAATATCACTACTTGCATGGACAATGGCCAACATTGATAATCGCTACAACAGACAGAGTTGGTACGTCACATCAAAGCTAGGGGGTTTCACTCTAAGCTACCAGCACAATGACTAGAGAGGGAATCTCCATGCAGAAATTTTCGATTCGTCTTATCGCTTCACTACTTCTTCTACTACATTCTACTGCCAACATAGCAGCCGATTTCGATCGCGCACGCCCTGAACGCTTAGGCATGTCTTCGGATCGGCTCGAACGTCTTGATGCGGTGCTCAAGTCCTACGTCGACAATGATCAATTAGCTGGACAAGTGATCATTGTGCTACGCAAAGGCAGAATCGCTTATTCGAGCGCGAATGGTATGCAGGACATTGCCGCTGGAATTCCCATGAGAAATGACACGATCTTTCGTATCGCCTCTCAGACAAAGGCGATAGTCAGCACAGGCATCATGATTCTGCATGAACGTGGTGCGCTAGACATTAGTCACCCCCTCGAGCGCTACATACCCGAATGGGAAAATATGCAGGTGGCCGTGTCGAATGACAATGGCGGTTACAGTCTTGAACCTTCCAGAAGCCCTATTACTCTGCGCAACCTGTTAACCCATACTGGCGGCATGAGCTATGGCAGCGGACCCGCGGCTGATAAGTGGGAGGAAGCAGGCTTTCAGGGTTGGTACTTCGCAGATCGTAATGAGCCGGTTGGCGATACCATCGCTCGCATGGCTTCACTACCTCTGGATGAACACCCAGGTGAGCGCTGGATATATGGTTATAACACTGACATTCTGGGCGCCGTTATCGAAAAGGCAAGCGGCATGGACCTGAATAGTTTTCTTAAGCAAGAGATTTTCGAACCCCTAGGCATGATTGATACACACTTCTATCTACCCGAAGAAAAAAAGGGCCGCCTCGCAACTGTATATCGCCCTAAAGCGAGCGGTGGTATTGAAGCGCGACATGAGACTAATGGCATGCAGAGTCAAGGCATGTACGACAACGGCCCTAGAGTTAGTTTCTCTGGCGGCGCCGGGCTGCTGTCGACTGCCAGCGACTATGCGAAATTTCTACAGATGACTCTCAACGGTGGCCAGTTCAATGGCGAAAGACTCCTCTCACCCAAAACCATCGAGCTAATGACTACTAATCATCTCGGCGACATCCCCTTTCGTAGTGGCACTGGATTCGGCTTGGGCTTCTCTGTGGTCACAGATTTAGGGAAACGTGGCAGCCTGGGATCAGTCGGTGAATACGGCTGGGGTGGAGCCTATCACTCTACCTATTGGGTCGACCCACAGGAAGAGTTAGTTGTCGTGTACCTAACGCAAATCATTCCCGCAACAGGCCTAGATGATTATGCCAAGCTGCGTAGCGGCATCTATCAAGCCATAGTCGATTAAGGGAATAACATGACCGACAACACACAGAACAGAGATGGGCTTCGGGTTTTATTCCCTACACTTATCTATGAGGCATGGTATCCCGAGTTCCCAGCATCGGAGGATGAACTCGTCTCCTATGCAGAAGCACTGCGTGATCGAGATGAAGAAGGACGGAAAATTAGCGCACAGCAGTATCCCAGCGGCTATACATCCTATTACACCAATAGCAGTCTATTTAACGATAGCAAACTGGAGGGATTGGTTAAATTCTTTCATCAGTGCGCGCAGAATTACGCGCGGGATCATCACTGGGATACGGAGAACTATCAGCCCGAAATGAATTCGTTATTCGCGAACATTAACCCAAAACACAGTTTTCACCCAGAGCATCTGCATCCCTATTCTCACATCAGTGGAGTATTCTATGTGAAGAGCGACGCAAGCAGCCCAGCGATCGGCTTTAAAGACCCGAGGATGGCGCGCTGGATGATGCCGCCAGCTGCAGATGGTCAGCGGGCCGAGAATTCCTTCCACGCCAAGCTGGCGCCGGAGCCGGGCAAGCTGTTTCTCTTTCCTTCATGGTTGGAACACGGTGTCGCACAGAATCAATCTGATAGGGAGCGCATCAGCATGTCGTTCAACTTCGAGATGAGACAGAAGCCGGCTACATAACTTCCCAGCTCCAAATTAAAAAATACCTACACAGAAAATTTCTAAAAAATCAGTATTCTCTAGACGAAAAAAAACGGCGATGATCTCTCATCGCCGTTTTTTTACTTACTGAACTAGTCAGTAATTAGAACTGCCACAATGCTCGGGCATAGATTCTTCGACCGCGAGGATCGAATACTGTTGCATCGTAGTTCAAGCCATTAGATTCACGATAGGGAATATCCTCATTAAACATGTCGAGAACACCAAACGTGAAAATTGTATTACCCAGACTGCTATTACCCCAATCATGGGCATAGCGATACTGAACATCCCAAGTGCTGTAACTACTTATAGATTTCTCTACCAGAGATCTCACCAGATCATTACCTAGTTCATAAGTAGTAGCATAAGCCAGATCCTTATAAGAGCCGATATGACGATTAATCAAGGTCACACCATGCTGATCGCGTTGCCAGCTAAAGGTCACATTGCCTTTGTTATCTGGCAATGAACGCACATGCAAACCATTACCTGAGGTACCAGCAGCATCGAAAATGCCAGTATCCAACAAGCCCAACTCTAGACCAGGAATACCGACTAACTCGTACGAATTTACGTGGGTGTAGTCCGCACTGATACGGAATCTGCCCCAATCATTATCCCAGTTATAACCCATCTTCACGTCAACACCATCAGCATTGATCTGTCCAGCATTTACAGCCGCCAAAGTCAGAGTAATCAGACTGGCGCTTTCGCTCCTGAACGCACGGCTGATACCAACCCCCTGAGTAGTGTCGGTGTAAAGCGATGGATTAACCACACAATTCAATCGCTCGGCAGAGTCAACTCCAAACTGCGCAGCAATTGCATTAGGGTCACATTTCACATCCAACACAGCTGAATCTGCGGCGATAGAATCGTTCAGGATGTAGTTATTGGGATCACCCACGACCGTTTTAAATCTGTCGATTTCCGGCTGAACAGCCCTAATCGCCGGCTCAGGCAATACGCGGTCGGTTACCTCAAAGCGCCAGGCATCTGCCTGGATGCTGAGGCCCTCGAGATTGCCACCCGGGGTCCAGATAAATCCGAGACTAAACGTGTCGGCATACTCATTACCCACAAATGGCGCAGGGCCACCTAGAGTATAAGAAAATTCAGTCTCACCATTTTGAGGAGTCGGAGGAATCAAACCAGCTCTAACCTTCTGGTTCGAGATCGGATCTTTAAATACGGTGCTGCTAGCTTCCAATCCTTCCTCGACTATACCGATGTTCGGCGCGCGGAATGACTGAGAGTAAGAGCCCCTAAGCAGTAGTGAGTCTATGGGTCGCCAGCTCATAGCAAACTTAGGCGATATATCACTACCTATAAAACCACCATAATCCTCATAACGAACCGCTATCTGTGTTTCTATATTCTCCATGAACGGCAAGGCAATCTCCAAGAACACTGCTGTAGTATCGCGTTGATTCTCGAAGTTAAAGATACATTGTGCACATTCGAAATTGTTATCCACCTTATGAAAGGCATTGGGCACACCATTAGCGTCATAACCCAGGATCGCTTTCGGAATACCCACTGCGCTCATTTGAGGGGCTCTGGATTTTGCGTCTCTCTGCCTGTACTGGGCTCCGAATGCTATCGCCGCTGGGCCACCAGCCATATCGAACAATTCACCACCAACTACTGCATCGAACACAGCTAGCGTATTACGCTTGTCAGCCCTGAGTACAGTCTCGTTGATATGCGCCATCAACTCGGGAGAGTTAGCCACGTTGGGGTCGGTAAACTGAGTGAGGTAAGGATTATAGAATTCACATCCTCCCTGACCTTGATTACTACTGGTCAGACCCTGAGAAATACTCTCCCTAGTAGTTAACACGTAATTCGGGAAGAAGGTCTGCGTATAGCCATTGCCGTAGTAGTCCCAGGCTGTGGGTATAGCTCCACCGAAAGGTCCTTTCTGGCCTTGCCAATCGAAATCTGACCTACCGTTTGGCGTACAGTTTGGGCCGCCCAAACCCAACGCGGCCAACTCCGTTCGCTCACGATTAAAAGTTTGATAGGTCTGTTCGTTGCTGGACTGACTCCAGGACACGCCTACGTCGTAGCTCCAAGGCCGATCCTGATAATCAAAATCACCACGCAAACCCGCCTGGACTATCGTTGATTCTGAACGATTTGTGTTGGAACGCTGACCGGTTCTGGGGATTCCGTCCCGCGGATTGATGTATGTGGTTACGTTCGGGCCACCATTTGCGAGGGAATTAGGATTATTCGGAATATCCGCTGCAGTTGGCCGGATATTACCCGCTGCCGCTGCATAGTATCCCAGTGTTGCGGGCGCACCAATGGAATATCCACCCCAAGCAGGGTTACCTGTATAGGAACCGGGAGTTGCAAGCTGCACTGTAGGCCCACGAGTCCTGCTGGAACCACCGGTATTGTTCAAGCCACCACCCTCGAGAGTGATCTCATTCTCCATATAGTTAGCGAAGGAATAAAATTGTGCCGCTTCGCTGAAGGTATGGTCGAATGCCATGGCAAAACTAGAACGCTCAGTATCTCTTGACAGGAAATTAAATCGAGACACATCCTCATTGCAATTGCCTCCACGCTCACCTCGCGTCTCCCTCAGGCTGCCAGTATAGAATGGCCTGCCTAGTGCGTCTTTCTGTGATTCACACAACGGGTCTCTAAGGACAAGATCACCAGTGCCGCCCTGAGAGACGTTGAAGGCCATAATATCCGAGGCAATGTACGCTGGATTCAGATTTGCGCCGAAAGCAGGACTGGCCACGGCGCCACTTGCGCCGGTGATACTAGAAACCGCGCCGTTAAACTGACTATTTTCATCGATGAAATTGCCGTCTCGAACATTCAGATTATCGCGTTCAAAACGCTCAGCTGAGAGAACTAAGTGAGTATCTCCGTCATCGCTAGCCCAGCCCCAAATACCGCTGAGTGTAGTATCAAAGGCGTCGCCTGCAGCCTCAACACCTTGCACATCACCGTAGAGTTCAAATCCTTCGAAGTCGGTACGCATGATAACGTTTACCACACCGGCTACCGCGTCTGATCCGTAGA
>Ga0308009_10001854_pt1 | contig 11549 bp, 9 predicted proteins | sample Neamet127_FD_203134 | JGI IMG/M metagenome (GOLD analysis project Ga0308009, IMG submission 203134) | Marine microbial communities from water near the shore, Antarctic Ocean - #127 | ecosystem: Environmental > Aquatic > Marine > Unclassified | place: Southern Ocean | collected 2014-07-24
TTGTAACAATTGTTACGCAATATACTTTAGAAGAATATTACTTTTGTACAAAAATAAATTAAATGTTTAAAGAAGGAACCAAACTTTTTAGTATTCTAAAAATGAGATGCCTTAAATGCAATAAAGGTCGTTTTTTTTAAAGTCACCCTTACAATTTTAAAAAAATTGGAGAAGTGAGAAAAAAATGTAGTAATTGTAATCTAAAATACAATAGAGAACCTGGTTTTTTTCAAGGTTCTTATTATGTTTCTTATGGCCTAGGTATTAGCCTATTTATTACCGTATTTATTCTAAAAACAATAATTTTACCACAACTGGCCTATCTTTCTACTCTAATCTTAATGGTGGTTGTTTTGCTTATTTTAGCACCCTTATTATTTTCACTTTCTAAAATTATATGGATTAATCTATTTGTGAATTTTGATACAAATTATTTAGAAAAAAATAAAGGATAATTAACGACTTAAAGAAGAACTTTATAAACACATAAATAACAAAGGACAAGCATTAAAGCTGGCAGTTACAAATACAGAAGATATTAATTACATAGATAGCTTTAGTGCAGATGTGATAATTAAAATTAGTTATAAGATCGTATAAAGCAGAAGATTACTAGTACAGCGTTTCAAATAAAGCTGTTATATCAAAAAAAATAGCAGAACAAACAGGAAATATTATTTTATACCTAATGTTACTGCAAGAGTTGTAAACTAGTTATAAATTTGACCATGTTAATACATCAAATATGAAAATAGAGCAAATATATACAGGATGCTTGGCTCAAGGAGCTTATTACATAGAAAGTAATGGCGAAGTTGCTGTAATAGATCCTTTGCGTGAGGTACAACCATATATCAAAAGAGCGAAGTTAGATAATGCAAGAATTAAATATATTTTTGAAACACATTTTCATGCAGATTTTGTGAGTGGGCATGTAACTTTAGCTAAAGAAACTGGCGCAGATATTATATTTGGTCCAAATGCAAAAACAAGTTTTAATGCTATTATAGCAGAAGATAATGAAGTTTTTAAATTAGGAAACATTACTATTACCGTATTGCACACTCCTGGCCACACAATGGAAAGCTCTGTATATCTTTTAAAAGATGAAAACGGAAAAGATCATGCTATTTTTAGCGGAGACACCTTGTTTTTAGGTGATGTTGGCCGTCCAGACTTAGCTCAAAAAACAGGAGAAATAACAGAAACCGATTTAGCCGGTTTCTTATACAATAGTTTAAGAACCAAAGTAATGCCTTTGGCTGACGATGTTATTGTATATCCTGCGCACGGTGCGGGTTCTTCTTGCGGGAAGAATTTAAGTAAAGAAACGGTAGATACATTGGGAAATCAAAAAGCAACAAATTATGCATTGCGTGCAGACATGAGCAAAGAAGAGTTTATTACAGAAGTAACAGCTGGTTTATTACCGCCACCCTCTTACTTTCCTTTAAATGTTCAAATGAATAAAGAAGGTTATGAAGATTTTCAAGATATACTAGCGCGAAGCGCGAAAGCATTAAACCCAAAAGCTTTCGAAGCAGCTGCAAATGAAACAGAAGCAATTATTTTAGATGTTCGCCATCAAGATGAGTTTGCTAAAGGACATATTCCTCGATCTATATTTATTGGCTTAGATGGTACTTTTGCACCTTGGGTAGGAGCTTTAATTGCAGACGTTAAACAATCCATTTTACTAGTAACAGAAATAGGTCTTGAGGAAGAAACAATTACACGTTTATCTAGAGTTGGTTTTGATAAAACATTAGGGTATTTAAAAGGAGGTTTTAATGCCTGGAAAAATGATTCTAAAGAATATGACACCATTACTTCAATATCAGCCAATGCATTAAAAGAGATTAAAGAAGCTGAAGATGTTGCTGTATTTGACGTAAGAAAAGAAGGAGAGTTTTTATCTGAACATATTTTACATGCAAAACATACTCCTTTAAATTACTTAAATAATTATTTAGCAGAATTTCCAAGTAAAAAAACTTTTTACGTGCATTGCGCAGGAGGTTACAGATCTATAATTGCTGCTTCTATATTAAAAAGTAGAGGAATACATAATTTTATAAATATTACTGATGGCTTTGATGCAATAAAAGAAACTCAAATAAAAGTATCTGAATTTATTTGTCCTTCTAACTTATAAAATAAATAAAAGTATTTGAGATTTTTTTAAGAAAAATTAAAGACATGAAGACAAAAAAGTCCTCTTTTATTTTTTGCTTAAATTCTTTTAGAATAACCTTATTCTTTTTTATTGAAAATACCATAGCCAATCTGACTTATAAAACCAGTAGGAAAACTTTTATCTCCAGGAAACCCTAATTTAACATTACCACTGTCTTCTGGTATGTAGTTTGTTTTAAAAATATAATCCCAAAGACTTAAGCTTATTCCAAAATTAACACCGTATTTTCCTTCTGGTAAATCATGTGCATGATGATATAAATGCATTACTGGATTATTGATTAAATATTTAAGTGGACCCCAAGTAATTTTAATATTTGAATGATTAAAATGACCGATGGTAATTGCGATAAAGTGCACGATATAAGCTTGTTCTGGTTCAAAACCAAACAAAATCATAACTCCAAAAGTTTTTAGAGGTTTGTACAAAATATTTTCCATCCAATGGTATCTTAGATGTGCTGCAAAACCCATTTCTTTAACACTGTGGTGTACTTTATGAAATTTCCAGAATACGGGGTATTTGTGCAATAAAGTATGTGTAAACCATTGTACGAAATCTAATACCACAAAAAAGACAACCAACTGCAATGCCATTGGCCAACCTGAAGGATTAAATAGAGCCAATGATGTATCTGAAATACCCAGATCTATAAAAGCTCTTTGTAGTATTTTATAAAAGCCACTAATAGCAATAGAGAAAATGAAGAAGTTAAAGAACATGTAAAAACCGTCTAACCAAAAGTCTTTTCTAAATACTGCCTGGTCTTTGCGCCAAGGAAAAACCATTTCTAAGCCCCAAACAAACAAAGAGATAATAATAAGCCCCCAAAAATAATTAGTATAAAATGGTACTTCAAAAAGAATAGATTTCCACGTCCAATCTATAGTTCCATTAAATGACCTTATAAATGCATTTACGTATGCGTTCATCTTTAATTTTTAATTTTATGAATAGATTTATTTTCAAATACTAAACTGTCAAAATAATTAGATACTGTCCTAGCAAAATTAAATTTTTAGGTTTTTACAACCTAATAATTGCATGAATACAAAAATAGCATAAGTAGGGCGAGTAACTCTTTAGTAAAAATTAATATCGTATTTCTACTCTTGCAAATTTACCAAAAATATTTTTCAGTTACTTACTAGATTATATTTTTCTGTTAGTATGATAACCAATTGCTTTAAAACAAACTACAAAATTCTTTTTAGGATTCTTAATACTATAAAAGCATCTATTCTCTTTAGCTCTCTAAAAAATTTTGTTGTAATTCTTGTCGCTGTAATAGTTGTATTGTTGCCTTTAACTTACGCCCTATTCTAATATCCTCAAAAACCTACAGAAGACATACTCATAACTATAGCTATTGGCACTCAAATTTTAGGATATTATTTTATATTTTGATGTGAAATTCTTCAAAGTAAAATGAAGTTAGATGCTATACTTTATTAGTCGACAATCATTCTTAATTTTAAACACGAATAGTTCTAAATAAATATATTTTTAGGAATCTTTTATGATGCTAAAACATCAAAACATACTTTAAAAAAGAGCCCATCATACATTAATCTATAAAAGGTAAAGAGGCAAAATTTAATCTAAATTCATTAAATGTATTTATATTGCAGAAAATCTAAAAGTTGAAAAGAGTACTCGTAAGCGTTACAAATGATATATCTACAGACCAAAGAGTAGCTAAGGTTTGTGATACACTCGTAAACAACAACTTTTCTGTATTATTAATAGGACGAAAACTACCAAATAGCGTTCCTCTTCACAGAAAATACAAAACAAAAAGATTCCGATTACTATTTAATAAGGGACTACTTTTTTATGGAGAATACAATCTTAGGTTATTTTTTTACTTATTGTTTGCAAAAAAAGATATTTTATTGGCGAATGATATAGATACACTATTACCAAATTACTTGATAAGTAAACTTCAGAAAACAAAAATTATTTTTGATAGTCATGAACTTTTCTCTGAAATACCAGAGTTAGTGCACAGACCTAAAGTGAAAAAAGTATGGCTTGCTTTAGAAAATTGGATTGTACCAAAACTAAAAAACAACTACACGGTTTGCAATAGTATTGCACAATATTATCAAAATAAATACAAATGCAGTTTTAAAACTATTAAGAACCTTCCTACTAAAAAAAGAACAAAGCCAGGTGCATTCTCTTTTAATACAAGCAATAAAAAAATAATTTTATACCAAGGTGCTTTAAACATTGGGCGGGGTATAGAATTAATGGTTGAAACGATGCGTTTTTTAGATAATTATTTATTAATACTTATTGGAGATGGAGACATTGCTGCAACTTTAAAAAGCAAAGTTTTTTCAAAAAACCTAGAAGATAAAGTGATTTTTTTAGGAAAAATTGCACCTGTAGAATTGCATAAACTAACACCGTTAGCAGATTTAGGCCTTAGCTTAGAGGAAGATTTAGGCTTAAATTACAGGTTTTCTTTACCAAACAAAATATTTGATTATATACAAGCAGAAGTGCCCGTTCTCGTTTCTAATTTACCTGAAATGAGTGCCGTTATTACTACTTATAATGTTGGCGAAGTTACAGTGCACAGAACACCACAAAAATTAGCAATACAAATAGCACATCTATTAGAAAAAACATTTACTACAGAATTAAAATCTGCAAAAAAGGTACTTGTTTGGGAGCAGCAAGAAGAACAATTACTATCAATATTTAATAATTTAAAATAACTATTTATTATATTGATGTGGATTCTCTCTCACTCCTTTTTTAAATAATTTTCGCATATTAGAACGCAAACCATTATCTATTCTCAAAAATAAATCTTTTACTTTTTCTGAAGATCTACCCCTAAAAGTAGTTACATGAAATCTGTCTGATTCTAAAAATGGTTGATTTGAAAAATAATAGTTAGAAATACAGCATCTTACATCTTCTTTTAAAACTTTGCTTACAGAGTGCCAAGATTTTTGATGCGTTGTCATAACCACCAACCTATTAAACTTATTTTCTATAGTTGTTTGTGCTTGTTTTAATCCGTTAGGCCAAATCTCTAAATTACCACCATTTTCTAGCTTCCAATTTGGTGTAACATAATACAACAAATTTAAAACACGCCATCTATTTCTATCTTTATCATGAGAGTTATCTAAATGCGGGTTTAAATAATTATCCTTTTCCATTAATGATAACCCACCAGCATATAAATTTTCATCTCCATATACTTCTTCTAGGCCGCAAATATCTGAAATCAATTGTATTACTTTATCATCCTGAAAAGCATAAATTACTTCCTCTAGAAGCGCATCATAATTATCCATTTGATATGCTGTAAACTTAAACTCGCGTAAATTTTTCTTCCGAACAGCCATCGCTGTCGGGGGAAATTTATTATGAATTTCTAACGCTAATGCTTCCGGCAATAAATCATCAATAAAAAAATATCCAATCGCATCTTTAGATTTTAAAAATTGACTTTTTAAAGTATCTCTATTTTTAGTTAATTGATTGCATATTAAATAAGCTAATTCCGTTCTATTCATGTTTAGATTTTAAGTAACATACGTAACTTATTTTCATACAGTTTAAGAAAAAAACTGAAGAGCCCCTAACCGTTAACCTCTCAAAAATAGGGTAAAATTTAGCAACTATTTTAGTGATTTTAAATAATGATATCCTTCTAACCAAAACTAATAAAGGCATTTCTTCAGCATTAATTAGGTGCATTTTATCTAGAAAAACCATGTTTTCCATTGCTTTTTTAGTTTTAGAAACAAATAATACATTTTCATCAATACCTAAATGATAAACTTCATTATTTAAATGTTTTATTTGATAGCCTATTTTAATCAATTCTAAAGAAAATAATAAATCTTCTCTACCATATTTTATTAATTTTTCTTCAAAATTTATTTCATTAAATACAATTTTCTTAATTAGAAAATTAGAAGTGAAAAAATACTTTTCTGAATTTTTATTTCGTTTTTCTAAGGAAATTTCTTCATACTTTTTACCATATTTATAACGCAATAAACTAAAGTTTTCCTTTTTATTTTGATATAAAATTCCTCCACAAAAAACAGTATTATCAGTTTTAAAACATGCTATATAACTTTTTATAAAATTAGGTTTCACAGGTTTAATATCTGCATCTAAAAATAAAAGCCATTTGTGTTTTGCTTTTTTAGCTAATAAATTTCTAATTGCACTTCTACCTATATTGGCACTTAAAGGGTTAAAACTAGAAAAATCTAACGTATTTATTTTTTCATTTTCAGCATTTAATGCTGAGTTAGAGCCATCATCTAAACAAATAACTTCAAAAATTATAGTTTCTAAAATTAACTGTTTATGAAGTTCTTCTACCAAGAAGAAAGCATTATAATTATATGTTGGTATAAGAACGGATAGCATTACACAGTAATTTGCTGGGCAACTTCAAATAATCTACCGCCCTCGCACTTTAAAGTTTTTTGCTTAAACTTTACAATTAATTGATAATCGTGGGTAGCCATTAAAATAGTTTTTCCGTTTTTTGAAATTTCATTTAAAAGTTCCATCACCTCCATAGAAGTTTTTGGATCTAAATTACCTGTTGGCTCATCTGCTAAAATTAATTCAGGATCATTTAAAAGCGCTCTTGCAATAGCTACTCTTTGCTGTTCGCCTCCAGAAAGTTCAAATGTTTTCTTATAATATTGAGATTTTAGACCTACTTTATCCAACACTTCATGAATTTTTTCTTTCATGAGTTCGTTATCTTTCCAGCCAGTTGCTTTTAAAACAAATTTTAAATTTTCGAAAACATTTCTATCGTTTAGCAATTTAAAGTCTTGAAAAACAATTCCAATTTTTCTTCTTAAAAACGGAATTTCCTTTTCTTTTAGAGCTTTTAAGTCAAAACCCACAATACTACCGGCACCCTTTTGTAGTTTTAAATCGCCATAAAGCGTTTTCATCAGACTACTTTTTCCACTACCTGTTTTGCCTATTAAATAACAAAAATCTCCCTGATTAATAGTTAAATTAACTTTAGATAATACTAAATTATCTCTTTGATAAATTCCTGCGTTTTCAAGATGTAAAACAAGATTGCTCATAATATTGGGTAGTTTCTACAAACTTAAAAGTTTCTAACGATTTTTTACCATGAATTGACAACAATTATTACTTTTGAATAAAAAATTAAAGATTCTTTTGTGAGCCCTTCAAACAAAACGAAAAATTAATCGTTATCTATACTGAGAATAAAAAAAATTATATGAACTATCTTTTTTTCAAAAAAGTAATGCTCTGCGTTTGCATTTCTTTTATAACAGCCTCCTCTTTTTCACAAAAAACAATTGCAGATGCGGCAGAATTAACGGCGTATAATGATGCTTTAAACTTGTACAATACAAAGGCATATTTTGCTGCTCAAAAATCTTTTAAAAATATTTATGAAAACGGTTTTGTTAATTCTAACCTAAAAGCAAATGCTTCTTACTATGAAGCTCTTTGTGCAGTTATACTACAAAAACCAAAAGCAGATAAAAAATTACTTTCTTTTATTAAAAATAACCCGCATAGTTCTAAAAAGAATACTGCTTATTTTAAGCTAGCAAATTATTATTTTAAAAATAAAAAAGCTGCAAATGCTCTAAAATGGTTTCAAAAAGCAAGTATTGAAGAGCTTTCAGCGGAAAGCCAAAAAGAGTTTAATTTTAAAATGGGCATTAGTTTTTTAGTTACCAAAGAATTTAATTTAGCAAAAGAACGTTTTTTACCCCTAATTAATGATGCTAAATATGGTAACGATTCTAAATATTATTATGGCTTTATTGCATACAAATTAGAAGATTATGGTGCTTCTATATCAATTTTAAATGAAATTCCGAAAAACACATCTTACAGCACAGAAATATCTTATTATCTATTAGATATTAGTTTTAAAGAAGGGAAATTTGAGCGCTGCATAGAAATGGGCTTAGAATTACACCCAACGATATCTGAAAAATTCAAATCAGATGTTTCTAAAATTATTGGAGAAAGTTACTTCAATCTAAAAGAATATGCAACATCAATTAACTATTTAAAAGCATACAAGGGTAAAAAAAATAAATGGACTAATACTGATTTTTATCAATTAGGATATGCTTATTACAAGCAAAATAATTTTGAAAATGCAGTAAGAAACTTTAATAAAATTATTGTTGAAAAAAATACAGTTTCTCAAAACGCCTACTATCATTTAGGCGAATGTTACCTAAAATTAGACCAAAAATCTGCGGCATTAAATGCATTTAAATCAGCTGCTGAAATGAGTTTTAATAAGAATTTACAGCAAGATGCTGCCTTAAATTACGCTAAATTAAGTTATGAAAAGGGCAATCCTTTTCAACCAGTAGTAACTGTTCTGCAAGACTACCTAAAAGCATATCCTACGTCTAAGGCATATGCAGAAATAAATGCATTAATAGTTTCTTCTTTTTTAAATCAGCAAGATTATAAAGGGGCATTAGCCTTTCTAGCCAAAAAAACATCCAAAGAAAATACCACATTTAGTCGAGAAATTTCTTTGTATCGCGGACTTCAACTATTTAATGACAATAAATACAAAGAGGCATTGCCTTTATTTATTGTTGGAAAAAGATCTAAAACCTTAGAATTGCATCAAAAAGCACGGTATTGGGAAGCAGAAACAATATATCGATTAGAAAATTACACAACAGCTTTAACAAAATTTAAAAACTTAAAGAACCTTTATAAACAGTTAAATACAGCAGAATTTAATTTAATAGATTATAACATTGGTTACTGTCATTTTAAATTAAAACAGTACAAAAAAGCTTCAGATTCCTTTGAAAAATTTCTTAAAAAACAAGCCCTTTCAGAGAACTTAAAGCATGATGCTTTAATTAGATTAGGTGATAGCTATTTTGCAACTACCAATTATAGAAAAGCAATTTTAATATATAAAAAAGTAACAATTAAAAATAGCTCTGAAGCAGATTATGCAGACTACCAGATAGCAATGAGCCATGGCTTTACCAATGAAAATAAAGAAAAGATAATTGCTCTTAAAAAAGTAATTAATGCAATACCGATTTCTAATTTAAAAGATGATGCTTTATACCAACTAGGAAATACCTATTCTAAATTAAAAGATAATAAAAATGCACACTCTGCTTATAATAAGCTAGAAACTGAACATCCAACAAGCGCATTTTTATCTAGGTCTTTATTAAGACAGGGCCTACTCTATTTTAATGACAACCAAGCTGCAGCATCTTTAAAAAAATACAAAAATGTAACATCAAAATTTCCTAATTCTCCCGATGCTTTAGAAGCAGTTGCAAACGCAAGAAAAGTATACATTCAAGAAGGAAACTTAGAAGATTATGTAATTTGGATTGCCACATTAAAATTTATCAATAGTACAAACTCAGAATTAGAAAACACCACTTTTGCAATTGCAGAGAAAAAATATCTTGAAGCAAAGCAAAATATAACCATTGTCGAAAGTCTTGAGAAATATATTAAAGAATTCCCTGAAGGGCTGCATATAATAAAGGCTAATTATTATATGGCAGATGTACTTTTTAAAGGAGAACAATTTCAAGAAGCAGCTCCTTATTATCTTTTTATTATGAATAAAGAGCAATCTGAATATACCGAAGCTGCTTTAAATAAATTATCTCAAATTTACTTAAATCAAAATAATTTTAAGGAGGCACTGCCACTCTTAGATCGGTTAGAAAAAGAAGCCTATATTTTTGAAAATATTCTATTTGCGCAAAGTAATTTAATGAAGGGGTATTATGAAACAACTAATTATAAACTTGCAATAGGGTATGCTAAAAAAATTATACAAAAAAGCAAAATAGACAACAGCTTAAAAAATGACGCCAAAAAAATAATTGCACGTTCTTCTATTAAAACATCAGATTTTATCTCTGCCAAAGAATATTACAGTGCTTTAGAAAAAACTACAAACAAAAAGCTAAAAGCAGAAGCCTTATACTACAATGCTTATTTTAAAAATCAACAAAAAGAATATGAAGCATCTAATAAAGTTATTCAAGAATTAATTTCAAAATATACAGCATACAAATACTGGGCTGTAAAAAGTTATGTAATCATGGGTAAAAATTATTATGCGTTAGAAGATGTATATCAAGCTACTTTTGTGTTAGAAAATGTAATAAAAAACTTTAAAGAATTTGATGATATCATAAAAGAAGCAGAACAGGCACTTAAGAATATAAAGGTAAATGAAGCTAAACCAAATAATTTAGGAACTCTAGAAAAAACAAACTAATGAAAAATATCTTTCTAATATATAGTGTTCTAATAGGAGTTTTTTCTGCAAATGCACAGCAAAAAAAACAAGACACCATTATAAAAACTGAGATTGTAAATGTAATTACAAAGTACAACCCTAAAATTGCAGACGCCAAAAAAATAAAGAACAATCCTAAAATAACTTTATTAAAAAAAAGGAACAAAAAAAAAATAACATACGCCATTCTCTCTGTACCTGTTGCATCTACATTTACACCTAAAACAGGAGATGTAAAAGATATTAATAGTAGCGTAAAAGAAAGAATTTATAATAATAATTTTGCTGGTGGTTATGGCAATTACGCAAGCCAATATGCAGCATTATCTATCTTTAAAAACACCCGCTCTAAGAACAAATTTGGGCTACACGCAAAATACAATGCTTCAAGAGAAAATATTAAAAACAGTATTTTAAATAGTGATTTTTTAAGTTTTAATATGGCAACTTTCTTTAAACAAAGAGAAAAATATTTTGATTGGAAAGTAAGCCTAAAAGCAACACAAAATAATTATAACTGGTATGGTTTGCCTGCTGATAAAAATTTTACAGAAAACACAATTAATGCTATTAATGAAACGCAAAACTATAAGTCCTTAAAATTAATCGGTCATTTTAAGTTTTATGATGCTTATATAAATTCTGCAGAAGTTGCCGTATCGTATTTTACTGATAAATTTAAAAGCTCAGAATCGCTTGTGCGTTTCAATACAAAATTAGAAGTTCCTTTAGATTTTTTAAACAATAGTTTAAATGATCTTTCTATAGATACTAGAGTTGAATTTTTAAAAGGGACTTTTAAAAATAATTATAACAATTCTAATGAAATAAATTACAATTTAATAACTGCAAAATTAATTCCCAAATATAAAATAGATTATAAAGGGGTATTTATGAAAGTAAGTTTAAAAACTTTTATTTCTATAGATACAGAAAATAGTGTAACCAACTTTTTTCTATTTCCAGATCTACTTTTACAAACCAGTATTCTTAAAAAATACATCAACGGATATGCTGGCCTTACAGGAGATT
>Ga0308009_10001855_pt1 | contig 11546 bp, 10 predicted proteins | sample Neamet127_FD_203134 | JGI IMG/M metagenome (GOLD analysis project Ga0308009, IMG submission 203134) | Marine microbial communities from water near the shore, Antarctic Ocean - #127 | ecosystem: Environmental > Aquatic > Marine > Unclassified | place: Southern Ocean | collected 2014-07-24
AGCTAATATTTGTTGCGCATTATGTCTATCCAAATTACCAGTAGGTTCATCCATTAGTAAACATGCGGGTTCATTGATTAGCGCACGGGCGATAGCAACACGTTGACGCTCACCGCCAGATAAGGCCCCGGGCCGATGGTCAGTACGATCACCTAAACCCACTCTCTTTAACATTGCCTCCGATTTTTTTTCCGCCATGCTTGGTGCATTGCCTGCCATAATATGGGGCAGCATTACATTTTCTAAGGCGCTAAACTCAGCTAATAAATGGTGGAATTGAAAAACGAAACCGAGCCGTTGGTTACGCAGTTTAGCCGCTTGGTCACCACCTAAGTTAGACAAACACTCACCGGCAACAAATACTTCCCCAGCATCAGGTTGCTCTAGACCCGCTAACAGCTGCAGTAGGGTGCTTTTGCCAGAGCCTGAACTACCAATGATAGCCATACTTTGACCGTAGGCTAACCGTAATTGCAAATCGTTTAACACGTCTACCTGCCGCTCACCATCCTTGAACGACTTGGTTAAACCAGAGGCCTCTAGAACCCAATTACTCATAACGAAGCACCTCTGCTGGCTCTACTTTTGATGCTCGCCAAGCCGGATAAAGGGTTGCCAAGACACATAGGATAAAAGAGCCAATACTTATAATTAACACATCTTCTAACTTAACTTGAGAAGGAAAATAGCTAATAAAATAAACATCAGCACTAAGAACTTTAAAGCCAAACAATTGTTCAGCCCAGTCCACAATGCGGGTGACATTGAGCGCCATAACAACACCTATAAAAGTCCCAAGCAAAGTCCCTAGAAAACCGATAATACTGCCTTGAACAATAAATATACCCATCACATCTCTTTGGCTTGCCCCTAGGGTTCTAAGAATGGCGATGTCAGCTTGTTTCTCAACCACAAGCATTACTAGGGTAGACACAATATTGAACGCCGCTACAGCAACTACAAGCATTAATAACAAACCCAACATGCGTCGTTCTAACTGAATGGCTTGAAATAAACTACCATGGGTTCGTGTCCAGTCACTGGTCCAGTATTGCCCTGGTAATTGGGATGCAACTTGTTTTGCTTTCTCTGGTGCAGTAAATAAATCATCTAACTTCAAACGCAAACCTTCTGCCCCGCCCCCTAAACGTTTCAGCTTACTGGCATCAGCAATATGCATAATAGCCAAATTAGCATCTAGCTCTGCACCAACTTTAAAAATACCAACCAAGGTAAAACGTTTTAACCGAGGGATAATGCCTGCAACTGTTAACGATGCCTCAGGCAAAAATAAAGTCACTTTATCGCCTAGCCTTGCTCCAAGTTGACGTGCTAAAAGATCGCCCATAAGAATATTAAACTGCCCAGCCTTTAGGTCAGACACAGACCCAAAGGTCATATGGTTTGGCAATATTGACACTTTAGATTCAGCCTCTGGCTCAATACCATGTAACAACACCGGTTGTATTCTGCCACGATTATTGAACATACCTTGGCCATGAACAAAAGGAGCCACACCAACAACACCCTCAACCTGCATTGCTAACTCAGCAGGTTGTTGCCAATCCATTATAGGTTCAGATGTTTGCACAGTTGCATGGGGAACCATGCCCAAAATGCGCTTTCGTAGCTCTTGATCAAAGCCATTCATTACTGACAATACGAGTATAAGTACCGTCACACCGAGAACTAGGCCCAACATAGAGATTAGCGAGATGAAGGAAATGAAGTGATTCTGCCGCTGAGCTCGGATATATCTTAGGCCAACAGTCAAAGCGATGGATTGAAACATAAGTTTCCTAATGGGATAAAAAACTGCCAGCTCAAATGATGCCAGCTTTAGTAAGTGTTGATTAGTGATTAACCTGCCGCGCTCTATTAAGCCCCAGTTGAGCAGCTACACGGTATGCTTCTGCCATAGTGGGAAAATTAAAGGTATTGTTTACAAAATACTCAATTGTATTAGCATCACCTTTTTGGTTCATAATGGCTTGACCGATATGAATAATTTCTGAGGCTCTGTCACCAAAGCAGTGAATACCTAGAATTTCGTAGGTTTCACGGTTAAATAAAATCTTTAGCATACCGACTACTTCACCACTAATTTGTGCACGCGCAAGATCTTTAAAAAACGCTTGCCCCACTTCATAAGGCACTTTTTCTTCGGTAAGTTGTTCTTCTGTTTTACCTAAGGAACTGATCTCTGGAATGGTATAAATACCTGTTGGGACATCATCTACAAATCGGAAGCCAGGTAGGCCCAGCAAGTCTGTGGCTGCTGAACGGCCCTGATCATAGGCAGCTGAAGCCAAACTTGGCCAACCTACTACGTCACCAGCTGCGTAAATACCTTCTACGTTAGTTTGATAGCGCTGATCAATTTCTAACTGGCCACGGCTGTTAGTTTGGATCCCAAGGTTTTCTAAGCCAATACCTTTGGTATTACCAGAACGCCCATTACAGAACAATAGCATATCTGCACGAATACGCTTGCCAGACTCAAGCTCTATAGATACTGAGGTTTCGTCAGCCGTAACAGCCTTATAGGTTTCGTTGTGGCGTATGCGCACGCCATTATTGCGCAGATGGTAGCTCAAAGAGTCTGAAATCTCGACGTCAAGGAATTCTAGCAGGTTAGCACGGTTATCAACCAATTCAACTCTTACACCCAAACCAGCAAAAATAGACGCATATTCAGAACCCACGACACCGGCACCATAGATAATCAATGTGCGTGGCGTGTGCTCTAAGTTAAGTACGGTGTCGCTGGTATAAATACGCGGATGGGAAAAGTCTACATCATCTGGTTCATAAGGGCTGGATCCAGTGGCAATAACTGCTTGATCGAAGCGTAAATTTTCGTTAGTCTCATTTCCCAATATTTCAATATTATTGCGATCTAAAAAACGGGCAAAACCAAAGAAAACGTCTACTCGGTTACGGGCATAAAACTGCGTATGGAGCATTACTTGTTTCGCAATCACTTCGCTGGCTGTTTTTAGCACCTGAGGGAAAGAGAAGTTTTTAGGTTCTCCAATGGCACGAAACATAGGGTTAGTATTAAACTCAATGATCTGCTTAACAGCGTGGCGTAAAGCCTTAGACGGAATAGTGCCTTTATGAGCACAACCACCACCCACTTGATCACGCATTTCTACAACCGCTACCTTACGACCAAGTTTAGCCGCATTAATCGCTGCAGCCTCTCCTGCTGGTCCAGTACCAATAACTACTAGATCATAATCATAATCTGCCATGTTCTTTTCTCTGTACTACTAAATTTTTGTTCGTTGACTAAACAGTGATTAGTGTCTAGCGGCCCACGTCGTAACTAATGTCATCCACGTTATTATGCGCAAGCTTATCCGCTTTGATCGTCTTTTGCTGTTCTGTATCGCACACTTCTGGGTCGCCTTTGCACACGTCACATGCCACGTCCATACCCAAAGCAGTCATGCCGCCACAAGAACCTGCTATAGGCTTACGCCCCATCAACACCCCTACGGCCATACCCGCAACAATAAGGATTAAAACGATAAAAGATAACATCATAGTTTGCATTTAATTCTCCAAATAATCTTTAAAGCCGGCAGTAGATCGCGCTACAAAGCCTTGATCTTGTTTCATTATAAAGTAAGCGGGTACTTGATGCCTAGTTGCCCAAGCCACTCCTTGTTCGTCTCCCATTACCATCAAAGCCGTCGCCAAAGCATCTGCCCTCGCAGCACTTGCATCAACCACCGTAACAGATGCTAAATTGTGCGTAACAGGCCTTAACGTACTAGGATCTAACGTATGAGAGTAACGTACGCCATCTTGCTCATAATAATTACGGTAGTTGCCAGACGTTGCAACAGCCATATTATTAACTTTAACTACCTGATAAATTTGTCGTGCATCTACAGAAGGTGTTTCTATGGCAATGCGCCAAAGTGACCCATCGGGTTTTTTACCGTGGGCACGCAACTCTCCCCCTACTTCAACAAGGTAGTCATTTAACTCGTGCAGCTCTAACCATCTAGCCACAGCGTCAACCCCATAGCCTTTAGCAATTGCAGACAGATCAATAGCACTGTCTGCGAGCTTTAACATGGCTGGTGGTTGCTGTTGCACCTGTAAAAATTGATAGCCCACAACGGACCTTAGCTTGTCTAGGGCATCTTGACTGGGAATATTTTTCGGTAAAGGGTCTGGTCCAAAGCCCCACAAGTTGACTAGTGGGCCAACAGTAATATCAAAAGCACCATTGGTTTGTTCACTCAAATTGAGGGATTGAGCTACTAAGCTGGCCATTTCTGCTGGCACTTTATGCCATTCATTAACAGCTGCACCATTAAAACCACTTAGATCAGAGGCATCCATGTAAGTCGACATACTCGACTCTACCCTGCTTAATTCTGCTGCCACTCCATTGGCAACATTATCATGGTCACTGTTATCTTGACTCACCCACTTTACAGTATAACTTGTACCCATGGACAAGCCAGTAATGGCATTAATTTCTGGTTCTTTAGACGCAGAACAGCCTGGCAATATGGCAAGCATTAACGCACACCACACAGTCAGGCTGATTTTTTTCACAAGGTTTAGGTTATCCGCCAAAATCATCCAACAGAATGTTTTCCTCTTCTACTCCTAAATCCTTCAGCATTTGCACAACAGCAGCATTCATCATTGGAGGTCCACACATGTAAAACTCACAATCTTCTGGTGCATCATGGTCTTTCAGGTAATTTTCAAACAATACATTATGAATAAAACCTGTAAGGCCGTCCCAGTTATCCTCTGGCTGGGGATCAGAAAGCGCTAAATGCCATTCGAAGTTGTCATTTTCTGCCGCTAGAGAATCATAATCTTCCCCGTAGAATGCTTCACGCATACTACGTGCGCCGTACCAAAAAGATGTCTTACGAGTCGAGTTTAAGCGTTTAAGTTGATCAAAAATAAGTGACCGCATCGGCGCCATGCCGGCACCACCACCAATAAAGATCATTTCGGCTTCAGTTTCTTTAGCAAAGAACTCACCAAACGGGCCATAGACATTCATCTTATCGCCTGGCTTCAAATTAAATACGTATGAAGACATCTTTCCAGCAGGTATGCCATTACTGCCTGGAGGGGGTGAAGCAATGCGAATATTAAACTTAACTACACCTTGTTCTTCTGGGTAGTTCGCCATAGAGTATGCACGCACAGTGGGCTCATTAACCACAGACTTATGTTGCCAAACATTAAACTTGTCCCAATCCCCCCGATATTCCTCTTCAATATCAAAGGTCTTATAGTCTATAGAGTGCGCTGGGCATTCTAGCTGCACATAGCCACCTGCGCGGAAATCTACACTTTCACCTTCAGGCAAACGCAATGTTAGCTCTTTAATAAAGGTGGCAACGTTAGGGTTAGATTCAACAGTGCATTCCCATTGTTTCACACCAAATACGTCTTCTTCAACTTCAATCACCATGTCTTGTTTAACAGCAACCTGACACGATAGACGCCAGCCATCTTTTGCTTCACGCATAGTAAAGTGGCTTTCTTCAGTGGCCAACATAGAACCGCCACCGTCTTTAATAACACAACGACATTGGGCACACGTACCACCACCACCGCATGCTGAGGCTAAAAAGATGCCGTGGGCAGAAAGAGTTTGCAGTAACTTGTCACCGGCCGGAACCGTGATGGCCTTTTCTGGATCATCGTTAATAGAAATGGTTACAGCACCAGAACTCACAAGCTTGGCACGAGCAACTAAAATGACCGCTACCAAAGAGAGGACCACTGCGGTAAACATTAATACACCGAGGGTAATTTCATTATTCATACATCGATACCTTTTCTAGTGCGTTTTAAAGTTGGATGCCAGAGAAAGACATAAAACCAAGTGACATTAAACCTACAGTCACAAAGGTAATGCCTAGACCACGCAAGCCTGCAGGTACATCTGAGTACTTTAGTTTTTCACGAATACCTGCAAGAGTTGCTATAGCTAATGCCCAGCCAACACCTGCACCCATGCCGTAAACCACTGATTCTCCAAAGTTATAATCCCGCTCAACCATGAACAGTGCGGCACCCATGATGGCGCAGTTAACTGTAATCAAAGGTAGGAACACACCCAGGGCGTTATACAATGCTGGCATGTATTTGTCGAGCAACATTTCCATAATTTGTACGATGGCAGCAATAACACCAATGTAAGAAATTAAACCTAAGAAACTTAGATTCACTTCTGGCAAGCCTGCCCATGCAAGGGCCCCATCAGCTAGCAAATAGGTATAGATAAGGTTGTTGACTGGCACGGTGATGGTGAGAACAGCAATTACTGCAATACCAAGGCCAATAGCTGTTTTAACTTTCTTGGAAATAGCCAAGAAAGTACACATGCCCAAGAAGAATGCCAAGGCCATGTTCTCTACGAACACAGCTTTAACGAATAGGCTTAAATAATCTTCAATCATTGTTTCAGATCCTATTTAGTGTGCGAGGCAATTTTGTATTCTGCTGGCTCAACCTGATCAATCTTCGCATTACGAAGTAACCAAATAAAACCGCCAATCACAAAGAACGCACTGGGTGGCAGCAGCATGAGCCCGTTGGAGTAGTACCAGCCACCATTGGTTACCAACGGTAGAATTTCAAAACCAAATAAGCTTCCAGAGCCAGTCAGTTCTCGCACTGTGGCCACAAACAACAATACAATTGAGTAACCTAACCCGTTACCTATGCCATCAAAGAAAGATGGAATCGGTGGGTTTTGCATAGCAAATGCTTCTGCGCGCCCCATAACAATACAGTTCGTGATAATTAAACCAACAAATACCGAAAGCTGCTTACTCACTTCATAGGCGTATGCTTTGAGCACCTGGTCTACTACAATAACTAAGGACGCGATTATAATCATCTGTACGATAATACGGATGCTGCTAGGCACTTGGTTACGGATTAAAGCAATAAAAAAGTTAGAGAACGCAGTTACAACAGTCAGTGCAATACACATAACAATAGTAACATTCAAACTACTAGTTACTGCTAGCGCAGAACATACACCCAAAATTTGTAAGGCAATAGGGTTGTTAGTAAAGATTGGTCCTAACAAAATTTCTCTTGTCTTCGACATGATTATGCTTCCCCTGCTTTAAGCTTAGATAAGAAAGGTGCAAAGCCATTTTCGCCCAGCCAGAATTTAACTAAGTTAGTTACGCCGTTACTCGTTAGAGTAGCACCTGCTAGGCCATCTACTTTATGCATATCACCCGCTGCAGCCTTACCCTTGATTAAACCAATGGCTGGCATATAAGAATCGTCAGCATAGACTTTCTTGCCCGGCCACAAGGCTTTCCATTTAGGGTTGTCTACTTCACCGCCTAAGCCTGGTGTTTCAGCATGTTCATAAAAGCCTAAGCCGGCGACGGTGTTTAAATCACTTTCTAGGGCAATGAAGCCGTAAAGCGTAGACCATAAACCATACCCGTGGATAGGCAAAATGATGCGTTCGATACCCTGCTCGCCTTCAACCAAATAAACAGTGCTATATAACGACTGCTTACGAATGCTGGCAATATCTTGCTCCCGAGTTAACGCGCGAGCTTTTGAGGGGTCTTTAGCGGCTTTACGCATGTTATATGACATGACATCTTCGTCAGTACTAAATTCACCTGTGCGCATATCAACTAACTTAGGTGTGATGGTTGCAAAAGCTGCTTCTAGATCACCATTAACTACTTCAATACCTGCAGCAGCCAAAATGTTCATTTTCTTTTCGTTGACCGCATTTTCTTGCTGCTTGCCTCGCAACATAACAGCCGCAGCCGAAACAATCACAGAACAAACCACACAAAGAACCAAGGCTACTATTACAGTGCGTGATACAGAATCTTTTGGATTAGACATTACGTGCTACCCTCCGCTTAATATTTGCTTCGGTGACATAGTAGTCAATCAAAGGCGCAAATAAGTTGGCAAACAAAATGGCCAACATTATACCTTCAGGGAAAGCTGGGTTAAGTACTCGAATTAACACCACCATGACACCAATTAACATACCAAAGTACCACTTACCAGTATGGGTCATGGACGAAGACACAGGGTCCGTGGCCATGAAGATCATACCAAAAGCAAAACCACCCACAACTAAGTGCCAGTAAAATGGTAAAGCAAATAGTGGATTAGTATCAGAGCCAATAAAGTTAAGCAGTGAACTCATTGCAATCATACCAACCATAACACCAGCAACAATACGCCAGGCAGCAATACGAGTCCAAAGAAGCACTGCACCACCAGCAAAAATAGCTAGTGTTGACACTTCACCTACAGAGCCTTGAATATTGCCAATAAAGGCATCTGCCCAAGTAATGCCAGCATCTGCTAAGGCTGCAACTCCACCCATGTTAGCTAGGCCTAGTGCCGTTGCACCAGAGAAGCCATCAACTGCAGTCCACACAGCATCACCAGACATTTGTGCTGGGTAGGCAAAGTATAAGAACGCACGCCCGGTAAGAGCTGGATTCAAGAAGTTCATTCCCGTACCACCAAATACTTCCTTACCCACAACAATACCAAATGTAATACCTAGAGCAGCCTGCCATAAGGGAATGTCAGGTGGCAGGATTAAGGCAAATAGCACAGATGTAACGAAGAAACCTTCATTTATTTCATGGCCTCGTACAGAGGCAAATAAAACCTCCCAGAAACCACCAACCAAAAACACAACCAAATACACCGGAAGCCAATATGAAGCACCCAGCATCATGTTATCCCACACACTCGCTGCATCAAAACCAGCAGTAGCAGCAACAAAGCTGCCTCGCCAGCCCTCAGCTTGAGCAATGCCCATAGATTCCATCGCAGTATTTGCTTGAAAACCTAGGTTGTACATGCCAAAAAACATGGCTGGAAACGTACACAACCAAACGGTGATCATCATACGTTTGAGGTCTATACCATCACGGACGTGTGCACCACTTTTAGTGACATAACCTGGGGTGTAAAAAATAGTGTCTGCCGCTTCATACAAAGCATAAAACTTTTCGTACCTACCACCTTTATGGAAGTGGGGCTCCATGGAATCTAAAATGCTGCGTAAACTCATGCTTAGCACTCCTTCTCTATACGCGTTAACACGTCACGCAATATAGTGCCGTATTCGTATTTGCCAGCACAGGTATACGTCATTAACGCTAGGTCAGCCTCTTCTAACTCCAAGCAACCTAGTTCTTGTGCGTTAACAATGTCACCCACCACCAAACTACGAAGTAGCTGTGTAGGAAGAATATCCAAAGGCATTAAGCGCTCAAATGTGCCTACAGGCACCATGGAACGCTGTGAGCCATTGGTAGAGGTATTAAGGGACACTTTTTTGGCGCGATTTAGTGACGATAAAAATATATTTAGCATGGAATGCTTTTTGCTTCCGGTTGACAGCCAACCCATAAATTCACGCTTTTTGCCTTCTTCGAGCACTGTAATTTGGTTATTGTATCGACCCAAAAACGCTGTCGTACCATAGGCTGTATTACCACCAAGTACAGAACCAGAAATAATTCGATTTTCAAATTCTCCCTGTTTAGTTTCACCAGCTAAAAGCTGAGTAGTAGAAGCACCTAAACGCGTTCGGACTAAGCGTGGGTTAGTGACCATTGGACCAGCCAAAGCAACAACTCGCTCTGTAGGCAGTTTGCCTGTAGCAAATAATTGTGCAAAAGCGATTACATCTTGATAACCCACTACCCAAACTGTTTTAGTAGCACTTACAGGGTCCAGCATGTGGATATGCGTAGACGCTAAACCTGCAGGGTGTACACCTTCAAAACGTTCAATTTGGGTACCAGACACCTGAGGTACGGTCGTGTTGGCTGCAGCACAAACAAATACTGGGCCGTCCGTTAGCTTTGTTAATAATTGTAAACCTTGTGCAAAAGCGTCCTGCTGGGCAGCAATAATAAGTGCGGGGTCAGCAGCTAGAGGATGCGTGTCGATGGCTGTAACAAAAATAGAACGCGGCTTGCTATCAATAGCAGGGACCTTACTAAATGGGCGCGTGCGCAGTGCACACCACAGTCCAGAGGCTTGTAAATTTTCAGCTACCTGTTCAGTTGATAAGCTACCCAAGTCACTGGCAGCACATTTGGAAAACTCAACAGCTGCATCACCGTCAATGTCTATTACAACAGATTGCAGCACGCGCTGTGCGCCACGGTTAATTGCACTCACTATGCCCGCAGCAGGAGCTGTAAAATTCAAACCTGCAGTTTTTTTATCAGAAAATAAAACTTGCCCGAGTTTCACTCGATCACCTACTCTGACTAACATTGTAGGCTTCATGCCTACATAGTCAGCACCGATCACAGCCACTTGGTTTACCGCTGCGGCATCATCGATGCTTTGCTGCGGCGCACCAGACAATGGCAGATCCAGACCGCGTCTGATCTTGATCATAAGTCGTACCCAATTGAGAGTTATTGGATGGCTTTAGCGATTACTGCGAAGCATAAGCGCCGCGTCACTAAAACCCATAAAAAAAGCGTGGCTATTATATGAAAATTTTCACAATTTTTCCAGCCTTATAACTAAAAAGGCCACCCTAAGGTAGCCTTTCTTTAAATTGTGTTAATACCTTTACAGTAAACCGACCTACCACGCCAAACAAAGGCGTCACATAAGCTACAATTTAGCCTTCAACTGGGAACGCTGGCAATGCAGTATTAGTCACATGTTGCAACATGCGAATCACCTGGCAAGAATAGCCAAACTCGTTGTCGTACCACACATAAACCACACAGTTCTTTTTGCCTGTAGCAACCGTCGCCAAGCCGTCAATTACGCCAGCAGCACGAGATCCAACAAAGTCACTAGACACAGCTTCTGGCGAGTCTGTGTAATCAATTTGCTTTTGTAAGTCAGAATGCAAAGCCATATGACGCAAGTAATCATTTAGCTCATCACGCTCCACTTCTGACTTAAGATTAAGATTAAGAATCGCCATAGACACATTAGGTGTTGGCACCCGAATAGCGTTACCTGTTAGTTTACCTTCTAGCTCAGGCAATGCTTTCGATACAGCCTTAGCTGCGCCAGTCTCTGTGATCACCATATTAAGGCCCGCCGCACGACCACGACGATCACCTTTGTGATAGTTATCAATCAAATTCTGATCGTTTGTGTAGGCATGGACCGTTTCAACATGGCCATTATCTACGCCATACTTGTCATTCAGTGCCTTCAATATTGGTGTAATGGCATTGGTGGTGCAAGAAGCTGCAGACAAAATAGTATCGGTGTCGACAATGTCTTTTTGGTTAACACCCATAACAATGTTCTTAATACCCTTGCCTGGCGCAGTCAGCATCACTTTAGAAACACCATTAGCACGCAAATGCAGAGACAAACCATCTTCGTCACGCCACTTGCCAGTGTTGTCAATGACAACAGCATTACTGATACCGTAATCGTTGTAATCTATCGTGTCGGGTGAGCTCGCGTAAATGACCTTAATAACATTACCATTAGCGATTAAAGCGTTTTGCTCTTCGTCTACTGTGATCGTGCCT
>Ga0308009_10001862_pt1 | contig 11498 bp, 6 predicted proteins | sample Neamet127_FD_203134 | JGI IMG/M metagenome (GOLD analysis project Ga0308009, IMG submission 203134) | Marine microbial communities from water near the shore, Antarctic Ocean - #127 | ecosystem: Environmental > Aquatic > Marine > Unclassified | place: Southern Ocean | collected 2014-07-24
GTGCCCGTCCAATTGACGTAGTGCCATAGCCGCCATTTCGTCGCGCTCTCAGCATGATGTTGCTCCTTTATCAACGATACGAACCCTGCCTGTAACGCTGATGCAAAGAAGGCGGTTTGGGGCGATGTCGTTGACGGCGGTGAAATTCAGGGCACCCATGCCGCCTGGGATTCGTCCTTCGGCATTGAAGCGCAAGGAGTTAATCGGGGTGGCGTTGTTGCTCACAATGCTGGCTCCTGCAGTGAAAGCTTCTTGCCGGCGAAGAATAGTTTCAGTATTTGCCCGGCTGTTGTTCGCGTCGTTGTCAACGAAGGCGATCCAGCCAGCCCTCCAGTCGCTGCCGCTACAGGTGGCTGTTGTGTTCAGTGAGGTGCTGCTGGGACACAGCGTGATGTTGAGGCCGCGTTTGATGGCTTCACTGCGGGCAAAGCGCAAATCTGCCAGCAAACTGTTGACTTGTGTGGAAAGGTTGTTGTCGGCAATCAGCCTGACGAATGACGGCGCTGCCAGAGCTGCGAGAATCGCCACAATCGTAACGGTCACCAACAGCTCTATCAAAGTAAAACCGCGCTCTTGCTTCATGTCAGCATTATCCTGGGGTGCCCAGACACGCAAAGCTCCGTCCGACGGTTGGGAGCGTTAAGACGACAGGCGGAAAACCCAGGCCTGACCTAGGTGGTCCAAGTTCAGCGCCGCACCTCATCAACCAAGGTCTTGAATTCATCAATGTCCTCAAAGCTCCGGTACACGCTAGCAAAACGCACGTAGGCCACCTTGTCGAGCTTTTTCAGCTCGCGCATGACAAGCTCCCCCAGCCGCGTGGACGGCACTTCGCGCAGGCCGAGGTTCAGCAGCTTTTCCTCGATCCGCTCGATGGCCGAGTCCACCTGCTCGGTGCTGACCGGGCGCTTGCGCAGGGCGAGGTTCATCGATCCCAAAATCTTGCTGCGTTTGTACTCGATGCGGCGCCCGTCCTTTTTGACGATGGCCGGAAAGTTGACGTCGGGCCGCTCGTAGGTGGTGAAGCGTTTTTCACAAGCGCCGCACTGGCGGCGGCGGCGTATGAAGTCGGCGTCTTCCGAGACACGGGTTTCGACGACCTGGGTTTCCAGGTTGCCGCAAAACGGGCACTTCACGGGCTGCTGCCTGCAATTAAAGACAAAATTGGCCTCCAGCCCATACCGGGCGGGCGCAAGCAGCTATTAAAAAGATAGCTACTGCGCTGTACATGGCTTAGCGGTAAACCGGGAACCGGCTGGTCAGCGCGTTGACCTTGGCGCGTACCGCTTCGATGTTGGCTGCATCGCGCGGCTTGTCGAGCACGTCGGCGATCAGGTTGGCGGTCAGGCGTGCTTCTTCGTCCTTGAAGCCGCGTGTTGTCATGGCCGGGGTGCCGATGCGCACGCCGCTGGTGACCATCGGTTTTTCAGGGTCGTTGGGAATCGCGTTTTTGTTGATCGTCATGTGGGCGCTGCCCAGCACCGCTTCGGCTTCCTTGCCAGTGATGCCCTTGGCGCGCAAGTCCACCAGCATGAGGTGGCTTTCAGTGCGGCCGCTGACGATGCGCAGGCCGCGTTGCGTCAGCGTCTCTGCCATGACCTGAGCATTTTTCAGCACCTGTTGCTGGTAGGTCTTGAACTCGGGGGCCATTGCTTCTTTAAATGCCACGGCTTTGGCCGCAATCACATGCATCAGCGGGCCACCCTGCAGGCCGGGGAAAATCGCGCTGTTGATGGCTTTTTCGTGCTCGGCCTTCATCAGGATGATGCCGCCGCGCGGGCCACGCAGGCTTTTGTGGGTGGTCGATGTCACCACGTCGGCATGCGGCGCCGGATTCGGGTAGACGCCCGCGGCCACCAGACCGGCGTAATGGGCGATGTCCACCATGAAGATGGCGCCGACGGCCTTGGCCACCTTCGCGAAACGCTCAAAGTCGATGCGCAGGCTGTAAGCCGAGGCGCCCGCAATGATCAGCTTGGGTTTGGATTCGTGGGCCTTGCGCTCCATCGCGTCGTAGTCAATTTCTTCCTTGTCGTTCAGGCCGTAGCTGACGACGTTGAACCACTTGCCGCTCATGTTGAGCGCCATGCCGTGGGTCAGGTGGCCGCCCTCGGCCAGGCTCATGCCCATGATGGTGTCGCCGGGTTTGAGGAAGGCCAGAAACACCGCTTCGTTGGCCGAGGCGCCGCAATGCGGCTGCACATTGGCGGCGTCGGCGCCAAAAATCTGCTTGATGCGGTCGATGGCGAGTTGTTCGGCCACGTCCACATGTTCGCAGCCGCCGTAGTAGCGACGGCCGGGGTAACCTTCGGCGTATTTGTTGGTGAGCTGCGAGCCCTGCGCGGCCATTACGGCGGGCGAAGCGTAGTTTTCGCTGGCAATCAGCTCGATGTGGTGCTCCTGGCGCGCGTTTTCAGCGAGGATGGCAGCCCACAGTTCAGGATCGGTTTGTTCGACGAGGATGTTTCGGTTGTACACGGCAGTCCTTCAAGACGTGGTCCCTGTCCTGGCACGAGGTGCATGAAACAAGGGCTGCCCAGGCGAACGGCTGAACGCCGCTGTCACCGATGACAGCCGGCGGTGCGCTTCCCAGTGGTATCCCACGTCGGCCTTGCCCTGTGATCAAGGGCCAGCCTATCGCCAGTCGCGCACGGCCCTAGTGTAACGGAGTCAGTGCCTGGCTCTGGTCAGGGCGCTGCCCAAAACCCTCAGGACACGGACAGGCTGGCGACTTTTTCGCTGGCATTGGGTCCCGGCAATTCCGGGCGGTCGTTGCCCAGTGGCATCGAGGCCGGAATGGCCAACGGTGGCCGCACCGGGGCATAAACCGGCGCACGTCCATTGGCGACGGCCTGCAGGCGGGCGTGCTCGGCCATGACCTTGGCTGCATAACCGCCGTCATGTTCAAGATTGGCGGCACCGACGTAATACTTCAGACCGGCTTCGATCGAGCCGGCGCGGGCGATGCACTCCTGCAGCACCTTGACGCCGACACGCAGGTTGGTCACCGGGTCAAAGGCGGCCAGCTTGCCTCCGAAATTTTCATACTTGTCGTGGTGAATCTTGGTCATGACCTGCATCAGGCCCTGCGCGCCGACCGGGCTTTGGGCGAAGGGGTTGAAACCCGATTCGATGGCCATGATGGCCAGAATCAGCGTGGGGTCGAGCTTGGCTTTCTGACCAATCTCGAAGGCTTCGGCCACCAGCACGCTCAGCGGCTCTGGCGCGATGCCGTATTTGCGGCTCAGCCAGAAGGCCACTGCGGCTTGTTGCTTGGGCAGGTCTTTGGGGTTGGCGGCCGTGGCGCGGTCAATCGCGTCGGGCTCGGTAAAGCCGATGGCTGCTTCCTGGCGTTCTTGCAGCAAGGCCATCAGCCGTGATTCACCCGCCTGGCGCAGATCCGGGCGGGCGGTGAGGGTGATTACGGCAAACACCACAGCCAGTCCGAGCAGGGCAAAGCTGTTGTGCGTGATTTCGAAAAAGCCTTGAGCAATGTCGTCTGCGACGCTGGCAAGACTGTTGCCCACATTTTTCTGGATGGCCCGCAAGGTGGCTGCGGGGCTTGATTGTCCTAGCGCTGTCATAGCACTCCTTTCTACGCGCGGCGGCTTTTGGAGCCGTCACGCTTTGATTGGGTCGCCATCAAACCAAGGCCGTGCCTTGAGGTGTTGACCCTTGTCTGACTTTGCCGGGATCGGCAGCGGGTTCGGGTTGTCCCTTGGTTTTCTCCGGGACGGCGAATTCTATGGGCTGTCTAAATAACTTGTCAATAATATAAAAGTTAATTGATATATTTAAATTTGAATTAAACAGTGAATTTCAAGGCGCTGAGCCCCTGTTTTTGCCATTTGGGCGGATTTTTGAGCGGCCGCTCTAGTTGAACTGGATTCTGAAAATTCTTGAACATAGCTGTACATTTTTCCAGTAAATCCAGACAGCTCAAGGCCTTGCAGCATTTTTAAAGAAACTGCTGGAGCATCGAGACAGGCGCCAAAAAAACCTCATCGGTGTTTGTTGCCGACTGTATGTAGGACAAAACCCCCAGATGCAAAAATGCCAAGAAAACAGCAATCGCCCGCTCTTTTTTGATTACAAATATTGACTTGCCCGGAGCGGGCGAGAGGTTTAACCTGCAATTGCTTGAGTACCTCAAGCATTCGCTGGGTAACCAATCCCGGTAAACCTGAGAGCAATCACTTGCTTTCATCGCACTGGAGACGAACTTCTCTTCTTTGCGAAGCCCGACGGCATGAACATCATGTTCGCCGTCAGCCCCGGTCGGCCTAGCTGCCCGGGGTTTTTTATTCGTGGCGCCCGCATGGCGTCGCCTTAAAAAGTCATTGACCTTTGCGCACGGGCACGAAAGACTCGACGCCTATGACAAGCACTGTTTTGAAAAGCCGGGCCACCAACGCATGGCTCGGGGTGTCGGCGCGCGTGGCTGGCGTCGCCCGGTCGCCGCGCTGGCACCGCCGCGCTGCCTGGGCCCTGGGGGGCTTGTTGCTGCTGTGGGCCTTGGCCTGGGCGTCCGTGCCTGCTGTTCTCAAGTGGCAGCTTGAGAAAGGTGCGTCTGAAAAGCTCGGGCGGCAGGTCACGGTGGGGGCCATTGACTTCAAGCCGTGGTCGCTTGAACTCACACTGAGCGACCTCGCCATTGCCAAGGCGGGCGTTGCGGCAGTGTCCTCGCCACAGTCCTCTTCGCAGCCCTTGCGCCAGGAATCGCCCGAGGAAATCCCTCAGCTAAGCATCAAGCGCCTATATATAGATGGCGAGCTGCAGTCTCTGCTACGGCTGGCGCCCGTGGTCGACGCGATCGAGCTTGATGAGCCGGTGATCTCGCTGACGCACCTGGGGCAAGGACGTTACGACATCGACGACATTCTGGCGCGCCTGCAACCTGCAGCCGGTGAACCAGCCGGCAAGCCGCAGCGTTTTGCGTTGTACAACCTGGTGCTTAGCGGCGGCAGGGCGGTCTTCAAGGACCTGGCCATGGGCAAGCGCCACGAGCTGCGGGACTTGAACCTGTCCGTGCCTTTTTTGAGCAACCTGCGCTCCCAGCGCGATGTCAAGACCGCGCCGCACCTGACCTTCACGCTCAACGGCAGCCGCTTTGACACCGCCGCCGAAGGCACGCCCTTTGCGCAGACCCGCAAGACCGACGCCACTTTCCGGCTCAGTGCGCTGGACCTGCAGCCTTACCTGGGCTACCTGCCGGCCAGTCTGCCGCTGCGGCTGCAAAGCGGGGTGCTCAACGCCGACCTCAAAGTGGCGTTTGAACAGACGCCCGAAACCGTGGTCAAGCTCTCCGGCAGCGTGACCGCCGACCAGGTCCGCTTGCTCAGCGCTGCGGGCGGGCCGGCGCCTACTGCGGAGCTGCTGGCTTTTGAGCGCCTGCAGGTGGTGATGGAGGATGTGCGTCCGCTGGCGCAAGCCATCAAGCTGTCGTCGGTTGTGCTCACCTCGCCAGTGCTCAGCATCACGCGCGACCGCGCCGGGCAGTTGAACCTGCTGCCAGCCGGCACCCCACTTGCTACCAAAACCATAGCTGCTGACGCCCGTCCAGAAAGGGCTATAGGCCAAAACGATGCCGCATCTCCGGCCCCCGCTGCGGCGGCAAGCGCCGCCCGCACTGCGCCCGCCATCGCACCGGCTGCCAAGCCCTGGGACGTTCAGGTTGCCAGCCTGGCGGTGCGCGGTGGCTCGGTCAACTGGCTGGATCAAAGCCTGGCCTCGCCGGCGCAGATCCGGCTGAACGGCCTGGTGCTTGACGCTTCGGCGATTACCTTTCCGTTTGCGGCCAGCGCACCGCTGCAGTTCAAGGGGTCCATCGGTCTGGACGCCGCTGCCGTGGCTGCCACCGCGCCGCAGGCGGCAACCCGCAAGAAGGCCGTCCAGGCCGGGCTGGTTGCGCCGGCACCTGCAGCCACGCCGGCACTGCTCAGTTTCAGCGGCAGCGCAACCGACCAGGCGGCCCAGGTCAAGGCCACCCTGGCGGCCTGGCCGTTGAACATGGCCGCCAAATACATCGGCCAGTTTTTGCTGCCGGCCCTGAACGGCCAGCTTGACGCGGAGCTCGGCATCCACTGGCAGGCGGCCAATGGCGACAAGGCGCAGGTCTTGCAACTCAGCGCGCCGCAACTGTCCGTGCGCGACATCCTGCTGGCCGAAGGCAAAACCTCGCTGGTATCGGTGCAGCGGGTAGATGTCACCGGCATGGACATCGACGTCGCCGCCCAGTCCTTCCAAGCGGCCAAAATGCAGCTCACCCAGCCCAAGGTACGGGTGGACCGGGATGCCGACAAGCGCTGGATGTATGAGCGCTGGATGGCCAGCCACGGCCTCGGGCAACAGCCTGGCGCAGCGCCTGCCAACAAAACCACCACTTCCACAGCTTCCACCACTTCGGCCTGGCGTGTCGCCATCAGCGATGTGTCGCTGGACGGCGGCGCCGTGTCGTTCTCGGACAAGGCCGGCGCCAAACCGGTGGCCTTCGAAGTCACCGGCGCCAAGGCGCAACTGCAGGGGCTGCTGCTTGACGACAGGCCCTCGGCCAAAGCGCAGGCTGCCAAACCGATGCCGCTGAATGCTTCGCTGCAGTTGGCAAGCGGGCGTCTGGCACCCGGCAAGCTGGACTTCAAGGGCAGCCTGGGGCCGGTGCCGATGCAGGCGCAGGGCCAGCTCGTGCTGCAGCGCCTGCCGCTGCAGGCCTTCGAGCCTTATTTCGGCGACCAGCTCAATGTGGACTTGCTGCGTGCCGACACGAGCTTTCGCGGCAGCGTCGCATGGCGCCAGACGCCGGCCGGCCCGCAGGCGCAACTGGCCGGTGATGTGACGCTCGAAGCGTTCCAGGCCAACACCCTGGCGCCCAGCGAGGGGTTGCTGGCGTGGAAGGCGCTGAACCTGCGCGGGTTGAAGGTGGCGCTGGACCCGGCCCAGGCCACACGCGTGGACGTGCGCGAGACCGTGCTGAGCGACTTTTTTGCACGCGTGATCGTCACGCCCGATGGCCGCATCAACCTGCAGGACCTGCTCAAGCCGCCGCCCGACGCCGGAGGTGCTATTAAAACAGGAGCTGCTGACGCACGTTCAGCATGGGCTACAGGCCAAAACGATGCGAAATCCGGAGCTGGACCCGCACCCATCATCAACGTCGGCCCGATGACGCTGATCAACGGCCGGGTGTTGTTTTCCGACCGGTTTGTCAAACCCAACTACTCGGCCAACCTCAGCGAACTCAGTGGCAAGCTCAGCGCGTTTTCTTCGGTGGCGGTAGCAGGCGTGCCTGCCATGGCCGACCTGGAGTTGCGCGGCCGGGCGGAGGGCACGGCCGCGCTGGAGATCACCGGCAAGCTCAACCCGCTGGCGCAACCGTTGGCGCTCGACATCCAGGGCAAGGTGCGCGACCTGGGGTTGCCGCCGCTGTCGCCGTATGCCATCAAGTACGCGGGCTACGGCATCAACCGCGGCAAGCTCAGTGTCGACGTCAACTATGTGGTGCAGCCCGACGGCCAGCTCACTGCGCGCAACAAGGTGGTACTCAATCAGCTCAGCTTCGGCGACAAGGTCGAGGGCGCCACCGCCAGCCTGCCGGTGAAGCTGGCGGTGGCCCTGCTGGCCGACCGCAACGGCGTGATCGACCTCGACTTGCCGATCAGCGGCTCGCTCAATGACCCGCAGTTCAGCCTCGGGCCCATCATCGTCAAGGCGATTCTCAATGTCATCGTCAAGGCCATCACTGCGCCCTTCAGCCTGCTCGCCAGCGCTTTGGGTGGGAGCGGCGGGGAAGAGATGGCCAATGTCAGCTTTGCACCCGGCAGCGCCCGTCTCGCGCCCGAGGCCAGGGCAGGGCTCGACAAGGTGGCCAAAGCGCTCACGGACCGTCCTGCGCTGCAACTGACTGTTGTCGGCACCAGCAGCCTGGAGGCCGAGCGTGAGGGCTTCAAGCGCGAGCGGCTGGACCAGTTGCTGCGTGCCGAGAAGCGCCGCAGCCTGCTGGCGCAGGGCGACGCAGCTTCGGCCGGGGTCACCTTCAGCCCCGAAGAAGTTCCGCTGCTGCTCAAAGAGGTTTACAAACGCGCCGACATGCCCAAGCCGCGCAACCTGGTCGGGCTGGCCAAAGACTTGCCCACCGCCGAGATGGAAAAGCTGCTGCTGGCCGACATTGCGGTCAGTGAGGACGCGATGCGTGAGCTGGCGGTCCGGCGTGGCGTGGCCGTCAAAGACTACCTGGCGAGCCAGGATCTGGCGCCAGCGCGGCTCTTTCTTGGGGCCGCCAAAACAGTGCCGCCCGATGCCAAATGGACACCGCGCGCAGAGCTTAATTTGGCGATGCCGTAAAAACAGCGAAAATACCCGCAGTGCTTTATTTTTAAAGCGTGGGTGTGTTCCGGCCTTGCGAGCTGTGATCCGTATTTTTCCGCTGACCGTTCACCCTCCCTACCCCTTCCTGGCCGCGTGTGCTGGCTTCCCGCCAGCACGGTTGATCTGACCGGCTGTTATTAATTTTTATGCTGCGTTTCCCCATGTCCAAACCTTCCAAGCCCGAGACCTCCGCCGTAAAAACGCCTTCCTCCAAGAGTGCTGACAGCCATCCGCTGGACGCCCTGACCGGCGGCGCCTTCTCGGCGCCGACCTCCGGCGAGCGCACGACACGTATCCGCGAGTGGCTGGCCACCGAACCCAGCGCCGAACAGATGGCCGAGGTCTACAAAGACCTGGCCAACCGCGACAAGGGTGCCGCCAAGCCGCTCAAGGAAAAGCTCGACGAAGCCAAGCGCGCCAAAAACCAGGAGGCTGTTGCGGCCGAGTGGGCTGAAAAAGGCCAGGCCCTGCTGGCCCTGAAAAAACTCAACCTCGCCGACGCGCTGGCCTGGCAGCGCGATGCCGCCAAAGCAGGTGCGCCGCTCTCGCGCGAACCGCTGGCCAGCCTGAAGGGCCAACTGGCTGACCGCGTCAAGACGATTGAAGACCTGCAGCATCGCACCCAGGTGCAGCGCGAGGCCGCCGTGCTGATTGCACAGCGTATTGAAGTGTTGTCGACCAAATCCTGGCGCGATGCCCAGTCTGCCTGGGACGCGCTGCGTGCCGACGTGACGCACTGGCAGACCCAGGCCGACGAGATCGCACAGGACGCCAACTGGGCCAGCGTAGACCCCAAATTTCCGCCGCTGCTCGAAGCCTCGCGCGGCCAGTTGCTGGCCGTGTGGGAAGCCTTCCAGGGCGCGCTCTCGCTGGCGGTGGCTGCCGCCGAAAATGCGATCGCGCCGCTGCCTGCGGTGCCGGTCTGGGCTGATGAATTGCGCGCAGCACGTGGCACACCACGCGGCGGTGACGCAGCAGCGGGGGATCATCCCGCGCGCGCGCCCAAGGCCAAAATCGATCCTGCCTTGCTCAAGGAGATGCGCGAAAAATCGACCGCCATCGTGCAGGCCGCGCTGACCCGGCTGGAGCATGAAGTGACCGAAGGCCACGGCAAGGCGACGCCCAAGGTGGCCGCCGAGCTGCGCCAGGCGCTCAAGGACAACATCCGCAACATCGACAGCGCGCTGGAAACTGCTGCGCATGCGGCGCTGACCTCCGCCGGCGAGCTGGAAGGCTGGCAGCGCTGGCGTGCCGACCAGATCCGTGAAGAGCTGGTGGCCAAGGCCGAGGCCCTGGTGGCCAAACCCCTGGGCGGTCGCAAGCAGCAGGAAGCCTTGCGCGCGATGCGTGAACTCTGGAAAACCAGCGACCAGGGCGGCACGCCCAATCACGCCATGTGGAAGCGTTTTGACGACGCCTGCAACGAAGCCCACAAGGTGGTCGAAGCCTGGCTCGACAAGGTCAAGGAGCAAAGCGAAGCCGTCAAGGCCGAGCGCCGCGCGCTGATCGACGAAGTGCTGGCCTGGGCCGAGGCCAACAAGGGCAACACCGACTGGAAGCACCAGATCCGCAGCCTCAATGGTTTCGTCGAGAAGTGGACCGCAGCCGGCCACCTGAGCGAAAAGGCTTTTGCCGAGATCCAGCCGCAGTGGAAAGCGGCGATGGACCAGGCCGATACCGCGCTGAAAGCCGCGCGCGCCGACAGCCTGGCGCGCCGCAAGGCCATGATCGAGGAAGCCCAGGTGCTGGGCGCCGAGCCGCAATTGCACATCGACGCGGTCAAGCACCTGCAGCAGCGCTGGCAGCAGGAGGCGCAAGGCGTGCCGATCGAGCGCAAGCAGGAGCAAAAACTCTGGGACGCTTTCCGCAAGCCGATCGACGACGCCTTCCAGCGCAAGACTGTTGAGCGCGAAAAAGCTGCATCGGCGCTGGGTGAACACGACCACATGGTGGTGGTGCTGTCCAAAGCGCTGGACGCCGCCAACGCCAGCGGCGACGTGCAGAAAATCCGCACCGCGATGGCCGACCTGGAAGCCGGGCTGCGCGGTCAGTATGTGCCGCCCGCGCCAGTGGCCGCCGCTGCGCCGGCGGTTCGCGATGAAACACCTGATGCGGCCTCCAGTTCAGAAGAAAATCAGGCCCCAGCCCATGATGCGCCTGCGCAAGCAGCTCCTGAAATGATAGCAGAGACGGAGTCCGCAACAGAGCCCGCTGCGGATCAAGTTGCTGAAGTTGCTGAAGCGACCGCAGAAGAAAACGAAAAAGAAGTGGCAGAAGAAGCCGCACCAGCGCCTGTCGCAGCCCCGCCCAAACCCGCCAAACCGGTGGTGGCGATGCGCGGCGATGACCGCCCCGGCATGCGCAAGGCCGAGGCTGCGCCTGCCGGCCGTGGTGGCAAGTTTGGCGACCGCAAGGATGCACGTCCCGGTGGCGACAAGCCCGATGGGCGCGGTGGCCGACCGGCCGACAACAAGTTCGAGCCTTACCGCCCCGAGCGCGAAAGCCGTTTCAGCGACAGGCCCGCTTACGAAGAGCGCGGGCCACGTCTGGGCGACGCGGCTTTCCGCGCGCAGCGGGAGGCGTTCGAGCACGCGCAGCAGGCCTTGCGCAAGCTGTCCGAGCAGGCGCACGGCGAGGTGCTGACCAACTTGCTGACGGCCTGGGAAAAGCGCGACCCGGCATTGGTGCCCGAAGCCTCGGCCCTTGGCAGGCTGGTCACGCCGGCCACACGCGGCGGCTGGACGCAGGCCTTGTCGTCAGCCCCCAAAGGCGATGCCGCCGACACGCTGCTGCGCCTGGAAATTGCCGCTGAGCTGCCGACCCCGGCTGAACACCTGAGTGAGCGCCGCATGCTGCAACTGGTGCTGCTGACCAAACGCAACGACCCGACACCGGCGCAGACCTGGGGCGAAGACACGGCCAAGGTGCTGGCCACGCCGCATGACGCGGCGCATGTGCGGCGTTTTCAGAATGTGCTGAAGGCGCTGCTCAAGCGCTGAGTTTCATGACCGCCGTCCTGGGCGTTTCGTCTGGGCTGAAGTTACACCCTCTCCCCCTGGGAGAGGGCAGGGGTGAGGGCTGGCGGTCTGAGCGCAGAGCTATCGTACGTTGTGGCTTGCTGGCCCCCTCACCCCAAC